>Ga0265298_10002250_pt1 | contig 27121 bp, 35 predicted proteins | sample AusTroGonzalo_MG_3_FD_193486 | JGI IMG/M metagenome (GOLD analysis project Ga0265298, IMG submission 193486) | Bovine rumen microbial communities from tropical cattle in Woodstock, Queensland, Australia - Gonzalo_01 | ecosystem: Host-associated > Mammals > Digestive system > Stomach > Rumen ...
ATGCTTTGCCGTTTGAAATGCTCGGGAGCGGTTCCGGATTTCATGCGGTTATAATTCGAAGTGTTAGCGGTTCGCGGTATGTGCGCGCCGTGTAGTGTTTTAAAAGCTCAATTTTGGCGCGTTTGTTTGTAACCGTTTCGGGCGTTTCGTCGGTTGTAAAATAATTTTCGTGCATCGTTGGGAGTCCTTCGGCGTTTAAATATGATAATTGAAATAAGACGCCGGCGCGGGTGCTATGGTGTAAAATTCGACGCGCTCCGGATGCGGTTATATATTCGGCGGCCAAAAAATCGGGCGCAAAAAATAAACGCTCAAACTCTCGGGCGCGTTCTTCTTCGCGTTTTTCCGTTTGTTCTATTTCTTCATCGGATGCCGTAAAAAAATAATCCGGCGCAATATTTAAAGGCGTAAAATTTATATAATAATCTTTCATTTTTAAAGCTCCATTTTTAAAAGATCCCGCGCCGGTTTGAAACCTGACGCGGGGCGCTTTTTATTTTTCGTCATTGACTTTTTGCCACATTTCAACCAAATCAAGCAAATATGCTATGATTTCCGGCGGATTGTTTAATATTAAATCAATATTATATTTTGTCGACTCTTCGCGGGTTTCCGTCCAAGGGTCCGCGCAAATATCAAAAATTTTATTTGCCAAGGTTTCGGCGGTTTTCTGTCGCTCTTTAAGCATCGGGGCCGCGTTTGACTCTTTTAAAAGGTCGGCGATATTCTCGGCGCTCGTTTTGGCTTTGATTTTGTCGGTAGCGTCGGGAGCGTTTCCGCCGTACTCTTCGAGTATGTGGCGGGCTCTTTCAAGCGTTGCGGCTTCTTCGGGTTCTAATAATAAAATATTTTTCATGTTTCCGGCTCCTTTCTGTTTATTGCTCAATCATATATTTTTTATATGCTTTTATTTGTAGTTCGCTAATATTGGCGGGTTTGGATCTTTCCAAGGTATTTAACATATTTAACACAAATCTTTCACGGCGGGCGCCGGTCAATTCTTCGATTAAGTGCGCGTTTTGCCACTCTTCATATAATGACTCGTCAAAATCTTCGGGGCTCTCGTTCAATATTTGTGTGCATCCGTAGTCGTCTGTTAAAAAATATGCGCCGTTTGTCAATGCTCCATAAAAGAGATAGACGCCGCCGCCCGTATAAACGGCTTCAACGCTTTTTATTTTGTAGCGCTCCGCTTTTAAAGTTCCGGCGGATCTTTCAAGCGCGCAAACTTTAGTATTTAAGATTTGATACTTTTCGCGCTCCGCGTTTATTGCTTTTTGTGCGTTCTCGTCGTTTATTAAAGTTAACGCTTTATCACAATTTGAGATAGCAAAAATAAGCGCGTCGCTTATTGTTTTAAGTTCTGACTTGCTAAAAATAGCGGTGTTTTCGTTTTCCATTTTTTAAGCTCCTTTCTTTTTTTTGGAAAGTCCCGCGGACCTTCTGACGGCCTGACGCTTTCGCGCTGCGCGGGCGGGTTTTTAATAATTTTCAATAATGTCAAGTAAATAAGCGATTGCGTCAAGCGGGTTTTTGCTTATCTCTTCGGCGGTTTCTTCCGGCGTCGTGTCGCAAGCTTCCCAAGGGTCAAAAACATTATAAAAGCGGTTTGCGATGCTTTGCAACTTCTCGGCGTCTTCGGGTTTTGCGGGTTTGTTCATTTTTCCGGCTCCTTTCTTTTCAATGTTTTGATTGCGTAAAATTTTGACAAGATCCAATTTTCTGAAATACTCCAATTATTAGCGATTAAAATATTTATAAAATATTTATCAAGTTTGCGGCTTCCGTCCTTGTATGGGATTTCAAATATTAAAGCATCCGCTAATATTTCCGGCGTGTATTGGCTCGCATAGTAGCAAAAATAAGGGATTAAAACGGGCTTTATTTTTTCGATTCCGTAAAGATCCAATAAATAATCATTGTGCGCGGTCATGTTTTCGGCTCCTTTCTTTTAGTCGTAGTCTTCAATTATGCGGGGTATGTCTTCCGCGATTTCTTCCATTAGTTCCCACACTTCCGGACACGGGAAAACGGTTATATTATAAGTTTTGCCCGTTGTAGCGTCCTTAAAACTAAAAATAAACTCGGATTCTTCAAGCTTAAACATTTTGTCAACGTCGCCGCGAATGTCAAGCGCGTTTGTCATTGCGGTTTTGAGTTCTTCAACCTGTTTCAATATTTCGGGTTTTGTCATTGGCTCCGGCTCTCCTTTCTTATATGTTTGATTGTGTTTTTTTCCGTATTGAAAAATACGTCTGTTTTCTTTCCGTCCGTTTCGATCCACGCGCACTCAATAACATTTTTATTGTAGCGGCCGAAGACTCCGCGGGCCCACTCTCCGAAACTTTCAAGCCCGTCAAGTTCCTTTGCATCTTCGGAGCTTTGGAAAGATAAATAATTTAAAATAGTAAAGTCGCGGGCTTCATTTTCCTTTGAGTTGATTTTTATTAAAAAATATCTTTCCATTTTTCCGGCTCCTTTCAATCTTTATAAAATGCGCTTTTTGCGTCTTGCTTATATCCGGCGATAATTGCGGAGATATAGGCCGGCTCGGCGTATTTATAAATCAATTCGGCTTTTGCTTTGCTTTCGCCGTATGAGTAGCAATAGGCTTTTACAAATTCGGCTTTATTGGGTTTGATTGATTTATTCATTTTTAAAGCTCCTTTCTTTATATTTTTAAAAGATCCCGCCGCCGGTGTGGGCGGTCGGTCGTTCTTATTTCAAACGACGCCGGCGGGATAGTATTCAATTTTTATACTTGTAACCGTTTGCGATTGCATCCGCTTTTATTCTTCGGAGTTCTCGGCGTGTAACCGTTACGGCGTCCGCTCTGTGAAAAAATCCGGCGGGCTGCTCGGCGTATTCCTTGCGCTCGTGGTCAAGTCTTAAAAAATAAGTGTTGCCGTTTGTATCCGGCTTTGTAGCGTATAGGGTTGTCATGTTTCCGGCTCCTTTCAATATATTTTTGCGATTTTCTCGCTTATTTTGTTGTAATAATTCGCGAAGCTTTCACGGCTTGAAAATGCTTTGTTTTCGTCGCGTTCTTTGAGTGTTTCGAAGTCTTCAAAAACTCCGCTCAATCCGTCAAAATAACAAATTTTCTTGCCGGTTTCGTGGATCTCTTCGCCGGTTTCCGCTTTTATTAACTTTTCTATCAAGTGCGCTTTTAATGCTTTTATAGTGCTTTCAAGTTCCTTTATTTGCTCGGTGTAGTCTGTAGCGGTGTAGGCTGCTTTTGCTCTTTCGGATCTTAAAGCGTCCGCGCGTCTTGCAAGGTCCGCGCGCTTGAATTCTACCAAGTAGCCGCTTTTGTCTATAAAGTCGCTTTTGTCGTTGGTTCTGTTTACGTGATATTCAAAGCGGGCGCCGTTGTCTGTGGTTTTCTGTAAAGTTACTTTGCTATATTTCCAAGAGTTCCCGCGGCCGTCGCTCACTCCGTAGCCTTCGGATGCTAAAATGTAGCGGTCGGAGCCGTTGGCGTCTTCGTCCTTTTTGCCAGCTTTCTTTAAGTCGCCGCGGTTCTGTGCGAATATGTAACTATAGAGCGCATTTTTGCGGGTTTCTTCAAAGTCGCCTTTTGTGAATGTCTTGTCTATTGTGTGGCCTTTTTCGGAGTGTCTACAATAAAACTTATATTTTTCTGTAGTAGGCTCGAAAGATCCATAAATAGGAAGCTCCGCAAATAATAACTTGTCTTTTTTCCAAGTGTAGCGGGTGGCGTCAAGCACTAACACAAAAACGAAATCGTTTCCGGATGCTCCGACGGCTTCAAGCGCTTTTTTGGGAGTGATAGCGCCGTAAAGCTTGGCAACTTTAAAGGGTGCGCAAAAATCAAAGCCCGTTGCGTCGTGTATTGCTTTGAGATTCCCGCGGGCTTCGTCAACTTCCTTTATAAAATCGGATGCGGTCGGAGCCTTTGCGGTATATCTCGCAAGGTCGCTTTTTAAAATAGCGATGTTTTCGCCGATTCTCTCGGCTTCGGCCTTTAAGTTCTCGACTCTGTAGCCGGTCGCGGTTGTTTGCTTGGTTGCGTTTTCTTCAAGCTTCTTTTGAAATAATGCAATAGTTTTTTCGATGTTTAACATGTTTGTTTCTCCTTTCATCGGTTCCGCCAGGTTTCCGTTTTTTCAAGCAATCCGCGCCGGCGCTTGGCTCGGCTCGTCGGTTTTACTCCGTATAATTCGGGCGGGTTGTTTTATTAACTTTTAAGTATTTATATATTGAAGTTATAATAATATTATCACTTTAAAGTTATAATTTCAATAATAAAATGTAAATTTGTAGTTGAAAATATAACCAGAATTGATACTATTATTTTGTTAAAATTGTATAGTATAATTTGTTGTTGACTTTATAAAAATAAAGTGATAATTTTAAAATATGGAAAGTATAACGACGGCGGAAAAGATCCGCATATTAGCAAAAAGAAAAAATAAAAGTCTTTCATATATAGCCGAAAAGCTCGGAAAGACTCCGGCAAATTTTCTAAATCAATTAGCGCGGGACGATTTCCGCGAGTCTGATTTAAAAAGCATCGCGGACGCGCTCGGCGTTGTGTACGTGTCCGATTTTGTGGAAAAATAGCGCCGGCAGCCGGTCGCCAGGTTCGAAAAATTTTATATAAAAATCGTGGGAGACGGCCCGAAAGTGGGGCGCATGTTTCAAACAATAACCGCAAACAATAAAATATTTGTTTGTGGTTTTTTTATTTGGGAGCGGGAGAAAATGAAAGAGAAAAAAGCATCATTAAAAGATAGACGCCGCGCCGCGGATCTTATCGCAATAAAAGCGGGACGCAATGAGCGGACGCCGGACGATATTGAGAAAGCTTCTTTATTATCTGATGCCGAAGTATTCGAACTTTTAAAATATGATAATGATATAACGCCGGCAACGGTTGAAGAGATACGGCCCGACGGCGGGAGCGGGTCCGCGGATCTTTTCGACGTTTGCAACGGATTGATTGAAAATATTTGCATCAAGTACGATTTGGACAAAAAAACTTTAACTCCTTTACAATGGGGCTTTATTTGTTCGCGCGTGGGCGCGTGGTTCTCGGCTCGGTCGACGTTCCGGACTCTTCAAAAAAACTGTATTGCATCCAATAACTACCAACAAATAAATATTGAATTGTTAGCCGATGCGGTGCCGGTATGGGCCGCACTCTGTGAGTATTACAACAAAACGCCTTTGATTTGCGACTTTTGCGCTTTTTGCGGGATCTCTGACGATTGGCTTTATAAGAATTTGGGCGGGGTTACCCTTTCGGGGTCGGACTTTTTGCAAAAACTCCATAAAATCCAAGAGAACGGATTAAATAAAAGAATACTCAATCCGAAAGAAAATCCCGTCGGCGCTATATTCCTACAAAAAGCGATAAATGGCTATAATGAAACAACTATAATACGACACGAAAGCGGGACGACGCCGAAAAATGCGCATAATTTGCCGGTTTTTGGATCTTTTGAAAGCATCGAAGACAAGAGCGGACAAGATAACGAAAAAAAGCCGGATTTTGAGCTTTAAAAGTTAACAAAATATCACATTTATTAACTTTTGCCGGATGCGGGCGCCGGTTTTGGCGGGTCCGCGGGCGGGGTGTTTTCCAGCGCGGGCGTGGCGGGCCAGGGTAACCCCAATCTCCGCCGAAAAGGGAAATCGGTGTGTACACCTAAAAATCCCCAAAACAAGCGAAGAAAAAGGAGTGTGTACACTATGGCAAGTACGCGAACAACGACAAGAACGATAAGAATAGATAATGAAACGGCGGATTATTTCAAGGAAAAGGCGTTAAATAGGGCGGTTGAATCACTTTATGGACTTTTGAGAAGTGGAAAACTCACATTTGACGGGGAAGAACTGAAAATAGAGTGTACACACCAAAACGAGAAAAAACAGGGTAATAATTCTTCGAAAAACGCCGAGTGTGTACACCAAAAAGCCGAAAATGTGTGTACACCTACTGAAAAAGCATACCAATCAATCGTAGAAATGGCCGGACTAATGAGAATTTCTCCTGAGAAGTTGTTTGAAGACTTCAATGGGCTGTTGGAATCTGGGGAACTGTATTATTCGGGTGGGAAATTGAGAAATCCGAGATATGAAGAATTTGAAGATGTGTGTGAAGAGAAGAGAGTCAATATAGACAATATGCTTATGAAGGTAATAAGGGATATAGATAATGGCAAGTGACTTGTTGTTAAAGAAGTGGGAGCAATACGAACACGTCATAACGAATAAGGAAATTGAAGATAAAGTCGTTGAAGCTATGGCACAGGCGGTTAAGGTCGGATTTTCGGAAGGGGACACCGAGTTTTCGATGAAAGCGCAGAGAACAACGATCAATCATTTGGAACGGATTGTCAAGGAGAAGACAAACGGCGGCAATCTGATGATGCTTGAAGACTACGCTCAGACAAATAAGCAGAATTATCTTTATTTGGATCTTTACTATGATGTTTTGTTGAGTGCAGCGGTTTACGATTTAGACTCATTCCTTCTTTATATTGAAAGAGACCGGAAACAGAAAGACAGATTTTACGAACCGAGAAAAGACAAACTGAAACCGGTCGTAGATACTCTTATGGATGTAGAATACGGGGATGTTCGGGAAGTATTCTTGCATACGCCGCCGAGAATTGGAAAATCGCAGCTTATAACGGGGTACACATCCTGGCATATATCGAAAGATAGCGAACATTCAAATCTTTATGTAACCCATAAGGAAGATTTGGGCGGGGCGTTTTTGGAAGGTGTCATGGAAATAATATGCGATCCGACGTATAGGCATAGGGACGTTTTTCCGGATACGAAAATAGCATCGACAAACGCAAGAGCGCATAAACTAAATCTTGATAGGGATAAAAAGTACGCCACATTGTCGGGCAAAGGATTAGAGTCGGGATTAAACGGCGAATATGATGCTTATGGACTACTTATCTTAGACGATATACTCGAAGGCGTACAGGACGTGTTGTCGGCGGATGTATTGAAGAGAAAAAGAACGATTTATCAAAACAACGTCTTATCCAGGGCAAAGGAAAATTGCAAGATTATAAATATCGGAACTATTTGGGCGACAAACGATATTTATATGCAGCGCCGAGAGACCTTAGAAAATAATCCTGAGTTTAAGGACAGGAAATTCGAAGCTATTGTCATACCGGCGTTAGATCCAATAACGGATGAAAGCAATTTTGATTATAAATTCGGCGTTGGATATTCGACAAAGGCCTATAGACAGAAAAGAGCCGAGTTTGAAGAGAACGACGACTTAGCGGGCTGGTGGAGTCAGTATCAGCAGCAACCCATAGACAGAAAAGGCGCCGTATTTAATCCTGAACACATGAATTATTATTCGGTATTACCGGAAGAGAAGCCGTTAAAGATAATAGCTCATGGCGATACGGCATTAGGCGGCGGCGACTATGTATCATTTCCTATTGTTTATGTTTATGAGAATGGGGATTGGTATATGGAAGATGTAGTATTTGATAATTCAGAGAAACACGTTACGCAACCTCAGATAGTTTCAAAAATCAAGAAGCACGAGATTAAAAATGTTCATTTCGAGAGCAACCAGGGCGGCGAAGGATATAAAGACGATATAGTACGGATGCTTAAAGAAGATAAGACCTTTAAACGAAGAGTTAACGTAACATCGGATTGGGCGCCGTCAACGAAAAGGAAAGCACAAAGGATTTGGGATTGTGCAGAGCAGATAAGGCATATTTATTTTAAAGATCCGCAACATCGGACAGAACAATACCGAAAATTTATGAATAATCTGTTTTCTTTTACTATGAATATGACAAAAAGGCAACACGATGATGCTCCTGACTCATTGGCCGGACTAATTGAGTTTGAAGAGAATGGTTCCGGCGTAACGACAGCGGTAATAACGGGTAGTTTGCTTTAATGAAACGATTAAAACTCTTCACAAGGGATACGGGCGGAGAACGGGTAAAGGTAAAAACTGTAACTAAAAGCAGAAAGAGAGGGAAAAATGACAACAAGGGCATATTTAGATCAGATAAGGAAATTAAGCCTTATGATAGAAGCGAAACTCGATGAAAGATACAAAATTATGAGTTTAGCTTGTCGAATAACGGTCCCTACGGACGGAGAGAGGGTTAAAAGCACGTCAGATCCCGATAAACTTTCGAATGTAGTCGAAAAACTGATAAAATGCGAGAAGGAAATTGACTTGCTTATCGAAGAAACAATCAAAAAGCGAAACGAGATAATCGCTTTGATAGATACTTTGGAAAATCCGTCGAGTTATGGAATCCTTACCTTTAGATATGTTCAATTCTTATCAGATAAAGAGATTGCGGACAAGATGCACGTTGCTGTTTCTTCCGTATATAAGATACAAAAGATAGCTTTACTCGAATTTGAAGAGAAATACGGTCCCAGATACCTGACTACAGAAGATATTTTAGAGAAAGACCGGAAAAGAGTAGAGTAAATTATAGTAAAGTATAGCAATTTATATGAAAGTATAGTAAACAAGTATGATATATTATAGGTGTAAAGATTTCAGAATCTTACATCCCCCTCAGTAACATATACACAAAAAGGATCGTGCGGGTACGGTCCTTTTTTCTTTGGAGAAGATATGATAGGCAAAGGCAGAAACATATTATTAACGCCATATAAGGAAATAAATGCAGATAATGTTATCGAAGTCGTAACAGATGCAATGACATATTATCGTCAAAATGCAGATGAATGTCAGTATTTGCTTGATTATGCTGCGGGCGATCAGCCATTGCAAAGAGCAGAAGAAAAAAAGTTTATGGATTGGATAGATTGCCATGCCGTAGATAATGTTGCTTTGGAGATATGCGACTTCTGGCGTGGATTTGGTTGGGGAAACCCTATAACCTTAGTCCAGCGTGGCGACGTTAAAGACGCACAGGATAAAGCGGAAGGCGTTGCGGAACTGAATTATTGTTATTCAGCGACCGGAAACGAAAGAGATTTGCAGACAATCGCAGATTTCATAGTTAAATGTGGCCATTGTTTCACATTGGTAGATATAAATACCGAGTATGAAGAAGGCGACTCATACTTTACAAGGGATGTAGTCGATCCGCGTTGGGCGTTTGTAATTAGGTCAACGGCATATTCGGACCGTCGAGTTGTTTTAGGCGTTACATTAAATATAGAAGCAGACAATTACTACTTCACGGCCTATACAAAAGACAGAATTTTCAATATTTCGGCTATTAAGAAAGATAAAAGCATAGTAAAAGACGTCGGAACGGACAAAGATTATTATGCTAAACATTATATTTGGTCTAAAATGGATGTTTTCGATGAAAAGAATCCTTTAGAGAAAATTCCCCTTACAGAATGGTATTGGGAGCCCGCAAGAACGGGCGTATTTGAAAATCAGATAAGCGCCTTAGATAATATCAACCTTCTTGTTAGTGATATTACAAACGGCATTGAGCAGAACATTCAGGCTTTTTGGTGGACTAACAATGTTGAGTTTGAAAAGCAGATAATAACAGACGACGAAGGAAACGAAGTCGAAGTTACAAAGAAACCCAAAAACGGCGATTGGGTACAGACAAAGACGGCAAGAGAAGGAGTAAATCCTACAATACAGCCGTTAGTCATGGATTATAACCTTGAAGGTATGAACAGAACATACACAGAGCAACGTACTTTGGTCCTTCAAAAATGTCATGTCCCCCAAAGATCGGAAACTTCCGGCGGTTCGTCAGGCGTAGCAATGGACACGGCCGCCGGTTGGGCCGATGCGGAAAGTGTTGCATCGTCAAGAGAAGAGATAGTAAAGGGTTGTCAGCTTGACGAGATAAGGGTTGTATTAAGGGCTGTTAGAGAATGTCCTGAGATAGAATCCGAGAATCCGATGCTTTTGCTTTATGCAAACGATATACAGCCGGCAATTCGGAGACCTAAGAACTTCGATCTGGCGACAAAATCAAACGCTATATCAACACTTTTGTCTCACGGCTTTGCATTGGAAGATTGTATATCCAATATTCCATTGTTTGCAGATGCGACTCAGGTTATTCAGCGAAGTGGGGACGGCGTTAAGAAGTATCAGGAAACAATATTTAATCAGGCTAATGATGCGGAAGCGGAGCCTAACGAAGAAAGAACGATGCAAGACTTATCAGATCAGGCATCAAAGAGTCCCATGCTTAATCAGTAAAATATGACAAGAAACATAGACGAACTTAATAATCTGAATACAAGAGCAGAAGAACCGGAAGAATACTTTGCCAAAATGGACCTGCCGAAGAAAGAAAAGCAAAGGCGAGTCGAATTTACGAAAAAGGCAAACGAGATATTCGATTTAATCCTTGTTATGTTGCTTTTATCGGATTATCGAGATTTTGAGTTATATGAATCACTTAGAAAAAGGCTTGAAGGCTATTTATTGGCGCTTATAGCAGAGTTTACAACACCGGATGATTATTTAATTGATTATGCGTCCAGTGCTGCGGATAACTTCATAGAAGCGACAAAGAAAAACGAGTCAAACGAATGGTTCTTTTCCGCCGATAGGGCTTTATACAATGCCGAAAACAGTGCTAATGATGTTTTGAACTACGATTTATACATGCAAGCAATAGCGGACGGGAAAACTCATAAGCGTTGGATAACCGAGAAGGATAATCGAGTTAGGTTATCACATAAACTGTTAGACGGCAAAACAATAGAGATAAGAAAACTGTTTTATCCTGGCGGAGTGCCGATGCGGTTCCCAAAGGATTATGAATATGCGGAAGCGTTCCCCAGAGAACTGATTGGTTGTAGATGCAACATAAAATATTTAACAAGAAATACTGAATTTGAGGATGTAACTTCTGAATACATTGAAAAAGCTAAGCCTGGTCAGGGAACATATAGTTTCGAAAAAGGGTTTGCTGACAAAAATGGGGAAGAAAAAACGGGAATGTGGATTTTTAATACATTCGGCGGCAATTTGAGATTTCTTCCTGAAAATGGACACCCTGATTATATGTGGAACAACAAACTTTGGGAATTAAAAACCCCAGAAGAGCCGAACGGAGTTCAAAAATTAGTTCATAAAGGATTGCATCAAATAGCTCAAAATTCTGGCGGTATTGTTTTGGATATTCAAAAACTTAATATATCGCTTGATGAAATTGAAAAAAAGGCATTGAAAAGGATCATTTCGTCTTCGCAATCCGATTTAGATTTAATGATTATAGATGATAGAAATTTTTTAAAAGTTTTAAGATATGTGAAATACAAATAAGTAAAGGAATAACCAACGGCCATGTAGACCATAAGTTATTCCTTACTTGTTACTTAATATATATCATATCTTTGAAAAAAAAGCAAGGAGTAAATATGACGCTTAATGAATTATTAGCAGCATTATCAAACAATGAAATGCTTTGCATTGAAATTATTGAAACAGTTGAAGAAACGGACAATGTAATAATCGAATTTGATGCGCCTGGATACGAAGCATTAAGCACAGAACTTCTCGCAAGAACAGTTAGCGATATAATCATAAATTCGCAAGCGTCCATTGTGGCGGGAATTAAGATTAAAGTCGTTTGATAAATAAGCACTCGAAAGGGTGCTTTTTTATATAGATCAAAACTCAGAGAAGAGTAAACGCAAAGAAACAGTCCAGAGAAGGACTTAAAAAAACGCAGAAAGGAAATTGAATATGGCAGATTTAAGCACAGAAACCCAGGTAACTCAGGAAACACCGGAAGTTGATGCAGATTTAGACAATGGTTTAAAACTCGCAGAAATGGAAGAAAGAGCGAAACAGGCGGAAGCCGATGCTAAGCGTTTCAAAGCGTCGTTAGACAAGCTTATGAAAGAAGCGGCAGAGAAGAAACGTGAAGAAAGAGCCAAAATGAGTGAAGAAGAGAAACGCAAGGCCGATCAGGAAGAGGAATATAACCGCCTGAAAGAAAAAGCCGAAGCGGATGCAAAGGAACTCAATCATCTTAGAGCTATTACGGCTTATAAAGAGATTGACGATGCAGATACCATTGAAAAGCTCATTGATGCTATAGCCGACGTAGATCATCCGGCGATTATGAAGATAATTGCAGATATTAAAGACAAGGCTATTAAGGAAAAAGAGGCAGAATGGAAAAAGAGCAGACCGGCGGGTTTCGTTGGCAGCGGTTCATATCCAAGCAAAACAAAAGAAGAAATTATGGCAATTACGGATCCCGTCGAAAGACAGAAAGCGATTGCCGCAAATCTTGAATTATTTAATTAGGCGATAAGCCGGAAAAGGAGAAACAATTATGGCAGCTACAGAAGGCATGATTAAAAAAGCCGATCTTGCTAAGGCAAGAGAAATTGATTATGTATGGAAATTTGTTGACGACATCAGAGGACTTATGCTCCTTCTGGGTACAACACGTCCTATCAAAGTTAAGTCTGGTACAGTTTTGACAGCTTACAAGACAACAGGCGAACTTATTGACGGTTCACAGGTAGAAGAAGGCGCTACGATCCCTCTTTCAAACTTCAAGACAGAGGTTGCTTTTACAAAGACCGCTGGTATCAATAAGTATCGTAAAGCTTCATCCGCAGAGGCAATTCTTAAAGGCGGTTTCGATCAGGCAGTTATCGACACAAATAAGAAAGCACTTTCAGAAGCACACAAGGCTATTAAGACAAGTCTTGTATCTTCTCTTACACCTGGAAGCGGCTCGACAAGTGCATCCGGTATCGGTTTACAGAAGACACTTGCTAACGCAGCAGCAAAACTTGCTATCAAATTTGAAGATACCGATTACGAACCCGTACACTTTGTAAATCCCGAAGATCTGGGAGATTATCTTGGAAACGCACAGATTTCCTTGCAGAGCAAATACGGCCTTAAATATCTTGAAGATTTCTTAGGTCTCGGCATGGTTATCGTTATGAGTGGCATTTCCAAAGGAACCACAGTATCAACAGCTAAAGAAAACATCCAGGCTTACTTCGTTGATGTAAACGAAGATAACGGTCTCGGCGAAGCTTTTGAGTTTACCACAGATCAGACAGGTCTTGTTGGCGTTCATTCAGTTGCAGACTACAACAATATGAGCTATGTAACAACAATGATCGACGGCGTAGACTTCTTCCCTGAAAGAGTTGACGGCATCGTTGTAGGTACAATTTCAAACCCTTAGAAGGTCCCGCTGTAGAGCCTGAGGCAGACGGGACAACATACCCCTGGACGGCATTAACACCGGCAGATTTTCAGGATGATGTAGCAGTAGCAAACGGCAAGATTACCGGTTCGTTGAAGTTTATTGACGGCGGATTATCGCCTTCGGGACCTCTTTCGGGCGACGGTCATTTCCTTGCACTTAAATTTACTGCGGACGATTGGACCGATTATACTTCGGTTAAGGTCGGACTTAATCCTTCACAGGGTACAGGCTTAGTTGAAATTATCGAAGATCCCGATAAGAACGCTGTATTTAAGATTACAGACAACCAGAGTCAATGGATTGAGATCGTATGGACCGACGGAACAAACGAAGGTTACATGACATACGACTTAAAGGGATTAGTATTAGAAAGTGACGAGGCTTAAAATATGGAATATATCGTAATAAAGGCTTTTACCGATAAAGACGATAAACACCATTACGCGGTAGGGGAGAGATACCCCTATCGCGGTTTTGCGAAAAAAGAAAGACTCGAAGAATTATCGTCAGATAAGAACAAACGCGGCATTGCTTTGATCGCAGAGAAAAAAGCCGAGAAAAAAGAAAAAGAACCGGAAGAGGTAGTAATACCTGAGAAGGTCGAGAAAAAGAAGAAGAGTGCGAAAAAATGACAAATATCGAAACATCAATAATCAGCGAACTGAAAATCGAATTAAAGAATGAAGTGGATTTTGATGCGGACATATTAGCACTCAAAGTTTGTAATGCTTATCGTGAAGTGAGAATGGCGCGCAATTATCCTTCTTCATATTCCGAAGAAACAATCGCAGCCGATATGATGAATTATTACAGTAATATTCGTGCTATCGCTATGTATGATTACAACAAAATCGGAGCAGAAGGACAGACGCAGTATTCGGCAGACGGCGAGTCAATCCATTATGTAGACAGAAGTAAATTATTTAGCGGTGTTATACCGATAGCGAGGACATAATATGCGGACACCTAAAAGAGTTAAGCAAATAATGTATTATTCGTTACCGAGCGCCGGCGAACCTATCTACGAAAGAGATAGCGAAGGCAACATAATTTACGACATAATGCCCGACGGAGAATTAGTTGCAAGAGTGGCGGGAGAAAATCCCGAAGCATATTCGAAACCGGTTAAGTTTATGAACTCTATAACAGGGGAATTAACGGCCGATGAATTGCAAGCTTTTGGAACCGAAACGAAGGGAAGATGCAAAATGACATACAAAAAGGGAGAATTTCCTTTTGTAGTCAATACTTTAATCTGGAAAGACTCAGAACCCACAGATCCGGTCGATGAAGGAAGCGCAGATTACAGAATAATAGGCATACAAGATACAGGCAGACACTTCTATAAGGCATTATTGGTATCAGTAATATGAAAACAATAAAAATAACTCTTTCTCCCGCTTCGTCAAGAGGGGATGCAATTTCAATAGATAGGGCAATCAAGGAATTGGAAAAATACCGTGATAGTCTTATCACAAAAAACGAATTGTTTGTAAAGAGATTAACTGAAATAGGAGTGAACGTCGCAGAATCGGCACTTGTAGGCGGCAAAGGGGACTCGGACGAGCCGAGATTTTCTTTTGTCTTTAATACAGAATACGGCAAAGTTGAAGGCAAAATCTTAATGACAAGCACGCCGCACGTTGATAAAGAAGGCAGAGTATTCTACCCACATTTAGCATGGGAGTTTGGAGCCGGAATCTTTTACAACAACGGAAACGCGAACCCATTAGCCAAAGAATTTGGAATGGGCGTTGGAAAATTTCCAGGTCAGAGATTTGCGTTAAACGATTATTGGTGGTATCGAGACGATGTAGGAGATTTACATTTATCACAAGGTACACAAGCCGTAATGCCAATGTATAAAGCAAGTGTTGCAATAATTACTCAAATTGAAGAGATAGCGCGGGAGGTTTTCGGTGGATAATAATTGGTACTTGCAGATACAAAGCAAGGTATTTACACAAGTCGAATATATGATGAAGAAAAAATACCCTAAATTGAACTGCACAACAAGGAATCAAAACGGACTTCCCTCAACTTTTCCGACATTGTACTTGCATGAACTCGCGCCGGTCGAAGCTGGAATGGATGTAACGAATGAAACCGTTAACGCGGTTATTTCAACTATTGAAATTCAGGTTTGGACAAATACTACGGAAAATGATTGCCGAAAGATCATCGGCGAAGCAGTAAATCAGATGAAAGCGTTGAATTATAACATAATTGCAATGCCGTTAGTCGAAGAATCCGACAAAGTATCATGGGGCGTAGCAAGATGCAGAAGAATGGTAGGAAACGGAGATTATTTAATAACATCCTAAAGGAGGAATAAAAAATGGCAGCTACAATAGCAGGTCTTTCGACACTTGGTGTCAAATTTGGTTATGCTGTAGAAACGACAGCCGGCACAAAGCCCGCTGCATTTACTCAGCTTGAAAGATGCAACTCAATTAGTGGTATTTCTTTGAGTACAGAACAGATTGACGCATCCGCACTTGAAGATTATGTATCAAAATACGTTGCTGGACGTCAGGACACAGGCGGAACATGGAGTGTTACATTCAATAACACACCCGAAGTTATTGCTCAGTTAGAGACAATGATTGCAGCTTATAACACCGGTAAATCAAGCAACCCCGCAAAGAATACGTGGTTTGAAGTATGGGCGCCTGGACAGACAAAGGCATTTTTCGTAGTGGCACAGCCGCCCCAGAAACTTCCTATGCCTGAGTTTGGACAGAACTCATTGCAGACTATTGAGATTACCTTCACTATTGAAGATTACAAAGGATCTGACACAGCGATTGAGCCTACGGCTTAGGGAGTCAAACTCAATAAAGCAACGACTTCCATTGTTGACGGAGAAACCGAAACACTCACGGCTACAACGTGTCCTTCCGGAGGAACCGTTACATGGTCGAGTTCAAATGAGTTGGTGGCTACCGTTAGTGATGCAGGTGTCGTTACAGCGGTTGATCCTGGCACATGTACGATTACGGCAACAACTACCTATCAGGGTTATACCTATACGGCAGAATGTGCGGTAACAGTTACAGAATCGTAAACTTAATTGAAAAGAGGGACGAGCCGGCCTACGGGCTGGCTCTCCCTCTTCTCATATTTTCAGGGAGATAAAATATATGAAAAGAATAACAATTAACAAAAAAGAATACACATTAGAATTTACTATTGAAGCGTCATTATATGACGACTGCACAAGGTCCGTTATGGACATGTTTGTTAAAGGCGGTATGATACAGGGCGCCGCAGAAGATAATAATGCGGAAGATGCACTGGAAAATCTTATTGATACCATTTCTAACCTTCCCCAGAAAGCACTTACTTTATTCTATGCCGGACTTTTAGAGCATCACGGTCCCGAAGGCGACGGAAGCATCCAGGGAATGACAGATGCCAAGAAATTGCTTGCAACTTATTTAAAGGAAAGCGAAAAATCATTCCGTGACGTATTAGGCGATATGATGCAGCTTATGGCAGACGATCATTTTTTCGAACTAATCGGTCTCGACAAAATGACCGACGAACTGACAGCGGATCTTCCGAAAGAAGAGACTTCATCAGTTGGGAAAGCTACCTCAGAGAAGAAGTAATACCGCATTATCTGGCGTTAGGATTAACGCTTAATGAAATATATCATCATACTTTAAGCGATCTTAGTATGTATGATGATGCAAGCGTTATCAAAGACGAGATAAAAGATATGTGGTGTTGGTTCATGGGTAAATATGTTTTCGAAGCGGTAGGAGCAGCTATCGGATGCGCTTTAACGCCAAAAGGACAGGAACCGCCTAAATATTTGGAAAACCCTATCCTTAAAATGTCAAAAGAAGCAAACCGCGAATTGACAGAAGAGGAAAAACAACAACAAATTTCCTTATTGTTCAGCAATTTGGAAGTTATGAAAACAAATTTTGAACTTACTCATGGAGAAAAACCATGCCCGATATAGATACCTTATCCATTCAAATTACATCTACATCCACAAAAGCCACAACGGCTATTCAGCAGGTTATTGACAAATTAGCGCTCTTAAACGGCGCTTTGAATAACTATACAGACGACTCTAAGTTTGTTACCGGCATGAATAGCCTTGTCGGCGGTCTTAAAAGCATAGCATCCGCTGTAAATTCCATTGATTTAGAAAAATTAAAGACTTTTTCGGATACCCTTAATTCGCTTTCAAAATCAGGAACGGCACTCTCGAAGCTTAACTATGTTCAGAGTTTCGGACAAATGGGTAATGAGATCCAAAAAGCTAATGCTAAGGCAGAAAGATACGCCAAAGACGTTATGACGATCTTTGATATTCCGCCTAAGCATAAAAAAGAATTTACAGATGCTTTTAAAGATCTTTTCGGTGCTAAGGATAGAAGTTCTCTTATGAACGCAGAAGATCGCATCCGAAGAATGGTTACAGATTTACAGAAGGTTAAGTATGAACTATCGGACACTTATAAATATGTCAGACAGTATTTAAGCGGTACGAAGTTGTATCTTAATCAGGATGTAATGTCAGCATGGGGCGACTCCGCAAAGTCTAATCGCGCAACAATAGGTATTGGCAACACAACTACCAAAATGGAAGAAGCCAATATTTATATGGAAGAGCTTGTAAATCACTTGAATCGGGTGTATGGAGCAAGCATTGATACCGAACACGGCATTACCGGTATGGCGAACGCATTAGTTGAGTTTTTGCGTGAAGAGAAGTACGTCGAAAACATACATGTCGAATTTTCAGCACTTTGCGATTTATTTAGTGATCTTGAAACAAAAATACTCGGTACGGCAACTGTATTTGATGAACTCGGAAAAGCGGCTCAAAATGCAGATGATGAAATGTACGATATAGATGCCGAAGGTAATATAATTCTTGTTTCAAAAGCAACCGGCGAAGTAATAAACAAGATGAATGAATTGACCGCTGCAACAGAAACGGTTAAGGAAGAATTACAATCTGTTACTATCGCTAATCCTTTTGAAGGACTTATTACCGGTATCGAAGCACTTGGTAATTTAGAGGTTCCGGCGGAGAAGTTTGCGGGCGTTGAAGTATTAGCCTCTTCATTCGCAAAATTTGGTAAAGCGGATGCTGCAAATGCTATTACTATTATTCCGCAAATAGGACAGGCTTTCGCTCAAATGGCCGCAGAATTAGCTAATGCGCCTCAGATCAGTGATAATATGGTCCGGTTGGCCGAAGCACTTAGTCAGTTTTCAAGAACCGGCGGTCGTGCTGCACAGTCGTCACAGACTTTTAGTCAGATAATCGGCAAAAACTTATTAGGCAGCCTTAGATCAATTCCTTCGGCCTTAAATAGATCAAGTCTTTCAATGCGGAAAATGAAAGATGCTATGGCGCGTTTGGTTAGTGGCGCCGGTCGATTAGTAAATTCGTTTGCCCGCTTAATTTCATCTAATAAGAGAACAAGCATCAGTTTTACAAGTCTTGCGGCGGTAATTGGACACGTTTACGCAAACTTCTTCTTACTTATTAGGGGAATTAGATTACTTGGTAAAGCTATGAGTTATTCTTCACAGCTTACCGAAGTACAGAACGTAGTAGCAACTACATTTACAAATATGACCGATAAAATGGAAGATTTTGCAGACACTTCCATTAGAACATTCGGTCTTTCAGAATTAGCAGCTAAACAGTATGCTTCGCGTTTCCAGGCAATGGGATCCGCAATGAAGATTTCCTCACAGGAAGTTTTACAAGCCAATGAGTTTATTACAAAATCACTTGTCGGACAGAAGCGTGAAGTTGCGGGAGTTGAAGATAGCTATAAAGATTTAGGCAATTCACTCGCTGATATGTCAATTAACTTGACAAAATTGGTGTCTGATTTTGCATCCTTCTACGATAAAAACTTTGAGGATGTTGCTCAGGATATGCAGGCTATTTATACCGGCATGACAAGACCGCTTAGAAAGTATGGTCTTGATTTAACACAGGCAACACTCAAAGAATTTGCACTTGCAAACGGACTTGATGCAGATATATCGAAAATGACGCAAGCAGAAAAGACAATGCTTCGTTATCAGTATGTATTGTCAAGATCCGGCAAGTTGATGAACGACTTTGCTATTACAGCAGACACATTCGCTAACGTCATTAGAGTATTACAGCAACAATTCTTGAAATTAGGCGGCATTATAGGTACGGCATTAGTAAATACATTCAAGCCAATGCTTATCCAGCTTCGTAACTTCTTAGATACCTTTATTTCAATGGTTGAGCAAGCGCTTAATGCACTCGGCAAATTGTTAGGTTGGCAGATACAAATTGATAAAGTCGGCTCAACAATGGATGAAGATATGGAAGATTATGCGGATGCTATTGATGATGCGTCAGGCGCCGCAAAGAAGTTAAAAGGACAGTTAAGGGGAATTGATGAACTTAACAACCTGACAACTAATAACGGTGGCGGTGGCGGTGGAGCCGGAAGCGGCTTAATCGGCATTGATGTTGACGATAGCGGTCTGTTAGACTTCCTTCAAATTACCAAAGATTACGAAAGCGCTGTAAAGGGCTGGTATGATTTCGGAAGAAGAATAGCAAAAGCAATTACCGAAGGTCTTAATTCTATTGATTGGGACACAATTACAAGGAAATTTGGCAACTTTGGCACTAACCTTGCAAACTTCCTTAATGGTATTAACGATCCTGAAATGTTTAATACTATTGGAAGAACTTTAAGCCGTGGTTTTGAAGCAATAAGAACGGCAATAAGCGAATTTCTGGATGTATTCAGGTTTAAAGACTTAGGAATATCGCTTGCAAGTTTCTTCAATGGTTTATTCGAAGATTTCAACGCGGAAGCGTGGGCTAACGATATTGGCAGAATATTCGGCGGCCTTATTGATTTAATAAGAGGTTTCTTCGACTCCAAAGAAGGCTTAGACTTAGAACTTATACACGGAAAGATAAAAACATTTATAACCGGTGTTGCGGATGCAATAAGAGAAGAATTGAATAACATAAATTGGGAAGATGTATTTGAAGTATTCAATAATATCGGAACCAATATAGCGGATCTTCTTAATAGCGTTCTTACCCGTGAAAACTTTGCAACAGTAGGCAAAACTCTTATAAATGTGCTTAATAGTGTATTTGAAGGCATAAAAGGTCTTGGAGAAGAATTTGATTTCAGAGAATTTGGCGTCGCAATAGCGGAAAGCATAAATAACTTCTTTGCAAACTGGAAACCTGAAGAATGGGCGGAAACATTAAATACTTTTGTAAATGGTTTCTTTGATGCTTTATCCGGTTTATTTAAAGGCAATGAAAACGGCAACTTTGGTTTAGACTTCAAAATGATTTTCGGACAGATCGGAGAATTTCTTAAAAATCTTGATTGGAAGGTCTGGGTTGCTGCCATCGGTGTTGCACTTTTCGAAGCCGCTAAGGCTTTAATACCGGTTATTGGTACAGTATTAGGTGTTATTTGGAAAGCACTTACACCTTTATTGAAGGTTGCTTTAAAGGAATTATGGGTAACTATTTATCCTGAAATTGAAGGCGCCTTAATGGGACTTGCACAACAGGGCGGATTAATAAAGATAGTTACGGGTGTAATTTCGAAAATATTTACTTCAATTCCTAAGATAATTGGCACTGTATTTACAAAAGTTATTCCTGGAATATTCACGGCTATATTTGCAGCTTTAGGCGGTTATTCAATAGGAAATGCAATAGCACAGATAGCAGCTATAATAGGCGGAGACGAAGAAGCGGCCGCGGATGCAGCATCATTAAGCCTTCCGGCTATTATATTAAGGATGCTTGGCATAGAGTGGAACGGCGAACTTTGGGATGAAGTCTGGAATGAAACTTTTGATAATATAAGGAATTTCTTTGTAGGTATCAAAGAAGATTTGCAGAATGTTCCCGAAATAATGTCAGAATTTAAACTTGAATGGGAAGAGTTCTGGTCCGGTCTGTTTGATGATATAGGCTTAGATAAACTTATCCTTTTAGGAGAAGATATAATAGCCGGCATCAAAGAAGGTTTTATCAATGAAAGCGGCAATATTGATCTTAAAGAAGTATTTGAGAATATAATCAATGCTTTCAAAAACGTATTTGGTATTCATAGTCCGGCTAAGGAAATGGAGCCGATAGGCGAGTTTATCATCCAGGGTATTCTTGAAGGCTTTGGTCTTGTAGACTTCTTCGCAGAAATGAATACATGGTTTGAAGAAAACGTGCTGCCGTGGTTCACATTAGAAAAATGGACCGGTATATTTACAAGCATCAAAGACGCTTTAAAGTCTGTTTGGGATGAAACAGTAGGTGTTTGGTCAACGGATGTAAATGCGTTCTTTGAAGAAAAAGTAAAACCGTTCTTTACTGAAAATAATTGGTTAGATATTCTTAGCGGTGTTAAAGATGCTTTCACAAAGGTTTGGGGAGACGTTACGGAAACAGCAAAAGGTTTCTTCAACGGCCTGGCGGACTTTGTTGAGAAGTTTATCAACGGAGTTATCGACGGATTTAAGGCTTTAATAGCTGCAAAGAGTATTTTAGCCGATAAGACAATAGAATTTGCAATAAATCATATTCAGGTACCGAGATTTGCAAACGGCGGTTATCCGACAATGGGTTCATTGTTCTGGGCGGGCGAAGCTGGCGCAGAAATAGTAGGATCTATGAACGGAAAAACGGCGGTAGCATCCAATGGAGAAATAACCGGTATCACATCAGCAATACTCAGTACATCCAATGCGGAAATTGAAGTATTGAAGCAGCAGAATACATTGTTGCAAGGAATACTCGAAAAGGAATTTGGAATTTCACAAGATGATTTATTCAAGTCCGTGAGAACATCCGCAAGAGAATACACAAACAGAACCGGTAATTACGCATTTTAGGGAAGGATAAAAGTCCTTCCCTTTTTTATGAGGTAGATTATGGCTTATTCAGGATATTTAATAAAAGTAGGTCCGCAAAACAACCTATATGAAATACCAATGTCAATAATAAGGGCGGAAACATATACAGTTTTTAAGTCCGTAACGGACTTAGATTCTTATGTTGATGCAGACGGAGTATTACATAGAAACGCTTTATCGCATATAGCAAATAAAGTAGAGTTTGAAACAATACCTTTACTTACCAATACTCAGTTTTCGGACTTAATGACAAACCTATATAACAGAATGATAAACACGCTGGAAAGAAAAATATCCGTTACGTTGTATATACCTGAAACGGACAGTTATGTAACGCAAGATATGTATATGCCGGATATAAAACCCACTTTGTATTATTCGGATGCAACGAAAATTCAGTATAACCAGATAAGATTAGCATTTATAGGATATTAAAATGATAAATGTCAATGCAGCAACTAAAACAGCATATTTATCCGATACGACACATAAAACTATAACCGTCAGTTTTCCGGCGCTTGAATTGTCATTTAGCAATGATGATATTATTCAGGAGTCTTTGGAAATAATTGAGAGTTTAAGCGAAGAAGATTCGATACAGTTTGTCGGTTGCAATGCTTCACAGTTTACGATCATTCTTAGAGAATTGACAGAAGATGTAAAAGGTCAGTATGTAACGGTATCAATAGTAATCGACTCGACGACTACGGAAACAGTTACATTGTTTAACGGGTATGTAGAAAGTGTTGAATTAACGGGTACTAAAAGGCAAAAGAAAATAAAAGCCTACGATATTATTTATTCCTGGCAGCAAACTGATATTGCCGATTGGTATAACACACTTGATTATCCAATAGACTTAGGCGATTTTAGAGACTCCTTATTCGAAGAATTGGGCGTTACTCAGGAAGAAATAACATTACCGCTTGACGATTTTTCAATAGGCCGTATGTATAACCCCTCAAAGTTGTGCGCTTTGGATGTTGTAAAAAGTCTTTGTCAGATAAACGGCGTCTTTGGAAAAATCAATAGATCCGGCAATTTTCAGTATGTAATTCCTAACAGGGGAAGTACACAGCAAGTTGCTTATTATCGGTCAGCTAAGTATCAGGAATATACTGTAAATCCTATCGGGAAAGTAGTTGTCAAATATAACGATTTAGAAGGCACTTACGGAACCGGCGAAAACAAATACATAGTACAGAATAATATCTTTATAAGAGGTTTCGATCAGGCCACATTAACGAGTGTAGCACATGCGATTTATAACAATGTAACCGGATTTGTTTACAGGCCTTTTGAAGCAGATATAAACGGCCTTCCCTTTTTGGAATGTGGCGACTATGTAACTATGAGTGTTGAAGATATAGAAAGCTATGCTAAGCACTCTTTAACATTTATGGTCCTGAATAGGAAGATAAAGGGTATTCAGTTTTTAAGAGATACGATACAGGCCGAAGGTAAAGAAAATCAAGACGAGTTTGTTTCTGATATTGGAGCGCAAATTGATACCTTAGATGAAATCGTAGATGAAATTATCGACGATATAGATAGCCTTAAACTACGTTTTTATCTAATAAGCAATACAGAAGATATAGATATAGCCGACGAAGGAAGCGAAAAGGTAATAGAGGTTGATTTTCAGGCTAAGAAAAGCACAACAGTTATATTCCAGCTTGAAGCGCTTATTGATGTAGACACTACACATGTAAACAATACAGTAGATTATTACGACGAAGAATTACAAGTAACCTATTATCTTAACGAAGAAGAAATAGTTGACTATCATCCGGTTGAGACCTGGCAAGACGGAAAACACATTTTACACTTGCTAAGATACTTCATTGTGCAAGATACAGACGCTTTAATGAACTTAAAAGTATATTTTAGCTCAGCGGGCGGATCTATCCATATTGAGATAAACAACTTAAAGGCTATGCTTTATGGACAAAATCTTGTTGCTTCGGATGATTGGAACGGCAGAATTAGAATATCTGAAAACTTTGAAGATATTGTACTTCCTACAATGGTATTTGGCAGCGTAACGGATGTTTTATCAATTAACGGCGAAACACCTACTTCTGGAACCAGAACAACAGAAGGCGGCGATACAAGAATTACTGAAAGCGGCGATACAAGAATAACGGAGGGTTAAAATGGCAGACGTTAAAATAAGCGATATGAGTTCGGCGGCATCAATAAATTCTGGCGATTATGTAGAGCTTTCACAGAATATAAGCGGCACTCAGACAAGTACGAAAGCGACTATTGGAAATATAGCAGCGGCCGTAAAGGGAATTAACTTTGTTGATCTTACGGGAACATTATCAGTTGGAGCAACAAGCGTTACAATTTCAAATGCTGCAATAACGACAACTTCAACTATTGATATTTATACAGATGTTTTCGGCGTAAATCCTACTAATGTTACAGTTACGACAGGACAAATAGTATTAACTTTTGAAACACAGGAAAGCGCAGTAAATGTGAAAGTGAGGGTTTCATAAATGGCATGGATTAGATGTATAGGAAATGACGGTGGCGGCGGTGGCGGCGGTGGAGCGTCAGTTGCCACAGGCTCGTTTACAAGTGGTTCCGAAAGATATGCGAAGGTTGAAATAAATTGCGGTTTTCAGCCAGATTATGTTGAAGTAAAAATGGTATTTGAAAGCGGTTATACTTACGCTTGCGCTTTTCACGAGTCGAGACCGGATGATGCTAATTATTCATACGGTAAATCATTCTGGGATTTAAGACCTATTGAAGGCGCGTGGTATGAAATTACACTTGGTTCAGAAACAGGCGAAACGGGTATATCAGACATAACAAGCACAGGCTTTAAGTATAGAGTAAACGGCGGTAATACACAGAATAAGGCTTGTACTTATAAAGCTGTTAAGTTTAATTAGGAGATTTATATATGGTACACGGTAGAACACGAATTAAACTTGTAAATCCTATAACAAGACGAATTGTTAAAGACTATGTAAATGAGAATACATTTCAGGGTTCCGTTATATCCGAAGGACTTAGAAACCTGGGATATGCTAAGGCAAGTCTTTATAATACGCCCGATACTTCAAACCCGCCTTTTACTGAGATAATCGGCGGCATCCTTTTGTTAGATAGTCCAATAGCAGAAAATTCACAGTTTGTTCCGCGTGGCGTAAAAATGACCGGTAACGGCGCTTATGGTATTACAAATTCATCCGCGCCTTCTGAATTAGGCTCATACGACGATCAGGCAAGTGAAATACTTATAAGCCAGAAGAAAATAAAAATGGTTTATAATTATAGCCGCTTACAAGCTAATGAAAATGACGGAAAAATCGCTTGCGTTTGTCTTACATCCAAAACAGGCGGTTATATCGGTATCGGCAATACAAGCGGACAATATGCTTCAACTTTGTGGGATTTGGAAAGAAATGCTGCAAAAGCGGATGTTTGTCCTCAGACAAGTTTACAGGACATAAAATCGACTTATAACAAGATCGTTTGTAATGGATGCCAATATTCATTTACTCTTAACGGAACAGATTTAGAAATAACAAAGTTTAAGGTCCCGCTTAAAAATGCTTCATTGCTTGATTGTATTCCGATAACAATAACTAAAAATGTTTCAGATAAACAGTATATCTGGATGGGTAGCAACTATATTGTTTCAGCATATAATAATAAGATTTATCTTGCGCCTTCCGGTTCAGTTAAGACTGGCAATTTCTATTTGTGGGAATATAATACCGAAACAAACGAACTTGTTGAAAGAACATATAATTTTGGAGTTCCCACAACAGCGGTTTCAGTATCACAGGGCAAGATATTTGTCCCGAACAATAACGGCAATACATACGAAGTATTTAATATGGACGGAACACCGTATGATTCTTTTGAATGTGGTACTCTTATACCTTCTATATATATGCCTGGTTATGGAGCAGTTGTTGGCGATTTTGGAAATCATACACTTGTCGAACACGAAGATCTGGGAGGCACGAATTTTTATATGATGATGTATGATCCTCAATTAAAAACCGCATATCCTACAAACATGAATGTTTATGGATATGACAGAACACAGGGCGTCAGACAAGAGGAAACGTCAAAAGCATTAACATATACATTCTATGCTGGTGGAGCATCATCCAGAGTGACGTGGGCGATCAATAACCCTTTATATCTTGCGACAATAAACAACTTACAGACACCGGTAGTAAAAGATATAACTTATGAAATGATAGTCGAATATACATTAACGGAGACTTAAATATGTCAGATTTAATTAGGTATCACGGCGATAGCAAAGTAATAAATCGTTTATGCGAACTCGTAAACAATATGACGGGCATAAATTTTGAAGTAGTGCAGATTTTACCTACTCAGGATATAAGCACTTCAACTATTTATCTTGTTCCGAAACAGACCGCACAGACGGAAAATATTTATGACGAATACATCAACACAGACGGAACTTCACAAGGTTGGGAACTTATCGGTACTACGGAAATCGACTTAACAAATTATGTTCAGTTTTCCGATTTGTCAACAGTTGCTACAAGTGGCGATTATGATGATTTGATAGACAAGCCGACAATTCCGACAGTAAATGACGGAACTTTGACAATTCAGTTAAACGGAACAACAGAACAAACCTTTACGGCAAATTCAAGTTCTGATAAAACGGCAAATATCGAAGCGGTTGATTGGGTTTCCAATGGGAAGTTAGGTACGAAGAATTTAAACTTATATCCGTACACTCAATCTACACGAACAGATAATGGTGTCACTTTTACTGTTAATGCAGACGGAAGCATATCAACAAGCGGTACGGCTTCGGCTACAACAAATGCAACTTTTGTTTGTCATTCAAGAGCACAACACTCGGTACAAGAATTAGTAGTTCCAAATGGAAAATATATTATTAGTGGTTGTCCGAGTGGTGGTGCTACAAATAAATATTATATCGGTCTTGGTAGGACACACAATAACGCATTTGATTCTATTGCGATAGA
>Ga0265298_10002251_pt1 | contig 27120 bp, 18 predicted proteins | sample AusTroGonzalo_MG_3_FD_193486 | JGI IMG/M metagenome (GOLD analysis project Ga0265298, IMG submission 193486) | Bovine rumen microbial communities from tropical cattle in Woodstock, Queensland, Australia - Gonzalo_01 | ecosystem: Host-associated > Mammals > Digestive system > Stomach > Rumen ...
GATGGTGGACACATCTGGCGCAACTGGCGCATCTATCTGACCATGTTTGCCCAGAAGATATTCAAGTAACAAAATGGTATAATTGAATAGGGAGCCAACCGTTGTGGCTGGCTCCCTACTGATTTCATATTGTTCAAGATTCAATCAAAAACCTGTCACAGTGATTGATGAAGCATTAGGGTTCAACCAACGAAGCATTAGGGTTCATCAAATGAAGCATTAGGGTTCATCAAACGAAGCCTTAGGGTTTAGTCCGTCCCGACGGACTGCTAGTCCGCAGGCCTCGGACTGTGAGTCCGAAGGCGTCGGACTCATAGTTTAAAGTAGGTAAACTGAATACGCGTGACCAATGCGGATTTAGCCTGCAATGCCTGAAAAACGTTGACTCGAAAATGTCCCTCACTTATTCACTTGGCAAGGCTCGGAGGCCGATGTATAAAGGGCTGAAGGCACGTGAGGGACATTCGTTCTCCCTCACGTCTCCCTCACTTTTTCGCTTCGAGCCCTCACTATTTTGCGATGGGAGTGAATGTGACCCAAAATGTGAGGGTAACGTGAGGGAGGAACGCTCATCCCTCACGTCGTCAAACGCCCTGTGCATAAGGGTTTGAGGCCTGCGATGTGAAAAAGTGAGGGTAATTTTGAAATGTCGTCAAAAAAGGAGCCAACCGTTTGTGGCTGGCTCCCTACTGATTTCAGGTTGTTCAGGATTCAATCAAAAATCTGTCCCCGTGATTGCATTGATTGTCTTTGATTGTTCGACATCAATAATCGTATGAATCAAATTCACCTTCAGGTGCAAACTGAGTATCAGTTTCAGTATTGCTCAAGGGAACGCTTGTTGTGAGCATCGGCTGGCAGAGATTATACTCAATCACTTCAACTATTGGTTGGATATATTTCTTTTTCATATTTCTTGTCCTCCCATTTTTACTTAATAACTACTTTTTTACCATTCACAATATAAAGACCCTTTGTGGGCTGACCTACACGCTGACCAGCGAGATTATAGAACTCACCTCTTACATCTGCTATCTTACTTCTGACATCGTTCACGCTAGTAGTCTCGCCAAAAGCAAAGAATTCAGGTGCACCAGTAGCATTCGTCTTAATAAAGGCCTTGTTGGCACCCAGCGTTTCTCCAGTATACTTATAGAAGCCGAGGGTTGAGTTCTCGTTGCTCAGCACATAGTACTTATAGTTGGCATCCACAGCCGTAGCAACATCGACACCCTCCAGGGCATTGTCGCTATAGTCAGCAGCACTTGCAGCAGCAGAAGCAGTCATTGCAATGCTGGCACCCGTCGATTTCAGGATGACGGCCTCGCCGGCATTGATCACCTTGTCGGCAACCTCCGTCAGCGTCAGCGAGCTTCCGTTGATGGCAGCCTTATAAACTGTAGTGTTGGCATCCGCCTTCATGTTGGCAGCACTATTATAATAGGTAGCCCAATAGGCACCATCCACGGCGTTGCCAGCAACAGTACCGAGACCACCGACGAAGGTCACGTTGGCATCGGGGAATGCGGTACTCCAGGCGTCAGCGTCAGCGACGTGGAACTTGGTGGCCTTACCGTCAGCAAATCCGCTACCGTTCCAAGTAGTGAAGGGGTCAGCATAGCAGTAAACGTCGGTCACATTAGGACATTCAAAAGCCCAATTGTCAAGAGTAGTCAGTCCACTGCCAAAGGTGATGGTCTTCAGGTTCATGCACATCATGAATGCCATTCCACCGATGGAGGTCACGCCGTCGGGGATGACGAGCTCGGTGAGATTGCACTGGGCAAAGGTCTCAGCCGGAATCTCGGTGACCTTTGACGGGATGTTGATAGCCGTCAGTCCTGTAGCATAGTGGAAGGCGCGCGCCTCAATAGCGGTGACGCTCTCAGGCAGGGTGAGGGCAAACGGTTGCTCCTCGGCGAAGAATGCTTCATAGCCGATGGTCTTGATGCCGTCTGGCACAGTGGTGGAGACGCAGCCTAACACCAGTTTGTCGGTAGCCTTCTCGATGATGGCGTTGCTGCCACGGTCCTCGTACTTCGCATTATCCGCATCTACCGTCAGCGAGGTTATCGGGCAATTCCTGAAGTGACCTCCTCCATAGATGGTTGTCAGGTTCTTGGGTACGACAAACGACGTGAGTCCTGCGCCCGAGAATACAGAACCGTTGTAATATGTTTTCTCTCCACTTATCTGGACTTCTCCTATCGTTGTGACGCTCTCCGGTAGGGTGATGGTGGTCAGGCTTGCACAATTGGAGAAAGCCGTCGTTCCGATGGTGGTGAGTGCCGATGTGCCGGGGAACGTGACGCTTGCCAGTCCGGAGCACCCTGTGAAAGCACTGCTGCCAATGGTCTCCACGCTGGCGGGGATGGCGATGGTGGCCAATGAACTACAGCCCTGGAAAGCCCGCTTGTTAATGATCGTCAGTGCTGATGTGCCGTCGAAGGTGACGGTGGTGAGTCCAGTACAACCGCGGAAGGCATCGTCGCCGAGGGCCGTGAGACTCTCCGGCAACGTGATGGCGGTAAGAGCTTCCTTGGTGTTGTTATAATAGAACGCTCCGCTTTCCAGTGCTGTCACCGTTCCGTTATATACTACAGTGCCTGCACCGTCGGCAAAAACATGCGATGCCAATGCCGTGGCTCCAGTGAAGTTCGCATACTCATCAAATGCTGTCACCTTCTCCGTAGCCGTGTAGGTGAACGTCGTAGTAGCAGGAGCGGGCAGACCTTCAACAAATGTCACATTGGCATCAGGGAACGCAGTTTCCCAATCGGCCAATGTACCTTCCTTAACGTGGAACTTGGTGGCCTTGGCGTTTGCGAACGCCATTGCACCACCTTCTCCCCAAGTCAGCGTTGTCGGGTCTTCAATATAGCAATAGACATCGGTACAATTACATCCTCCGAACAACATATCGTCCATGCTGGTGATGCCCGATGGGATGTTGACTGTCGTCAAGCCGGGACACATGTGAATAGCACCAAATTCAAAGCTGGTGACACTCTCAGGTATGGTCAGCGAGAATGTGCCTTGGAACTGTGCAAAGGCAAATGTGCCGAGCGTCACGATGCCATCTGGAATGACCGTATTGAGACAACCTGCAACCAGCTTGTTCGTAGCCGTCTCGATAACAGCATTGCAGTCATTACGACTATCATATTTAGCGTTATCGGGATCCACCGTGATTGAGGCGATTTCGCAGCCGTAAGAGAGGCCTACACCAACGTCGCTGACATTTTTGGGAATGAAGACTGATGTAATGCCTGCACCGTTGAAGACATCGTTTCCTATCGTAGTCAGGCTCTCTGGCAGCGTGAGGGTTGTCAGTTTCTTACAGTTATAGAAAGCAGAGCCACCGATGGAAGTAAGGGTAGGCGTACCCGTGAAGTTAATAGCGGTCAGATTAGAACAGCCGCCGAATGCCTGACCACCGATGCTAGTCACACCTTCTGGAACATCGAAAGTCGTCAAGGCAGTGCAATCGCTGAATGCCTGACCGCCAATGGTGGTCACGCTGGCAGGAAGTGTAATATTTGCCAGTGCCGAGCAGCTGGCGAATACATAGTCGCCGATGGTTGTCAGCGTGGGCGTTCCTGCGAAGTTGACGGTAGTCAGTGCCGTGCTCTTGCGTAGGGCATCAGAAGCCAAAGTGGTAACGCTCGCAGGAATAGTAATGGAAGTCAGGTTAGTATTGGATCCGCCAATAGCCCTGAATGCATTACCTTTAATCTCTGTCACCGTACCTTCGTAAACCACTATGCCTGCGCCATCAGCAAAGTCATGCGAAGCAACACCTGTAGCGCCTGTAAAATTAGAGTAGGTGTCGAACCTCGTTTCTTTAGCCAAAGCAGTATAAGTGAAGGTGGTAGTAGCTGCAGGGGCTCCACCACCAGCAACAATCAGAGCAGCGTAATCACTCCAGTTTGTTGCAGCTTTGTAGTCTTCTACGTTGGCAGCTGGTACATTAATAGCGGTGAGAGACGGAAGGATTTCAGTATCACCATTGAAAAAGGCTTTATCACCAAGTGTCGGTGGTTCGTTTCTAAACATCGTTACCGTCTGCAACGATGTACAATAATTGAATGCCGATGCCCCAATTGACGTCACAGTACTCGGAATGGTTATCTCCGAGAACTTAGAATCATTGAAAGCATACGCCCCAATGGTTTCCAGGCCCTCTGGCAGGGTGATGCTCGTGTATGCACCTTCCTCCAACGAACTTTCACCAATTGTCTTCAGAGTGCTGGGAAGTGAGATGGAAGCCAGGTTGATCTGCATGGCAAATGACCAGTCTGGAATGACTGTGATGCCTTCGCCAATGACAAGGCTCTGGATGCCAGCCCAATAGTAATCGTATGCGCCTGTTCCATTCGGATTAAATGTTCCTGTCGCTACTGCGTTAGTCCAAGGGTAGGAGCCCGGATAACCAAAGTTTTTAATTGCACCTGTACCAATCAGAGTCATTGTGCTAGAAGCCATATCGAATGCCCATGTAACAGCATCTGTTGCAGGCTCACCATCGCCGCAGTTGCCGTGGGGATAGGTAATCTTGGCTGACAAATCACTCCATCCACTAGCAGCCTGATAGTTTGCGACTTTGGCGGTAGGCACATAGATGGCAACCAAATTATTAAGTATAGTCAGGGCTTCTGCCCCAAGTGTAGGTGCCGTACTTGCATAACATGCAATATACTCCAAATATTTGATGTTGGAAAGAGCAAAGGCTCCAATTTCTTCGACACTAGCAGGAATGACGATATACTTAAAATCCTCATTTAAACAATTTGCAAAGGCTTCAGCTCCAATAGATGTAACATGGTCTCCAATGGTTACCTCTGTTAAAGCACTGCATCCCATGAATGCCCAATTGCCGATATGGGTAATGCTGTTTCCGATAACAACCTTGGTGATGCTGGTTCGATAGGCGTTCCACGGGTTATCCGTCAAGTCATCGGTATAGTCCGCCATCGCTCCTGTACCCGAAATGGTCAGCGTACCGTTGTCGTACTCCCACGTGGCATTGGCTCCGCACGAGCCGGAGGTCTCTTGTGCATTCACACTCATGCACACCACTGCCATGAGTGCCGTGCATAGAATTCTCAGTAGTTTTTTCTTCATAGTTGTAAAGTTTTAAATTGGTTTGTTAATATAATGTTTTATTGGTTTATCACTTGTTGTTCGTCTTGTGCGGGTACCTCCTGCGCAAACATGTTGCGGAGACCTTCCTCGTAGGCACGCAGGGCTTCGCGGCCCTTACTGGTGATGCTGCAGGTGGTACGCGAGAAGCGGCCCAGTCCACCCGACTTCGACACATCAATGTAGCCAGCCTCCTTCAGGGTAGTAATCTGTGTGCTCACATTGCCACGGGTAGAGTCGGTAATCTGGCACAGGTACATGAAGTCGGCACTCTTCAGGGAGTCGAGGGCGACCATGATTTTCAATCGCAGCTCACTGTGGAGCAGTGGATTGATAACGGCAAACTTAAAATCACTCATATCTTTGTTGTTTTACGTATTGGCGGAACAGGTGTCCAGGAATGATGAGGGCGATGGTGACGATGACGGCAGCAACAAGCAACTGCCAAGGCCAAAGGTCGCCCTGAAAGAAGAGGGGAACGGTAGAGAGCGCTGAGGCAATGATGCCGCAAATGATTTTGGGACGGAAGTGGAGAATGATGCCCGTCATGAAGCAGCCTAAGCCGACGAGCAGTCCCTGATAAGCACAATAGCATTGGGGGAACACACCAGCAAAGCCCATAGCAGCCCCACCAACGCACGAAGCAAAGCCGATGAATATCCACATCATCAGAATAACATTAGCCTCAAGTGTCCGATGGTGGGTGCGTTCGTAGTCCTCATTCAGAAAGTATATCATTAATGGTGTGCCTATTAGGGGGATGCCTGCCCATAGCCACATGCACCAGTCCTCGTTCCAAATCATGAGGGCGGCAAACTCCAGCAACAGGACAATAGCTGTAGGATAGCCCCAAGCCAGAAAGAGGTTTTCGCCCGTCAGTTCCTTGCGGCCCATCACCTCGCTACGCGTACTATTGATAATATCCAATTCCTCTGTGGTAGTCATTTATCTTTAGGTTAAAATGTTAAACATTCAATCGCAAATATAAGGTTTATTTTGTAAACATGCAAGAAATGTGTCATTATTTTAAACATTATTAAGAACTGGGCACAACAAAAAAGAGGATAATTCAAAAAAAAGTACTACCTTTGCACACACAAAATATTCATTCACTCAAATAAAACCAAACCATCAATGAAGACAAAAACTATTCTTACTTCCATTGCACTCGCCTTGTTTGCGAGCATTCCTGTATGTGCACAATACAAGTATGCCTGGCAGAATCCTAACCTGCCTCGTGCGGAACGTGTGGAAAGCCTCTTAGGCATGTTAACCCCAGAAGAGAAGGTGGGACTGATGATGAACAAGTCGGTATCTATCGACCGTCTCGGCATTCCGTCGTATAACTGGTGGAGCGAGGCCTGTCATGGTGTCCGTCAGGGCGGTTATACCGTCTATCCACAGCCCATTGGTCTGGCTGCTGCGTTTAATGCCCAGCTGGTGTATGACGTATTCTCGCAGGTAAGTGACGAGGCGCGTGCCAATTGGAACCGCACCGACCACAACGACCCGAAGCTGTTCAACGTACCTCAGGGTGCCACCTATTATCCCGGCAATCCTGAACTGACGTTCTGGTGTCCTAACGTCAACATTTTCCGTGACCCACGTTGGGGTCGTGGTCAAGAAACGTGTGGTGAGGACCCCTACCTGAATGCCGTACTGGGCGTGCAGACCGTGTTGGGTATGCAGGAACCTATTACGCTGAATGGCAAGACCTATTTTAAGACACACGCGTGCGCGAAGCACTATGCCGTACACAGCGGTCCTGAGCCTTTGCGCCACTCGATGAATGTGGAACCCACCAACCGTGACCTGTGGGAAACCTATCTGCCTGCCTTCAAGGCTTTGGTCAAGAAAGGTAACGTGCGTGAGGTGATGTGCGCTTATCAGCGTTTTGAGGGCAAGCCCTGTTGTACCAGCGACCGTCTGCTGATTGACATCCTGCGCAACAAGTGGGGCTACGATGCCATCGTGCTCACCGACTGCGACGCCATCAACAACTTCTATAACCGTGGTCAGCACGAGACGCACAAGGATGGCTTGTCAGCATCGGTTGATGCTGTGCTGAATGGTACCGACCTGGAGTGTGGCAAGGTGTTCATGTCTTTAGCTGAGGGTCTGAAGAAAGGACTCATCACGGAGGACGAGTTGGACAAGCACTTGCGTTACACCCTGAGAGGCCGCTTCGAACTGGGTATGTTCGACCCCGCCGAATCATTACCTTGGGCAAAGATTCCTGCATCGGCTATCAGCAGCGAGAAGAACAACGACCTGGCTACCCAGGCTGCCCGCGAGTCGATGGTGCTATTGGAGAATAAGGGTGTGTTACCCCTGTCGAAGAGCATCAAGACGATTGCCGTCATTGGTCCTAATGCAGAGGATATTGAACTGCTGAACGGTAACTACGGCGGCACACCGACCGACAACCACAAGCATTCGCTGCTGGAGGGTATCAGAAACGCTGTGCCTGGTGCAACATTAATCTACCAGAAGGCATGTGAACTGAACGACGAATACCAAACCGTCCACCACTTGCAGGACTTCAATGGCGGCAAGGGCGTGAAGGTGGAGTTCTGGAACTCAGAGGCATCGCCCTTCGAGGGTGAAACGCCTGCTCCCGTCAAGACTGGCTATTACAACGAACTGAACTTCTCGACATTTGGTGCCTGGGGCTTTGCCGAGGGCGTCAGCAACGATAATATCTGCGTACGCATCAGTGGTACCTATAAATCTACATTCACTGGCGAGATGAAGTACACGCTGATGAGTGACAACGGCTACGTGCTGAAGGTCAATGGCAAGGTAGTAGAAGAGAACAAGGGCGGCGGTGGTCGCCGTGGCTTCGGCGGCTTCGGACGTAGAGGCGGTGCCGACTACAAATCATTTAATGTCGAGGCTGGCAAGGACTACGATGTCGTCATCGAATACCGTCGTGGCAAGGGTCAGTTCGCTATGCTGCGTGGCGACATCTGCGAGCGCAAACTCGCTGACTTCAGTGATCTTGCTAATGTGGCCCGTCAGGCCGATGCCATTGTTATTATCGGCGGTATCAGTGCCCGTATGGAAGGTGAGGGTGGCGACAAGCAGACCATCGAGTTGCCAAAGGTTCAGCAGATGCTGGTCAAGGCCATGCACAAGACTGGCAAACCCGTGGTCTTCGTTAACTGCTCTGGTTCGGCTATCGCTTTCGGTAGCGTCGAAGGAGAGTACGATGCCTTGCTGCAGGCTTGGTATCCTGGACAGGGTGGTGCTAAGGCACTAGCCGAGGTACTCTTTGGCGACTACAACCCTGGTGGTAAACTGCCTGTCACGTTCTATCGTTCGAACGACGACCTGCCCGACTTCATGGACTACTCGATGAAGAACCGCACCTATCGTTACTTCACAGGTGTACCACAGTATGCCTTTGGTTATGGTCTGAGCTATACCACCTTCAATGTAGGCCAGGGCAAGCTATCTGCTAAATCGATGAAAAAGAACGGCAAGGTTACGCTGACCATTCCCGTCACCAATACTGGCGACCGCGAAGGTACTGAGACCGTACAGGTTTATGTGAAGCGTCTTGGCGATGCCGGTGCTCCCATCAAGGCACTGAAGGGTTTCCAGAAGCTGAGCCTCAAGGCTGGTGAGACCAAACAGGCTGAGATCACCCTCGACGGCGAAGCTTTTGAATACTACGAAGAGAAGATAGACGAACTTGCCGTAAAGCCTGGCAAGTACCAGATTCTCTACGGCAAGTCGTCAAGGGATGAAGATCTGCAGTCTTTCGACTTTACAGTGAAGTAAAAGTGATTACTTATATATTGGTCCAAAGTTGGCGCAGGCACGATAGTCTGCGCCTTCTTTGTCCATACCGAATGCATTCCAGCAGGCCGGACGGAAGATGTCCTTATCCGCAATGTTGTGCATACAGACGGGGATGCGCAGCATGGCACAAAGCGTGATGAGGTCGGCACCCACGTGCCCGTAGCAGATAGCTCCGTGATTGGCACCCCAGTTGTTCATGACGCTGTAGACGTCCTTGAAGGCATCCTTCGTGGGGTCGAGACGTGGAGCAAACCACGTGGTAGGCCAAGTAGGATCGGTACGCTTGTCGAGAATGTCGTGCGTCTTGGGATCGAGCTCGACGGTCCATCCCTCAGCGAGTTGCAGCACAGGGCCGAGGCCAGCTACGAGGTTCAGGCGCAGCATGGTCATCGGCATACCGCCACGCGTGACGAAGTGGCTTGAATAACCGCCACCACGGAAATAGTCGCGATCGGCAGGCATCCATGAAGTGGCCTTCAGGCAGGCCTCCACATCGTCGTTGTTCATCTCCCAGAAGTTCTTGATGGTAGGATTACCGTCCTTGTCGCTCATAGCACCTGTAGCGTCGAGGGTCGTAGCGCCACTATTGATGAGGTGGATGAAGCCACCAGCGGCCAAACCGCTGGGAACAGTGCCAGCTACGCGTTCTACGGCCTCTGGGCTCCAATAGGTGCGAATGTCGCTGAACATCACGCCCTTGTTGGTCAGCAGATGACCAAACAACATCGACATACCATTCAGGAAGTCGTTCTCCGTAGCCAGCGTATAGGCCTCGCGAGGTCCGTTCCAGTCGAACGAGGTACACATCATCGACTCTGGGAAGTCGAAGTTGGGCTTGTAATCGGTCCACTGACGCTGTCCCTGCACACCGGCGGCAATGGCGTTATGGCCAATGGCCTCTTCCTTATAACCCATCTCCAACAGCTTGTCAGAGCCTTGCATCAGGTCGCGGATAATCATCATACATTTCACGGTAAACTCCCAGTCCTCGTCCTTTTCCTGACGATTTTTACCCTTGCCCTTGCCGTTGAACGTAGTCATAGGTATGCCAGGGAACAGCGGACGGTCTTCGTTATAGTCGTGGCCCTCGTTGGGCTTGCAGTATTTCTCTACCCACTGCATGGCCTTCTCGAACTCCTGCTTGTCGTAGATGCCGAAATCGACGCGACGCAGAATCTCCACCAACGATACATACTCAGTACGCATACCTAAATATTGCTGCAGGAAGTCGGCATTCACGATACTTCCAGCGATACCCATACAAGTATTGCCCAACGACAGATAGCTCTTGCCACGCATCGTAGCCACCGCCTGGGCAGCACGGGCAAAGCGCAGAATCTTTTCGGCTACGTCCTCAGGAATCGTGTTGTCGTCCAAGTCCTGTACATCGTGACCATAGATGCCGTATGCGGGCAGCCCCTTCTGGGCGTGAGCAGCCAACACGGCAGCCAGATACACGGCACCCGGACGCTCCGTTCCGTTGAAGCCCCACACAGCTTTCGGATATTGCGGATTCATGTCCATCGTCTCAGAGCCGTAGCACCAGCACGACGTCACGGTAATGGTCGAGCCTACACCCTCGCGCTCGAACTTCTCGGCACAAGCGGCGCTCTCCCCCACTCGACCTATCGTCGTATCACTGATGACGCATTCAACGGGACTTCCGTCGCCATTCTTCAGCGTGCTCTCTATCAGGTTCTTCACTGCCTTGGCCAGATTCATTGTCTTCTCCTCCAGCCCCTCACGGATACCACCCTGACGACCATCAATCGTCGGGCGAATGCCAATCTTTGGATAAATTGTCTTCATACGTTTCCTTTGATATGTTTTAGTATATAATATAAGACGCTGACCAACGTTGATTGTCATCAATCACGAAAAAAGGCACTCCCGATCGGGGGTGCCCATTCTATAATGTTTGCTTTGATCAAGCCTTATTACTCTACATCCACATATTTGGGCGAAGGACCGTACTTGTTGTCCTCGGGCTTGCTGTCAAGAATCGACCAGATGAAGATAACGATAGCCATCACGATGTTGACAACGGGAATAATCAGCAGCCAAATCATCCAACCACTGCGACCTGTGTCGTGCAGACGACGTGTCATTGCAGCCAGAGAAGGCAACAGCAAAAGCAACATGATAATACCCAGAATGCAGGCCCATGTCGTGAAGGTGCTATCTACAGCACTGGCCTGAGCGAGCAGGGCATCCTGCTTCTCCTGATCAAACAAGGCGCCAGAAATCTGCGACTCCAGTTCTGAACGCTGCTCGAGCTTCCATGAGAAGAGATACGACATAGCGATACTGGGGATGTAATTCAAAATGGCAAACCACCAGTACTCAGAGCGGCGAGCGCGGCCCTTGAACGTTACATACTTTTTGAAACATGTCGTGATCGACTCAACGAACGACATCATTGGAAGAGCTTTTTTCTCCATAACTTAGAAATTTTAAATGGTTATTAATAATAAAATTAAATGGTTTCGCTTGCAAAGATACAAATAATTTTAATATTAACAAAGCTTTTTCCACAAAAAATTGCATAAACGTCAGGAAATCAATCGTGCAGGATGAGGGCCGACTGTGGATTAACCGTCGTACGGCGACCAAAAATCTTCTCGGTAGAGTCCTCATTGATTTCACCATCCTTGCAGACCACGGTGTACATGGCCTTGGGGATGTTGACGGTCACAATCTCGCGCTTGGGATTGAGGATAACGATGATGTTACGCCAGTCGTCACGTCCTGCATAGTTCTTCAGCATAAAAGCGACAACACCTGAGGGTGCTTCGAGGAATTCCAAATGCTTACGCACCAGATTAGCATCGCCCAAACGGAACGCAGGATGGTTGCGGCGCAGGGTAATCAGGTCACTATAGTACTTAAACACCTGCGGATAACGATCCTTATTGCGCCAATCGAGCTGGTTGATGCTGTCGGGCGACTCGAAAGAGTTGTGTACTCCCTGTTTGGTACGCAGCAGTTCCTCACCGCTCAACATAAAGGGAACACCCTGCGACGTAAAGACAGCCGTCTGTGCCAACAGGTCGAGACGAATCATTTCGTCCTCCTTTAACTTAGGTATGCTGGCCTTCAGTCGGTCTACCAGACACATATCGTCATGACAAGAGACATAAGCCAACATCTGAGTCGGCTCCAGTGCCCATGGTTTCTGGCTGTAGTTCACCTTCTTCATATTAACCTGCGGATGACTGATGCCACCAACGATACCAAACTTCAGACTCTCGACTTCAACGTCACCTGTAAACTGTCCTGGCTTATGGGTATTCAACCGTCCAAGCCAACCAGAAACGGTGTCATCGCTGAATGGGCCACGCAGGGCATCGCGCATCTCGTCGCTAAAGGCAGCAATACCAGGCATCTGCGGGATATTAGCCTTCATACCAAGTTTTTCGTTTGGCAAGGCACACTGTCCGGCGCTCCAGCCCTCACCATAGATCAGGATTGAGGGGTTCAACTGGTTGAGCTCGGCACGGATAGCATTCATCGTCTCGATATCGTGACAGCCCATCAGGTCGAAACGGAAACCGTCAACACGATACTCGTTATACCAATACTTGACCGACTCAATCATAAACTGGCGCATCATCGGCTGATCGGATGCCGTCTCATTGCCACAGCCTGAACCGTTGCTATACTGTCCGTCAGCCGTCTTACGATAGTAATAATCAGGATAGGTGCGCTGGAAGTTGCTGTGTTCGATGTCGTAGGTATGGTTATAAACCACGTCGAGGATAACGGCAATGCCAGCCTCATGCAGAGCATTCACCATCTCCTTGAACTCACGAATGCGGCAATAGGGGTCGTATGGATTGGTGGAATAGCCACCCTCCGGCACATTATAGTTCACGGGATCGTAACCCCAGTTATACTTATTATCACTGAGACGCGTCTCGTCCACTGAGCCATAGTCATAGCTGGGCAGGATATGAACGGCATTGACACCTAACGTCTTCAGATGCTCGATGGCCCACGGTTCTGTCAGCGCCAGGAACTTGCCCGGATATTTGGCATCTGGCCGTGCAATGGAAAAGTCGCGATGGTGCATCTCGTAAATGACCAGGTCGGCAGGCGACTTAATCACGGGATGCAGGTCACAGCACCAGTGTTCTGGGAACGTTTTCTCGACATCAATGATGGCGCCACGCTTGCCGTTGACACCTACAGCCTTGGCAAACACACCCGGACACTCGCCACGACCCATGTCGAAAGTATAGAACTTGTTCATCAGGTCACCAGCGGCTGTGGCCGTCCAGAGGCCGTCCTTTAGTGTCATCTTGATGGTCTTCAGAGCCTTGCCGCCCTGTCCGTCTTTGTAGATACGTACCACCACCTTCTTAGCATCAGCTGGTGCAAACAGACGGAACGTCGTCTGCTGTGGGGTATAACTTACCTCGTCGAATTTGAAATCTTGGGCTTGCATTGTTGTTACCATCATCAGTAATGCAGTCAGTAATAATTGTAGTTTCTTCATATTTCAATATTTCATTTATCATTTCTCATCTTTCAAAAGTCCTTCTATTTTCTCATCGAGTTTCATGGGAGACAGGTTACGTGCCAAGACGCGTCCCTTGTTGTCTGTAACGACATTGGCAGGGAGGTCGAAGAAACCGAACTTGCCCAGCAGAGGCGTCTCCCACATGCGTCCGTCGCATACTGTCGACCACTTCAGCGAGTCGCGTTCAACCACTGTACGCTTGCAATCGGCAGGACTGCCATCCAGACAGATGCTGATAATGGCCAACTTGTCGCCATACTTCTTTTTCTTATCCTTCAGTCGGCGTTGCATGTCTGTGCTCTGGTAGTTCCACGAAGCCCATGCCGTCACCACATTCACCTTGGCCTTCAAATCCTTTTCACTGACCTGACGGCCTTTGACGTCAGTAGCCGTGAACTTGGGCAAAAGATTCAGTGAAGCATTACGAAGGGACCTCAGCTGTTTGTCGAGTTGTATGAGCTGACCATTGTCTGGATTTGCATCCAACATCATCTTGGTAAGAATGGCAGCAGTTCTGAAATCGGGATCCACATCGCCAATAAAATAACGCTTTAAAAGATAGATGCTGGCTAACGAGGAGCGATGTTCCTTGATGAACGACTCTACAGCCTTAGGAATCTCAGGTGGCGTCAGTCGGTTGAGTTCCATACGCAATTTGGTCATCTCCTCGTTGTCGTCACTACCCTTGACGGTCATCTCCTTCATGTGGCTGGCATCGCCCTTGATTTCCACCTTCTCGCCAGGTTCGCCAAACACCGCCAACTCTGAGAAGTTGGGGAATATCACTACAAACGTAGCCACGTCGCGCAACATGGTTTCATAGGCAAAACGACCCTCATGGACCTTAATGGTATCAATGCCGTTGATGCCACCATCAGGACTGTACACATAGAACTCGCCCTGATTCATGTGGCGCAGACGGCCCTCAATGCGGAAACTGCTGCCGCCAGGACCACAACTTATAAGTGAAAAATGAAAAGTGATAAGTGAAAAGATAAAAAGGCAAAAAGGTAAAAAAGATACCACCCGCTTCAATACCTTATTATATAAACCTGTTTTCTTCATAATCATTTACTTTTCATTTTTCACTTTTCACTTCTTACTTCTGTGTGAATTCCAAGTCATCGCTGGCCCAGTTGCTCAACCAAGGATATTTTTCAATAGCCTGGCTCTTCAACTGCTGGGCAGCAGCGGCATTACCCTGACGGGCATTCAGGATGGCCTTCAGATAAGAAGTAATACCATCGGCCTTAGTGACACCATCCAATGTCTGGGCAGCCTTGGCATAGTTGTTATTCATCAACTGTGCCAGTGCAGCACTATTGGTCTTCAGACTGCCGAAGTCCTGTTCAGCCTGTGCATACTTGCCCTGAGCCAGATGCAGGTTGCCCAGCACCTCGTTCTGATTGCTGGCACCGGCAGCACGTCCGATATAGTTCTCTGCCGCATTGAGGTCACCCTGTTGCAGGGCTAACAAGCCTAAGTTGGCATTAGCCTCAGCATGGTTCGTATTCTTCTGACGAGCCTGTTCCAACCACTGCTTGGCCTCGTTATAGTTGCCCTTGTCGAAAGCTAAGGCGCCCAAATTGTTATAGGCACGGACATCCTCAGGATACTGCTTGACAGCCGTGCGGTAGATGCTCTGCTTCTCTGCGTCTGTCTTAGCCAAAGAGGCGGCATACAACAGTTCGTCAACGCTCAACTTGCTGGCATCGTTCTTCAATTGGTCCTGAATTTGCTGGTCACTACGTCCCATGGTCTCGTAGTTGATGGTCATACGGGCACGGCGCAGTTCTGGCAGAATACCGTCAGCCAACTCCTTAAAGCCATGACTCATATTCTTGATCTGCTGCTCACGTTCCTCAGGATCCTGATACATCGAGAGCACACGCAGAATCACGTCCTTGTCCTGGATATTCGAGGCCTTTACCAGTTGCTGGAAACCCTCCCAGTCCTGAGCGGTATAGTGTGACTCTACATCACCATCAACCTTGGCCTGCTTCAACTGCTGCTTCACATAGTTTTCTGTATTCTGCTGACGCTTGTTGGCCAGTTTCTCGTTCAGGGCCACACCACCATCAGGCGAAGCGTAGGCAGACACCTGCACATTCTTCAGCGACAGATTCTGATTGTTGGCACTGATACGCTGCAACAGGTTGACGAACTCCTGCACGGAACCGCTCTTCAGCTCACTCTTACGTAATTCGGCCTGTTCAATCAGGAAGCGGATATTAGCCTCCTGCTTCTGGGCGATAGCACGCTCGAAGGCAAAGGATGCCGTAGCCGGACGAGCCGAAGTCAACGTCATACGATACAACTCACTCGTTGCCAACACACCGTCAGCCAATTTCAGAGCTTCCATATCCTTCTGCTTGCCGCTGATGCTGGCGTCGAACTCCAGCCACAGCTCGCTCTTGTGCATGGCAGGCACATAGTCGAAGCGTGTCGTCATCGTGAAGTTGCCACCTTCCTTATACTTAATGACATAGTCGTTACCTTGTACCTTCTCACCCTGCAGGGTCATACTCTGACCCTTCACCGACTGCTGAACACCATCCTGCACATAACGCAACACGGGCGTCATCGTGAGTACGGCCTTCTTCTCCATGTATTTAGCAGGTATCACGCCATTGATGGTCACATCAACCTTACCCTGTTCAACCTTCAGGACTGTAGGAACAACCTTCAGATTCTCTTTCTTCATGGGCTCCAGTTTTGCAGCCCCTGCTGTCAACGTTATTGTAGCTAACAGCATCAATATCCATTTCTTCATCTTCTTATTCTTACTTATTTATTTCTTTCAAAACTTGTTCACTAATAGCCTTCATACCCTTCTGATTGGGATGGCCAGACTTTTTCTCAATATCCTTCAACTGGATCACAGGAATGCCATAATGCTTACAGATGACAGCCGTCGACTCCACAATCTCCTTACGCAGTTCCGAATTCTGGATAAAGTAGATGCGGGTATTGGGATAACGGGACAGAGCGTCATTCAACAACTTGGCCAACGCAGGACGATACGTGTAGAGGTCGGCACGTTTCCAGTCTTTATAGATGTATTCGCCCACCTTGGCACCACACCAGCTGTCATTGGTATTACCGAATATCAAGAGGATATCAGGACTACCCACACGAGGCAGACGGGTGATAAACGAACGGTCGCTATAGTCCTCGTCATTATAGCCCGTATAGCCAATGGTTGCGCCACTATACGACTCATTCTTCTCCAACAAGTAGCCGCCTTCCTTCACAACCTGCCACCACCACGTCTGGCGCACGTCATTGACGTCCGTATTACGGCCATCCATTGGTTCGAAGTACCAAATGGCATTCCCCTCAGGAATATAGTTCTGGTAGGTGGAATACGAGTCACCCAAGATGCTGACTCTCAGTCGCTGCTGGGCAACAGCTGTCAGCGACAACAGCAGGCCAAATAGAAAAATGGTTCTTTTCATCATCATGCGAATATATTGTTTGGGCAACAAAGGTACGAATAAGTGAGCATAAAACGATAAATTTAATCATTTATTATGTTAAATGTTGCTATTTTTCTAAAAATATGCAAATTAAATAGTATATTTGCAAACAGAATAAACAAAGCGAATCACCAAGAAGGAAAATATGAATAAAATTCTTATACAAGTTCAGCAACTCCGTCGATTACTGACTGTCATCGCTGTCGCCATCATCACTGCCTCAAGCAGTTTTGTCCATGCCCAGCGCTTTCCTGTGGGCATTGTCAGCGTTCAGGACACAACGAAAGGCTTCCAGTTGGGCATCATCTCGTCGATAGCCGAAGAGGGTGGTCACGGCGTGCAGTTAGCAGGTGTGTCGAACATGTCGGCACATACGTTTAACGGCCTGCAGTTGAGTGGTGTCAGCAATATTTCCAGTGGCATGGATCGTGGTCTGCAGTTGTCGGGCATTCTGAACGTCTCGTCAGGCATGATGCGTGGCTGGCAGTGGGGTGCTGTCAACTATGCCGACTCGCTGAACGGCGTACAGATTGGTGCGTTCAACATTGCCCGCAGGCATCCGGAGGGTTGGCAGGTTGGTCTGATTAACCTGTCGTACGACACGATTGGTCATAAGATTGGTCTGGTCAACATCAATCCGTCGACCGTCATCGACCTGATGATGTATGGCGGTTCATCGACCAAAACGAATCTTGCCGTACGCTATCGCAACAAGAGCACGTATAACGTTTTCGGTGTAGGTACGCACTTCATGGGACTCGACTCGAAATTCTCAGGAGCCATCTTCTACCGTCTTGGACAGTATTGGCAGTTGTCGCCCAAATGGAGTCTGAGCGGCGATATAGGCTACTATCATGTTGAGACCTTCTCGAAAGATAATAACGACAAGCCCGAGCGTCTTTATTCCCTGCAAGCCCGACTGAATGCCGACTACCAGATTACCAAGAAGTTGGGCGCTTTTGCTTCGGTGGGATGGGGCCTTACACGCTATTATGACCGCAACGAGACCTACCGCAACCGTCCATTGGTAGAGTTAGGACTGACCTACCGCCAGCCTCGCGACCAGCACGATTCATGGAAACTCGCATGGGATGAGAAACGCAAGTCGCTGGTCTTTGCCGACTCCACGATGGCATTGCCCGTCAAGAAACGCTATTGGCAAGCCGCTGCGGAGGCCACGGGTATCAATATCGGTGTGCAATTGTTCGACCGCTATGCCCTGAACTCTGACTTCGCCCAGACCACCCTGAACTCGCTGAAGCGTAACTTCACCGACGGCATGGTATGGGACAACGACTTCTTCATCACCAACATGTTTGCCCACCCCTACCACGGCAACCTCTACTTCAATGCGGCCCGTACCAATGGGCTGACATTCTGGGAATCGGCACCCTACGCTTTGGGCGGTTCGCTCATGTGGGAGTTCCTTGGTGAGACGGAGCCACCAGCCATCAACGATGTGATTGCTACCAGTTGCGGTGGTATGGCTATCGGTGAGATGGCACATCGTCTGAGTCTCACCATTCTGGACGATCGCCATCGTGGTTTTCCACGCTTTCTGCGCGAGGCTGCTGCCGCCATCGTCAATCCCATCCAAGGACTGCACCGCATCTTTAGCGGTGATGCTTGGCGCGTCAAGAGCAGGAACTATCGCTATCACGACTTCAACGAGATTCCCGTCGACATGACGTTCTCAGTAGGTTGGCGCTATCTGGCTGACGATGGTGCCCTATTCCGTGGCATCCACGCTCCTTATATCAATCTGACGCTGACATACGGCACCTCTGTCGATGGCGAGCGTCACACCACGCCCTACGACTTCTTCGATGTAGAGATGAATTCCGCCTTTGGTGGCGGACAGCCCTTCGTCAATACGCTGAACATTGTCGGACGTCTGTGGAGCACGCCTATTCTGGATAAGAAGGATATGGCTGGTGAGTTTGGTATCTACCAGCACTTCAACTATTACGATGCCGAACCCATCGAGGACGGCTCTGAACTGACACCTTATCGCATCAGCGAGGCTGCCGGCTTCGGACCAGGCTTCATCCTGTCACTGCCGCAAGCAGGTGCGCTGTCCAGGTTGGAACAGCGTATCTTCCTCAGCGGTATCCTGTTGGGTGGTACTAAGAGCGACTATTTCAACGTCATCGAACGCGACTACAACATGGGTAGCGGATTCAGCATCAAGTCGAAAACACAACTTGACTTCGGAACCTTCGGTCGTTTCATCCTCAATGCCAAATATTTCCGACTCTACACCTGGAAGGGCTATGAGGACAAAGACCTTCAGGCATACGCCGACGGCACCAAAGACCTGCACTACCTGAACGTACAGGGAGATCGCAGCAATGCGGCTCTTCTGGTGGTTAATCCTGTCATGGAAATGCACTTAGCCCGCCAATGGTCCATCACCCTATCCGGCACCTACTACTCGCGCCGTACCTTCTATAAGTACTACCCAACGGTGCATGCCAACACCTTCGAGACAAAGATTGGACTGACCTGTAGACTGTAGCTCATGAGATTATTAGTGTGTAGTCTGTTCGCCCTGATGCCTCTGCTGACGTATGCTCAGTCAGAGAATATTGCCAAGCGGTTGAATACCAAGCTCACCAACAACTACTTCAACACCAAATACGACACCAACTACGTGGCGCGACCGAAGGAGAAGTGGCTGTTCAGGCTCATGGCAAACCAGACCGGCAACCACATCCACGCCAAGGGAACGGTTAATGACATCTACTCGAAATACGACATTCACACCAAGTTCAATACGACCCTGAGCCTGGAGGTGAACTACTGCGACATTGCGGCCTCACTCTCCGTCAACCCTGCCAAGCTCAATGGTGATTATAACGACTATGAATTCAACTTCGAATACCATGGACAGATAATCAGCTTCGACATCAACTATCAGCGTGCCACATCGTTGTCAGGAGATATCAAGTTGGGCAACATCGACCATCTCGACGAGGAAGGCCTGCGCATGAATGTGGTCAACGCATCGGCTTACTATATCTTCAACAATCGTCAGTTCTCTTATCCTGCTGCCTTGTACCAAAACTACTACCAGCGACGCTCAGCCGGTTCATGGCTGGCAGGTCTCAGTTTCCAAGGCGGTAGCATCAAGACTACGGACGAGTTGAAGGCAAGAAGTCCACAAGCCCCCGAAGTACACCTTACCTTTGTCAACGTCGCCCTTGGTGGTGGCTACGGCTACAACCTTGTACTCGGACAGCACTCACAGTGGCTGCTCCACCTTTCTGCACTCCCCTCTGTCGTCGTTTACAAGCATAACCGTCTGACGGTGAACGGTGACGAGAAGAAGGACCACGGCCTGAACTTCAACATGATTTTCAACGAGCGCGCTGCCGTCGTCTATCACTTCTCGCCTAAGTATTTTGCAGGAGCCTCATTCATGATGAGCAACTCCATCTTTGACAACGATAAAATTACCGTCAACCAGAACAAATGGCTGGCTCGCGCCTACCTCGGCATAAGATTATAGTTTTTAAAAAAAATAATATGACACCACAAGAACAAAGAAACGAGCGTCTGGCCAAGACGATCATTAAGAACCTGCAACGCCGGCATATTGAGGCATTCTATTGTCCAACTGGCGATGAAGCTGTGAAAAAAGTCTCTGAACTCATTGAGGACGGAAGTAGTGTGACATGGGGCGGCACCATGACAGTACGCAATCTGGGTATTCCCCAAGCGCTGAAAGACAGAGGAACCCTGCAAGTGCTCGACCGTGACTTGGTAGAGACTGCTGAAGAGAAGCTGGACATGTATCTCAAGGCGTTTTCTGCTGATGTCTATCTCAGCAGCGCCAATGCCATCTCGGAGGATGGCGTCATTGTTAACATTGACGGTAATGGCAATCGTGTAGCAGCTATCACTTGGGGCCCGAAAAAGGTGATCTTCGTTATCGGGCTGAACAAGGTGGCCCAGACTGTTGAAGCAGCTCTGGCCAGGGCAAGGAGTACGGCGTCGCCCATCAATGCCGCCCGATTCGACATCAAGACCCCGTGTCAGATTGACGGCGTATGCCACAACTGTAACTCGGCTGACAGCATCTGCAACTACGTCCACTTCCTCAGGAACTCTCCACGCGGCAGACATACCGTGGTGCTTGTAGGCGAGAATCTCGGATACTAATATAGTGAACGGTATTATCAGACAATCGCATTAAATGTAAATGATATCTCATTTATTATGAACTTTGCCTTGGAACCTGAGAAATACTTGTTCAAACGGTCGAAGGCTGCCGATGCCCCACCCCTTCTACGTCGATGCCATCCTTGACAGCTCGCCACACCTTATAATATAGTTGCAAAACGCTACATTTTTTATCGTGGAGCAAACGAAAAAACGAGGCAGGATGTCCTGTCTCGTTTTTCGTGCCGCGAGCGGGACTCGAACCCGCACAGCTGCAATAGCCAAGGGATTTTAAGTCCCTCGTGTCTACCATTCCACCATCGCGGCAGCAGACTTATTCGCTAAATCGGCTGCAAAGGTAATAAAAAAAGTGAAAAATGAAAAGTGAAAAGTGAAAAATTTGCTTCCGCAACATCATTTTTTACTTTTTTGTTTGTTTTACCCTTTGGTTTTCCTCATCTTTTACCGATGACGGAACACGCTGAGGTGACCAAACGGCCCTGATGCAGAGGCTGCATATTTCTCTAATCCGGTGTCGCCCTCTTGTCCGTTCTGCAAGACGCCACCATTGTTCATGTCGTACTTCCGGCCACACTTGCCACAAGTAGCTATGCCTCTGTCGTTCATGCTGATGCCGTAGTTGGGACTGAGCGTGTTGCCAGATTGTCGGACGCAATTGGGGCACTGCACGTCGTAGGCCACAAACAGGGCATTGCCGAAAGCGTCGAGCACGGCATTCTGGAAACCTACGATGATACCATTGTTCAGACCGAGAATATATTCTGCACGCTTCTCAGCCTCGGTCTCGACCTGAGAACTCGTCGTGTTGTAGTTGCTCTTAAAGTTCAGATACTTCACACCACCACGCACAGACTCCGTAATCAGGCAGAACATGCCTGGCACATTGACATCCATACACGACGCCAACGTTGCATCCTGATGGGTGCTGTTGTCGTAGGCAAAACGGCAAGGCCAAGTGGAATACTCGTTCTCAGCTTCGCAAGAACTCAGAAGTAAGAGGTAAGAGGTAAGAAGTATGAAGTATGAGAGTTGCTTTTTCATTTCAATAATTGCTTCTCTGCCTCCAGTACTCTGTCGAAGGCGAAACCTTGGAGCACACTACCCATGAGAGCTTGGATGCGGTCGTTGCAGAGGTTGCCGATACTTCCCTCGTGAGTATGATGGATATCCTTATTAGGACGGAAGGTGCCGGCCTCGATGTCGAGTCCTATCTTCTTGTAAGCATCGCGGAAGGGCATGCCCTCAGCTGCGAGGCGGTTTACCTCTTCAACGCTGAACATGGTGTCGTACATGGGATTGTCGAGAATATCCTCGCGTACCTCTATCTTATTAATAATATAGGCGGCCATCTGCAGACAATCCTTCAACTCGTCGAAAGCGGGCAGGAATACTTCCTTGATGATCTGCAGGTCGCGGAAATAGCCCACAGGCAGATTGTTCATGATGAGTGTCACCTGCTGAGGCAGTGCCTGTAACTTATTACATTTGGCACGAATCAGTTCGAAGACATCAGGATTCTTCTTATGCGGCATGATGGAGGAACCCGTGGTACACTCCTTGGGCAACTTTACAAACGAGAAGTTCTGGGAATTGAACAGACAGGCATCGAAGGCCATCTTAGCCAGTGTGCCTGCGATGGTGGCAATGGCAAAGCCTACATTACGTTCCATCTTGCCACGTCCCATCTGGGCATAGACCACGTTATAGTCCATCGAATCGAAGCCCAGCAGGTCGGTCGTCATCTGACGATTCAAGGGAAATGAAGAACCATAGCCTGCAGCAGAACCTAAGGGATTGCGGTTTGTCATCTTATAGGCAGCCTGCAAGAACAGCATATCGTCCGTCAGGCCCTCGGCGTATGCGCCAAACCACAGGCCAAACGATGAGGGCATTGCCACCTGCAAATGGGTGTAGCCAGGCATCAGCACGTGCTTATACTGTTCGCTCTTCTGGATGAGTTCGTCGAATAGCACCTTCATGCCATCGGCCACCTCCATCAGTTCATGACGGGTAAACAACTTCAGGTCAACAAGCACTTGGTCGTTGCGTGAACGACCTGAGTGAATCTTTTTACCCATATCGCCCAACTTACGTGTCAGCATCAGCTCTACTTGCGAGTGAACATCCTCCACCCCATCCTCGATAACGAACTCACCACGTTCGCAAATCTGATAGATATTTTTCAGTTCAGCCAACAGCAGGGGCAGCTCGTCTTTGCCGATGAGTCCGATACTTTCCAACATGGTGATATGAGCCATCGAGCCCAGCACGTCGTACTTGGCCAGATAGAGATCCATCTCACGGTCTCTGCCAACGGTGAAGCGCTCAATTTCGGCATTCACCTCATAGTTCTTTTCCCAAAGTTTGTTTGCCATAGTTCATCTTTCATTATATCGTTATGACGTTATAACGTTAAACATAAGGAATCTGCGCCAGCGCATCAGCTATCTTCTCAACGCCATCCTGCAACGGACCACTGACCATACCCTTCAGCATAAAGGGAATGTCGGCCTTCACGGTAACCTTCATCTTGCTCTCCGTCTCGCTGACAGGCAGCACTTGAATCCAGAGGTTGAAGGGGATTGGCGACTGTTCGGTCTCGAACTTGACGCATTTGTTCTCCTCGCGCTCAATGATACGGAGTTTGATGGTACCAACAGGCGCCACACTGATCTGCACGGAATCGCTGTCGAACTGGAAGTCCTGCAACTTATCCTCAGGAATACGGTCACGTACTCTATCGAGATTACTCAAGTCACTGATATTGCGATACACATTCTCTACGGGATATGGTATCTGCTTCACGCTGCTTTCAAACTTAGACATTCTGTTTCCAGGTACTTGGTGACTTGCGCCACTCGTTCAACACTTCTATTTCTTCCTTCTTGATATAACCCGTCTCAGCGGCCTGCTCCAAGACGGCAGCATAGTCGCTCAGAGTAATCAGCTTCACGCCAGCCTCACGGAAGGCCTCCTCAGCCACGGGGAAACCGTATGTGAACGAAGCCACCATACCGATGACCTCAACACCATATTCGCGCAGGGCTGCAACGGCCTTCAGACTGGAACCGCCAGTAGAAATCAGGTCCTCGACGACGATGACCTTTGCACCTTTCTTCAGTTCACCTTCCACCTGATTGCCCATGCCATGATCCTTTGGCTTCGGACGCACGTAAGCGTAGGGCAGTCCCAACTCGTCAGCTACCAAGGCGCCCTGTGCAATAGCACCAGTAGCCACACCAGCTACAGCCTCAGCCTCAGGAAAATGCTCCTGAATGGCGTGGCAGAGCTCCAGCTTCACAAATGAGCGGACATCGGCAAAGCCTAAGGTCTTGCGGTTGTCGGTATAGATGGGTGACTTCCAACCCGAAGCCCACGTAAATGGCTCGTTGGGTTGCAACTTGATGGCCTTGATATCCATCAGTTTCTGAGCAAAAAGTTTCTTTATCGTATCCATAATCACTGAAATTTGCCTGCAAAGGTACAAAAAAAAGTGAAAAGTGAAGAGTGAAAAGTGAAAAATTATCGCGTTAGTGAGAACTTCAGAGAGAGTCCGAAGTCACGTGTCGTCGTTGGGTAGCTGCTGGACGACAGCAACGGTGTGTTGGTCTGACGGTCATAGTAGAACGACATGGTCAGCAGGCGAGACAGCGTATAGTCGGCCATAAAGGATATCTTCAGTGCCGAGTTACCACTGCTGGCAGCACTGGTACGTGTAGCAATGTCGCGCGTGATAGCAGCCTGGTCGCGCAGTGAGATGTCCAGACGCATGTTCAGGTCCTGATTGATACCAGTTTTCTTCGAAGTAGCGTTACTAGTTTTACTAGTTTCATTAGATTTATTAGACTTGCCACGCTGGGCCTTCTTAATCTTGCGCGATGCACCACTGCCGAACAGTTTGAAGTCATTGATCTTATAACCAAAGCCAACCACGATATCATTCGAGCGCGACTCATTAATCTGCACACTGGTCATAGAGAGTGTCAGGTTACGTGTACGGCGATATTCCGCCTTCATTGTTAATCCTGATTCGAAGGTCATGTCGACACCAATGAGAGGCGAGAATGACTCGTTGATACTCACAGCAGGTACGTGCCAGCCCAGAACAGAGGCCGTCTCGCTGCTGCTATTATAACTACCCACAGCAAACACAGACTTATAGGAATGGTTGATGTTGATAGACTTAAAGCGCTCGTTGAACCACTTCAGCTTTGACAAACCAGAATAGCGGATGGTCCAGTTTGGCAACAGTTTTCCTATGGTCGGCAACAAGTCAAGCGAGCCACGTCCGCTACCCGTATAGGTATCGAGGAAGGCAGGAATCATTACTGCAGCACTATAGGCATCCACCTCCTGACCGTAATGGGCACTGGCCATCTGCTGGAAACGAGGCAGAGCGTCGCAGAACTGGTCGAACACCTTGGAAGGATAGCCCGAATTGGCATCGCCCATGGTTTCGAAAGCGCTGGAGATGGAGATGGTGGTCATATTAAATGTACCACTCTGCGTGGAAGGCATACCGGCCAATGAGTAGCGGATACTACGTGCCTTTGTCTCAGTACGCGAAGCGTTGAGGTCAATCTTCAGATCGCGAGCAGGTTCCAGGGTAGCACGCAGTTGCAGGTCGTTGGTCTGATTAGTAGCAGCAGGCGAAGCCATACTATCCACCATCAACAGCCACCCATTGTCGTAAGCCTTCTGCAGGTAAGAGTCGCCAGCCAATCCGAAAGCAAAGTCAAGTCCTGGCGCCATCACGCCACCCGTACGCTGTCCGAAGGCATCGCCGACGTTAGGCATGAAGCCTGGCACAGACATCGATTTCTGGTTGCGGTATGTCAGACCGATGGTGCGTACCATCATCAGCAGACGTGCCGCCGACTGGGCAGGCTTGTACCACCACTCCTGATCGGCTGCAGGCTTAGCCACCACAGAGAGTTTGATTGACACCGAATCCTTATTCTTAATCAGGATCTTATTATCGTCTATTACCTTATATTTAATAGGATACGTCTTGCCCTCCTTAGTCTTAGCCGTCACCACGAGTCGCTTCGACTTCTTGTTATGGCTTACGGTCAGCGTGGTGTCAGGCTTTAGCGTCACTTCCTTCTGGAAGGCATTCTTATTCTTGGGCAGTTGGGCATCTGTCTTGTTAGGCGCTTTCGCGTTGGATGAACCAGACTTCGCATCGCCCTTAGCACCAGACTTCATATCAGCCTTAGCGTTTTTCTTGTCGTCATTCTTGGTAGCCGGTTTGGGCGTCTTCTTGGGTTTGGCAATGGCTTTCTTGAAGCGCTCGTTGGTCTTCTTCAGGAATGGGAAGTGATTGTAGAGTGTCTCCATATTCAAATTGCCATTGATGGTAAGCTGGCGATTGTTCGCAATTGTATTACCCAGCGTGGTGCCATCCTCCAGTTCCGTACCTCGCTGCCAAGTGTAGTTAGCCGTATAGTTAGCATCGGCTGTCAACCAATCCAGAATCGGCAACTTGTTCAGTGGCAACTGATAGGAGGCGGTGAAGGTCTGACGATAGTCGAGTGGCGTACCAAAGCGCTTGATGCTATGCCATACAGAGTCCTTCCAAGCCGAATAACGGTCAGGATAGAGGTCCTTGTTAATGGGCAGGCCATCGCCGTAGGGTTCTTCAATCTCGGCACGCGTACCAGACTGGAAATTCATGTGCAGGTTCTTGGTCAGGTCCCAGCGTAGCGTGAAGTCACGGTTCCACAAGAACGACGAACTCCACTGCACAGGAATCTTGGCACCAGACAGGTTGTCCATATCGCGCTCCTGCAATTCGTTATACGAGCGTGACATTTCTGTATTGAACGTCACATTCTGGGGCAGCCAGTTTACTCCAAAAGCTTTTGGCAACTGCATCCACTTTGATTTCGACTTCGAATTCTTGAACGGTTCCCAAGCCTTATAGACTGGTGTGTACGAGTAGTTAAACGAGCCACGCCACTCGTCATCATTTTCGTAGACAAC
>Ga0265298_10002252_pt1 | contig 27119 bp, 11 predicted proteins | sample AusTroGonzalo_MG_3_FD_193486 | JGI IMG/M metagenome (GOLD analysis project Ga0265298, IMG submission 193486) | Bovine rumen microbial communities from tropical cattle in Woodstock, Queensland, Australia - Gonzalo_01 | ecosystem: Host-associated > Mammals > Digestive system > Stomach > Rumen ...
CACTTCCTCGCTCCCACCGGGAACGCCGAGTCTGCCGGCGGATGCCCCCTGAAAGGCATCATCATCGGTGACCAGAAGGATGTCGACTACAGCTTCGCTCCCAAGTCCTCCGAGAGTCGTTTCATTTACGACAACACCATCAGCGGTGTCACGCTCGGCGGCACGTCGGCCGGCGGCACGTCGCAGTATGTCCAGATGCTGGTGCTTCCTACCGCCGACGACCAGACCGTGCACTTCGCGCTGGAGTTCCAAAACAACACTTCCTCCGCTTTCCAGTGCCAGCAAGGCAAGGTCCAGCCGAACAGCCGGTTCTATCTGGCAGGGGAACTCGTGCCGGGCTTAGGCAGTAAGCCAGACGGTGAAAGCATCAGCGGTGTCTTTGACTCTGACTACAAGACAACCATCTATGTGCGGGTGACCGACTTGAACAAAGCCTACAACACCGTCCCTGACCTCCGGGACCCTCAGCTGGAGCTGGGCGTCGTGGCGGAAATGGACTGGAAACAAGTTGAGCCGGGAGGAAGCAAACTTTCATTCTAACCTATGAAAGGGATAAGGTGCATATTCAGGATTGCGGTAATGCTCTTTGCGGCATTGCCGGTTGTTTCCTGCACCCATCCCGAACCCGAGCAGGATCCGATAGAACTGTCGGTGAGCATCTACATTCCCGACATCCTGGCCACCAAAGCCGAAACCGGCAGCGTAGGCGCGCTAGACGGCGAAAAGGTAATCAGTTCCCTTCAGTTGTGGGTATTCCTCAGTGGCGGCACGAATGACGGACAGTTGGTGGGCTACAAGGGCTTCACTGATGCGCAACTGGTAGATACCGGCCTGCCGCATTCCGCAACCACTCGTTTCGGCCTGCCCCTGACGCGGGAAATGTTCAACACCCTGCATGCAGACGGCACCCGGGTGGATGTCTATGCAGTAGCGAATGCGGCGTCGGCAACCACTGCCTCTCTTGGGGAAGGTACGACGCGCAGCGAGCTGGACGCCATTGTCATCAGCGGCCCTATATTCGGGGTTTCGCCCCTGACGATGGCCGTTCCTGCCACCGGTCTCCCCATGTCCGGCGTGCTCAAGGCGGCCCCCGTGTCCGGTAGCTATCCCGTCCTCAACATCTCCACGCTGACCCTTACCCGGGCGGTATCCAAGATCCGCTTTGTCTTCTGCCAGCAGGGGATTCCGGCTTCGGGCTCAAACCAGGCCGTACCGGATAAACCGGCCTGCGTGGTCAAGAGTATCACTTTCGGAGGTACATCCGAGGGACACGACTGCCAAATTGCCACGACGGAGAAACTGTTCACCGCCAAAAAATACGGCACCACCGACAACCCCTTTGACATTGACGGTTACACGCCCCTGGCGGCGACCCTTGCCGGCGAAGGCAGCAATCCTCTGTTGGAGAATGCCGATATCACCGTCTCCGCGCATCCTGACACGCTGCTGTTCCGCAGCCGCGGGCATGAGATGGAAACGGCCCGGGAATACGAAAGTCGCCTCGATGCGGCCGTTAGCGCATCATCTCAGATCGGTCCCATCTATATCCGGGAAACCGACAAACTTATTTCCGGCACCATCGTCTACAATGTCGGGGAAGAGGACGACCGGTCCGTCACTTTCTCCATGCCGGAGGGTAATGTGCTCTCCCGCAACCACTCCTGGATCCTCTATGCTTATTTTGCGGAAACCACGAGGACCCTGCAACTTAAGATCGTGGTCCTTCCCTGGGACAAGAGCACGTACAACATGGACTTCGTCACCACTACCAGTAATATCGTGAACGTAGTGCGCCGTTTCACCATTACTGAGACCGACCCGTCCACGTTTACAAAGAACCAGAACGTAAATGGCTATTTCGACATCTATTTCTGGCACACGCTCGACGGGCAGCCCAATGTCATCAAGGGCGACATAATCATAGACGCACCGGTGGGACAGAAACTGCATATCGTGCCTGTTTCTGGTGCCCGTAACGGCTCTCCGATTGATAATATCTTCTCCATCACACCCATGGAGGCGACCATTTATCCAAAATACGGGGATCCGGAAAACGCCAGATCGGAGGACTGCAAGATAGAATTCGAGATACAGTGCACTCCCGGCAGCCATACCCCTGCCGAACTGGAAGGCCAATATATCGACATTCATTTCTGCGTTCAAATCGGCAGCGGCGATAATTCCCGCTGGGTAGATCTGGATTCCGAGTCTCGCGACTTCTACAGGATCTACCTCAAACAGAATTGGGAAGATTGGGAGAATTGGTAAGAATGATGAAGAAGTGGTTCCATATCCTGATTCTTCTTCCGTTGCTCCTGGCAACGGGTTGCTTCCCCGAAACCGGCCCGGAAAACGCTGGTTCCGGCCTGGTGTTGACCGTCCGTTGCGAAGATCCCGCTTTGACCAAAGCCACCGAGGACGGCGAGACCCGGTTTAACGAAAACCTGATAGCGTCCGTTGATTTCTTCTTCTATCCGGGAAGAACCCCGGCAACCAACGTCGATGCCGTGTACCACGAGCGAGTGGAACCCGAGGGAGACCCCGTTACCTACACGGGTGGCCGCTGGGAGGCCACGTTCACTTTGGAACTCAAGAAGGCCGTCGCCGAGCAGATTTTTACCTCGAACTCCGCAACGGTTTATGCTGTTGTCAACTACAGCGGTGACCTGACATCGGGAGGCACATCCATGGACACCCTTGCCGCCAAGGCCGTCGTGACCGACTTTGCCGCAACGGAAAGCAACTATATCCAGCGCAGCTTCCTGATGGGCGGCACGACCGTCCTCGAGAATTACAACGAGTCCGCGGCTATCAACGCAAGCGGCACCATTGAGGCCAAGCGCTTTGCCGCCAAGATCACAACGGCTGTTTCCGTCGCCAATCAAGTGATCCTGAAGCACGCCAACTCCGACCCGGACGAGGTCTGGACCCCCGTCCTGCACACGATGCGCATCTATCTCGTAGACGGTGCCAAAAACGTAACGCTCGGAACGGAAAGTAGTTCGGACAATCTTAGACCTGACTATTTCTCCTATAGCGACGAGGAGAAAAAACGCCCCTTTGTCATGGACAATGGTACCGAATACCTTGCGCATACCACAGTCGGCTCCGGAGAAGACACGAAGATTTACTACAATACTTATCCGATGTACTCCTACCCGGTCGCCTGGTCGACCGGAAAGCCGGATTACAGCCAGGCCCTGCCTAAGCAGCCGTATCTCAAACTGGAGATGGACTGGCGACGCACCGGCGGCGTTGCCGGGAACGGATATTCCTACGACAGGCGCAAGTATTACTACAAGATTATCCTGCCCGTCAACAGTCTGGAAAGGAACAACTGGTACCATTTGAACATCGATGTGAGCATCCTGGGCTCGGAGACGGAAGAAGACCAGACCGTCATCACGCCCACCTGTTATGTCCTGGACTGGCAGAACCGGAGCGTGCCCATCGACAAATATGCCGTCATCACCAAGGCACGCTACCTTTCCGTGGACACAAAGCCGCAGGAACTCAACAATCTGACTACGCTGAGCATTCCTTTCCTCTCAAGCCACGATGTGAAGATTGTCGAAGGTTCCCAGAAGGCCAGAAGGCCGTATTACGGCGTAATCACGGATGAAAGCGCGGTAGTGGGCAAATATAACACCAAGTACAAAGCCTGGGTGCAGAAAGATACCGTTACAGGGGCTTATTATCTGGAATACAACGGAAAGGACGGCAGCGGCAATCCGATTTCCGGACCCGCTGATTGGCTCACTGAAAAATCCACGTCCATCGAGTTCAGCCATACGCTCCAGAATAATTACACCGCGGACGATTTCGATTACTCGCCATACACCATAGAGTGCGACATCGTCCACAGAGACCTTACTCCGGATGTTTACCCTTACGACGAGTATAAGAAGCACCTCACCATCATCCAGTACCCGGGTATCTACATCGAGTCCTGTCCGAATTCCGACAGCGATATCAGGGCCACCAGCGACAACAACGGCACACCATATTATTATAGTCTAAATCACAAAGACAAGCCCTGGCTGAATTATCCCTGGGGCTATGTATACATAGACGGCAGCAGGCGCTTTATCAGGACGGGAAATAATAACACCGAGCCATACAACAAACTGACCACTGAGCATAACAAACGGGAATACCAGTGGCGTACCGTATGGTACACAGGTGGCGGACGCGACATATTCAGGATCAACGTGACGGTGCTTCCTCAGAATTCCACATTTGTGATTGGCGACCCCCGCATCGACGGCTACGACGAAACCATACCCGTGCTGGGTTACAGTTTCGAGAAAGACGGCAACACCGCCGGGGACGCCGTACTTGAAAACAGGCCGCCCCAAGGCTGGGGCTACGCCTACTCCAACTTCCATGCTGCTTCCGTGGTGGACGGGGATGTGAATACGCCTATGTCCTTGACCGGAGAGATCAGGCCGTTGAGGTATTATCGCCCCACCGAAGATTCCGACCGCACGAAGAATATGATCGCTCCCGCTTACAGAATTTCCACGAAACTTGGCGGTACGGAATTCGGAAAAATCAACGCGGATCAGGCAAAATGGCGCTGCGCCGGGTATCAGGAAGACGGCTTTCCGGGCGGAAGATGGCGCATCCCCACCATGAGCGAAATCAAATTCATTGCCCAGCTGTCAGCAAAAGGCGTTTTTGAATCTATGTTCAGTGGAGAGTACTGGTCTGCCAACGGTGTCGTGAAAGTAGACAGGGGCGCAGGCACGGTGACAAGTATTGGGGATGACATGGCGTACCTCCGCTGCGTCTATGACGCCTGGTACTGGGGAGACGATCAATGGAATCCGCGAAACGAATTCGTTTGGGGGGACAGACCATGAGAAGGCTGATTGCATACCTGACCGCTTTCATCCTGGCGCTGTCCTGCATGGCTGAGCCCGAGCAGGGCGGAGCGGCTGTTGACACTTCGCTCGAAGGTGCCCCCGTGACCATCACCTTCTCCGTGCCTGACATCCCGGTGCTTCCCGCCACCAAGTCGCTGGAAGATGGTGACGGCAACATTACCGGCACGCCTTACCTGGACCCTGACAAGATGTATGTAGTCGTCTGTGGCGGCACGCAGAGCATCAAGTACATCAGGAAGGCGACACTGGTTGATTCCATACCTGACCATCTCGTTCCGGAAAATTATTATCCTTCTACCGAAGGCAATCGCACCGTTACCCTGTATACGTTCGAGGTTCAACTAGAGCTCTACGATTTCCCCCGCACGATCCATTTCCTGGGTAACGTGGATGAAAACCAACTGATCACCGGATCCTATACCTACAACAGCCTCCCCAATATTCTGTCCTACGACAACAAGCAGGCCTATTGGCAAAAGCTGGTTGTGCCGCACATCAAGGCCGAGATTGATCCCGATACCAAGAAGCCGAAAATGAGTGATGACGGGAAGACCTACGAGCCGGCCGGGGAGACTTTGGAGTACTTCAAGTATATCCCGCTCATCAGGAATTTCGCTAAAATACAGGTAACCAACGCCGCCGAGAATTTCCATCTCCATAGCTACGCCGTCATTTCCTATCCTGAACGGGGATCTATTGTGCCGTACCGAAGCAACGTGAATGAAGATGAGAAGGAAGAAGGGAAGGGCTTCGATTTCAATCCGGGCTCAGAATACGGGTGGAGCGGTTACGAAAAGTGCTCCTTCGAGGAGTTGGAAAGCGGCATCAACTATCTGGGCAACATGCCGGCCGGCGTCGCTCTGAACGAGTTTGTCCCTCCGGCTTCCGAGTTCGTGGATCCGTCCACCAGCGAGGGCCGGGTCCTCCTATATGACTCGCTCGACACTGAAAGAGGCTTCTATATCTATGAGCGCGGCATCCCGAACGACAGGATCGGTCCCACCTTCATCATCATATGTGGAAAATTCGAAACTAACGACAGCTTGTACTACTATCGTCTGGACCTGATGGAGTCCAGGGTTGAGGGCGAACAGACTGTCTCCAAGTACTATCCCATCTATCGGAACTTCCGCTACAATATCCAGTTGAACAGAATATCCTCCGAAGGCCTTCTCGACCCTGAGGCAGCGAAAAATTCTTCGGGTGTAAAGGACATATCGGCCGACTTTTCCATGCGGCACCTTTCCGACATTTCCAACGGAACCACGCGCCTGGTGGTGGAACCTTTTATGACCAGGACCTACAGCGGTCCGGCGGAAGAAGGCACTTACTATGAATTGTATGCACGTTTCTTTAACGATGTGTCCTCAGACGAGCCCAATCTCGACCCCGTTGTGAAGGTGGAGCTGGAACCTATGCCCGACAACGCCAACGACATTCTGATTCTCTATGACGACGATGGCAACCGCGTCCCTTCAGGAGGACATTTCTTCCCTGAGGCAGTCAAAGTGGGCGTTAATAGAGGAATCAGGACCATTCGTTTCAACACGGTCGAGCCTCGGGACGTGACCTTGACCCAGAAGATCAAGATCACCGGACACAAGCCCGGCAATAATCCGGATCTGCGCCTGTACCGGGAGGTGGAAATCACGCTGCAGAAAAAACAGCCCCTTACTGTCAGTTGCACGGATCCCGTGAAAACGCTCAGCGGCGATACACTTTCCGTGGGAATAACCATACCTTCTGAGTTGCCGGAATCCATGTTTCCGCTGGAGTTTATCGTCGAACCTGAGGCCGGAACCCTCACCCCGGATATTTCCAAGAATATCAATCTCCCCGTCGTTTCGGGACGTTCGATCGCCTCTTTGGAATCGGCGTTCACGGACAAACCGGCTTTCTATTATATCAGGACATTGACCAGGGAAGAATTTTTGCAGTTGCCCGTAAAAGAAGGCAAGCGTACATTTTACTGCTTTTTTAAGACCAACCGGGATATCAGCGCCACCACCATCTGGGTTTACAATGAGTATTTCGAAAAGGGCAAAGACTCCTTCACAAACAAGAATTCTCTGAAGCTAATTTGCACGGATCCTGTTCTTAAGACAGCCGGAACGCCGTTCACCCTGGCGTTAACGATCTCTTCGAAGCTGCCACGGTCCATATTCCCGGAGACGGGTTTGGAATTCATCATCGAAGCGCCTACCCTCACCCCGAAGAATAGCGACTTGTCTGTCGAATCGGGCCACTTCATCAAGAAACTGACCTGGGATGAATATTCGAGCCAGCCTGTTGACGGGAGTGAGCGTACGTTCTACATCGACTTTCTGACCAATACTGACAATAGCGCTGCGACGATCTCGGTTGATTGCGAGAATTTCATCAAGGATCAAAAATCCTTTAAGAATGAGACGAGGAGTATTGTCCCTGACAACCACTTCTATGTTCTCGCTAAGACTGATTGCGATGTCCAGTTGAACAACACTGGACTAAAGTTCAAATTTGACGACGGAGGCTGGTTGGCTTATAATCAGAATCAAGTAATGCATCTGAAGGCAGGCCAGAAGATTAGTTTCAAGGCTGGCACCGGGAAGAGTAAAAAGAGCTGGGGCACTGCGGCCTTCAAGAGCACGAAAGGAACGTTTGAGGTGGGCGGAAACTTTGCCTCGCTCATCGTGGGTGACGACTATTCTACTACTCCGAATGGCTCTACGTCCACATATGGCGAGTCCGTTACCGGCGTCACATTCATAGATTTCTTCAACTCACAAACGGGACTTACAGATGCCTACGAACTTGAGTTGCCGATGAAGACGCTGACGACCAACGCTTATAAGTCGATGTTCGACAAATGCACCAATCTGGTACGCGGTCCCCAGTACCTGCCGGCAACTAGCCTGGGCGAGACTTGTTACCGCAATATGTTCTACAACTGTTCCAATCTGGAATATGCCCCCGACCTGCCAGCCACAAATATAGACAGCAAGAAAGGAGTCTACCAGCGAATATTCTGGGGATGCTCCAAACTGAACCACATAAAGATGCTCGGCACGACATGGCGGAGTGATGCCTTTATCTCGGACAACACCACCTGGGCCACCGGCGTTGCTCCCACAGGCGAGATCTGGCTGGACGCTTCTCTCCAAAGCGTGTACCAGGACACTGAAACTTGGGGCAAGATCATCCCTGCTAACTGGACCGTCAAATTCGTGGGTATAGACGGCCAGTAGGTGACGGGACTGTGTCTGATAATGGGGTAGGTCCAGGCATATGTTGGACCTACCCCAAATTACACGACACCTATCCCACCTGATAGTTCCTCTGATCCATTTTACCCGACATACCTGCTGCGGATCCAGAAGGCGAAGAAGCGGTTGGTGATGAAGTAGGCGTCGTGTTCTTTCGTGACAATCTCTTTGTCGTACAGGATTCGCAGGGCGCTCTGAACGGTACTGGGACTTTTCAAGGCATGTTTTTTTACAAATGCCATGGAGGTGACGTGTTCCGCTTTACCTTCCCGGGCGATGGCGATGAGCAGTTGCTTCTGGGCGGAGGGAATGGCGCTGAACTGTTCTTCATAGGCGCGGGAGCCGGCCTTGATAATGTGATCCAATGCGCCGGAGGCTGTCTCGCATGTTGCTGCCTTTCCCGCCGCAGTCCGGGCAAACAGTTCGTTCAGCATGCGCTGCACGTACCATGTATGGCCTTCCAACAGGTCATAGGTCCAATTAAAACATGCATCATCCAGCGTCTTGCTTTCTTTCAAGAAATGATTGCATGCAAACTGACGGTACTTGTCCCGGTCAATCGGGTCAAGGTATAAAGGCTCACAACTCATATAGAAGGGATTGGACGGATCGTTGAACAACCTCTCCATCATGCGTCTTTTGCTTCCCGAGAAGATGAACAAAGTATTCTTGCATTTCTGGGCACGAGTCCTTAATAACTCCAGGACGTTCTCTTCCGGAAATTCTGCAATTTGCTGGAATTCGTCGATGGCAACGAGGCAGGGTTTGTCGGATTGATCCAAATATGCGAAGATTTCCTCCAGAGAATCTTTCGGACGCTCGATCTCCCCCAGAGAAAGGTCGAATTTCATCTGCCCGGAAAGTGTGTCCAGTTTCATTCCCGGCCGCAGCGACTTGGCCAGTGAAATGAAGGTGTCCATCCTTTTCTTCCCGCCGGTTTTCAAGCTGTCCGTAATGGCTTTACCAAGAAACAGGACCATCTCTGACAGCGAAGACGCGGCATAGAGATCGATGCTGAAAGTCCTGTATGCAGCTTTTATAGCCCGCGTATTGAATACATGTCCTATCAGGCCGGATTTCCCCATTCTTCTCGGAGAAATCAAGACGGTGTTTCTGCCGTTGAGGATGTTTTCAATCATCATTTTTGTTTCGGCTTCCCGATCGCAGAAATAAGCTGCCGAAACATAGTCGCTGGTAATGAGGAAGGGATTGTTGATGTCCATGTCTTTCTTTTTTCGCAAAGATAGACACTTTATGGGATCATTCAAAATGTAATTATTTAAAGTTGAATAATTATAAATAGAATAAAGATGCGGGATCAAGTCCGGCATGACGGGGAAGGTCAAGCCGTGCATGACGGGATCGTGTCCCGAGAGCCGTCTTTGCAAAAAGGCGGCTCTTTTTTCGATTTTTTTGTATTTTTGCGATAATATGGCTATTTGTACCCATTCAACACGAAAGAATAGTAAAAACAATATATTAATCAACACATCTACAACCAATGAAAAAGTCAATTTTGCTCCAACTGGGACTGGGACTCATTGTCGTCTTCGGCTTGACGGCATGCGTCGAGAAGCAGGTGATCAATCCTGCCTTCAATCCTGTTGACAACACAATCAACACCCAGTTCTATTTCAACATCTCTTCCATTACGGGAGAAACAGACCTGAATACCAAACAAGCCGACACCAACGTGCAGGCAAAGGGTAATTTCCGCGGCATTGACAATGCATCGTTGTTTGCCTTGATCGATTCGACGATCTCTCCGGCACAGTCCATGGCAAAAAAGAAAATGGTAAAGCCCTTCAAGGCAACGGCCATGCGTGACCTGTCCACGCTTTTGGGCCAGAGCTCCATCGCGAGTGGCCAGAAAGGTGGAACGCGTATCGTCGAAATCAACCTTCCCGTGGGCGTCAACGAACTGGTATTCTATGCCAAGGCGACAAAGAAGGAGATTACAGGTCTGGACAGCCGGGAGTTGTACGGAAGCCTGAATTACACGACGACGCCGGAGAATTACCTGGATCTCGCCGAGTTGATCGGTTCGTTTGCGGAGCGTCGTCTGAGCGATAGCGACACCACAAAGTTCACGATCATAAAAGATCTGATATGTAGTGGTATCAATGGCTTGTTCCGGACAACGGCCGTTGCCTCGGGAACGTCTGCCTGGTATGATACGACACTGGCGAATCCTACGATTACCTATAATGACGGTACCACGACAGAGAGTTATACGGTAAGCACATTGCGCTGGGTTGATTACGCCAGCGCGGGTGTCGATGACAATCCTGTGTCGCCGTATTTTTTCGAGTCCGATGGAACTACGCACCGTCCGGCTGCTGAAATGGAAAAAATCCTGGGCAAAGCCTATGTCCTGATGGCTGGTGGACGATACACCATCTCGGGAGGATCGGGTTCTTCTACCGTGCGCCTCCTGGCCGATCTCTACAATGTCGTGGCTGCCGGCGCCGAGGCGACACCGCTTTCCTTGCAGGAGGCCGTTGCGCAGGTGATTTGCAAAAAAATGAAGTATTCCATCGAGTGCCTCACCGATCCTATTCCCAATTCCATCACGGGAGAAAGAAAATGGAAGTCTGTTTCGGACCTGCGAACCTTGATGGGCGGTGCTGATGGTTCAGCAGATCTTTATAACATCAATGATTTCCCCGAGAACTTCCATTTGCCGGCAGGTGCTACGACGACAGGCGCCGGAAATCCGATCATCATCCCTCATGAGGGAGGCGCGCCCACTGTGATTCCTCAGATTACCTATACATCTGCGATCGATACCTTGATGAACGGAAGTTCTTCGACGAAGAACATCTATACGTATGCGCCCGAATTGTGCTACTACGGTAACAGTACCATCCGTACCAACAATTCCAATGAACTGAACAATGGCAGTTATCCGAGTAGTTATACCCAATGGTACAATAATGATTCCTGGGCAGGAAAGAACTGGGAAGCGGATGGTACCGCCATTACCAATTCTACCCGCGGCATCGCCATGACCAATTCGATCCAGTACGGTATTGCCCTGCTCTCTTCAAGACTGGTCTTGTCAACGGCTACGGGATTGACAGACAACGGCGCCCTGCTGGCAGACCAGGCAAAGATCATCAACCTGGATGATGCACATTATCTGCGGTGGACCGGTATCTTGATCGGTGGCCAGCCTGAACAGGTGGGGTGGAACTATCTGCTGAAGCAAAAGGACGGCGTCGCGGCCGGATCCAATGCCATCGTCTACGACAAAGTCAACTACCGCCTTGTGGAAAATACGACAAGAGACACCTGTGGCGTCGATGTTACAAAAGCAGGTTTTGTCGGAAGTACTGCAGATGCAAGTGACGCATTCACAAACTATACTTTGCTCTACGACAATGTGAATCCGTATGCGGAAACTGACGCCGCGCAAGGAAACGTGTATGTCGCCCTGGAATTTGTCAATCTTCTGGGACAAGATTTCTGGGGTGAGCAAGGCTTGATCCGTCAGGGCGAAACCTTCTACCTGCTCGCTGAATTGACGCCGAATCCCCAGGTGACCAACCTGGATGGGATCTGGAATAATATTTTCGATCCGGATAAAGGCGCCAATCACTATCTGCTGCCTCCGTACAATCCCAATACGGGCGTATCGCGTCCCATCCGTCGTGTCTTTGTGCAGGACGTCATGACGATCGTGGATTTCCGCTTTTTACCGGAAACCTTGAAACATGCCTATATTTCAATCCCGGATCTCCGGTCGGCCAAGATCTCCCTGGGTTTGGCTGTCGACCTGAACTGGTATGAAGGTCTTAAGTACGAGACTCCGCTGGGACTGTAAGTTTTTCGTTTTCTGTTGACAAGAAAGTCACATATCCTGTTTTTCTTCCTGGCGATGCTGTTGACGGCATTCGCCGGGACAGGATGTGTCGAGCCTTTGCGTCCGGAAGATATACCTGACAGGCAGCAAGGGGTCCGGCTTCCCCTCCGGATCGTCCTTCCGGCAGGCGTCAGGCTGGCTACCAAGGCCGGTCAGGACGGACCGGTCTCGGGCCTCCCTGCCGAGTCGTCGCTTCGCTCCCTCCAGGTCTGGGCCTTTTCCCATCCGGTCAAGCCGGAGCAGGAGATGTCGGAGGAGGAGAAAGCGGTTTTCCTGAATGAACAGTCCATCGCTTACCTGACGGTCCCCGATGTCACCGTCCTGGATTCCCCCGATGCAAACGCGAGCGTCCAGGTGAACCTGTTCATCCCGGATAATTTCTTCTGGCGTCCTGAAGAACTTCTGAAACTGGATTTCTATGTGCTGGGAAACGGAACATCCCTCGGATGGATCAGTACCCATGCCATGACAAGAAGGGAAATGCGCGACACGGTGTTTTCAGCATCGAGATTCGGTACCGATATAGAAAAACTGGTAGACGAGGTTCCGGCTGACGGTCTTCCCCTGGCCTGTTTCTATGACAATCGCGGGAACGGATTTGACGTTTCATTTTTGAAAACGGATCCGGATCCGACATCCCAGCGCATGGAAGAACTCGGCCGGGCCTGGCCGGAGATGGATTTGACCCGTTCGGTTTCCCGCATCCGTTTCATTTTTTCCCAGGCCACCGGAATGAGCGGCACTGCCATTGACAGTGTAAGATTGTACGACTTCGACAACATAGACGATCCTGGTTTGATACCGACGGAAAGTTTTGTCTTTCCGCGGGAAGACGCCAGGGATATCGCCTTGCCCGAAGGTGTCAATTACGAATCCTTGACCTGGGGTTCCTATTATACCGGCCTGGTGCCCTTGATCGGGCAGATGGATGATCCTTTTGTGTTGTGCAGCAGCAGCGAAACGATGCGGGGCATGTCTGCGGAGTTTTTCGAAAATTATTTGCAGGAACTGCTCCGGCAGGACAGGAACAAGCCTACGGTGAAAGTCCTCTATCTGCGGGAGAGCGACCGGCCGCTTAAAGGCAGGATCTACTTTAACGGCAAGCGGGTGGACGGAGAGATTGTCGAGCCGTCCAAGACTGTGGACTTCACCATGAACGGCTTGGGATTCCCAGACCGTACCAATTTCTACCGCAATCATTCCTGGACGGTGTATGCTTACATGATCGGGCCGCACATGGAAGTGGATGTCCGCCTGGACGACTGGGTGGAGCCCTGGGTCCGGAGCGAAGCGACCATCGACGGATCGACGGCCGTCAATGTGGATCAGGACGGAAAATTCATCACCGATGCCGACATGGTAGCCGATACCCTGAGGGACTATGCAGGATATATCTATGTGAAGCCCGACGGGAAGCCGAAGAAGAAGTGGTTTAATGTGCCGGTCCCGGATGAAGGCGTCACGGGACGCGTGGTCGTCTATGCACCGGAAGGCGGAGAATTGATTGTTACTCCCGTGGCCGTCGATACGGCTGAGTTCTGGCCCAGGTTGAGCCCTGACGAGAAGGCGGTCTATGAAGCAGATCCGTCGTCGGATATCTATGTGACGAAGTGGTTCGATATTTCCATGACCACGCATGAGATCCACCGCGACCATGTCGATCCGAACAGCAAGATTCCGGGCCTGATCGGAATCACTGTCAAGCCGAAGATTCCGGCCCCCGGGACGCAGAGCGGGAGAAAGGCCATCAAACTCTCCTTTGCCGTAAAAGTCGGTGAGCGCATGATCCTCGCGGATTCGGAGATGGTCGATGAGGAATATCATTTTGTAATCAATCCCTGATGTCATGAGAAACCTGCGTATCCTGTTGTTCTGTATGGCGGCTGTCTTGTTGACTGCCTGCGTCCCGATGCTGGAGGATCATCCTTCCGGGAATCCTTCCGGCGTTGCGCTGACACTGGTCTGCGATGACGCTGTCAAGACAAAGGCAGATACGGCACCGGGCGTACGCAGCTATCGCGAAAATTTGATTTCCTGGGTTGATTTCTTTTTCTTCCCCGGTCTTCCGGATGAAACGACAAGATTCAAATTGCACTACCGGATGACTTCCGGTGAGCAGGATTCGGCTTCTTTCCAGATGAGTTTGTCTTCCGCTGCCATTGAAGCGTTGTTCCCGACCAGCGGACCGGGCGAAGACAAAATGACTGTGCTGGCGGTAGCCAATTATCCCGGCGATGCGATTCCCGTGCCATCAGATTCGACTTTGGCGGGGCTGAATGCCCTTGCCGTATCCGCCGATTTTGTGGGTCCGGCCGATCACCGGCAGCCTCGTTTCATGATGCGGGGTACCCAGGTGTTGAATCTGCTGGGAAGGAACGAAGACCTGGTCTGCAAGGACACGGTCCGGCTGGTACGCTATGCCAGCAAGATGTCGGTCGCCGTCCGCGTGAAGGACACCGTGCATCTGGCCGTGCAGGAAGGGTTGAACGGTGTCTCAGCGCCGGAAGTCTGGCGTCCCATGCTCGACGGTATGGTGATTTACCTGGAAAACGGGGTGAACACCGTCCGGCTGGGCGGTCGTGACAGCGTTGCTTCCCAGATGACGTATTTCTCTTATTACGACAACTGGATGCGTTTCGTGTCCAAAGATCGTTATGGCCGGTACGCTCCGATCATCGGGCAGGATACAGCGGGTTATTACGATACTTACCCCATGTACATGTATCCGCAGCGCTGGGAAGAAGGTTCCGGCCAGGCCCCGACGATGGAGCCCAACCTCAAGCTGGTCATTCCATGGTATCGGGAAGAGTATAATGATGATACAAACAACATCCACATTTCTTCCACTCAGAAGCAGTGTTACTATAAGGTCGTCATGCCGGAGAATTTCGGAAAGGAGTTCCGTTCCAACCACTGGTACCAGCTGGCCCTTGATGTCCGGATTCTGGGTGCATTGACTGCCGAGACGCCTGTACTCATCACCGGCTCCAGCCGCATCGTTTACTGGCAGAACAAGGAAGCGGTGATCCGTCAGGCCGAGGTGGGCTCAGCGCGATACTTGTCTATCGAAGAAAATACCCTGGAGATCTTCAACCAGAATGAACTGGACATTCAGTATTTGTCCAGCCATCCCGTGACGATCGACAGCATTACCGTGACACGGCCTTATTATGGCACGGCGGAGGCGGGTACGCCAACCCTGGGTGGCGTCGTCATCGATTCGGCGGGCACCAAGTACCTGAAGTACGACGAATCATACTATGGCGGCTGGTTCCATGATACCGGCAAGGAGATCGAGTTCCGTCATGTGCTCAACAACAATTACAAGGATGAACTGTTTGACTATTCGCCCTATACGATCACTTTCCGTGTCAAACATGCCGACAGCGACATCTACCAGCACGAAGTGAAGCTCATCCAGTATCCCGCCATCTATATCAGCCGGATCCGGAATTCCGATCCCGATTCGGCGGCGCATCATACCCAGAAAAAGGATGATTCCGCCTGGTCAAAGTACAACGGCTTTGTCATTGTCGACGGTGCCTGGAAGTACAATGAAGTGGACTCGACGTTTAGATTCAACCCGGGCGGGTCGCCTTTCCCGACCGGGCAGCAGAAACGGGATCATGTGCAGGACTCCGTACAGGCCAAGTTGACAGGTACAGAGAAGACAGAATATCAATGGCGGTCGGTACACTATACGGGCGGCAGCATCGACATGTACAATATCCACATTTCCGTGCTTCCCGAAGAGTTCAATTTCGTCATCGGCGACCCGCGCGTCACGGAGATCGATAACCTGGGTTATCAGTACACGCCCGGGACAAACGACAAGCATTTGACGACCCGGCGTGATGGATGGGCTACGGCGTCTGCCATGTATGGAATTGCGCAACGTCAGCTGTCGTACTATTATCCGACGGAAGCTTCCGAACGCACCCGCAACATGCTGGCGCCCAGCTATCGTGTCTGCTCCAAGTTCGGCGGCATCGAATTCGGCAACATCAGCCTCGAGTATGCCCGCTATCGCTGCGCCGCCTATCAGGAAGACGGTTTCCCGGCCGGCCGCTGGCGGGTCCCGACGGAGGCGGAAGTGAGTTTCATCGCCCAGCTTTCGGCCAACGGGGCTTTTGAAGTCCTGTTCAACGTGAACGACACATACTGGTCGGCCAACGGTGCCGTCAAGGTCAATACGGGCGGTGTCACGCCGGTCAGCAACACTTCGGCGCTGCTTCGCTGCGTGTACGACACCTGGTACTGGGGCGATGACCAGAGTGAGTATGAGGCCTGGCGCAAAAAGTACGATCCGGTTGTGTCCGGAGAATTTCCACACGATGTTTTTGTCTGGGGGGACCGGCCGAGATGATGAAAAGGGTAGGATACTGGCTGCTTTTGCTCTGTCTGGTACTGGGCTGTCTCCGAGAAATTCCGGTTCAGCCGGAACGGATTGACGAGCCCTACCCGGAAGGCGCCAGTGTGACCGTTCGATTTTCGGTAGCCAATACGGACGCCCTGCCGATGACCAAGGCGCTGGGTGAGACACCGGAGCTGGATTCCCTGCATCTGGCCGTGTTCGGCAGTTCGGGTTATCTGAAGGAATATGTAAAGGCAAAGGTTTTACACAAGCCTACTTATGCTGACGGGGATACGGTGATGACCTTTGAAGCCACGCTGACCCTTTCCGACAAGGAACGAAGCATCCATTTCATTGGTAACGGCCCTTCTACCCTCGATTTCGGCTACGACTACGAGATCCTTCCGCAACTGCTCTCCGCGGAAGGCGGCCAGGCTTTCTGGCAGATGAAAAAAGGTGTTGTCATCGATGGCGTCAAAAAGCCGGATGGTACTTATGAGGCAACGTCCGAAACCAACGCTCAGTTCCAGAACATTCCCCTGGTCCGGAACTTTGCGAAGATCGTCCTGTCGTATGATTCAACTTCCAATTTTACGCCCGACTATTACGCCGTCTTCAGTGTCCCTTCCAGGGGGTCGATCGTGCCATACTTCGACGGCGGGTTTGTGGAGGATTATCAAGACTATAGTTATACCGGGTTGACGGATACGCTCGGATACTCCGGGCACATGCGGGATTCTGTCGATTTTATCGGGTTGCCCGAAGATTGGGATACCCGTAAAGTGAGTATAGATCAGGCTTTGTATTTGTACGAACGTCCGCTGCCGAACGAGATGTTCCCGCCGTCGTATATTATCGTTCACGGTATCTATAACAATCCGGCGGATCCGGATAGTGCTGCGCACAACAACAAGCCGTATTTCTACAGGATAGACTTGATACAGGATGGTGCTTATTACCCGATTGTCCGGAATTTCAAGTACCAGATCAATATCCATAAGATCCTTTCCATCGGGCATACCTCGGCACAGGCCGCCGCCGCGTCCGCCGGCAGCGCCGATGTATCGGCCGACATTACGACCAGTCACCTGAACGATATCTCCGACGGCGAGGCGCGCCTGGTTGTCCAGCCCTGGATGTCGCACACCTTCAACAAACGGCAGGTCAACAACAACCTGCTGCACGTCAAGTTTTTCGACGATGTCATGTCCGGCAATCCGAACATGGACCACAATGCGGTCTCTTGTGAAATACTGCACAATCCGGGTGAAGAAGATATCATTGAAAGTGTCAGCATCGGCTATCCCGTCCAGGCGTCCGGCACGGAAAAAGGCTGGCGTACCGTTACCTTTACAACCACGGAACCCGGGGCGCCGGGTACGCCGACCCGTACGCAGGCAATCCGGATTGCCGGTAGCTACCTGACCGATTACGGTGAGACCCGAACCCTTTACCGCGACGTGCTGATTACCCTGCAGCCCCTGCAGCAGTTCCAGTTGAGCGTCGATAGCCCGGACGATACCGGCCAGGGCGTACCCAGGGATACGGCGATGACCGTGCGCCTGAACATCAGCATCCCGACCGACCTGGTGGAATCGATGTTCCCGCTCAATTTCACCATCGAGCCGGAAGACATGTCCCTGACGCCTGACAACCACATCCAGAACAACAATCTTCCGGTTTCTGCCGGAACATCCATCTCCGACCATGCCGGCTATGCCGGCAAACGGGCTTTCCAGTTCCTGCGGAGCCTGTCGTACGATGAGTACCTGACGCTGGAGCCGTCGCTGGACCTGGATGGCGAACCCATCCGTACCTTGACCTGCCAGTTCAAGACGACCCGGAAAGACAACGCGACGACCATCTGGGTGGCCAACGAGTTTTTCAGGAAGTCCTATGTCGCGTATACCAATCCTCCCGTGCGCAATCTGCGGTATTTCTATGTGGAGGCGCGGGACGAAAACATCGACCACAGTCTCGTGTCTCTGCACTTTACCTCGGGCAAGGTACAATACCTGAAGAACGAGGACGGCTGGGTGTCGTATACTTCGAATTCCGAGCTCCGGATGAAAAATGGCGACCGTATCTACTTCCGGGGCAATATTGCGAACTGGAGCGGCGCCGACCACTTCGCGGTCGAGGGCAAGGTCAACGTGGGCGGCAACATCGCTTCCCTGTTCCGGAACGATTTCACCGAAGATGACCTGCCGGAGGATTGGGGCAAGAGTACGAGCGCAAGCTGGAGTTTCCAGTCCTTCTTCGCCAATGAGGCCGGTTTGGTGGATGCTTCTGCGCTGGTGCTTCCGATGGAAGCCATGCGGCAGAACGGGTATCGGGCCATGTTCCAGAATTGTTACAATCTGGTGGCGGCGCCTTCGCTTCCTGCAGCCACGCTGGCGGGTAGTTGCTATCAGGCCATGTTCCAGAACTGTACGGCGCTCACAACATCGCCGAAACTAAAGGCTGAGACGCTGGTCGGTAGCTGCTATGCCGAGATGTTCAGCGGCTGCTCGAGCCTGAATGAGATCACCATGATCGGCCGGGGATCGATCCCCAACAACAGTCTGACCAATTGGGTGAGCGGTGTCGCCGCTTCGGGCGATTTCTATGGTTACGTGACAACGACCCTTTCCGTAGGCGTCAGCGGTATCCCTGTCGGCTGGGTCGACCGGAATGAATGCTATGTGGAGGCTGTTGCCGACGGCACCTTGTCGTTCAGTGGTTCCGGCCTGCAGTACTCGAAGAATTGGGATGACTGGACCAGCGAAGGCATCGTTTCCATCGCCGTGTCGGAGGGCGATATCGTACGCTTCAGGGGGATCCGTAGCGGCGGAACCATTTCGTCCACCGGTGACTTCAAGGTGGGCGGCAATATCCTGAGCCTGGCCGCAAACGACTATACTTCTGTCACGACCGGCGTTTTTGAAGGTGTCTTCAAGAATGCCACGACGCTGGTCTCCGCCTCCGGTCTGGTCCTGCCGACCGAATTGCAGTCCGGCTGCTTCAAGGAGTTGTTCTCCGGCTGCACAGCCTTGACGGCAATTCCATCGCTTCCAGCCACAGACCTCGCCGCGTACTGTTACGAATCCATGTTCTCCGGCTGTACGTCTCTGGCTACGCCTCCGACACTTCCGGCCACGACACTGGCAGAAGCATGCTACAAAGCCATGTTTGCGGGATGTATTGCCTTTGCGGCTACTCCGCAGCTGCCTGCCGAGACGCTGGCTGCGGATTGCTACGAAGAAATGTTCTCCGGCTGCTCGAATCTGGCGAAAGTGTACTGCTCCGCGATTAATAACCTGGGTGCAGGATATACGACCAACTGGCTGGCTTCCGTGGCTTCCTCCGGTTTGTTCGTCAAGAATAATGATGCGACAACGTGGCCTGTGGATTCTCCCGATGGCGTTCCTGTGGGATGGACGGTTTCCTGGGGCGGTTTCAGGATCAGGGTGATTTCAAACGACACAAAGATCACATTCAATTATAATTTTGCGAATGATGGTATTGAATATAGTCTGGATGAGGGACAGAGTTGGACTCCGTACACGACTGCGATCACTTTGAACGCCGGCCAGGTCGCTTGCATACGGGGAAATCGCCCCAATTATAAGAATGCCGGAACGGATCAGTGGGAGACGCCAGTAAATAAGCCCATTTTCGAGGCGAACAAGAAGTGTTATATTTCCGGTAATATAATGTCCTTACTCGAAGACAAGGTAAATCTTGTCGAGAGCGCATTCCAGGGAGCTTTCTCCAAAGGATCGGGAACCGCGGTCACTTATATTGACATTGACCCTGAAGCTCCGCTGCTTCTCCCTGCGACGACCCTTGCGCCTAAATGTTATATGCAGATGTTCCGTAACTGTACGAGTCTGACGAGGGCTCCGGTATTCCGTGTGGAAGTCCCCGCTTACAGAAGTTGTTACAACATGTTGCGTCAATGTTCCAACGTGACGGATGCGAGCACCATTGAACTGCCGGCAACCACACTTGCGGAAGATTGCTACCGTGAGCTGTTCAGGCAGTGCTCCAAACTGGAAGCTGTGCCTGTACTGCCTGCTCCGACGCTCGTCAAGGGTTGTTACCAGCAAATGTTTTCGGGTAGTGGCATCAAGAGCCTGACTTGCCTGGCAACTGATATTTCTGCTGAAGACTGCACACTTCAGTGGATGTCTGGAGCATTATACAATACTAGCACCTGTGTGTTCTACAAAGCTCCGGGCATGAATTCCTGGACAACAGGCGAACACGGCATTCTCTCCAACTGGACCGTGGTAGACTATGTCGGCCAGTAACTGTCCAAGATGACAGAATTATTCGTATATTTGCCAAAATATACCTGTTTCTGCGCTTTATGAATACCGACAAGATCATCATGGAAGGACTGACGTACGACGATGTGCTGCTCATTCCTGCCCGTTCCGAAGTGCTTCCCCGTGAAGTGGACATCCAGACCCGCTTTACCCGCGAAATCCCGATCCAGGTGCCGATCGTCTCGGCCGCCATGGATACCGTGACCGATGCCAACATGGCCATCGCTATCGCCCGCGAGGGCGGTATCGGCGTGATCCACAAGAACATGCCGATCGAAATGCAGATGGATCAAGTGCGCAAGGTCAAACGCGCCGAGAACGGAATGATCTACGATCCGGTGACCATCGACGTCAATGCGACCGTGGGCGACGCCCTGCGGCTGATGGCGCAGAACCACATTGGCGGCATCCCGGTGGTCGACGCAGGCCGTCACCTGATCGGCATCGTCACCAACCGCGACCTCCGTTTCCAGGAGCAGCCCGAAACCCCGATCAAGAACGTGATGACCAGCGAGCACCTGATCACCGTCGGACCTTCCACCACGATTCCCGAAGCCACCGAAGTGCTGCGCAAGCACCGCATCGAGAAACTTCCCGTGGTCGATGCCGACGGACGCCTGGCAGGCCTGATCACCTATCGCGACATCATCAAGCTCAAGGACAACCCGAAGGCCAGCAAGGACAGCCTCGGCCGTCTCCGCGTGGCCGCCGCCGTGGGCATCAACTCCCACAGCCTCGAGGATGTGGAGTGCCTGGTGAGCGCCCAGGTCGACGCTGTCGTGCTCGATACGGCACATGGCCATAGCATGGGCGTGCTCAAGACCATCAAGAAGATCCGCACCGCCTTCCCCGACCTGCAGATCGTGGCCGGCAACATCGCCACCGCCGAAGCGGCCCTCGCCCTGAAAGATTGTGGCGTGGACGCCGTGAAAGTGGGCATCGGCCCCGGTTCTATCTGCACCACCCGCATCATCGCCGGTATCGGCGTGCCGCAGCTGACCGCCGTGATGAACACCGCCGAAGCCCTCAGGGGCAGCGGCATCCCGGTGATTGCTGACGGCGGCATCCGCTATTCGGGCGATATCGTCAAGGCCCTGGCGGCCGGCGCCAGCACCATCATGGCCGGCTCGCTCTTCGCAGGTGTTGAGGAAGCCCCCGGCGAAGCCATCATCCTCAACGGCCGCAAATTCAAGTCTTACCGCGGCATGGGTTCGCTCGAAGCCATGCAGAAAGGCTCGAAGGACCGCTACTTCCAGGACATGGAAGAAGACATCAAAAAACTCGTGCCCGAGGGCATCGTGGCCCAGGTGCCGTACAAGGGAACGCTCGCCGAGGTGATTTACCAGCTGGTGGGCGGCCTGCGCGCCGGCATGGGTTATTGCGGCGCGAAAGACCTGGCTGCGCTGCGTGAAGCCAAGTTCGTGAAAATCACGGCTGCCGGCATGGCTGAGAGCCATCCGCACGACGTGACCATCACGCGCGAGGCCCCGAACTACTCCACGCGCTAGGGTTTGGCGCGAGAGTTGCTCTACGTTTGACCCGTGAGAAAAAAAGCAATGATGAACAAGATATTTTGGGCCGTGACGGTCCTGCTCCTGAGCCTGGCACCGGCTGCCGCGCAGAAATACGACGGCGTGGTCGACAAGTCGGTGGCCCTGATCGGCAACGACATCGTGATGCTCTCGGACATCGAAGCGGAGGCACAGATGATGCGTGCCCGCGGCCTGGTGGTCGACAAGAGCGCCCGCTGCGAAATTCTCGAAAATTTCCTCGTTTCCAAGCTCTTCCTGACCCAGGCCAAGTTCGACTCCCTGACGGTCAACGAAGCGCAGGTGTCGGCCATGCTCGACCAGCGTGTCAATGAAGTCATGACGACCCTGGGCGGTGAGCAGAAAATGGAGGAATATTTCGGCAAACCGCTCTACAAGCTGCGCCAGGAATGGCGGAACGTGATGACCGACCAGTCACTCATCCAGGAGATGCAGCGCAACGTGGCCTCCAATACCCCGAAACTCACGCCTCGCGACATCAAGAAATATTGCGAAGAGACTCCGCCGGAAGACCTGCCGATGATCAGCACCAAGTACCGCATCCGCCAGATCGGCCTGTATCCCGACCGTGAAGCGGCGGAACTGGCTGTGAAAGAGCGCCTCGTGGGACTGCGCGAGCGTGTCGTCAACGGAGAGAAGTTCTCGACGCTGGCCCGCCTCTATTCGCAGGATCCCGGCAGCATGAACAAGGGCGGAGAGCTGGGCATGGCCTCGCGTTCCGTGTTCTGGCCCGCTTTTTCCGATGCCGCCATGTCACTCAAGGTGGGGCAGGTGTCGCAGGTCGTCGAGACCCCCGACGGATTCCATATCATCCAGCTCATCGAGCGTGACGGCGACAAGTTCAACGCCCGTCACATCCTCATCAAGCCCCAGTACACTTCCGAAGACCGGGAGCGGGCCTTCCACAAGCTCGACAGCATCCGCAACCTCGTGCTCGGCGACACGCTGACTTTCATGGATGCCGCCCGTATGTTCTCCGAGGAAACCCACAGTGCCACCAGCGGCGGTCTGATGGCCGATGAGTACACCGGCTCCTCCTATTTCGAGAAAGACCAGCTCAAGCCCAATGACTACAACGTCCTGCGCAACATGCAGGAGGGCGACATCTCCGAGCCCTTCGAGTCGCTCGACAACGAAGGTCGCAACGGCAATACCATCTACAAGATTCTTTATCTGGAGAAAATCCTGCCGGCCCATACGGCCAACTACCAGGAAGACTACAGCGCCCTGATCGACGAAGTCAACAACAAGAATGCGATGAAGGCCATCGAGGATTTCATCACCGAGAAACAGAAGAGCACCTACATCGTCATCGATCCATTGTTCCAGGGCTGCGATTTTGAACGGAAAGGCTGGGTGAAATAACGCATGAAGGCGGGACGACGGATGCTGTTGGCGGTGCTGCTGCTCATTTTGGGCGGCAGCGCGCCGCTTTTCGGCCAGAATGCGTCCCAGGACAGCGTTTTCCGCCTGCTTGAGGCCGAACGGGCCGAGCAGTATGAGAAGTACGGCGTGCAGTACCGCCTGGTGAAGGGCCATGCCCGTTTCCTCCACAACGACACCTATCTTCTGTGTGACTCCGCGTCCTGGAACGTGGACAGCCGCTTCATCGAGGCCTTCGGCAACGTGCAGATCATCCAGGACAAGACCATGCTCAAGAGCGAAGAGATGACCTACTGGATCGATGAGAGCCGGGCCCTGTTCCGCGGCACACTGGTGGAACTCTTCGACAAGGATGGCAACACCCTGCGCACGGAGCGCCTGTCCTACAACACCAAGGACAGTGTGGCGGTATTCGAATACGGCGGTTCGATGAAAGACAGGGACGGCAACGTGATCGAAAGCCGCAAAGGCACCTACGACGGCAAGGAGGGGCTGTTCATGTTCGAGGACCAGGTGGAACTCTACATGGATTCGATCGAGATCAAGACCAACCAGCTGCGCTATTTCAACGAAACGGAGCGCGCGCATTTCGGCCGCAATACCTACCTGTGGCGCGACAACGGCTTCCTCCGGGCCGATGCCGGCTGGTACGACCGTCCGACGCGGCTGGTCTATTTCACCGACCACGTTTTCATGTTCGACCCTTCCTATGATGCCTGGGCCGATGAATTGTATTATCACCAGCAGGATGGCGCCGTCGATCTGCTGCGCAATGCGCAAGTGCTGGATTCGACCAACAAGAGCGTGTATCTGGGCGATCACATGCAATACCTGCCGGCCAATGACTCCCTCTCGCAGCGGGGTCTGCTGACGGGCAATCCGGCTATCATCTATTACGGAGAGAACGAAGATCATGTGGTCGACACGCTCTTTGCGCGGGCCGATTCGTTCTACGTGTACACGGTCCCGCGTTACGCCATTCCCATGAATGAAGTCAAGGATGCAGAGACGCGGCTCGAGGACATGCTCTTCGATGCGTTGTCCAAGAAACGGACAGAGGAAGGCGCGAAGCGGGAAGAGGAGCGCATCGCGAAGTTGCGTGCCGTGGGCAAGCTTCCGCCGGAATGGTTGGAGCAACAGCAGCAGGCGGAGCGGGATTCGCTGGCGCGCTTAGATTCGTTGGCGAAGCTCCCTGAGATTCCGGGTCAAGCCCGGAATGACGAAGGCGATGGCCCTCAGTCGATGGTCGATAGCGTGGGTGTACAATCGGTAGTTGACAGCGTGGGTGTTCCGTCGATGGTCGGCGTGCAACTGATAGTTGATAGCGTAGGTGTTCCATCGATAGTTGACAGCGTGCGCGTGCAACCGATGGTCGATTCTTTAGGCGTCATGCCCGTGGTCGACACTACCGTCATGCCGGGCTTGACCCGGCATCTCGACAGTACAAACGTCGCAGTCCAGGATACCGTGGCCGTGCGGGATACGACGCCGATCCGGTATGTGCATGCCTGGAACAACGTAAAGATGTACCGCAGCGACATCCAGGCCGCCTGCGACTCCATGGTGTTCTGCGAACTCGACTCCATCGCCCGGCTCTTCGGGCGCCCCATCCTCTGGAACGAAGTCCGCAACCAGCTCACCGCCGAAGACATGCAGTTGTTGTTCCGCAACGGCAATTTCGACCGCGGCAGCATGATCACCGATGCCTGGATCATCTCCGAACAGGACAGCATCCACTACAACCAGATCAAAAGTACGGAAATGCTGGGCTGGTTCCGCGACAACAAGATCTACCGTTTCGATGCGCTGGGCGGCGTAACAGCCATTTTCTATATGGTGGACGAAGACGTGGTCACGACCATCAACCTCAAGGAAGCCAAGTCGATGACGGCCGCGCTGAAAGACGGCACGGCACAGCGGCTGCTCTACATGGAGACCATCAAGAGCGACGCTTATCCGGTGGGCGAACTTGAAATGTCGAAGCAGCGGCTCAAGGGCTTCGAATGGCGGGCCGACGAACGTCCGGTCCGGCGTGAAGCCATCACGGAGCGCCAGGTGCGTACATCGGAGCGCTCGAAATACGAAGGTTTGAAGAAACCGCTCTATCGTCAGACGAACAAGTTCTTCGACGGCTACATGTATGAGCTCTTCGAGCAGATCAATGCTCGCAGGCGCGCCGAGCTGGAGCGTCGCGAGCGCGAACGCGACTCGCTCGCCCGCACCGCAGCGTTGGATTCGCTCGCTGCGCTGGAAGAGATTCCGGATCAAGTCCGGAATGACGGGATGGTCCGGAATGACGGGGTGCTCCGACATGATGATGAGGAGGATGTACAGCCGATGGTTGACAGCGTTGGCATTCAGCCGAGGGTTGATACTATTGGCGTCAAGCCCGACACTACCGTCATGCCGGGCTTGACCCGGCATCTCGACACTACGGTCGTTGCTGTTACGGATACCTCAGATGCCCGGTCGGTGCCGGGCATGACAAAGAATGTCGTTGTTGATGACGGACATCGTACGGAGCCGGTCATCGACCGGGAAAAGCCGTCCGAAACAGTCGATGTGGCGTCGCCGGAGACCGTCGTGCGGAGCGAACAGCTCACGCGCGCCGAGAAGCGCGCCCTTCGCAAAGCCGAACGGAAGGCCCGCAAGGAAGCCCGCCGCGCCGCCCGTCTGGCCCGGCGCCAGGCCCGTGCCGCCGCCCGCGCCGCAGCCCGCGAGGCCCGCTCCCGGAAGTAATTCCGATGTAATCTTTTCTTCTTTTTCGTTGTATTTTTAGCAGAAATACAGAAAAAAGCCAGCCCTTTCTGGCTTTTTATGTAATTTTTGTGTAAATTTGTCTACATCTAACTGGTTGGCAACACACATCTATACCTAATACAACTGCTTATGAAGAAAGTTCTGATCATTGCGCTGATGGTGCTCTCATGCAGCACGCTGTTTGCGCAGACAAGGGTCACCGGACGGGTGACTTCTTCGCAGGACGGCTCGCCCATCCCCTTTGCCAGTGTTGTGGTGAAGGGTACCATGACGGGTGTCGCCTCCAATGAGAACGGTGCGTATGTCCTCGAGAGCGTACCGTCGAATGCAGTCCTCGTCTTCTCCTCCATCGGCTTCAACGACCTGGAGGTCGCCGTGAACGGACGTTCCGTGATCGATGCGGCCATGGCACCGAACGCCGAATCGCTGGATGAGACGATCGTCGTCGCCTATGGTACGGCGAAGAAAGGTACATTTACCGGCGCAGCCTCCGTCGTGAAACAAGAGGCCATCAAGGATGTGCCGACCGTGTCGTTCGAGCAGGCGCTCAACGGCAAGGTGGCGGGCATGCAGGTCACCAGCAGTTCCGGCCAGGCCGGTTCCGCTTCGCAGATCCGCATCCGCGGTATCGGCTCCATGAACGCATCCAACGAGCCGCTCTATGTCATCGACGGCGTGCCGGCACAGTCTGGTGACGCCGGACAGATGAGTGACTACATCTATTCGACCAACAACGTGATGAACTCCCTCAACCCGAGCG
>Ga0265298_10002253_pt1 | contig 27105 bp, 20 predicted proteins | sample AusTroGonzalo_MG_3_FD_193486 | JGI IMG/M metagenome (GOLD analysis project Ga0265298, IMG submission 193486) | Bovine rumen microbial communities from tropical cattle in Woodstock, Queensland, Australia - Gonzalo_01 | ecosystem: Host-associated > Mammals > Digestive system > Stomach > Rumen ...
GGTAATAAACTTATCTCTTTGGAGTGGGGCCCTAAAGAAGTGGGTGGTGTTTTCACATGCTACGGAAATAATCTGAAGTCATTGGAAGGAGCTCCTAAAAAAGTAGGAGAGAATTTTATATGTAGAAATAACAAATTAACCTCTTTGCTTGGAGCGCCGCAAGAAGTGTATGGAAATTTTATGTGTAATGAAAATGAACTAACTTCATTAGAAGGTTGTCCGCAAGAAGTTGAAGGCTATTTTGCGTGTGATACTAATCAACTATCTTCACTTGAAGGATGTCCGCAGAAAGTTGGTGGCGATTTTAAATGTCAAAATAATCAACTTACTTCTTTAAACGGGGTACCTCAAGAGATATACGGAGAATTTAATTGTGCGGAAAACAATCTTACTTCTCTTAAAGGGTGTCCGCAAGCAATAAAAGGTAAATTTAATTGCTCAAAAAATCAATTAACTTCTTTAGCCGGTTGTCCTGATGAAATTGGCGGGTATTTTGAGTGTTCTGAAAATCAGTTGACTTCACTAAACGAAGCTCCGCAAAAGGTAGGCGGATGGTTTTATTGTCAAAAAAATCAACTTAGTTCATTAGAGGGAGCTCCACGTAGGGTTAAAGGTAATTTTTACTGTTTCCAAAATCAACTTACTTCACTTGAGGGATGTCCTGAAGAGGTTGAGGGTAATTTTGATTGTGCAACCAATAAACTGACCTCATTAGTCGGTTGTCCGCGAGAAGTCGGCGGTGATTTTGATTGTCGTTTCAATCCTCTTATTTCTATAGAAGATAAGCCTGAAAAAATAGGAGGAGAATTCAAGTACGATCATCGAAAACGCGAACATGATAACAAATAAGCCAAGTTTTTAGAAGAAGCGATAACATAATATGTTAGAATTAATGGCATTTTTCTTGAGATAGGGTAAGTTTGTGGCAAAAAGTTCGGACATATTAAGTCAAGAAATTTGTAAAGGAAGGATATATGATTAATGAACTAAAAGATCGTATTGGAATAAAGTTATGACTTTGCAACTTGTTATTTGGGATTTTGACGGAGTATTGGCGCAAACAGGTGACGGTTGGGCGGAGCGCGGTTATCCGCTGACCCACGGTGTGCGCGAGATTTTGGCCTTGCCGAATTTGAAGCACTGCATTGCTACTAACGGAACACTGGCACAAACGCTTGAAAAGGTAAAACGTTGCGGCTTAAGCGATGTCTTTGGCTCGCAAAATATTTTCACCATAGACATGGCCGGTTCGGGAAAGGGTGCGCCGGATATATTCCTGCTTTGCCTGCAAAAAATGAACGAAAAGGCCGAAAATACCGTGGTTATTGATAATTCATACACGGCGATGAAAGGTGCGCTTAAAGCCGGTTGTCTGCCGATTGCGTTTTTAAGTCGGGAGCGTTATGAAAATTCCGATTGGTGCGAATGCTTGCAAAATATCGGAGTTAGATGTATATTCCGTACTATGAGCGAAGTTAAAAATTTGATTGAAAACAAACAGGGGTAAAAATGATTACAGATAATAACGGTTTGATAAGTTTAAGCAATAAAAGGGCAGAGTGCAAAATTTCGCTTTGGGGCGGACAGATTGTTTCTTATCGTCCTAAAAATCAGGAGCATGATGTTTTTTGGCTGGGAGATTTAAATAAGTTTGACGGCGCATCGGCAATTCGCGGCGGTGTGCCGGTTTGTTGGCCGAGATTTGCCGCCGAAGAACTGAATAATCATTTGCCGCGTCACGGTTTTGCCCGCATTTCAGAGTGGAAGCTTAAAAGCGTAAAGGTTGATGAAGATAAAATTGAGGCGATACTTTCTTTGCCGGCGGATGAAAAGTATGACACCGGACTTGTTGCCGATTTGTTTATTACAATAACGGATAAATTGGAGTGCAGTTTGGAAACAACCAATAAAGGGATAAAAGATTTTATGTTCAGCGAGGCTCTGCACGCCTATTTTAACGTCGGTGACAGGGATAAAACTGTTATCAAAGGATTGGCAGGCCGCAAATATAAAAGCTCGCTTGACGGGCAATTATATACCCTTAACGGCGATTTGATGATTAGCGGTGAATTTGATGCCGCTTTTATGGGACATACGGGTAGCCTGGAAATTGAAGATAAAGTGCTAAATCGCGTTATCACGGTGAAAAAAATCGGCTCAAACAGCACTATTGTTTGGAATCCTAATAAAGATTTGGCCGAAATGAGAGCAGGGCAATATAAAAATTTTGTTTGCGTGGAGCCGGCTAATCAGGGCGATTGCTTTGTTACGCTGAAAGCCGGAGAAAAGCATAAAATAACCATGATTGTTGACGTGAAAAACCTAAAGTAAGAGCAAAAGCAAAAAAAATCCCCGTGCCGAAAACGCATGGGGATTTTTTTATGAGCTATAAGTAAAACAGTTTATTTAACAACTTTAATGATATCATCGGTAATATCATCACCGCCGTAAATAATAACGCCTTTAGCTATAACTGTTCTGTAGCCTTTTGCTTTGGCCGTGTTGATAATTGTATCATTAATATCTTTATCAACGGCTTGAAGTTTTGCGTTGTATTCTCTGGAAACTTCATCACGTTTTTGAGCAAATTCGGCATTGTACTTTTGCAACAACAGTTTTTGCTTTTCTTCATCTTTTTCGGATTTAACGTCCTTCTGGGCGTCAGCTAACCATTGAGTTAATTCGCGCGTTTTGGTTTCCATCTCAACTTTCAGAGTTTGAACTTGAGCGGACTTGCTGACAATGGCCGGAAGATCAACAATGGCCATTTTCTTCATGCAGCAATTAAATGCACAACCGATAACGATTCCGGCGCACAAAATAACAACGGCGCCTATAAATAACTTTATACTTTTTCCCATTTTTAAATCTCTCCTTTTGTAATATTAGGTGAGGTTATTATGTCCTTTTTCATAATTTTTTCAATAGAAAATTATACTTATCCTATATTGGCCATATTCATAATGAAGTGATTTGGGGATAACCGGATTTTAAAATTCGGATAACGATGTTTTTATGATAATTTTACAGTTGCAAACGGTTTATTGAACCAAGGATAAATGCAGAGGACTTCGGATGAAAGATATATGGACAAGATTTGAAACACTGTTTATCATAACGGCAGTCGTGTTGATTTATTGTTTCCAATACTTTAGTTGGAACGGCGCGTATGTTGATACCGACAACTATATGCACGCGTTGCGTACAATGGAGTTTATCCACTCTCCCACGCTTTTTGAACATAAATTTATGCTGACCGATTATCCGTTCGGGGAAATAAGCCACTGGACACGTCTGTTTGATATTATCATGGCCGTGTGTACCTTGCCGTTTTATTTCTTTGAGCCGTTGAAAGTGGCCGTTTATTACGGCGGATTACTCGTTACGCCTGTGTTTTTCCTTTTGACGTTGATTTGCGTTGAAAAATGGGGAAGGGCGGAGTTGAGTATTCGCGGACGGATATTTTTGTATTTGTTGATTATCTTTAATCCGGATTTGTCCTATGTTTATGCGCTGGCCCGTCCCGATCATCATGCGGTTATAGTATTTTTGGCGATGCTGCAGATGTTGTTGCTCTATAAGTTTATTGCAAGCCAAAATCTCAAACCGATAATTATGTCCGCACTTGTTTGCGGAATAAGCCTGTGGCTTGCCGTGGAAGGCGTATTTTTATACATGGCGGAATTGATTTTTCTGTATTGCCTTTATTTGTTCTTTGCGGAAGATAAAAAAGTCTTACATACATTTACGTTGGTTTATGCTTTGACGGTTGCGGCGTGTTGGCTCATCAATCCGCCTTATCAAGGCTGGTTTTATTTGGATAACGGCCGGATTTCCGTTTTTCATGTGATAGTTGCCTTTTATGTATGGGCAGCCCTTTGGATGAGCGGGAAAATCTGCCGGACTAAGATTTTACAAACATCGTTTTTGGCCTTTGCCGCCGCTTTATCACTTGTGGCGACATATTATGCGGGGCTGTTGGTTTTTCCTATGGATGAAACGATAAGAACGGCATTTGTAGATCGTATTTATGAGCTTAAAAGCGGTTTGAGCTTTAGACGTATGGCTTTTCCGGTAATTTCGTTGTTCTGTTTATACGGCTTATGGCAAAACAAGTATAAAAAAGAAAAAATCTTGTTGTTGGCCGTGTTTTTGATTATGTATACCGGACTTACCGTGTTTGCCATGCGCTTTTACGGATATGATGCGCTGTATATTTTGCTTATAATAGTGACACGGCTTGAATATCTGCACTTGAAGAATTTGGCATATTGCGGAGTTATTGCCTTGTTGGTGGCGCTTAATCCTTTGGCGTATTATTTTGATGATTTGGTGGTCGGAGTGGAAAAGCATGAAATGGACTTTGATATTAACGCATTAAATTATATCAATTTCCCGCAAGGAGCTGTTGTCAGTGATGTGTTTATATCTCCGTTTATATTGTGGTATGCCGAGCGTCCGACGGTAGCCTCGCCGTATCATCGCAATATGGAGGGTATTCTTGATAATCATGAGATATTGTTTTCTTCAGATGAAGAAAAGGTCAAAGAGCTGCTGAAAAAACACCATGTTAAGGCGATTATTTTGCCTATTGTCGAAGAAAATGATACTTACTATGTTAATCCGGCAGAGAATTGCGATAAATTATACGGGCAGGTAATGGCTTGTGAGGTTTATCCGTCTTGGCTGAAAAAGGTATATCGCGGAGATAAGTACCGTTTTGCCCTGTTTGCCGTAAATCTTTAAGGGGTGTTACGATACCAACCTTGCCAAGGTTGATGTCGTGGAATAAGACACATAAAAAAGGAGGATTTTTATATACCTTCCTTTCCCTTATAAACTATGGCGGGCAATGGGATTATTTCGCTTCGCTCCATTCACTGCGCTCATCGCTTACGCGACCGCGATACTTCCGTCTCGCTTCTTGCTTCGTAAGCTCTGCCATCGCATAGCTCGGCAATCGCAAACTACGCTTCGGTCACTCGTTTTGTAAATTCGTTGCGGTTGCTATCGCTTTCCTTACTCATTAACAAAACTTCGCCGCTTGCGGTAAAAACAACATTTTGAGGTTGTTTTTATCCTCTCGCGCTTGTAGTCGGACCACTTCTTCGTGGGTCCTTTCCCATTTCAATAACAAAAAAGCCGCCATAAAGGCGACTTTTTTTGTTATTGGAGCGGGCAATGGGATTCGGACCCACGACATCAACCTTGGCAAGGTTGCGCTCTACCCCTGAGCTATACCCGCATTTCTTGCGAACAAAATATTTAATACCATATAAAAAATAAATTGCAAGAACTTTTTTTATTTTTTTGCATTTTTTTCGGAATAATTAAGTTTTATTTGAAATTACAAAATGTTATTGGTTATATAAGCTCGCAATACACAAAAAAATATCGGCCGTTTGGCCGATATTTTCATATTTTTAAGTCTTAAACCACTATTGAGCCGACAAATTTTTGAGGTTGGTAATGATATTTTCGGCGGCTGTTTTGGATTCACTACTGATACCGAGTGATTGCAAAGCCAATTTTTGGGTACAGGTAGAAACCAAATCATCGGCGGTAGCACTGATGGAATTGGTAAACAGTGTGCCGGCTTGGAAACGGCTTTGAGCTTCGCTCATCAAGCAAGATTGCATTTTGGCGCGCACACCGCTGTCGGCAGTTCCTGTGTTAGAGCCACCGGTGAATTGTGAAAGTTGCGAACAACCGGCCAATAAAAAGGCCATTGCGATACAAGTAATTTTATTCATTTTATTTTCTCCTTTTAAAATTTATATGATTACAAATGTTAAAAGATACGGGCAATTTTGCAAGCAAATATGAAAAGTTATGAGCCATAAAAAAAAGACCCTGTTAACAGTATTGTTGGATCCTTCACAACGGCACAAAATATGCCTGTTCAGGATGACGATAAAGGTAGGCAACAATATTGTTTAAGATAGCTATAAAAAAGACCCTGCCGAATAATCGGCAGAGTCCTTAATGAAAAAATTAAACTTTTAACCCGCTAAAATTAGAAAGTATAGCGAGCACCGAAGTAAATTTCGTGAGCAGCGGTGTCAATTTTATCTTTTTCGCTGTAATAACCTCGACCGGAGTAAATCTCCTTATTAGCAACGGCAGCACCGGCATTAACGTATCTGTAACCGGCATCCAAAGCAACGTTGCTGGTCAAATCATAAGCTACACCGGCACCAATTTGCCAAGCAAAGTTGTAGGTTCTGTCACTTTCCTTATCTTTGGCACCATCCCACATATCATTAGATGTGATCTTCAACATGGCAACACCGAGACCTGCGCCAACATACGGAGTCCAACGAGTGCAGGTGTTGATATCATAGTAAGCGTTCAACAACAAAGCATTGTTTTGCAGACGCATACGGTATTTTCCGCCGTCATAGAAGTAAGTTCTCTTGGCGTCTTGCCAGTGGTTCCATTCAATTTCAGAACGGATGGCACCGGCTTTGGCACCGGCAGCAAAGTGACCGCCCCAAACGTTTTTATGGAATTTTGTTTTGAAACTCTCTTTGTAATCATCTTCTTTCATTTCGCTGATTACATCATTTTTGGCCCAGTTGTAAGACAATTTGGCAGAAACATACGGGTTAACTTCCAAAGCGTTGGCGTTAGATGCAAAAGCAAAAGCAGCAACACCGGCCATCAACAAAATTTTTTTCATAAGTAATCTCCTTATTTGTTAGTACTAAAAAATATTTGAAGAACAAATATCTGTCTCTGAATATAACCGAAATATCATAAGAGTCAAACACAAAATAAACTTTTTGTGTTATTTTTACACTTTGTTGTATATAAAATATAAGGTAATCGCTTATTTTTGCGCCCAAATTGATGAAAATTGTGTAAAACTGGCATTTAGTATTACGCACTTTTATTAATTGTGTTAAATTAACGGCGTTAAATGTTCATTTATCAAGGAGACTATTAATGAAAAAGATTTTAGGCGCAGTTGTTGTTTGTTCCGTTATGGGTTTGGCAAGCAATGCTAATGCTATCGACTCTACCGGCGGTTGCGGTTTGGGTTCTATGGCTTGGAGAGGTCAATCCGGTATTATTCCGCAATCTTTGGCCATCACCACCAACGGTATATTCGGTTCAAATACTTTCGGTGTTACATTCGGTACTTCGGGTTGTGACCCTAACGGTCGTATTACCGGCGGTACAGGCAGAATGATGTTGTCTTTCTTGGAAGACAATATGGAACAGTTTGCCATGGATGCCGCAGCAGGTAAGGGTGAAACTATTGATACCTTGGCCGGTATTATGAACGTTGACAGCGCTAAATTGGGTAAGGAAGTTCAACGTAACTTCGCTTATATCTTCCCTAATGATAATGTAGAGGCCGCTGATGTGACCTTGCGCGTTATGGAAGTTGCAAACGCCTAATATTTAGTTATGCGAGCAAAGATACCGGCCTTCGCGCCGGTATCTTTGTATATCCGAGCAGTGTAATATGTTGAAAAAAATTCTTTTGCTTTTGATGTGTTTGTTTGTATCCTTGCCGGCAATGGCAGAGGAAGATTTGGCGCAAAGCAAAGAGTGGCTCAAACTTTTACACTACAAAGAAGCTACCTTGGGCGGGTATAAAGGATTGGTGGCCGCCGATAAGTTTTATGCCGATAAAGACGGACGTTATAATCCGCAAAAAGAAATGGAAACGGAAATCCGGCTTTTTAATGAAGATAATGAAATAAAATGCGAATTTCCGGCCCGTTTTGAGTGGCTAAAGGCTAAAGGTTTGGTTAATGGCGATTTGAAAAATTGCAAGGAATATCAAAACTTTATGAAAGATATTAAACCTAACGGTGTAACCATACTTTTCACTAATGCTTTTATGAGCAATCCGGCTTCGTTGTTCGGGCATACGCTCATCAGAATAGATACGGCGCGCAAAGGTACACAGATGTTGGCGCACGGTTCCAATTTCGGGGCGAATTCCGGTACCGACAGCGGCCCGATATATGCGTTTAAGGGATTGGTGGGCGGATATTACGGCGGTTATGTGATAAGCCCATATTGGGATGTTATAAACACATATAATAATATTGAAAATAGAGATATTTGGGAATATCATCTTAATTTAACAGATGAAGAACAAATAATGTTTGTAAATCATCTGTATGAGATGAAAAATGCTTTAATTCGTTACTTTTTCTTGAGCAAAAATTGCTCGTATATGATTTTGGAGCTGTTAGAATCCGTTCGTCCGGAATTAGAGCTGACCAAAGACTATAATTATTGGGCGATTCCGTTGGATACGCTCAAAACAATAAAAGAAGTTCCCGGTTTGGTGGATGAAATAAATTATCGTCCGGCGCGCTTTACCAAGTTGCAGGCGCAAATCAAAAGCATGAATAAGGCGCAGTATAAGGCCTTTCATAAGGGAATAAAAGAGCATGATTATGAAATGACCGAGCTTTCCGAAGAAGAAAAACCGTTGGTGTTGGAAGCCGAATATCAATATTATCAATATATTTATACCGCCGGTGAAATGGAACTGAAAGACTATCGCAAAAACAGCTTTGCCGTACTTCGCAGGCGCAGTGCAATGCCGGCAGCGGAAGAAATAAAGCCCGAGGGAGCAGATCCGAGCTTGTCGCATTCGTCTTTTCAGGTATCCTTAGGCGGCGGCGTATATAATCATAAGAGTTTTGAACAGATAAACATAAGACCGGCTTATACTGCGTTGACCGATGACAATTTCGGTTTGATAAAAGGTGCCGGTATCAGTGTATTGGAAACGCAAATTCGTTATTATAATCAAACGGATAAAGCGGTTTTGGAAAGAGTTACCGGATTAAAAATAGACTCGTTTGTGCCGGCAAGCGAGATATTTTCGCCGTGGTCGTATTTGAGCGATTTAAATGTGCATCGCGAGTACAATCCGAGCGACAACAGCGAGGGATACGCGGGCGAAATCTTATTCGGTATGGGAAAAACGTATGCCTTGAGCGATTGGTTTTGGTTATACGGCATATTGTCGGCAAAGGGGCAATACGGAGGATTTATTACCGGAAATCAATGGGGCGGTGCCGCGCCGGAAATAGGAGTGTTTAACGATTTTGGCAGAGTGAAAGCGCATTTTGCCGCCGAAAAAACGTTTGCCACCCGCAAATTCGGCAATCGGCTTGTTTATAAGGCGGAGGCCTCGTTCGGATTGAGTAAGGATTGGTCTTTGGCGGCGATTTATAATGTTTCGCATAATGATAACGGGCATAACAGGCAGGAACTCTCCGGCTGGTTGCGCTATTCTTTTTAGTTTATCTGTTTATAGTTTGCCGTTTTTCTTTGAGCGCGGAGAAAAATTATATTATAAGAAATCGTGACTAATTGCAAAGATACTGTATCAATGATTGAAAGTGTTAAAAAATATATCAATATTCAAAAACTTAAAATGTTTTTTTTAAGTTTTACATTATTCGTTATAACGACTATGATTTGTCGGACGGCAACAACAGAGACGTTGGATTTCAGCCGTGATTTGGGGTATGTCGCAAGCTTTTCTCTGTTGTTTGCGCTGATAACGGTTATGTGGAGCAATAAAAAACACTTGTTATTGTGTTTGGCTTTTGTAGGTGTTTATTTATTGTCATCAGTATTAAGAAGATATACCGGGATGATTTTGCAGGAGCGTGAAATTACGCATACCTTAGGTGTGGCCGTTATTTTATTTTCAATGGTGTCTTTGTTGCAATATGTCGGTGTGTTTATAAAAAATAACGGATTGAAATATACCGTGACCACGATTGTGGCCGTGTTATGCGTTTCTTTTTTGTTGCCGGCTCTGATATTTTTGGGTTATGCGGCAGTTAACGGCGGAATTTTTTCGGCAGACATTATGTTAACTCTGTTCCAGACTAATCCGGAAGAGGTAATATCGTACTTGCAAGACAGAAATTTATGGCATTGGGGAATCGGTTCGGTACTGATAATCGGTCTTGTTGTGTTGTATTGCAGGTGTTTTACTTCTCTAAAGGCCGATAAATTTTCTTTGGTGAGCTTTGCGGCGGCGCTTGTCTTTTGCATATATACGTCTTTCTGCCTTTTGCCTAAGCTCAATTTAAGCCCGTTAGTGAATATTGTGCAGACTACAAAGGTTACGCTTGACGGTTTTGATGATTTCAAACAGGCACAAAACGAGCGAATTGCACGTTTGAAAAATTTGATGAGAACGGAATCTCTTACTGCGGATAACGGTGTGTATGTTTTGGTAATCGGAGAATCGGAAACCAAAGACCACATGCAACTTTACGGTTATGACCGGCCGACAACGCCGTGGCTCAATGAATTGGCCAAATCCGCAAATACTCTGGTGTTTGAAAATGCCTATTCAAATCATACGCATACCGTACCTACGCTTACTTTTGCTTTGGGCGAGAAAAACCAATACAATGATATTGATTTGGCCGATGCTTCTTCGGTGATTGAAGTTGCCGAAGCCGCCGGATATAAAACATATTGGCTCAGTAATCAGGCAAAATACGGAGTTTTGGAAACACCGATAACAACCATAGCATCGGTATCGGATGAGCAACACTGGCTCAATATCAATTCGGGAGATAAGCTGTTTACCTCGTACTATGACGAAAAATTAGTGGATGAAATCCCGGCGGCAAAAGAAGATGATAAAATGCTGATTGTTGTTCATCTGATGGGTAATCACGGTGCCTATCGTGATCGTTATCCGGCAAGTTTCTCCGCTTTTAAGGGTAAGGGGCGCAACATTGATGCTTATGACAACAGTGTGTTATATAATGACCATGTATTGCAGGCAATATATGATAAAGTGAGTAAATATCCGAATTTTAAGGCCTTTGTGTATTTCTCCGATCATGGTGACGATGTGGATAATGCCTTGGGACATGAGAGTTCTCGTTTTACTTATCGGATGGCGCGTATTCCTTTGATTGTCAATGTTTCCGACGAATTTGTGAACGAGCATGAAGAACAGGTTGAAAATATGCGCAAAAACATAAATGCTTATTGGACCAATGATTTGGCGTATGATTTGATGATAAATTTAATGAATATCAAGGGCTTGCCGAATATGGAACAAAAATTTGATTTGTTGTCGGAAGAATACGACTTGCCGCGTGAAGAAGTTAAACTTTTACACGGACAGAAAAATCTGCAGGGCGAAGAAAGGGAAAAATAATGTTGAAAATTGCATATCAGGGAGTGGCAGGTGCCTATTCTCATATTGCTTGTAGCAGGCTGTTTCCGGGGCAGGAATATATAGCTTGTGATACTTTTGAAATCGCAATGGAGTTGGTGAACAGCGGTTTGGCCGATAAGGCGGTTATACCGGTAGAAAACTCAAATGCCGGCAGGGTTTCCGATGTGCACTTTTTGTTGCCGAAAACAGGGCTTAATATCGTCGGTGAGCATTTTATGCGTATAGAACACCAACTTTTGGCGGTAAAAGGTGCCAAGTTGAGCAATATTGTTTCGGCGGCTTCGCATCCGCAAGCCTTGGCACAATGCAGTGATTTTTTGAAAGCTCACAACATTAAGGCGGTTTCACGCATTGATACAGCCAAGTCATGCGAAAAAATAGCTTTGGAACAGGATTTGAGCAAGGCAGCAATTGCTTCCAAGCTGGCGGCGGAGATATACGGACTTGAAATTTTGGCTTCCAACATTGAAAATGCCAACAACAACACAACGCGCTTTTTGATTATGCAAAAAGAAGAAAGCATACCGCAGGATGACGGAAGTAAGTTCATTACTTCCATCGTGTTTATAACAAAGCATATTCCGGCGGCCTTATATAAGGTTTTGGGCGGATTTGCCACCAACGGTATCAATATTTCCAAATTGGAGAGTTATTTGTTGAACGGTAAATTCTTTTCGGCGCAGTTCTATATTGAAGTGGAACAACACGTCAATTCCAAAGCGTTGCAATATGCTATGGAAGAGTTAAAGTTCTTTTCGGAAGAATACCATATTTTAGGTTGCTATAAGGCGCACGAATATCGCAAATAGCTATTTTACTTCGATGCTTTTCGTTTTCGGATTGTAGGTAATAGATAATTTGCCTTTGCATATTTGCTCGGCATATTTTCCGAAAATTTCATAGCGCCAAGATTGCATGGTGTTGGTGTTTTGCGGTTGATTCAAAATAATGTAACGCAAATCGTCTTCATCGGCAATCAGTTTGGCAATAACTCCTGCTTCCTGACTTTTGATTTTGAGTAAGAGTTTTAAGATTTCCATCAGGCTTTGTTCATGATTGGGAACGCTGTGATGTTGTTTGCGGTCGGCACGGCAAACTTCGGAAGACATCGGATTTTGCGAGGCTTCCTTCAATACGTCAATGATTTCGGCACCCAGGCGACCGTTAATGACTTCTGCTTTCAGATTTCTGACGGTTTTTAAATCTTCGATTGATTTAGGAAAAGTGCTGGCAATATTGAGCAAAACATCATCTTTCAGAATAGAAGAACGCGGGGTGTTGAATTTTTGCGCTCTGCGTTCGCGCCAAGCCGCTAAATATTTTAAGGCGGCCAAAAATTGCGGAGAGTGGGCATTGTGTTTAATTCTTAACCACGCTTCATCCGGATTTATGCAATAACCGTTTTCGTCGCACAACAGGGCGGTTTCTTCTTTTATCCAGTCCTGACGCTTATTTTCCTTAATGTAATTTTGCAAATATTTGTAGCAATCAACCAGATAAGTGACATCGCATATGGCATATTCAAGTTGTGATTCATCAAGCGGACGGCGGCTCCAGTCGGTAAGACGCTGGGATTTATCCAAATCAATGTGCATAATTTCATGCACCATGTTGCCGTAACCGATATTTTCGGAAAAACCGCAGACCATGGCGGCGATTTGTGTGTCAAACACATTTTTAGGCGTGTGGCCGCTAAGATTGTAGAAGATTTCTATATCTTGTCTTCCGGAGTGAAAAACCTTGATGATTTTGGGATTTTGCAATATGTCAAAAAAAGGCGTTAAATCTATTTTGGCAAGCGGATCGATAATGGCGGCATCGCCGTCGTATGCAACCTGCAACAAACATAACTTGGGATAGTAGCAATGCTCACGGATAAATTCTGAATCTACGGTTATAAAAGGCTGTTTTTGCAAAGCAGAGCAAAATTTAATAAGTTGTTCGTCGGTATTTATAAGTTGCATTTTATTCTCTCCATTTTTAACAGAATATAAAATATTGCTTAATATTTTTTTAATTTGTAGTTGATTTTCTTATAATTTGGCTTTAGAACAAAGAGAGTTTTAACAAGAAAAAGAGGAAATAATGAACGAATATCGGACGCATACCTGCGGCGAGTTGAGAAGCGAAAATGTCGGACAAACCGTGAAATTGGCAGGTTGGATACATCGCAAACGTAATTTGGGTAATTTGTGTTTTATTGATTTACGAGATCACTATGGCATCACGCAGTGTGTTTTTGACAGTTCTTCGGATTTGTTTGATAAGATTAAAGATATCCGCGTTGAAAGCGTTGTAGGCTTTGACGGTGAAGTAGTGGCACGTGAAAGCGTGAACAAAAATATGCCGACCGGTGATATTGAAATCAAAGTTACCGATGTTAAAGTGTATTCGGAAGCCGATGTTTTGCCGATACAGGTTTTCGGAGAAGGTAACGAGCCGGAAGAAATGCGCCTTAAATATCGTTTCTTGGATTTGCGTCGTGAGAGAATTCACAACAATATAATGCTTCGTTCAAAAGTGATTGCCGAAATGCGCAGACTTATGATTGAACAAGGGTTTACCGAATTTCAAACTCCTATTTTGACGGCTTCTTCACCGGAAGGAGCACGCGACTTTTTGGTACCTTCACGCTTAAATCCGGGACGTTTTTACGCTTTACCGCAAGCACCGCAACAATTTAAGCAATTATTGATGGTGTCGGGTTTCGATCGTTATTTCCAGATTGCTCCGTGTTTCAGAGATGAAGATCCGCGTGCCGACCGTTCGCCCGGTGAGTTTTATCAGCTTGATATGGAAATGTCCTTTGTTACGCAGGAAGATGTTTTCAAAGTAATAGAGCATACAATGGGAACCATATTCAACGAATTTTCCAACGGTAAGACCGTTTCACAGGCTCCGTACGAACACATCGCTTTCAAAGATGCCATGATTAAATACGGCAGCGATAAGCCGGATTTGCGTAATCCGCTTATTATTCAGGATGCAACGGAATTTTTCCGTAATTCCGGTTTTGCCGTATATGACGGTAAGGTTGCAAACGGTGAACAAATAAGAGCCATCAGAGCTCCGAAAGGCGGCAATAAACCGCGTTCGTTCTTTGATAAGTTTGACGGATATGCCAAAGAACAGGAAATGGGCGGTATGGCCTATGTGGCATTGTCGGAAAGCGGTGCCAAGGGGATTGCCAAGTTCTTTTCCGAAGAAAAATTAAGTGAATTGAAAACAAAATTCGGATTGGAAGAGGGTGATGCGGTGTTCTTTATGGGCGGAGCCGCCAGAAAAATCAATAAATTTGCCGGTGTTGTGCGCAATATGTTAGGCGAGGCACTGGAATTGTTTGATAAAAATTCGTTCAAACTGTGTTGGATTGTTGATTTTCCGTTCTATGAAGAAAACGAAGAAACCGGTGCGATTGAATTTTCTCACAATCCGTTCTCTATGCCGCAAGGCGGTTTGGATGCTCTCAATAATAAGAATCCTCTTGATATTGTGGCATATCAATTTGACTTGGTATGTAACGGGGTTGAACTTGCTTCCGGTGCGGTACGTAACCACAGTCCGGAAATTATGTACAGAGCATTTGAAATTGCCGGCTATGACCATAGCGTGGTTGATAGTAAGTTCGGTGGTATGATAAATGCCTTCAAATATGGCGCTCCGCCACACGCCGGTTGTGCTCCGGGTGTTGACAGAACGGTTATGCTTTTGCTCGATGAGCCGATTATTCGTGATGTAATTGTATTCCCGCTCAACGGCAAAGCTCAAGATTTGATGATGCAAGCTCCGAATACGGTGACCGAAGAACAGTTGAAGGAATTGCATATTGATATAAAATTATAAGTTTTTATAAGGTCATCTCAAATGTGGGATGACCTTTATAAAATTCTTGCAAAAAAGGGGAAATGGGATATTATCATATAAGTTTTATGTTAACGTAAATAAGGAGAAAATCATGAAAAAAATTTTGTTGGCCGCTTTTATCAGTTTGTTTGCAATGCAAGTTCAGGCTGCTACCAAAGATTTGATAGACGGTGTAAAGAGCGGAAATGTTTCGACTGTTACAGCTTTAATAATCAGAGGTGAAAATGTTAACGGAACCGATGAAAGCGGTTCTACGGCCTTGCATTATGCGGTAGCTGCCGATAACAAGGAAATGGTAACGTTGTTATTGGCCTTTGGTGCTGATTCGACAATTGCCAATGAGGATGATTTGACTGCGGTGGATATAGCAGAGCAAGGTGAGCTTAAAAATGTTACTCCGGATTTGATACGCCGTAACCAGTTGCCTCTGAAACATGACGAGAATTCCACAAAATAAAAGTGTGCATCTTTGAAAATCGGACAGGAAAAACACTATAAGGTCATCTCAAATAAGAGATGGCCTTTATAAAATTCTTGCAAAAAAAGAAAAATCGGATATTATCATATAAGTTTTATATAAACACAAAGAGGAGAAAGTTATGAAAAAAACTCTGTTATTGGCTTTTGTCAGTATGTTTGCCATGCAAGCTCAAGCTGCTACTCAAGACTTGATAGATAGTGTTAAAAATGGTGATACTAATGCTGTTTTGGATTTGTTGACTAAAGGAGAGGATGTTAACGGAACCGATGCTTCAGGTACAACGGCTTTGCATTATGCCGTTGCTTATGATAACGACCAGATGACCAATATTTTATTGTCTTTCGGTGCGGATTTGAATAAAGCCAACAATAAGGGGTGGACACCGCTGAAAATAGCAGAGAAAAAAGACTTAAAGAAGGTTAGTCCGATATTGGCTCAGTATAATCAGACCGCAGATATTAAGGTTATAGAGCCGGTAAAAGAAAGTGCTACAAAAGCCGTTCAGGCAGTTAAAGATGTTCCGGCTCAAGCAGCTCAAGCTGCAGAAGTAAAAGCCGTTGCCGTTGTTGAAGAGGTTAAAAAAGAAGCAATACCTCAAGTTGCGGCTCCTGCTTTTGAAGCAAAAGAACCTGCGGCTAAAGTTGAAGAAGTTGTTGAAATTGCAAAAGCCGATGTTGCAGAAGCACCGGTTGTGGCGGTTGTACAGGAAAAAGCAGAAATTGTTAAAAATCCGGTGGCAACAGTTGCTCAAGAAAAAGCCGAAATTGCAACCCAGACAGCCAATATTGAAAATGCGGTTGCTAAGGTTGAAAGTATTCAAAATGAGCAAATGGAAGTTATAGAACAAGCCGCTCAAGCCGTAATTGATGCTAAAAGTGCTCAAACAAGAGCCGAGGCAGAAGCTGAAATTATGGCAAACGAATTGAAACAACTGAGAGCAGAAAAGGCTGAATTGGAAGCCAAATTGGCACAAAGTGAAAAAGCTAAGGCCAAATTGACAGAGGAAAAACAAGAAGCCAAAGCTGAAGTTAAAGCCGAACCTAAGGCTGAAGCTAAAGCAGAGCCTAAAGCCGAAGCAAAGGCTGAGGTTAAAAAGGAAGTAGCTACGGTTAAACTTCCTCCGAAGCCGGTTAAGCCTGTTTTGCAAAAGAAGCCGGTATATAAGGCACCGCAACCGATTGTAAAGAAGGTTGAAATCAAACCTTCTACGATGGTAGAAGGAATTAATGCCGGTGATGAAGAAATTGTTTATTGTTTGGATTACTTAGGTAACGGCGAAAGCGATAATATGAAGCGTGCTGCCGGTTACTTTGCCGCATCGGCGTCCATAAGTGAAGCCCGCTATAAAGAAATAGTTGACAAGGCTAACAACTTCTTTATGAGTGCCGGTGATGAAGGTTTGACAAAGCGTGATAACGAATGTTCTTTGGTTATTACACCGAAGGATCGTGAAAAGCAGAATCAAATCGTACGCAGTATGAATAAGTCGGTAGGCTATTAAGTCATCCGGTAAAACAAAAAAACGCTCTCTGATAAAAGAGAGCGTTTTTGTTTGCAAACAAATTAATTTCAGGCTTGTTTGAGATAACTGCTCAGAACTTTCTTTTCACCATACAAATCAAAGTTTACCAAACACATTTGCCCCGATACGGAAATAATTCGGCCGTAACCGAAACTGTCGTGATAAACTCTCATACCTATGTATGATGATGTGTTTTGAGATTGGTAATAACTGTCAACCGGTTCGTAGGAGTAGTCGTGTTCCTGCTCGTATTTTTGGTAACTCGGTTTGGTGGAAAATTTCGGTTTGTTGTAATATCCGCCATATTTGGATGAAGATTTTTTGTATGAAGAACCGTAATAACCGCCGCTTCCGTTGTAGCAACTACTGACTTGATTGGTGATTTTGAGGCAAGCGGTCGGGATTTCGTTTAAGAAGCGTGACGGTTGATTATTTTTCCACTCACCGTATATTTTTCTTGAAGTTGCCATAGATATATAAAGTTTCTGTTTGGCACGGGTAATTGCCACATAGGCAAGGCGACGTTCTTCTTCCAAAGAATTGGCACCGCCTTCATCAAGACTGCGTTGATGCGGAAACAGGGTTTCTTCCCACCCCGGCAAAAATACGACATCAAATTCCAAACCTTTGGCGGAGTGCAGTGTTATAAGCATTACTTTATTGGTGTCTATGGAAGAATCATTATCCATAACAAGGCTTACGTGTTCCAAAAATTCTTCCATTGTCGGGTAGTTATCGGTATCACTCATAACATTTATGAGTTCTCTTAAGTTTTCAATACGTCCCTCGGCTTCCGGAGAGGAATCGTTTTTCAGCATATCCATATAACCGGAATCAGTAATGATTTGATTGGCTAAATCTGCCGCTTGAGAATGTTTTAAGAGCTCACGCCAGGTTTTGAAGTTTTCCATCAATTCGCTGAGGTTATTTTTAGCTTTTCCGCTCACGCCGGAGGCATCGGCCAATAAATATTCGACAGCTGCAAACATGGATACTTTTTGAGTGTGTGATATTTGTTTCAGTTTTTCAATGGTTTTGGCACCGACGCCGCGCGAAGGTTTGTTGATAATTCTTTCAAACGCCAAATCATCCGAAGGCTGTAATAAAACTCGCAGATAGGCTAAAATATCGCGGATTTCGGCACGTTCGTAGAATTTAGGTCCGCCGATAACCTGGTATGGTATGGCTTCCGAGATGAATTTTTCTTCAAATTCGCGAGTTTGTGCGGCAGTTCTGACCAAAACCGCCATATTGGCATAATTGAAACCGTTACGATGTAAGGATTCAATTTCCGCGGCAATTTGTTTGGCTTCTTCTTCTCCGCTGAAGTAATTGTTTACTTTGATTTTTTCATCGGCATAGCGGGCGGAAGGGCTGTTTTCGGCAACCTTTAAGGTTTTGCCCAAACGTTCCTTATTGTGTGAGATTAAAGCCGAAGCCGCATTAAGAATATTGGCCGTGGAACGATAATTTCTTTCCAAACGGATAATGCGGGCATCTTCAAAATCTTTTTGAAAGCGCAAAATGTTTTCTATTTCCGCGCCTCGCCACGAATATATTGACTGGTCGTCATCGCCCACACAGCAAATATTGCGATGTTTTTGTGAGAGCAGGCGCAACAACAGATATTGGGTAACATTGGTGTCTTGGTACTCGTCCACCATTATATATTTGAATTTATCCAAATAAGTGGCTAAAACGTCGGGATTTGATTGTAACAAAATCAAGGTGTAAAGTAAAATGTCGCCAAAATCGACGCAGTTGAGTTCTACCAAACGAGCCTGATATTTTTGATATACGGTTAAGGTAAGCGAGGTGCGATATTCATTTGCCGCTTTATCAACGGTGATCCCTTTATCTTTAAGGCGAGAAATGGCGTCAACAAAGCCTTGCGGAGGATATTTTTTATCATCTTTACCTTCGGCTTCCAAGATTTGTTTAATCAAACGTTTTTGATCGTCTTCTCCCAAAATGGTAAAGTTCGGCTTTAAACCGACGAGTTCGGCATGATTGCGCAGAATTTTTACGCATATACGGTGAAAAGTGCCGAGCCAAACGCTGTTTACCGCATCACCGATGAGGTTTTGCACGCGTTCCTTCATTTCATTGGCGGCTCGGTTTGTAAAGGTAACCACCAGACAATTCCATGGTTGAGCCAACGAATTGCTTAAAATATAAGCAAGACGAGTGGTCAAAACTTTGGTCTTTCCGGTGCCGGCTCCGGACAGTACCAAAAGCGGGCCTTGTGTGTGTTCCACGGCCAGTCGCTGTTCGGGATTGAGTTCCTCCATCCAAGGCATGGCCGGCCTTAGCGCACTGATATTATCATACAGTTGCGGCGCGGAAGTTTGGTCGTCCAAATCAAAAATATCATCATCCATGAATAATCTTCTTAAATTTCTTGTTTTTATTCTTTTTACAACTTATATATACCAATATAGCAATATGAAAACTTTGAAAAGTGTTTTAACGTTTTACAAACAAGTTTTTGAAAGGGATATCATGTCTGAAATAAGAGATAAAATCATCGGCTTAAAACAATATATGCAACAAAAAATTTTAGGCCAGGAAGATTTGGTAAAAAAATTGATTATCACCATGTTGGCAGACGGACACGCATTGGTTGAAGGTGCGCCGGGATTGGCTAAGACAAAGGCCATTAAAACTTTGTCGGAGTGTATAGATGCCGATTATAACAGAATTCAGTTTACGCCGGATTTGTTGCCGTCGGATATTACCGGCAGTGAAATTTATGTGTCGGCAACCGGAAAATTCGAGTTCAGAAAAGGTCCGGTGTTTGCCAATTTGTTGTTGGCCGATGAAATCAACCGTGCACCGGCAAAAGTACAATCCGCTTTGTTGGAAGCCATGGCCGAGCGTCAGGTCAGTGTGGGCGGTAAGCAATATAACTTACAGGATTTGTTTATGGTGATGGCAACTCAAAACCCGATAGAACACGAAGGAACGTATAATTTGCCGGAAGCACAGCTTGACCGTTTCTTGATGTATGTAAAAATAGGTCAACCGGATGCCGCAACGGAACACCGAATTTTGCATTTGGTACGCGGTGAAGATATGGCAAAAGTCGAAAATGCCGCACAACAAAGGGTATGTTCGGTGAGCGTTGATGATGTTTTAAATGCCAGAAAAGAAGCTTATAACGTACATGTCAGCGAACCGGTAGAGGAATATTTGGTACAGTTGATTATGGCAACCCGTAATCCGGAAAAATATGACGAGAGTTTGAAAAATGCCATTGCCTACGGAGCAAGTCCGCGTGCTACGATTGCTTTGGATAAGTGCGCCAAAATTCATGCGTGGTTGGCGGGACGCGATTTTGTTACGCCGGAAGATATTCATGCTTTGGCCTATGATATATTGCGCCATCGTCTGATATTGAGTTTTGAAGCACAAGCTGCCGGTATGAGCAGTGATGACGTTATTTCTAAGTTGTTAAAAACGGTTCCGTTACCTTAAAGGGAATATTAAATGGTTTGGTTCGGCAGAAAAAACGAGAAAAATGCGAGCGATAAATATCGCGGTTTGGCAGTCAGCGTTGATGATTTGATTGCCCAGCAACGTTATTTGCCGTATTTGGCGATACAACCGAATAAGCTGACTTCCAATCGTGCCGGCGAAGTTAAATCGGCTTTTAAGGGCAGGGGAATGGAATTTGAAGAAGTACGCGCCTATAATTTCAGTGATGATATCCGCGATATAGATTGGCGGGTGACAGCCCGTAAATCCGAGCCTTATACCAAGGTTTTCAATGAAGAAAAAGACCGTGAAATCGTGGTTTTTCTCGATTTATCGGCCAGTATGGTATTCGGTACCAAAAACGAACTGAAGTCGGTGACCGCCGCCAAATTGGCCGCTTTAATCGGTTGGCTTACGGTGCGTAGCAAGGACAGATTCGGGTTGCTGATTTATGACGGGGCGCAAACAACGTTTTTTAAGCCGCAAAATAATTTTGCCAATTTAATGTATGTATTTAACCAAATAGCCAATAAAACACATGACGTGCTTAAAAATGCCGCTACCGGAGATATAAGCGAAACACTTGATGTTTTGCAGTATAATCAAAAGGGTAAGGGTACGATTTTTATATTGAGCGATTTTTATCATATTGATACGGAGAAGTTCAAGAAAATCGCGGTTTTGGCGCATAAACACCAAATCTATTGCGTGAACATTTTTGATATTACGGAAGAAAATGCGCCTAAAGACGGGACTTACGCGGCTCAATACGGTAATGACAAGTTGGTGTTTGATACATCTTCCGACAATTTCAAAACAATGTATCGGCAATATTTTCATGAGCACCGGGAAAATATTAAGAAAAATTGTCAAAAATTTTCGTGCAAATATATGGAAATAAGGACGGATATACCACTTTTCAAGCAGTTATCGCAGATATAAAATACTTGACATAATACTAAAATTATGTTAGGTGTGGATAAATTATTCTGTAAGGAAAGAGGTAAAAATGGTTAAATTAAACGAGAATACATCATACAAAAGAGGTCAAGAACTTCTTGATGCAGGTCAATACGAAGAAGCTATTGAAAAATTTTCGGAAGTTATCGCCGAAAATCCGAGAGCTTGGAAAGCCTTAAACAGTCAAGGCTTTGCTTTTCAAAAAATGAGTAAATATACAGATGCGGTTGAACGTTTTGATCAGGCTTTGGCAATTAATCCGAAGTCGGTTGAAGTTTTGAACAACAAAGGTGTTACCTTGAGTATGCGTGGTTTGTATAAAGAAGCTATTGCTTGCTTTGATGAGGCTTTTGCAAATGACAGAACGTCTTTGGAAGCATTAAACGGTAAGGCTATTGCTTTGCAACATATGTTCTCTTATAAAGAGGCTTTGGATGTTTTGGAAGAAGCTATGAAAATAGATAATAAACATCCGCAAACTTTGCTCAGTATTGCCGTGACTTTGCAAAAATTGAAGCAATATGATCGCTCTATCTCTTTCTTTAAGAAGGTTTTATCCGGTGACAAATATAATACCAAAGCTTGGAACGGTATCGGTGTTACCTATCAGTTGATGGGTGATAATGATTCGGCTTTGAAGTGCTTTACCAAAATCTTGAATATCAACAGTCAGGATTTGCAAGCTTGGGTAAGTATCGGATATGTATATCAAAAAATGTTCAAATTCAAAGATGCTTTGAAGTGCTATAAGAAGGCACAAGCCGTGGTTAACGGACGTTATACTCATAAATTGTATGACGGTTTGGCTTCTTGTCTTACCAAGTTGTCCGAGTTTGACCAGGCTATTGAGGTTTATAAAGTTATTTACCAAAGCGAAGAGGGTAAACGCAAGTGGGATGCCCAGCGTTCCATTAAGTTTGTTAATAAACTGAAACGTAAGCAAGCCATCGGTGCTTTGCCTGATATTGTTCCTCCGCAAGAAGATGAGGCTCCGGTTGCAAAACCGTCTGAGCCGGAAGAATAAAACTCCTAAAAGAAAATTAAACGCGTCGTTATGGCGCGTTTTTTTTGTGTAAGATATAAAAAAATATTGACAAAAAAACAAAAAGTGCTATTCTAAAGGCTCAGTGATAGTAATTTATTTAAGAATTAACTAAAATCAAATAATTATGTACAACTTAAAACATTCCAAAATGGTTTGGCCGGTAAAAGCGCCTTTCATGATAGCTTATCGTGATGCCCTGACCGGTGCACTTGATCTGCAACCCTATGTGGATTTGCAGTGGAAAATTAAAATCTACGGAATCTCTTTTTGCGGTATGGTTTTCAAACTTACGCACGAGCCCGGTGCCGATTGGTATAATGCCAAGTCTTACAGTGATAAGAGTAACGGTACCATGCCTACAACTGCCGAGCTTGATTTTGCCTATGCCAACAAAGAGGGATTTAATGAAATCATTAATTTCCTGAAAGAGCACAGAGTGACGGCAGATTTATGGCAGTCCGGCTGGTATTGGTGCAACGAGGAAAACGGAGATAAAGCAACCGTGGTTGACATGGATTGCGGTAAGGCCGAGTTGATTGAAAAACGCATTAAAAACGGCTATACCCGTCTGGTTAGTCGTAAGATTGCTCAAAAGCCGATCAATGTAGGTTATCCGTTGGCCTATTTGCATGACGGACGGTTTGAAACATCGTACACTTTGTACCTTTCACGCTTGAACGAGCTTTGGGGTATTCAACTGAGTAAAGGATATTTCCGCCTGACGGAAGAACCTCAGAAGATGCTCTGGGCAGACGGTATGGCTTTAGCCGAAAAACTTACTACCGATAAAATCAAATATTCGCTTCCGCGTAAAGAAGCATTTGAGGAGGTGGTAAAGTATCGCGACGCCGTAAATGATTGCCTGATTAAGCTTGAAGCATACGGAGTACATACCGATTTGTGGTTGGATAAGAGCCTGGGATATCTCACTTCTTCGGAAAACGGAGAATATTTTGCAACCTATTTGCATGAGATAATCCCCAAGACTACTCCGTGCACTTGTCGTCTGTACGCCAAAAATAAAGGTGGAATGATAGTGATTTAATCTATTGAAGACTCTTAAAAACTTGTTGTTTTTGAGAGTCTTTTTGTTTATATTCTCCCTAAAAGGAAGAGTATGAAATGCAAATAAGTGCCAAATATCAGGCAGTGTTGGAAATTTTGCAAAAGGTTTTGCAAGACCAGTATCCTGCCGATAATATCATTAAAGAATATATGCGTAACCGTAAATATATCGGTTCCAAAGACAGAAAATTTATTACCAATACGGTTTGGGATGTAATCAGACATCGCAGCCGGTTGGAATTTGATTGCGGTTGTTGCGAAGCGCGTATGCTATTGTTGACGTATCTTAAAGACGAAGATTTTGATATTATTGCCGACGGTTCGCAATACGGGTTGGCACCTTTGAGCAAAGAAGAAAAACTAAAATTACAAAACTTAAATCAGGAAGTATATCCCGAATATATTGAAAAAGAATGTCCGAAATGGCTGTATGAAAAAATAAACGATTCGTCACTTGTGCAGGCACTCAATACCACGGCTTCCGCCGATATCAGAGCAAATATGATTTCAAGAGAAGATGCTAAAAACAAGTTACAAAAAGAAGGATTGTTTTTCTCCGCTACGCCATATTCTCCTTACGGTTTGCGCTCTGAAGAAAGAATTAATTTGCAAAATTGCATCGCTTATCAAAACGGCGAAATTGAAGTGCAGGATGAAGCATCACAGTTGGGTGCAATTTTGTGTGACGTGCGCTCGGATATGAAAATTATTGATTATTGTTGCGGAGGCGGCGGAAAAAGTCTGTTTTTAGGGGCACTTCTGAATAATTCCGGTACAATTTTGGCGCATGATAAGAATCCCAAACGTATGGACGGATTAAAGGATAGGGCAATTCGTTTGGGTATCAAAAATATTAAAATGATTGACAAAATAAATCCGCAAGACAAATTTGATCGTTTTATTGTTGATGTGCCTTGTTCGGGCAGCGGTACATGGCGCCGTTCACCGGATGCCAAATATCGCCTGACTCCCAAGCAATTAAAGGGTATAACGCAGGCTCAAAAAGAGATTTTGGAGATTGCCGCCGCACACTTGAGCGATAACGGACGTATTGTGTATATGACCTGTTCGGTGTTACCGGAAGAAAATGAAGGCCGAATAGAGGAATTTTTGCAGAATCATCAGGATTTTACCACCGTCAATATGGCAAAATTGTGGGAGCGCAAATTGGAAATGCCGTATATGTTTAACGAAGAACGTTGGCTGAAATGTTCGCCGCTTACCACGCATACGGACGGATTTTTTGTGTGCGTATTGAAAAAGATATAATATATCATATTGAAATTACATAATATTTATTGTTTGTAGCAAAAAAATAATGTTTTTGAATTTTGGTTATTGATTTTTTGTCAAATTATGTTATAATCTCCTCAGTGTATCAGATTTAGGAGAGCCTCAATGAAATTTTCGGAAAGATTGAATAAAGTATGGGAAAAAGTATCCAACCCGGTTAAGAAGTATGTACCTGCAGCGATGATTTTGTTCGGCAGTTTCGGTTCGGTTAAAGCCGCACCGAAGGAAAATACGGCAGATTTTAAGAAAAATGTTGATACGACAATTGTTACCGGAAAGACCAAAAGTTCGGCAGGTAACGGCAAGTTTACGTTCAATCATATCAAATATGATGCAAGTACCATGCACGTTGAAGACATCAACTATCTGTTTATGTCCGGCAATAAATTTAATGCGGTGTACGGCGGTAACAGCATTGAAACGGCCAAGGCTTACGGTCCGATGTTGACCAAAATGGATGATTTGAAAAGATTTATCAATAAAAACTCCGAAAAATATGCCGATTTGCAAGAGGTTATCAAAAAACACGGTATTCGCTCTCAAGCTTTTGATAATGCTTGGATGAAGTATGATGTTGACGGTAAACGCCAAGAAATGACCAAGGATTTGGTGGAATATTTTTGGGACAGTGTTTATCAACCGGTGTTTGATGCCAATGCCAAAATAGGTTATCCGAAAATTGATAAAGAAAACTATAATAATCCGGAAACGTTCGGTTATGTTGCTTCGGTTATTTCCTGTTTGGGCCAGAGCTCTCGTCAAACTACGGGAATTTATAAAGAAGCAATGCAAAAGGCTAAAGAACAATTCGGCGAAAAAGCCAATTTGGATAATTACGTTGATATCAGCTATGATATTCGTCATCAACGTTGGGGATTGGCAAAACGTTATTTCGGTGATGATAACAAAAGCGGTGAAAAATATTTGAACCAAAAGGTCAGAGAAGTTATGGCGCAAATGTCAGAAAGAGACAGAAGTTTCACACCGCTTGAGTTTGATGAGAATTTGGTATCACAAATAAAAGCAGTAGAAAAAACGGATGCCATAAAGGTTGAAACCGCTGATTCTTTGGAAAAAATGGAACGTTACAGATTTGAAAGAGAAGGATTTGAATTAACGGATAATAAGCCGTTGTTGCAAGAATTGTTGAAACAGAAAAAGATTAACGATGAATGGTTGGATTTCAAGCCGGATAACATTGAAATGTTTTTGAAAGATTTTAATTTGAGCATGGCCCAACCGGAACAGTTATCGGAAGAGAGACAAAAGGTTTCTGAAGAAATAGAGCAACTGAGAGAAAGAGCCGATGAGATTTCTTATGACAATTACGGATTTATGGGTAAGAAAATCAAAATTGATTATGAAGAATTAATAAATCACCCTGAAGCTGTGGGACATTTACCGGAATCCGGACGCAATCCGTTAATTAAGGACAGCAAGAGCATAAAAAGCACTCAAGCTATGGGATTGTATCAATTTAATATGAACAACACCATGAAGTTATTGGCAAACAAATTGGCAGACGAATTTCCGATGCTTAAGGAAGCCAAAGATAATCACGGTGTCAGATCGGCCGAGTATGAACAGGCGTGGATACATTATTCCACCGGATTACAATATGAACGCTTTGAAAGAAGACAGTTGGAGTTTATGTTTGACGGATTTTACAAGAAATCGTTTGACTATATGAGCAAAAACTGCGGTGCTCCGGTGATTACCATGGAAAACTACAACAATCCGGAAGTATGCGTTTATACCGGCGCAATGATGTCTTTGGTTAACCAAAGTCCGAGACAGTCTACCAGATTTATGAAATTGGCCTATGAAAGGGTTAAAAATAAGAGTAAAACCGGTGAAATTGACTGGAACCAAGTGGGTGTTGTTGTTAACGATATTAAAGCGGAAAGATGGGGTAAGAGAAAATCTTTGTATCGCAGATATATGGGAACAAAGTATAATCTCGGTGAAAAGCAAATATCCGAAAATATGTGCAGATATATTAAGGAAATGCCGAAATTACGCGCCCAGATTGCCGAAAAGGAAAGAGCAATTCAATATATTGATTACGCCCTCAACTCAATTAAGAAAAACAGTTGGGACTATATTGCGAGCAACGACGGGGCAGATAAGGAAAGTAAGACTATGGCCATTCAGGCTAATAAGGATAAATTCCAAAAGATTAAAATTCATGCCCGCAATAT
>Ga0265298_10002254_pt1 | contig 27097 bp, 19 predicted proteins | sample AusTroGonzalo_MG_3_FD_193486 | JGI IMG/M metagenome (GOLD analysis project Ga0265298, IMG submission 193486) | Bovine rumen microbial communities from tropical cattle in Woodstock, Queensland, Australia - Gonzalo_01 | ecosystem: Host-associated > Mammals > Digestive system > Stomach > Rumen ...
CTCCGCACACAGTTCTATAGCTTGTCTGATTTCGTAAATTTTCATATATAACTGAACTTTGCGGCTGCAAAATTACTAAAAAATTTGCATATGTGCAAAAAAAATCGTACCTTTGCGCAAATTTCTATCAAGAATACCATGGGAGATTATTTCATCACCAATCAAATTGATGCAACAACCTTCGACATTGAGTTGTTCATAGACGATAATCCTGACAAAAGCGAAATGGATAAGCTGCTTGACGATGTTATCGGATATTCTCGAAAGGAAATGGATGTCGTCGAATATATCTGCGCGCAGGAGTACTCCAAAAAACTTTCAACCAGCGACTCACGCGAACTAGGTGACACCGGCATTGTGATCGGCAGTATTGCTTATTACGGTGTGCAGGGAGAAGAAGAACCGGAAGAGAGCACAGACCTCAATCCGCAGGCCAAAGACAAATGGATGCATTGGAACATGCTCATGGGTTCGATGCGCAAACCTATACCCTGCAATCTGTCCTTGTTTATCTTCTACCGGGACACCATGGGCAACTTGCGCAAACTGCATTCCAACAACAAGGAACTGGAACTGACCCTCTCCCCTTCCCAGGACGATACGAAAGTGAGAGTGCATATCCATAGTGCTCATACGCGCACGATGGAATGCGGACGCTACTATATGGCTTTCATAGCGCACGGAACCGATGATCGCTATTACGACCAGCCCCTGGCTGTATGCATAAATATCGTTCCGCCGAGCGGGGATTTTGAAGTGAAGGACGCTTCCTTGGTCGGTATGGAGCAGGTGTATGACCAGATGGCATCTGTCGCCAAACTCAAAGTGTTCAATGACCGGCGCAAAGCGATGAACCTGCCGCCTTCACCCGTCACGCTGCATGCGGCGGTGATGGGCGGAAAAGGTTCTGGTAAAACGTCTTTTGCGCAGATTCTATTCGATTTCTACAAGAAGAATGGCCTCATCACAGACGGACGTCTGCGTATCATTGAGGCGACACGATGGCTCAATTTCTCCGAGAGTGATGAGAAAATCAAAGAGGATGTCACCAAGGCTCGAAACGGAATCCTCTATATTGAGAATGCCGCTTCGATGGTGTCCGCGGATGCCCGTGGCAACAAGGAATATGCCGTGCAAGCCTTAGTCCGCGAACTGAGCGAGAACACACATAATACGACGGTCGTTCTGGCGGACACGCCGGAAAAGATAACCGAACTGCTGGCCGTGGATAACCTGCAGGATTATATCGGGCAGATTTATCACCTGCCGGAATTGAACACAAGCCAGATGGTGGAAGTGGCGGAGCGCGAGTGTAAGGAACGCGGTTTCTCTTTGTCACCGGAAGCCAAGACAACACTGGAATCGCTTCTCCTCTCCCAGCCGAACGCCGCCACTACGGATGTGATTAAAATCGTGGATACGATGATTATGAACATGTCTGTCCGCGTGGTCAATCAGTCGCAGGAGAGAACGCTCAGTCCGGACGAACTGAGCCTTATTGTGCCGCAGGATGTACCGCAGCCGCAGGTGGGACAGTTTGACCGCTCGATGGGCAAACTGAACGCCTTGGTCGGATTGAAGAAACTGAAATACAACATTGAGTCCCATCTTAATCTGGTGCGGTTCGCCCAACTGCGCAGCCGTAACGGACTGGAGGCTGCCATGCCGCCCTTGCACATGATCTTCACCGGCAATCCGGGAACCGGCAAAACCACGGTGGCAAGACTGCTCGGAGAGATTTACGCCTCGCTGGGTATCCTGAAAACGGGTAAAGTGATTATGGTGGACAGAAAGAAACTGGTCGGACGATTTATCGGCGACACGGAGGACAACACCAAGCAGGTTTTGCAGCAGGCCCATGGAAACATCCTATTCATCGACGAGGCATATACACTGGTCGGAGACCCGGATGACAAAAAAGACTTCGGACCCAAAGTGCTGGACTGCCTGTTGGAGGAACTGGGAAAGGAGAAGACGGACATGATTATCATCCTGGCCGGTTATCCGGACGAGATGGAGAAACTGCTGAAAGCCAACAAAGGTCTGCAATCACGTTTCCCGTACACTTTCCATTTTGAGGATTATTCGGAAGCCGAACTCTTTGAAATAGCCGTCCGGACGGCGGCGGACAAAGGCTATTCGTTCTCCGAAGAAGCCATAGAACGCCTCAAGTCACTCATCCGGCGTGAAATGAAGCGAAGCACATCCGGCGCGCAGGACCGGTTCGGCAACGCGCGTTTCATCACACGCCTCATCTCGACCCAGATCCTGCCTAACATGAGCCGCCGGGTACTCTCCATGCCAGCTGCAGACACCTCCAGACAGATGTTGTCATCTATCAACGCCACGGATATTCCGGCTAATCTGCATACAGACTACACGCCGGACGAAGCCCTCATCAGCCGCACCCTCACCCAGTTGGACGAGATGGTCGGACTGGAAGAAGTGAAGCGCTCACTCCGGGATATTGTCACAATCGCCCGCTCCAAGCAACAGAACGGGGAGGACATTACGGAAACCATTCCGCTGCAATGGACCTTCACCGGCAGCACCGGAACCGGCAAGAGTTCCGTGGCGCGACTGCTGGCGCAGTTGCTCCATGCGTTCCATCTGATTGGTTCGGACCGTATGATTCAACTCCGTATGCCCCAGACGCCGAACAGCAACTGGACATCCTACGAGATTGACAAGATTCTGCGGGACACAATGAAACAGGCGGGACAAGGACTGCTGTTCATCGACCTTGACGATGTGGTGAACTACCACTTGGATGTACAATGGCTGCGGTGCAAACTCACCTCGCTGACGGCAGAAATGCCGGGGTCGTATGCCTTTGTGATCGCTGTGGATGACCGGAATTTGAAACCGCAACCGATTGATATGCCGATCAGTACCTCTATCATCCATTTCTCCGATTACACGGCCGATGAATTGATGGCAATATTGCTCCAGCGTTTGCAGAAAAACGCCTATTCCCTGACGGAGGAGGCGCAAGAGGAAGTACGTCTGCACATTCAGGAAATCTGCGCCAAACGCAGTGCCGGCTTTGCCAATGCGCGTACCATCCGTCATATCTGCACCGCCATCACCAGCGCCGCGGAGATTCGCATGGCGGATTCAACCGCCCTCCCCTCACCGGTACAAATCACCCGCGATGACATCCGCTCCTTCACCTGGAGCCCCCTCCACTCCAACCGCATCGGCTTCGGAGCGTAAATAAAATGCAAATAATTTAACCATTTAATTGATATGAAAAATAAACGATTTATTTCCACTTGGAACTATTTGTGTTACGTTGTCAAACGCAACCAATTTGAATTTGTTGCCTTTTTGATTGACACCTTTATTTTAGTTTGGGCTATTATCCATTGGCAAGAATTGAGAGGACAGACTTGGATTGTGTTGCTCATTTCCCTGCTGACAGGCTACTTATGGCAAATCTACAACATTTATGCCCACTACAAAGATACTTTGAAAAAAGCAACTTACGAAGAGGGAACCAGACCTATTGTTGCACCAAACAGTGACAATAAGTACAAGTTGTCTGAGGATGTCGATAATCGCTATGAACCTATTTCCGGCATACCCGATTTTGTGAAACTCAAAAGCGACTATTCTTTTTTAACCAATGAAGGACCGATTAGCATAGAGCAAAACAAAAACAAAGCACATAATACAGAAATCTTAATCGATTCCATGTGGCCGGTTTTGTCTGTTTTTTTGAATGAAAAATATCACAGCACACGGAATTTTCACAACGAAAAGAAATTGTGTCTGGCTTCCGAAATAACGAAAAAGGGCAATCAATGGGAAGCAAGTGTGTGCGAAGGGAATTATTACAACAGCTACTTAACGAACAGCATATACAACACCTATTTGTTGGAATCCGGTTCTGGTTCACATTTCTATCCCCCATATTGTGCACTCAATGAAGAAATACAACTATTAGAGAGGTCTAAAATGAGCGACCATATAGGAGTATCTACACTTTTACGCGCAAGTGATGGAAAAATTTGTCTGCCGGTTCAGGTAAAAGACGCAGCATACAACAGCAGAAAAGTAGTGCCAACCGGTTCTGGTTCCGTGGACTATGACGATGCTAAAGGTACGAAGGATTTACGACAGATTATTATTCGGGCAGCCGAAAGAGAATTAAAGGAAGAGACCTTGTTTGATGCCCAAGAATGGAGAGATAAACAAATAAATGTTCAGACAAGAATTATTGGATTTTATCGAGACCTGTCACGAGGAGGCAAACCGGAATTCTGCTGCGTAACAGATGTACCCCTTCCCTCCGAACAAATTCCGATTCATCCGCAAAAGTTAGAGCAATATGAAAGGTTTAATGATTTTTACAAAATAAAAGAGTGTCTTGAAGAAAAACTACAGATTTTCAAAGAATTTGCTATTTCCGATACGTTGAGAGCCAATTTATATTTTTTAAAATCTCTATCTGATTAAACAGACCTTCTGCGCTAAAAAACCGTCGCTTTTTCTGCTTTTCTCTTGCACATATCAAAAAAAAGCAGTAAATTTGCAGCCAGTTTTATATTGAATAATCATGACAACAGAGACTTTGCTTTTGATAATAGCCATTGTGGCAGTGATGATTTTCGGGTTCTGGTTCATCCAGCACTCGCAGTTCAGCAACGAGGAACGCAAACGCCAATGGGAACTGAAGCGGGAGAGTCAGAAAGCCGTTTCGCCCATCCGCCTGCGCGCTTACGAGCGTTTGGCCTTGCTGCTCGAGCGCACCAAACCCGAGCACATGCTCATGGAGTTGCGTTCCAAGGAACCCGACGCGCTTGCCACTTGGACGGTCGGACAGGTGCAGCAGTACCTGCTCCAAACCATCCGTCTGGAGTTCGACCATAACCAGAGCCAGCAGGTGTATGTCAGCAACGAGGTATGGGATTTGATTATCAACGCCCGTGACCAGACTGCGGCGTTCGTCATCTCCATGGCTGCCCAGCTGCCGCCCAACGCCACCGCTCAGGTCTATGCCACCACCCTCATGACCGCATTCACGTCCAACGGCACCACGCCGACCGACAAAGCGCTTGAATTCCTCAAAGACGAAGCCAAAACGCTTATGTAAGACCCGCTTCGCTGAAAGAGTAAAGACCGCTCACTATGTTCGCTGAAAGAGTAAAGAAAACATGGCGCCGACCGATAGTAATTGGTCTTTTCTCCTTATTCCTGATTCCTTATTCCTTCGCAAACGACAGCATCTACCAGGGCACCGTCATCAAGCTGGACCTCGCCTCGCCTGTCTTCGCGTTGGGTACCAGCCGCGGAAGGCTGCAGCACTACGAGCTGGCGGCTAACGTGCGTCTGGCGCAGCGTTTCTACCCTACCCTCGAAATGGGTTATGCAGGCGGAGCCGTCACCAGAGGGGACAGCCTCAGCTACAACGGACACGGCGGCTTCATGCGTCTCGGCTGTGACATCAATCCGCTCAAGCGGCACCCCGAGAGTCCGCATGCACTGCTGGTCGGTGTGCGTATCGGTACCGCCGTGCAGGGCTTCAATAACGGCGTTGGCCTGCAGTCCGGCGTTGCTGCCGACTGTTGGGGCGAGATCGTGCTGGGCTGTCAGGTTAACATAATCAACGGTTTTTACATGGGTTGGATGGGACGTTTCCGTTTCCTCTTCACCCGCGAACTGGAAGGTCTTCCCGCCGCGGACATGCGGGCGATATACATACCCGGGTACGGCGCGAGAGACAAGATCGGTTGGGGCGTGAACTACTACCTCGGCTGGAAATTTTGATTTTTTTTGTTCGCGCGCTTGCGTATGTCAGAAAAATTGCGTAACTTTGCGCACAATTTGTAAAATAATTAAAAACGATATACCATTATGAACAAGACACAACTTTTGAATCGTGCGGCAGACAACATCCGTATTCTGGCCGCAGCAGCTGTAGAGAAAGCTAAGAGTGGTCACCCGGGCGGTGCAATGGGTGGCGCGGACTTTATCAACGTCCTCTTCTCTGAATTTCTGGAGTACGACCCGGACAACGCGGGTTGGGAGGCACGGGACCGTTTCTTCCTGGACCCGGGCCATATGGCACCGATGCTCTACGGTCAGTTGTGTCTGGCGGGTAAGTTCACCCTTGAGGACCTCCAGAACCTCCGTCAGTGGGGTTCGGTAACGCCCGGACACCCCGAGCGCGAGATCGAGCGTATGATTGAGAACACCTCCGGTCCGCTCGGTCAGGGACATACTTTCGCGGTCGGTGCGGCCATCGCAGCCAAGTGGTTCAACCAGCGTTACGGTGCCATCCATAACCCGACCATCTACGCCTTCATCTCTGATGGTGGCGTGCAGGAGGAGATCTCGCAGGGTGCTGGCCGTCTGGCGGGTCACCTCGGGCTCGACAACCTCGTCATGTTCTATGACTCCAACACCATCCAGCTCTCCACCGGTTGCGGCGAAGTAACATCCGAAGATGTAGCTGCCAAGTACAAAGCATGGGGCTGGTACGTGCAGGAAATCCCCGGTAACGACCCCGACGCCATCCGAGAATCTATCATCAAGGCGAAGGCCGAGAAAGGCCGTCCGTCCCTCATCATCGGTCATACGACCATGGGTAAGGGCTGCGTGACCGCAGAAGGCGCCAACTGGGAAGGCAAATGCGAGACGCACGGAGCACCGCTCAGCAAAGCCGGTGCATCCTTCGAGAAGACCATCGCCAACCTCGGCGGTGACCCGACCAACCCGTTTGTCATCTTCCCGGAGGTCAAGAAACTGTACGACGACCGCGCGGCCGAACTGCGCGAACTGGCGAACAAGCGTTATGCCGCCTACTACGACTGGAAGCAGGCCAACCCGCTGGCTGCCAATGAGTACGAGACCTTCATGTCCGGCGAGACACCTTGCATCGACTGGAGTCTCATCCAGCAGAAAGCCGGTGCTGCCACACGTAACGCCAGCGGCGTAGTGCTCTCTTTCCTCGCAGAGAACGTAGGTAACATGATTGTCAGCTCTGCGGACCTTAGCAACTCCGACAAGACCGATGGCTTTCTCAAGAAGACCCACGCCTTCAAGAAAGGCGATTTCAGCGGCCAGTTTCTCCAGGCCGGTGTATCCGAACTTACCATGGCTTGCGTCATGATCGGTATGGCGCTCCACGGTGGTATCATCCCTGCCTGCGGTACGTTCTTCGTCTTCAGCGATTATATGAAACCTGCTGTCCGCATGGCCGCTCTCATGGAGTTGCCGGTTAAGTTCATCTGGAGCCATGACGCCTTCCGCGTAGGCGAAGACGGTCCGACTCACGAACCCGTGGAGCAGGAGGCGCAGATACGTCTCATGGAGAAATTGCATAACCACCACGGCGCACCGTCCATGCTCGTTGTCCGCCCGGCCGATGCCGAAGAGACAACTCTCGCTTGGCGTGCTGCTATCGAGAACACCGCTACGCCGACGGCCCTCATCCTCAGCCGTCAGGACATCGCTCCGGTGCCCAACGTCAACCTCGAGGGCTTCCGCAAAGGTGCGTACATCGTTTCCAAGGACGATAATCCCCAAGTAGTCCTGTTGGCTTCCGGTTCGGAGGTCTCTACCCTTCTCGCCGGTGCCGAACTGCTCCGTGCAGAAGGTGTACGCCTGCAAATCGTCAGCGTTCCGTCCGAAGGACTCTTCCGTCAGCAGGACAAGGACTACCAGGATGCCGTTCTACCGAAGGGCATCAAGCGCTTCGGTATGACCGCCGGCCTGCCTTGCACCCTCGAATCCCTTGTCGGCGAGAACGGTGCCATCTGGGGCCTCGAATCCTTCGGCTTCTCCGCTCCTTATAAGGTCCTCGACGAGAAACTCGGCTTCACCGCCCAGAACGTCTACGAGCAAGTAAAGAAACTGCTGTAAAAATAGCGCAGATTGTTTTAACCCCATCGATTTCGGTGGGGTTAAACTTTATGTACGAATGTCTGCTTCTAAAGAAATGGCTAACATGCTGATTACCGGCATGTTAGCTTTCTTTGTATAGGAATTTTGTGATAAAGCGTATCACGGCCTATTGCAGGATTAAAGAAAATGTAGTACCTTTGCACCGGATTTCAAAAATTGCCAGAAGATGGAAGATATACTGTTCGATTATTTTTTAGCGTTCGCTATCACAGTATTGCTGCTTGATGTAATAGGAATATTTAGTTACTATTATATACGCGACTTAAAGCGACAGATTACTGATTTTCGTATCCGCGAGGTGATTCGTCAGCGCGAGGAAGCGATGCGTTACCAACTGCTCTTGGAGCAAATCAAGCAGCAAGGCGCCAAAACGCACATCGTAGATGAACTGCAGCCGCTCTTCGGCGATAAGACAGAAAGTATCCGACAACGATATCCACAACTGACAGATCTCGATATCAACGTATTGATACTCATTGGATTAGGAATAGATAACAATGAGATTTTACGCCTGACTGATATGTCCAAGCGGACGTATTACAAACGTCGGCAACTAATCGCACAACGTATTGGCACAACGGCGGCGCAACTGGATCCTATTGCACAACAATTACTAAACTAAATATGATTATGACACGTATTCAAAAACGCAAACTGATTTCCGGCGGTCTTGTTGTCGCCACAGTTCTTCTGTTAACCGCCCTCGGCGTGCTCCATCACTATGTCTACACCGCGCATTTGTCTCAAAAAGGGTATATGATATATACCTTTGGACTGCTAGCATGGCTTGTCACCTATGTTATCGTCGTCTTCATCATCAACAGGAAGAAGAAAGTAGTACTCACGCCGGAAGAACGCCAACAAGTTCTGCCGCAGCAGCTGAATCTGAGCAATACGTTCGAATGGCGATGGTTGCTTCTGTTTATCGTGATTATGTACTGCGCCCTACTGGAACTCATCCCCACTCATATCCATGAAGCAGACAGGTGGATCAGTATAATCTATTGGGGGTCTATCGTGCTCGTCTGCGGTATTGTGGCCTTATTGGTTTTCGCAAGTTTGAGGCGGAACGAATACCTCATCGTAGGCAATACGCTCATCGTACGCGAGTATAAATTCAAACGTCTGGACACCGACTTGCGTATTCCGATGAAAACCATCGAGCAGGTCTATCTTAAAAATCACTACACGCTCTTCCCGCGCGTGATACTCGAAATCGAAGGTAACCAGCGTGACCTACGCTGTATTTCTCACCCCGAGGAACTCGCCGTTGCCATTCTTCAACGAAACAACTGATTGGCCCCCATCCGCCCATTTTATTCGGGTTCTACTCTTTTCACTCCTGTTACCTACCTATAGTACGCGATTAGTATGTCAATAGTAGGTGATTAGTAGGTTGTTAGTAGGTTATTAGTAGGTGATTATCGGTACCTTCTCAGGAGCATCGTACAACGTCTTTCTAACGTCATTCCCACGATCCTTACACCGAACACAGGTACTGAATTGCGGACGGCAAAAGGCCGTGACAGAAAAGAAGCAACATAAAAAAGGCGCTTCTTTCTTTTTTTCTACGAAAAAACTTGCACATGTCAATTTTTTGTTGTAATTTTGCAGGCAAAATTGTGCATAGGCAATACTTCTGCATTTATCGGGGCTAATGGCTGAATAAATGAGAAAAATAGTAAATGTGTAAATGATAAAATAGTTTTTATGGAATATAACTTTTCTGAAATAGAGAGTAAGTGGCAAAAGGCGTGGGAAGAGGCTGACGCCTACAAGGTGTCGAACGAGAGTGACAAACCGCATTTCTACGTGCTGGACATGTTCCCATACCCTTCGGGCGCGGGACTGCATGTCGGTCACCCCTTGGGTTATATCGCATCGGATATCTACAGCCGTTACAAACGCCAGAAGGGCTTCAACGTGCTGCACCCGATGGGCTTCGACAGCTACGGCCTGCCGGCTGAGCAGTACGCCATCCAGACCGGGCAGCACCCGGAGAAAACGACCTTCGAGAACATCGACCGTTATATTTCGCAGCTCAAGAAAATCGGTTTCTGCTACGACTGGAGCCGTGAGATCCGTACCTGCGACCCGAAGTACTACCACTGGACCCAATGGGCGTTCGTCCAGATGTTCAACAGCTATTTCGACCCCAAGACGCAGAAGGCGCAGCCCATCAGCAAGCTGATTGCCGAGTGGGAGGCGAACGACCCAAAATGGTCCTCAATGAGCGAGAAGGAGCAGCAGGAACGCCTCATGAACTACCGCATCGCCTACCTGGCGGACACAAAAGTGAACTGGTGTCCTGCCCTCGGTACCGTGCTTGCCAATGACGAGGTGAGCGAAGGACTCTCCGTTCGCGGCGGTTATCCGGTGGAGCAACGCGTCATGCGCCAATGGTGTTTGCGCGTGAGCGCTTACGCGGGCCGTCTCTTGGAGGGACTCGACCGTCTCGACTGGACCGACAGCCTCAAGGAGACGCAGCGTAACTGGATTGGCCGCTCGGAAGGTGCGGAGATGCAGTTCGCCATCAAGGGACAGGACTTGCAGTTCACCATCTTCACCACACGTGCGGACACCGTGTTCGGCGTGACCTTCATGGTGCTGGCGCCGGAAAGCGAGTACGTGGCAAAGGTCGTGACGCCGGAACAGCAGGCGGAAGTGGACGCTTACCTCGCGCGCTGCAAGAACCGCACGGAGCGGGAACGTATCGCCGACCGAAAGGTAACGGGCGTGTTCACCGGCTCGTACGCTATCAATCCCCTCACGCAGGGCGAAATACCCATTTATATCTCTGATTACGTGCTGGCGGGTTACGGCACAGGCGCCATCATGGCCGTGCCGGCGCACGACAGCCGCGACTACGCCTTCGCCAAACATTTCAATCTGCCGATCATCCCGCTGATTGAAGGTGCGGACGTGAGCGAGCAGTCCTTCGACGCGAAGGAAGGCATCATGATGAACTCCGGTTTCCTCAACGGCATGGAGGTCAAGGACGCCATCCGCGCCATGAAGGAATACATCACCAACACCGGCATCGGCCGCGTGAAGGTCAACTACCGCCTGCGCGACGCTATCTTCAGCCGCCAGCGTTATTGGGGCGAACCGTTCCCCATCTACTACAAGGACGGCATGCCCTATACCCTGCCGGAAGAGGCGTTACCTCTCGTTTTGCCGGAAGTAAGTGACTTCAAACCCACCGAAACAGGCGAACCGCCTCTCGGCCACGCCACCAAATGGGCTTGGGACGAGAAAAACAAGAAAGTGGTAGACAAAAGTCTTTTGTCTTTGAGCGAAAGCGGTCTTTCTACTTTGAGCGAAGCGGTCTATCCGATTGAATTATGCACCATGCCGGGCTTCGCGGGTTCAAGCGCATACTACCTCCGGTACATGGACCCGCACAACGACCAGGCGCTGGTCAGCAAGCAGGCCAACGACTACTGGCGTCAGGTGGACCTCTACCTCGGCGGTTCGGAGCACGCTACCGGACACCTCATCTACAGCCGTTTCTGGAACAAGTTCCTCTATGACCTCGGTTATGTATGCGAGGACGAACCGTTCAAGAAACTCATTAACCAGGGCATGATCCAGGGCCGTTCGAATTTCGTCTATCGCTATATTGGCGAAGGCGCGACGGGCAATCTCTATATCAGTTACAACCTCATCGATAATCCCGAATACAAGGACAAAGTGCAGCCTATTCACGTGAACGTGAATATCGTGAACAACGACGTGCTGGACATCAACGCTTTCCGCGCATGGATGCCGGAATTCAAGAATGCCGAGTTCGTCTTCGCGGACGGCACTTCGTATGACGATAATCCTTATCTCGCCGGACCGAAACAGTACATCTGCGGCTGGGCGGTGGAGAAAATGAGCAAGTCGATGTTCAACGTAGTCAACCCCGATGATGTCATCGCCAAGTTCGGTGCCGACACGCTGCGTCTGTACGAGATGTTCCTCGGCCCCTTGGAGATGTCCAAACCCTGGGACACCAACGGCATCGACGGTGTGCACCGTTTCCTCAAACGGCTCTGGAACATGTACGAGAACATTGTGGATGAGGAGCCGACGAAAGAGGAACTCCGAAGCCTGCACAAGCTGATTAAGAAAATCACGTGGGACATAGAGAACTTCTCGTTCAACACGTCCATCCCGGCGTTCATGATTGCGCAGAACGAACTGTACGCCCTCAAGTGTAACAAACGCGCCATCCTCGAGCCGTTCGCCGTCCTGCTGGCACCCTACGCTCCGCATATCGCCGAGGAGATGTACCATCGTTGCCTCTCTGTTTCCTTCCCTTGTGGGGAAGGTCAGGAAGGGGTTTCCTTCGTTATCGACGCCGCCTGGCCGGTGTGCAACGAGGCTTACCTCGTTGAGGACACGCAGAAATACCCCGTTCAGTTCAACGGCAAGGTGCGTTACACCTTCGAGTGCCCGAAGGACACCCCGAAAGAGGAAGTAGAGAAACTCGTCCTCGCCCACGAAGACACCGCCAAGTACCTCGCCGGCAACGCCGTCAAGAAAATCATCGTCGTACCCGGACGTATTGTTAATATCGTAATGGGGTAAAAAACAAAGGGAGGCGAGTCGCCTCGTCTCCCTTGTGAACCAGCTGGGGCTCGAACCCAGGACCCCATCCTTAAAAGGGATGTGCTCTACCTGCTGAGCTACTGATTCTCCTGCTTTTTGCAAAAGCGGGTGCAAAAGTACTACAAATTTTTGACATGACCAAATAATTTTGCATTTTTTTAGCAAAAAAACATAAAAAAGTAACTTTTTAGGGCATTTTTGCCCGCAATATATGGAAATAAAGTTAGAATACAACCGTCGAAAGACCTCTCAAGTGCAGGTCGGCAACATCTTCCTGGGTTCGGATTATCCGGTCCGCATCCAGACGATGGCGAACACAAACACGAACGACATTGACGCTTCCGTCGATCAGGCGAGGCGTTGTATTGAAGCGGGGGCCGAGCTGCTCCGTTTCACAACCCAGGGCCTGCGTGAAGTCGAGTCGCTGAAGGAGATTCACGCGCAGGTACTCACCGCCGTGCCGCTGGTTGCGGACATCCATTTCCAGGCCGACGTAGCCGATGCAGCTGCAAAGGTGGTGGAAGCCGTGCGTATCAACCCAGGCAACTACAGCAAGGACGCATCCAAGTTGGAGGAGCGTTTTGTACACCTGCTGGACATCTGCCGCAAGCACGAGACGGCTATTCGCATCGGCGTGAACCACGGTTCGCTGAGCGAACGAATGATGGACAAGTACGGCGACACGCCGGAAGGCATGGTGGAGAGCGTCATGGAGTTCCTGCGCATCGCCGTCGCACATCGGTTTGCCGACATCGTCATCTCCGTCAAGGCCTCCAACACACGTGTAATGGTGGAAACGGTGCGCTTGCTGGTCAAGACGATGAAGCACGAGCACATGGCCTTCCCGCTGCACCTCGGTGTGACCGAAGCCGGCGAGGGGGAAGACGGACGCATCAAATCCGCCGTGGGCATCGGTGCCCTTCTGGCGGACGGCATCGGCGACACCATCCGCGTCAGCCTGAGCGAAGCGCCGGAAAACGAAATACCCGTCGCACAGGACCTCGTCGATTATTTCGCAGACGACGAGTCCATCCGTTACGACGGCTCGGTGCGTGCCGAAGTGCTGGATAATATCGGCGGCAACGCGGAAATACGCTATAGTTCGTTGGAGGATGAATGGGAGCGGTTCTGCCTGCAGGCGGCCGCCGAGTGCGGACGGTTACTCTGGGAGTTCAAGGCAACCGAACTGACGCTGGTCAACCCCAATTTCTCGGAGAACAGACTCAATTTCCTGAGCAAGGACATCCTGCAGGCTGCGCGCGTGCATATTTATAAAACGGAGTACATCTCCTGCCCGGGTTGCGGTCGCACGATGTTCGACCTTGAGGAGACCATCCGCAAGGTAAAAGGTGCCACCTCGCACCTCACGGGCCTCAAGATCGCCGTCATGGGCTGCATCGTGAACGGTCCGGGCGAAATGGCGGACGCCGACTACGGCTACGTGGGCGCAGGGCGTGACCGCATCTCCCTCTACCGCGGCAAGGAGTGCGTCCTCAAAAACATCCCGCAGGAAGAAGCCGTCGAACAACTCCTCGCACTCATCGAAAGCGATAAACAACATTAGTCGTCTAGTCATCTAGTCGCCTAGTCAACTAGAAAAAACAATTTAACAAACCAAAAATATTAACCATTATGCAAAAATCTCCATTACAAATCGCCCGTCAGGCTTATCAGCCGAAGATGCCGGTGGCATTGCAGGGCGCAGTACGCCTCGTGGAAGGCGAGAAAACACACTCTGTAGCAGACCAGGAAGAGATTCAGAAACTGTTCCCGAACACCTACGGCCTGCCTCTCATCACGATGGAACCGACCATCGGCACCAACCATAAAGATGAGCCGTTCAATGTCGGCGTCATCCTCTCCGGAGGCCAGGCTCCCGGCGGTCACAATGTGATCTCCGGTCTCTACGACGGTCTGAAGGCTATCAACCCGGATAACAAACTGTACGGTTTCCTCGGCGGTCCTTCCGGTCTGATTGACGGCAAGTACCAGGAGTTGACGGGTGACATCATCGACGAGTACCGCAACACCGGCGGTTTCGACATCATCGGTTCGGGACGTACCAAACTGGAAGAAACTTGGCAGTTTGACAACGGTATTGAGGTATGCAAACAGCTGGGTATCAAGGCTGTAGTCATCATCGGTGGTGACGACTCGAACACCAACGCGTGCGTGCTGGCTGAGTACTATCTGCAGAAGCAATGCGGCATCCAGGTTATCGGTTGCCCGAAGACCATCGACGGCGATCTCAAGAACGAGATGATCGAGACCTCATTCGGTTTCGACACCGCTTGTAAGGTATATTCCGAGCTCATCGGTAACATCCAGCGTGACGCCAACTCGGCAAAGAAATACTGGCACTTCATCCGCCTCATGGGCCGTTCGGCTTCGCACATCGCACTCGAGTGCGCTCTTCAGAGCCAACCGAACATCTGCCTCATCTCCGAGGAGGTGGAAGCGAAGAAGATGACGCTCAATGATATCGTAGAGGACATCGTGAAGGTAATCGTGGCACGTGCCAACGCAGGCCTGAACTTCGGTACCATTCTTATTCCGGAAGGCCTCATCGAGTTCATCCCGGCTATGCGTGTGCTCATCCAGGAGCTCAACGACATGCTGGCCAACAACGAGGAGTTCACCCAACTCGACGGTGATGACGCCAAGCGTGAGTACGTGAAGAGCAGTCTTACACCGGCTTCGTGCGAACTCTACCGTTCGCTGCCGAAGGGCATCGCCCGTCAGCTGACGCTCGACCGCGACCCGCACGGAAACGTGATGGTAAGCCAGATTGAGACAGAGAAACTGCTCATCGAGATGGTTCAGAAACGTCTGGCCGTTCTCAAAGCCAACGGCGAGTACAAAGGCAAGTTCGCTGCCCTCAACCACTTCTTCGGTTATGAAGGACGCTGTGCCATCCCGTCCAACTTCGACGCGGACTACTGCTACTCCATCGGCATCAACGCCACCCACCTCATCGCTGCCGGCAAGACGGGTTATATGTCGCTTGTCCGCAACCTGACCAAGCCTGCCGCCGAGTGGATCGCTGGTGGTGTGCCCATCACGATGATGATGAACATGGAGAAACGTAACGGTAAGATGAAACCGGTTATCCAGAAGGCGCTCGTAGAGCTGGACGGCGAGCCGTTCAAGTACCTCGAGGCACACCGTGCTGCTTGGGCTGACCCCGTTACCAGTTATATCTATCCGGGCCCGATTCAGTACTACGGTCCGACCGAAGTATGCGACCAGCCGACACGCACACTTTTGCTCGAGCGCGGAAAATAATATACGATTCAATACAAAGTATTGCGTTCAACGAAAAATCGCCTGTCATTCGGGCGATTTTTCTCTTTTTATTTGCATATATGCAAAAAATGTATTACCTTTGCAGCCGCTATTGAAACCAGGAACATTATGTTGATTTGCATTTATACCGCCCTTTGTCTGATTCTTCCGATCGCTGCGCACAATACGGATAGCGTGTTGTGGGAGGCATACCGGAACGAAAACATGACCGTATGGCAGGACTATATCAGCCGTCAGCACTCAGACATCAGCTCTCAGACCCTACTCTATGAGTACGGCTACTGCGGGTATATAGTGGCGGAGGCAAAGAAAGAGGGCAAAGAGGCCCTGATGCCGGAAGCGAAGCAATGCGTGCGGCAGTTCAAGGCGCACGTGGAAGCCGCCGGGCCGAAACAACTGCCCGTAGGGCACTATGAGATGTATCTGTCCGCCGTATATGTATTCGAACTCAGGCTCCACGAGTCCGTCCATCCCTTCAAGTCGATGAGTCTGGCCAAGGAGGCGACCAAACTGGCACCGGAAGACCCGATCGTGCTCAGTTACTACGGCACATGTCTGTTCTACGCGCCCAAGCCGTTCGGCAGCAAGGAGGAGGCACTCACATGGTTCGAACGTGCGCAGGCACGATTTGGAGGAGAGGAATACCGGTTCTGCTGGGTACGGGAAGCGAATGAGATGTACATCCGTCAATGCCGGGAGAAAATCACAAAACAATGAATGAATTTTTAGAAAAAGAAGAAGCTATTCTCAAAATGCTGAAGACCGTCTTCGACCCCGAAATACCGGTGAATATATACGACTTGGGGCTGATTTACGGCATTGAGATGAAGGATAACGATGTATGCGAGATCACGATGACGCTCACCGCGCCGTCGTGCCCGGCGGGTGATTTCCTCGTAGAGGACATCCGCCAGAAAGTGGGAAGCGTGGAAGGAGTGAAGGATGTGAATGTGAACATCGTGTTCGAACCCGAATGGACGAAGGACATGATGTCGGAGGAAGCAAAATTGGAATTAGGATTCTTATGATTTATTTCTTAAGTGACGCACATCTGGGCAGTCTGGCCATCGAGAGAAGCTGGGCGCACCAGAAAAAACTCATCGACCTGCTGGAGGAGATGAGCAAGGATGCCGTTTCCATCTACATGTTGGGCGACATGTTCGATTTCTGGATGGAGTATTTCATCCACGACAAAAGCAAACAGCAGTACCATCCGTTCTGCAAGGAGATACGCAAACTGACGCGCAAGGGTATCCACGTGCACATGTTCGTGGGTAACCATGATCTGTGGACCTTCGGCGGCCTCCACGAACTGACGGGCGCGGAGGTTCATTACGCCCCGTGTACCATCCAGCGCTACGGCAAATCGATTTACCTCAGCCATGGCGACGGCATATTGCCGTCCAACTGGCAAGAGTAATATCACAAGCGCGTACGCCGGAAAATCAAGCACTTCATGCGTCTGCGCGCAGTATTCAACAGCCCGTTCCTGCAAGGATGCTTCCGCCTGCTACCTCCGAGTTGGGGTAACTGGTTCGGATACAACTGGGCGAAGAAGAGCCGCCTGAAAGAGATAGCCAACCCCTGTCCGTACAAGGGCGAAAACAAAGAGGAACTGGTGCTGTTCGCCAAGGAGCAGGAGCAACAGGGCAATCACCGCGATTACTATATCTTCGGCCACCGGCATATCGAGCTGGACCTGCAGATAGCGTCCGGAAGCCGCGTCGTCATCCTCGGCGACTGCTTCCAGCAGTGGACCTACGCCAAACTGGACAACCACGGACGGTTAACCATGCATAATTACGAAGAGACCGCTTCGCCAAAAGAATAAAGACAAAATGCACACAAGAGAGGAACAACTGAAGGCTTTTGAGCGGTTGCTCGATATCATGGACGACCTGCGTGAGAAATGTCCGTGGGACCGCAAACAGACGTTCGACAGCCTGCGGCAGAACACGATAGAGGAAACCTACGAACTGGCGACTGCTATCAGCCGGCAGGACATGAACGAAATCAGCAAGGAGCTCGGCGACGTGCTGCTGCATGTCGTATTCTACGCCAAAATGGGGTCGGAAGACAAATGGAATTTCTCCGGTTCTTCGAGCGAAGAGCCCCGCGAGTATTTCGACATTGCCGATGTATGCAACCGGCTGTGCGACAAACTCATTTTCCGTCACCCGCATGTATACGGCGACGAAGCCGCCAGAAACGCAGAGGACGTCAGCCATCTGTGGGAGCAGGTGAAGCTGAAGGAGAAAGGCGGCAACAAGACCGTGTTGGGCGGTATTCCGGACAGTCTGCCGAGCCTCGTCAAGGCCTACCGCATCCAGGACAAAGTGGCGAACGTGGGCTTCGACTGGGAGAAACGCGAGGATGTCTGGGAGAAGGTGAAAGAGGAGATTGCCGAGTTCGAAAATGAACTCCGGAACGATAGTGCCGGCAAAACCGCCGAATTCGGGGACCTGCTGTTCTCTCTGATTAACGTAGCACGGCTATACAAAATCAAGCCGGACAATGCGCTGGAGCAGACGAACCTCAAGTTCATCCGCCGGTTCGATTATCTGGAAGCCAAGGCCAAGGAGCAGGGCAAGGAGTTGAAGGACATGACGCTCGCCGAGATGGATGCGCTTTGGAACGAAGCAAAGAAAAACGGACTCTGACGAATCCGTTTTTGTGCGGCATAAAAGACTCGAACTTTCACTCCTTTCGGAACCAGATCCTAAGTCTGGCGCGTCTACCAATTCCGCCAATGCCGCGCGCTTACGCTAACACTCGCACGACTTCGCGCCTCGCGCTCGTATAGTGCTACGTGTTGCGCTACGCTTTCCCCGCTGCAAACGCTTCGCTGGTTTACATCGGGGGCCCCGATAAGAAATGCGAGCGCTATGATGGGAAAGAGTGCCCCCAGTGGGAAAGCGGGTGCAAAATTACTGCTTTTTTTTGAATTATGCAAGAAAATACGCAAACTTTTTATCATATTTTGCCAAACGGCGTCAAAATCGTGCATCGCCGTACCCCTTCTCCGGTGGCTTATGTAGGGGTAATGGTAGGTGCCGGTACGCGGGACGAACTGCCCGAAGAAAACGGGATGGCGCACTATATCGAGCATTGCGTATTCAAAGGCACGGCGCACCATTCGGCGCGCCAGATCATCCACGCCATCGAAGGCGTAGGCGGTGAGATCAACGCCTACACCACCAAAGAGGAGACGACATTCTATGCCGCCACCCTCTGCGAGCATGTACAGCTGACCATGCATCTGATTGCGGAGATGATGCTCGAGCCGGCATTCAAGAAAGAGGAGACGGACAAGGAGCGAATGGTCATTCTGGATGAGATTGAGAGCTACAACGACCAGCCGAGCGAACTCATCTATGATGATTTTGAGAGCCTGGTGTTTGCCGGCAGCCCTTTGGCGCAACCTATCTTAGGCACGAAAAAGACTCTGCGCCACCTGTCGTCCAGGCCCGAATACGCCCGACGATGGATGGCGGAGCACTACACACCCGACCGGATGGTCGTTTTCTGCCAAGGGGACGTGACTCCCGAGAGGTTCTTCCGCCTCGCGGAGAAAGAATTCGGAGGAATTCTCCCACGATTATATCCCGTAAACGGCTCGGAAACGGTTCGAGAACGGCTCGAAAACGGTTCGAGCACAAACCGGCAGATGAGTTACAAAAAACACACGCACCAAGTGCATGCCATGTTAGGCGGACGGGCGTACCCGTTGGGACACGAGTACCAGCTGGCGATGTTTCTGATTAACAACATCTTAGGAGGCGGCAGTCTGAACAGCCGTCTGAACCTCAGCCTGCGGGAGGCGAAAGGACTGGTCTATACGGTCGAATCGACCTACACGCCTTTGAGTGACACGGGGTACTGGTGCGTCTATTGGGCGTGCGACCCGTGCGATTACGCACAGAGCCTGGCGTTGGTGCAGCATGAGTTGGAAAAGCTCTGCACCACCCCGTTGAGCGAGTCCGCATTACGCCACGCGCTGCAGCAGTTACGCGGTCAACTCGCCATCTCGGCGCAGAACCAGGAGAACACGGCACTCGCCATGGCCAAGTCCATGCTATACCACGGAAAAGCACCTTCTTGGGAAGAAACATTCGCCCGGATTGAACAAACGTCAATTCAGGACATTCTAAATGTCGCAAATGCGCAATTTAACCCCCTAAATCATTACATTTTGTCATACGACTGACTAAAAATGTATATTTTTGACACTTTTTTACGTTTTTATTTGCGTATATTAAAAAAAAGTCGTACCTTTGCACGATTTTTCGTCTATGCGCGTATGCGTATACCTTATCTATACGCGTGCGTAAAGAGACAAAGACCGAAAGAAAACAGACAAATTAAATACTAACAAACAATGAAGAAGATTTTTACACTTTTGTTTTTTGTTGCATTGAGCCTCGGCTTGTATGCACAGAAGCAAGTCAGTGGTGTGGTAGTCGATGCAAACGGTGAGCCGGTGATCGGTGCCAGCATCCAGGCGAAAGGCTCCACACAGGGAACCATCTCGGATTACGACGGTACTTTCGAGATGAGCGTACCGGAGTCTGTGAAGACGCTGGTCGTCAGTTTCGTCGGAATGGCTACGAAAGAGGTAGCCGCAGGAGAAAATCTGCGAATTGTGCTCACAGAGAACACGGAGGTGCTTCAAGACGTTGTCGTTACCGGTGTGATGAACGTAAGTAAGGGTTCGTTTGCCGGTTCAGCGCAAGCTATTGACGCTGAGACGATTGAGAAGAAGAGTCCTTCGGAGATTTCCAAGGCATTGGCGGGTGAGGTTGCCGGTGTACAGGTTGTTACGACAACCGGTCAGCCGGGTGAAGCAGCCAGCATCCGTATCCGTGGTATCGGTTCGCTGAACGCCAGCTCCGCACCTTTGTACGTGATCGACGGTGTGCCTTATGACGCAGCCGACGTACCGAACATTGCGCCGAGCGACATGGCCTCGCAGACCATTCTGAAAGACGCCACCGCCGCTTCCATGTATGGTAGCCGTGGTGCCAACGGTGTGATCGTCATCACGACCAAGAAAGGTACGTCGGGCGAGCAGGGCCGTATCGACGTGGATGTCAAGTACGGTGCCAACATGCGTCTGCTGCCGATGTACGATGTTATCACCGACCCGCAGGAGTTCGTGGAGATGGCATGGATGAGCTTGTACAACACCAGTTCAAGTGCCACCGAAGTCGGTCGAATTCGTGATGCCAACAAGGCATTGTTCTCGGCCAAAGGTATCCCTACCCAGTACAACATGTGGACGGCTCCGGGCAACGCCCTTATCGGTAACAACGGTAAGTTCCTCGGTCCCGAGGACGGTGTAAGCTACAAGCCCGGTATGGACAAGCTGACAAGCTGGCGTGACGCTATCTTCCGCGTAGGCCAGAAGCTGGACGCTACCGTCAAGCTGTCGGGTGGTACCGAGAAAACGACCTATTTCACCTCTATCGGTTATCTGAAGGATGAGGGTTACTATATCGGTTCGACTTACGACCGTCTGACCATCCGCAGCAACGTGGATTTCCAGCCGAAAAAATGGCTGAAAGGTAACGTGAAGGTGGCTTATACCTATTCGAAGCAGAACGCAGCCGGTCAGGGCAGCAACATGAATAGCGGTTTCGCATATGTGAACCAGATTGCCCCGATTTTCCCGGTTTATCTGTACAACGAGGACGGTACCATCCAGACCGACCCGAAGACAGGCGGCTATGCATATGACTACGGTATGTTCGAAGGTGCAGGACGTGCTTACGGTAGCGGTATTAACCCTGCCGGTTCGCTCCGCTACGACCGCGACTACACGGTACAGCACTTCGTGACTGCCGGTGGTGAGTTGGAGTTCAAGCTGTACAAAGACTTGAAGTTCGTGGTAGCAGCTAACATGCAGTACCGCGGCGGTACGGAGTCGGAGTTTACGAACGCCTACTACGGTGACGCAGCCGGTATCGGCCGTGTAGCTGTAGAGCAGGACAACCGTCTGCGCGTCACGGCCAGCCAGAAACTGGAGTACCACAAGGTAATAGGAGACCACACCATCAACGCGATGGCGGCACATGAGACGGATTTCATCCGCAGCTCGTATCTCTACGGTTCAAAGAGCCACGTGGCAGCCAAAGAGGGTGAGAACGTACTGGAATGGGGTAACGCCATCCTGAATACGGCCATCACTTCGGCCACCAACTCGACGGCTACCGAGACCTATCGCGCCTACGTATCCTATACCTATAACGAGCGCTACGGTATGAACGCCTACTATTCCGCTGAGGGTAGTAGTAAGTTCGCCCCGGGCAAGCGTTGGGGTCACTTCGGTTCTGTCGGCGGTATGTGGATGTTCACCAACGAAGCCTTCATGGAGCCTGTCAAGGATTGGCTCAAAGACGGTAAGTTGCGTCTGAGCTGGGGTACGCTGGGTAACCAGGCCGGTATCTCCACCCAGTTGTTCCAGGACCTGTACACCATCGAATATGTAGATGGCGAAGTAGGTTATGTATGGGCACAGAAAGGTAATCCGGACCTGACTTGGGAGCGCAGCCAGCAAGTGGACCTCGGTCTCGAGTTGAAGGTGAACAAATACCTGGACGCTGAAATCGACTACTTCTGGAAGCAGACAGACAACATGCTGTTCTACCGTCCGGTAGCTCCGTCGCTCGGTTATACCTCCGTACCTATCAACGGTGGTGCAATGGTGAACCAGGGTGTGGAACTGCAGTTCAACGTACACGCAGTAGATACGCGTAACGTGAAGATGGATATCCGTCTGAACGGATCGCACTATGCACACAAAATCACCAAGTTGCCAGAGTACCACGAGACCGAAGAGGATATGATCATGGCCGGTTCGTTGGCAGTAGGTCATAGTCCGTACGACTGGATTATTCCGGAATACAAGGGTATCAACGAGAAAGGTGAGGCTGTCTATGTTGGTTACTATGACGCCGACCTCGGTTCATGGGGTACGAGCAACAGTGCCGACAACCTGCAGGCTTACGGCAAGAGCGGTAACAACTACATTACCAACGTATATGAATATACGCAGAAGCACCCGAACGCCACTATCGCGACGGAGTTGATTTCGGGTAATGAGTCCCGCTACGCCGGTTACAACTATATCGGCAAGAGCCGTATTCCTGATTTCTTCGGTGGATTCGGTATTGACCTGTCCACGCACGGCTTCACGTTCTCCGTTACCTGCTCGTACGGTATCGGCGGTTACGGATACGACAATACCTATGCTGAGTTGATGAACAGCGGTCGTATCGGTAAGTGCAACTGGCACGTAGATATGCGTAACGCATGGAACGCGATGATGACGGATTCGGAGAAAGCAGCTGCTGTAGCGATGGGTACGAACGCAGTACCGCGTCTGTCCAACGGTGCTGACCTGTATGCGAACATGGGTTCGACCCGATTCCTGACCAGCCTCTCCTTCCTCAACCTGAACAATATCCGCTTAGGATATGAGTTCCCGCAGAAATGGATGGAGAAGATCAAGTTCAAATCGCTCGAGCTGTATGTATCGGCCGACAACCTTGCTCTTGCTTCGGCACGTAAGGGTTACAACCCGATGGCCAGCTTCTCCGGTGCTTCTGACTCGTATCAGTACACCCCGCTGTCCACCGTTATGGGCGGTATCAAATTCCAATTCTAACCCATTAATATAGGAGAACAACGATATGAAAAATAGCAATAAAATTATCTTGATTAGCCTATTGGCTGTGGGTTTGGTTTCGTGTGCAGACAGTTTTCTGACGCGTGATCCGTACGGAAGTACCATTACCCAAGGACAATACGAGAAGATGTCCGACCAGCTGGAAGGCAGTATGCGCGGTATCTACTCGATGATGTACCAATATAGCGACCACGACGAGTTCGGCGAGCGTTCGATTGACATGTACACCGACCTGATGAGTGGTGACATGGCGCTGACCAACCACATCTACGGCTGGTTCTACACGGATGAGCTGAACCAAGGCGTGACCAACCGCTCGTACTATATCTGGACGTACTACTACGGTCTCCTTCGTAACATCAATTCCGTTATCGGTACCGCCCAGACGATTACCGTATCGGGTTCGACGAACGTGATTAACCGTATCGCGACCTACGGTCTGCCGACTACGCACAAGACCTCCAGTAGCGAGACAACCTATTACACCATCGTAGCCGGTGATACCTTGGCAACCTACACGGAGACAGACGCAGTCATTGCCAACTGCTATGCACAGGCGCTGACGATGCGCGGATACGTATATAGCAACCTGCTGATGCTGTTCTGCAACGAGTCGAGCTCCATTTCGGATTTCTCGAGCGAGTTGTGTTTCCCGCTCTACAACGAGAACAACATGAACAATGCCCAGCCGCTGGCAAAGATGAGCGAAGTATATACCCAAGTGGAGAGCGACCTGACGAACGCCATCGATTATTTCGCAGCCTTCAGCCAGGAAGAGCGTTCCTCCAAGCTGTTCGTTGACCAGAGCCTCGCGTGCGGTATATTAGCTTATTCGTATTTGAACAAAGGCAACAAGAACGGTATCTCTACCGGTGACAAATACAAAGAGGCGTACGGCAATGCGCTGAAATACGCACAACAGGCTATTGCCACCAGCACCTGCATCATTCTGCCGCAGTCCCAACTGCTCACCACCGGTTTCAACGATGTGAACAACGTATCATGGATGTGGGGTCAGGATGTGACAACAGAGACCGCTACCGGTCTGGCTTCGTTCTTCGGTCAGGTGGACATCCACTCGTACAGCTATGCATGGGCCGGTGACACGAAGGCTATTGATGAGAACCTATACAATGAGATTCCCGAATACGACGGTCGTAGTGCATGGTTCAACAACGGCAAGGCCAACTCGACCTATAAGTACTGTCCGGACGGCAAGTTCTACTCTGCCAAGTCGCCTAACTCGACCAAGTCGGACGATATTGACCGCGAGTGGCTGAGCGACAACGTATTCATGCGTATTGAGTCGATGTACCTGATTGCAGCCGAGGCTTCATTCCGTCTGAACGACGATGCCGGCGCCATCTCGTATCTGACCCAGATCACCGACCAGCGTATCGCCACCGGCAAGGAGGCAGAGTACGGGACCTGGAAATCCGGTTTGAACCATGGCAACCTGTTAGAGGCTATCGAGTACAACTGGCGCGTAGAGATGTGGGGCGAGGGCTACGGTCTGCAGACCTTCCGTCGTCTGGGCACAGAGCGTCGCCGCGGTGCCAACCACGCCGGTTCGCCGGGAGCCGCCATTACTCCGGGTTCGGAATACACGTTCCAGATGCCGAGCAGCGAGACATCATACAATCCAAGCATAAAGGGCACAACGTTATAATGTGCACCCAAATATACTCCTTTTATTACTAACAAATTAAAATTTAAAAAGGTATGAAAAAACAATTTTTTGCAGTATTACTGCTGGGCGCAGCTATATTAGTCGGCTGCGATCCGAAGAACACTCCCTCAGGTGGTGATGGCAAATTAACAGCTATCAGTGTAAGCCCGAAGACCGTTGTTCTGAACGAGAACGATCCTTCTATCCGTTTGGCATGCACTTTGACTCCGAAAGATGCGAAAGCAGATGTAGCATGGAGTTCAAGCGATACGACAGTAGCCATTGTTTCCAAAAACGGCTATGTAGAGGCACAGGGCTACGGTGCGTGCTACATCTATGCTACAGCAGGTGAGTTTAAAGACTCCTGCTACGTAGAGGTTAAGACTTATCTGGAGTCGTTGCTCTTCAACGGCGCTATCGTTTGGAGCGAGGATACCACTTATGCTCTGGATACGGTTACCGGCAAGTACCGTGTAGATACCATCCAGTCCCTGGACGGCGACGTTTACTATGCTTACAAGGCACTGGCTCTGCTGTATGTATTCAGCGACGGTATGTATGTAAACAACAGCGGTTATCTGGACGGTACGGAAGTAGGTACTATCCTGAAGATTGAGGCTCCGATGTACTATGCTACCAAGTATCTGAACAACAGCGAACGTGGTACTATCTTCTGTCTGGGTGAGTGGGGCGTTGTAGATGATCCTATCTACATGAAGCAAAGTGCTCCTGCTACCATCGACGAGACTGCCTACTGGGAGAACGCAGAAGGCTTCGTAGCCGCTTATAACGAAGGCGATGCATCCTCTGCATACACCGTATTCCTGAAAGCAGTAGGCCAGGCAGTAGGCAAACCGAACCTGAACATTTACACCTACAATGCAGAAGATCCGGAGAATGCCGGTTACTACAGCAGCTGGGTACCTGACGCTATCTGCACCAAGGCTAACCTCTACCTGAACGGTAACTTCCCTACTTCGCAGTACATGTGCGGTATGGATTATTCGGATATTTACTTCACTCCGTTTGCCGGCGATTGGGGCATGGCTTTCAACTACGATGCAGAAGCTGACCAACTGTCGTTCGAGGACAAGAAAATCCACTTCGACGAACCGATTCACTCTGTATATGGCGAAGTTCCCGCAGAGAGCAAAGCTATGCAACCTATCCACGCTCGCATCATCACCGAGGAGCCGGAGGTAGCAGCCCGTCTGGAGAATCAGTTGAAGAAACTCAACGTAGTTGATTTCCGCAAGAAATTCTAATCAATCCTGATTCACCTAACAAAATAGCCGTCTATCTTCGGAAAGACGGCTATTTTTGTATAATTTTGCATAAAAATTTGGCTGTTTGGCATTTTTTTTGTACCTTTGCAGGCTGAATAAACTATATTGCATGAATCTACGCAGTAAAATAGGGTTGTTGGCTACGCTGCTGTGTCTCTCGACCGAGGCATGGAGTGTACCCGCCACGCGCGAGCCTATCATCCGCATTCTGGCGGACGGCAGCAGCGATACGACCTGGCTTCACGGCGATGAATACTATCATTACCGCACAAACAGCCGCGGCGAGATTATCGACGGCAGCGAGTATATAGATGAGAGTCACTGGAGCGGAGAGCACGCCATGGCCAAAGCGCCGCAACGCACGATGCTCACCTCGTATGTTCCGAAGCGCGGCAAGGTGCGTATTCCGGTACTGCTGGTCAACTTCACGGACCTCAGTTTCACATTGAGTGACCCCAAGACGCAGTTCGAGGACCTGTTCAACGGTCAAGGCGGCAGCAACCCTTATGCCACCGGTTCGGTGCATGATTACTTCACAGCCTCTTCCAACGGCGCGTTGGATTTGGAGTACAAGGTATTCGGTCCGTTCGACCTTGAGCACGAGATGGCTTACTACGGCGCCAACAAGACCAACAGCGAAGG
>Ga0265298_10002255_pt1 | contig 27094 bp, 26 predicted proteins | sample AusTroGonzalo_MG_3_FD_193486 | JGI IMG/M metagenome (GOLD analysis project Ga0265298, IMG submission 193486) | Bovine rumen microbial communities from tropical cattle in Woodstock, Queensland, Australia - Gonzalo_01 | ecosystem: Host-associated > Mammals > Digestive system > Stomach > Rumen ...
AAACCGGAGACAACGAGGAAGCCTTGGCAATGCTGAACCAAATGCACAACCATTTGGTTCAGTTACTGAGGAAAACGCGGCAACTTGAAGACCTGAAAGAACAGCAAACAAAGCAACTCTTTCTTTTGGATTACGACGACCAACAGATAGTCAAACTCCAAAATGAAATAGAACGTCGCAAATCAGAGTATTTGCGGCTAAGAGACGAATACAATAAACAAATATCCTGACTATGAAAGTATATTATGGTTGGCAACGTCCCAACAAAATAGCCCAACGCGATGCCCTGTGTGTATTTTTTATGAATGTAGAAAGCACACCGCTGCGCATCAACAAAGACGGCAAAGATGGCGTTACACAAAAAATCCATCTATGCTATGAACGCCGACAGACCGCAGGTGAAAGTGCCGATGCAAAATTGTGCAACCGCATATACACGGTGTTTTACATCTTTATGGACGACAAAAGAATCGGCAATTCTTTGGAAAAAGCATTGACCGTCAACTATGAATCCGACAAAAACAACGTGAGCAAGGCAGAACGTGAACGCATCAAGACCGCTTTACGCGAAGGATATATGCGCTTGCACCCCAAATACGTCGAACCCAAACAAGCAATCCAACTGTCCCTATTCTAATGTCCAACCCCGCCGACATACTTGTCGGCGACAACACAGTAACCTATGAGCAACCTCATTCCAAAATCGTGGTATCATCGTGCCATCGACGCACTATACCGCGAATTAGAACGTCGAAACGATTATGCAGTCAAAAAAATTGCTATGGAATTATTGATTCCTGACGAATCCGACCCGTCCATCTACATACTATGCGAAGCCATCGTATGTTCCCCCGACCACAAAGACCAATACGTCTCAATGCGCATAAAAGCCAAATAGTCCCGTCCCTTCCGGGTGGATTCCATCCGCCCTCATTTTTTTCCAAAAAAAAACCTTGCACAATTATTATAAATATTATACCTTTGCACCATCTAACAACAAAAAACACAACGACAATGGAACTTAAAAACCCGATAGAAGAGGCTCGTCGCTATATGGACAACGCCAAAGAGATACTCAAAGAAAAAGCCGTGAAAGACGGTTCGTTCTACACCGACAGCAAGTACGTCAAAATGGCTGGGCATACGATGTGGGCGGGATGCCTTTTGGCATTGGACTTCGCTCTTGACGTCAAGAAACCCAAAAACGGACGTAAAGACATCGACGACTACAAGGCGGCAGCGTCCAAAGTCGATAAAAAGTTGCTGTCATACGTGGTGGAAGGGTACAACACTATGCACCTTTCTATGAGTTACGACGGCAACAAACTCGTCAAAGTAGTACAAGGCGGATTCGAGGCTATGAAATTCATCATTGATTGGTGCGAAAAACGCAAAAAATAGCGTTCCGTCCCTTCCAGCCGCATTTTATGCGGCATCCCCTACAATCTCCAATCAACATTCCTGAGCGAGTTTTCAATACGCTTTTTGCTCGAATGGATGTAAATCATCGAGGTTTTTAGGTCGGAATGGTTCATCAGTTCCTTAATCAAATACGGGTCTTGCGTCTTTTCGGCGAGCATTGTGCCAAAGGTGTGGCGGCTGCAATGGAACGTGAGCGGGAAGTCGAGTTTTAGGAGCATCCCAATGATTTTCAGACAGCGGTTTATGTGTTGGTCTGTGAGCGAAGGGAAAATCACATCGCGCAGACGGCTCGTGTACCTGTCTATGATTGCCACCGCCTTGCCGCCAAAAAGAATGTGCAACGGAAGATTTTGTTTAAGTTTCTTTGTCTTCAATTCCCTGATGTTCAGATATACACCATCGCCCGAGCGCACGATGTCCTTCTGACGCAGCGCAATCATATCAGAATATCGCAGCCCGGTATAGCACGAGAATAGGAACATATCCTTGACTTCAATGATATTGTCAGGCACATCCAACGTCTCCAATGCTGCCAATTGTTCAGCCTCCAACGCTCGGCGCACGGTTGGGAGTTTCTTCACCGTGAAACTGAGGTACGGATTCTGATGCACTTGCATATATCCGTCGCGTATTGCGGCGTTGATGAACATCTTGAAGACCTGATGGCGTTTTGCAACGGTGTTTTGGTGTATCTTTTTGGAATATAGGTAATTGTCGAAGTCACGCACAAATTTCAGGTTGATTTTCTCAAAATGGAAGTCGCCGCCCGCAAAATCTTCAAGATTGTTGATGACGGTGTGGTACAGGTTTTTGGACTTGTAACAGGTGTTGCGCTCCTCGGACTCTTTGACGGCAAATTCAATGAAGGTAGGCACTTTGCCGTCGCCATCGGCGGTGATGTCTGCAACCGTGTAAGGTTTCATTTTAGATATGAGTTCCACTTCTCGCTGTTGCAGACCTGAAAGATATTGTGATATTGTCGCGTTGATTTGAGCCGCCTTGGGGTGGTTTGTAACGCGCTGCGCCTTGGCGTCCCATTGCCTTTCAGAAATGCGGAATCCCGTGCTTTTATATTGCCGCTTGCCGTTGTAGAATACGGATATTTCAATCAATGACAGACCTTCGCGGTCAGTCTGTTTCTTACGGTTGAATATTACGTTATACTTCGCCATAATTTGCTTGTTATTAATTGTCTGTGTGGTAGCATCAACGGTATCATTGTCGGTATCGTTTTCGGTAGCAAAATTATGGTCAAAGTATCATTTTTGCAAACTGCAAAAGGCGGTTATTAGTGTAATTTAATATTAAAAAAGGCTTATAATTCAGATGTTTGTGCTAATAAGGGGGATATTTAAGATTTTTATTTGTCGGGGCAGTGAGTAATGAAATATATTTATTTAAGTGATTGATAATAAAATATTTGTCAAGTTGTAAAAAATAGAGGTAGCGGTAATTTATGAGGCTTACACAAAAAAAAACGGTGGGGAAGAATCCCTGCCGTTTTTTTGGTAAGCATCATAAATGCGGAGAAATGAACGAGACTTGGTAGCAATTTCAGTCTTCAGGGTTGGATTTTGGCTCAGAATACTTCAAACTCTTTGCCCACTTCGCCGAAGCGGTTTTTGGTGGTGGTGGCGATGCCGGGGCTTTTGAATACAACGGTGATGTCGCCCTGATGCTGCTTGACGATGGAGCCGCGCACTCCGCCTTTTTGGTTGGCGAAGGATATGGCGACAAATCCCATTTCGGGAAACAGGTCTTTTTTCATCTTCCACAGTTCCTTTTCGTCGAGGTTGGACATCTGTATGGAATCGAAAAACGCGAAGTCGTAGCATCCCGTTTTCAAAACTCGCTCGATGCTTGCAGGGCTGTCGCTATCAAAATTGAGGTCTAAGCGCGATGATACGCTCTCGCCCAAAAACTCAAATATGCGCTTTGTGCGGCTTTGGTTCATCTCGTTTTCAAAGAAGATGACCCTTCCGAAATTCTGCGCGAGGTAGTTGGCGAATTTCAGGCAAAATGTTGTCTTGCCGTGTCCGGGTGGCGAGGAGATTACCATATAGAAGTTGCGTTCAGGCTCGCCGATGAAGTCGAGCCATTCGCCTTTGAATTTGAGGCCCGGCGCAAAATTGGTACTCATAAGGTCGGTGGCGGCAATAGATCCGAATCCGCCGAATGATGGCTGTCGGTTGCCGCGTGTGCCTTTTGTGTTGAATGTGGTGGGGACGATGCCGCCAAATCCTATTTGAAATCCGTTGTTCATTGTGTTGGTTGTATTTTTTAAGGGACGCACGCGCGGGTGCGCCCCTACGTTGGTTGTGTCATAGAGGAGCGTACACAATGTACGCCCCTACATTACTTGCTGAATCCGATGCGGAATCCCGAAAGGCTCTCTTTTTTGAGTTCAGGTTTCTTTGCCTTTTTGCTGACCGTGAAGCCTTTGCCATTGATTGCGGACTTGCATTTTGATACAAGGTCGTCGTATTTCGGGATGTCCACCTTCTTGGCGTCCTTGTTGGCGTAAGGAAGGAGTTTGTCTTGGATTTCGCGGATGATGTCGATGTGTGGTGTCTTGCCGCCGCGCTTTGCGTCGAAGTTGGCTTGGATTTCCTTTACGTACTTGCGGACGCGCCACGTGTCCTTTGTCTGTCCAGCAAAGGATTTCACAAATGATTTGAGCGTCGTGAGCCACGCAGGGGATTCGCCCACTTGGGGTTTTGCGGGTTTCTTGTCCTTCTTGGGCTTGGGGTCTTTCTTCTTGTCCGCCTTGGTCTTGGTGTCCTTCTTTGGTTCGTCCTTCTTCTTGGGGGTGTACTTCTTGCCGTTGCCACGGACGTAGTTGCGCTTGTTCTTGGGCTTGTCGGTGTACTTGTTGACTTTTTCGAGGAAAAGGTCGAAGTCCTTTGCCATATCCTCGTCGAAGTCGTCGTAGTCTTCGGCAAAGGGAAGGAAGGAGTCTTCGCCGATTTTTGCCAATTCAGCGGGAAGGAGGGGTTTGATGTCAACCCACTGGTCGATGATGTTTTTTGCAGTGATTTTCATTTTGCTTCTGTTTTTAGTTGTTAAACTTTGTTAGATGTTCATCAGTTGCAGACGCGCAGCCGCCATTTTCATCTTGGCTTTTGCGAGGCGGAGGCGTTTTGCCTTGTCGCCGCCGGGTGCGGCGGGCGCAACGGTGGTGGATGCGCACTGGGCGGCGAGGTGCTGCACGGCGTCGGCTTCGGAGCGCATAATGCTGCCGAAGTAGTCCTCGAACTGCTTTGGGGTGATGCCGTTTTGCTTGCAGATTTCGGTCATATCCACTTTCTGCGTGGAGATGTTTTGCGGCGCGGTGAAGTCGTTGGTGATGATGCCGACCTGCGTCTGCATCTCCCGGTAGATGTCGCCTTCGGACGTTGCGGGGAACTTGCCGCTCTTGATGGTCTGTAATGTTGCTTTGTCCATTTTTGTATGTGGTTTTTTGTGGTTATTTGTTGAGTTTTGCAAGTTTAGCCTCGGATTGGAGAAGGTGGATGCTTATCAAATCCTCTTTGTCTGCGTACCAAGTTTTTCTGTCCCAAATACGAGGGTGCAACTCTTTTGTGTACGTAACCAAGCAATCGTATTGGTAAGGTAATTTTGGAGTGGGGAACCACTCTACGGTAACGGGATAGCCGTTGTACTTACCTTTTCCAACGTAGATGTGTGTTGGTTCGGGTGGAGTATCGCCCAAATTTTCGTTTTTGGGAGTGCCGTTGAGAGGGTTGCCGCCGTCGAGGTGGTGTTTGAGTAGTTCCAATTCGGCGAGGAGGAGCGGGGAGATGGCGGCGCGCTTGGGGTCGGTAGGAATGTGGCTCTTGTTGACTTTGAGCGGTTTCCAATTGGCGGTGTCGTCGAGGGTGCGCCCTGAGCCGAGGATTTTTTCTGCGTCTTGCTGGGTGGCTTCCACTTGGAGTTTTTTGGACGCGAGGAATTGGAGCGTCTTTTCGTAGGCGGCGTTCAGACCCTTGTCATAGTCGTACAGACTGATGGAATACCATTTGGAGTGCTTGGTCATTCCGCGTCCGTTGCGGTCGATGGTGGTCCAAAACTTGTCGTTGGCTATTTCGGAGTGGAATTTGGACGTGCCGCCCGTCCTGACGGACAATTCTCTGATAGTGCCGTTGTTGGCTTCCACTTCCATTGTCATTCCCGCCGTGAAACTGATTGTGGTGTGGGTGTATCTTTGCGCGAACACGTTGTCGTAGTATGCCTTGGCGTCGGCGATGTCAATTTTGGTGAGGATGGCAGCCGTGCCTTTGCCCGCAACGTCCCTTGGCAACAATATGCCTTTTTCGCGTCCGCCGTTGGAGAGGGTGAACGTGATTAACTTGACGTTGAATTTGGCGTGCAGGATGTCTTCCGATTTGAGGATTTCGGGGTATGCGGCGAGGATGTTGCCCGTGATAATCTGGCGGGTCTCCCTGCTTTTGGACGATTCTGATACAAGGCGATGCCACTGGTCAAGCACGTCGATGTCGGGGCTGCTTTGCGCTGAGATTTTGCCAAGTTCCACGAAACCATTGTCCGACAGGTTGAACTCCAAGTATTTTGCCGATGATGCCACGGCAAAACTGATGGTGATGTTGCTGAGGATGTATGGGTTCTTAGCCCTGCCAAGACGTGCGCCAAGGCAAACGGCGTATCCAAATTCCGTAACGCACTGCCTTCCCGCGTAGAACTGCTTGATTACGCCCTTGCGCATCGTCTTCTTGTTGCAGTCAGCGTCAATTTTGAAGAGTTGCGCCGCGTGTTTCTTGTTGAGTTCGTCAATCTTCTCCTGTTTTTTCTCCTTAGACAACTTGCCGCTGTTGATGGATGTTGTCTGCAAGGCGAGTTGCGCCTTGGTTTCGATTTCGCGGATTTTCTTGGTTTTTTGAGCCTCCAGCACAAGTTTTTCGGCGAGTTGGTCGGCATATTCCTGCGGTGTGAGGTCGCCATAGGATTTCAGGATGTTTTGCAGCAAACCTTCCACCTGCGTGGCGGTGTAAGGCTTGACGAGGTTGTCGCACTCGTATTCGCCGATGTATGATGCGGCGGCGAACACGGAGTTGCCTTTGCTTTTCTGTGCGGTGAAGACGCTGCTTTTGATGAGCGTCGCGTTGAGCGGCACGTCGGTAACTTCGAGGTCGTATTCACCCCTTTGTTTGAGGTAGTCAACGTATTGCGTGTATGATTCGGTGATGGTGTTGTAGAAGTCCTCCTGCTCCTTGCATTTGAGTAAAGCCACGCGGCCCGATATTTTTTTCATTGCGTCGGGAACGGTGGCGGTTTCCCTCATCTTGTTGGTGGCTTCGTCGTAGAGATGCAGGGGGTCGCCGAGGAATCCGTTGAGTTCCGCGTTGTCTTTGAGGAATTGCACGGCAACGGTGTCGCCGTACTTGTTGAGAAGGTCGGCAACGTCGATGATGTTGGTGCTTTGCTTCTGCTTGGACGTGGTGTTGGCGTCGAGGCTAAGGAGTTTTTTCTGCAACATCATCATATTGCGTTTTTCAGCCGGGACTGCGCTCATCACGTAGTCGTAACTCGGAGGGATGTTTTTCAACTGACCTGTGCGGTTGATGCGTCCGCGCTTCTGCACTTCCTTGGAAATGTCGAGTTCGCACTCTGCGATGATCATACAGCGTGGCTTGACCTCGTCGGGACGGAGTGTAGTGCCTTTGTTGGTGGCGTGTACGGAGAGTCCTGTCGCGCCCGACGAGTTGATTATCAGGACGTCGCACTTGTTGTTTTGGTATTGCGTCACGACGGCGTTTGCGCTCTCCTTGCGCCGCGTGTAAATCTTGCCGCTGGTGAAGGTGTCGTCGTTGAAAACCACATTGTATTCGCGCCCTGTGATTTCGGCGAGGTTGTATCCCGCCTTGCGTATCTTGTGTGCGATGATGTCGATTGGCGAAATGTTGACGCCCGTCTTTGTGCGCTTGATTTCGTCTTCGAGTTCGTAGTAAGCCTCCTGGCTTTCGGGCGGCAATGCGTGGACAGGAATCACCATCTTGCCGTCGCTCTTGCCTTTTTCGTCTTTGAGGTTGATGACCATTGTGTTCCTGAGACCGCGCAAAAGTGCCATACCGAAGTCGCATTGGATGACCCTGCCGCTGTCTGCCGGCACTTGCAGTTCTTCCATCAGGTCTTTGAGCATAGCCTCGAATGTCTGAGACAATGCTATGACAACTTTCTTGCCCGATTTCAACTGCTGTATGGCGTGGTCGGCTATTGCCTCCGCCTTTACGGAGAGGAGCATCTGTCGGACGATGTTGGATGCGCGGGAGAAATATTCGGTGCGCTGCACGCCAAGTTGCGCGTTGTCTTGCGAAACCTCTCCGCCCTGCACAGCCATATCCACGGCGATTTCGCCGATGACGGGGTTGACGTATTTGCGCTCAAATTCGATGATTTTGCGCATAAGGTCGGTAACATTGTCGCTGAGGGCGCGGTGCGTCTGCTCGAGGTCTGGTACGCCGTATTCTTCGCCCTTCTTGTCGAGGTAGATGTAGCGTACTTTGATGCCGTCGTATGTCTTTTCGCGTCTCACCATCTGACCCTCGCGCACGAGCGACGCGGAAATTATTTCCTGTAATGCCTCTCCGCCTTTCTTGATAGACTGTATGAGGTCGCCGTCCGTAAGTCCTGTTTCGCTCAGGCAACTGCGGAACGTGTAGAGCGGCATATTGTTGGGCGTCTTGGCGAATGTGGCTGAAAGGAAGCACACACCTGCGGCGGATGTCACCGCCTTGGAAACCACTTGGAAGGTGTTGGAGCCTGTAACCTCTCCCGTAGTTCCGCCTGTGAAACGGTCGGTGACAGCCGAACTGCCCGATGCGTTGTGAGCCTCGTCAAGAATGAGTATGCACTGGGGCGCGATGTTGATTAGGAACAGGTTGCGGTTGTATCCCTTTTGCGTCGCTTTGGTGATTTTCTTTGGGTCGAGGGTTACGTTGAACTGCGAGTAGGTGGTGCAAAGGAAGTCGTATCCTTTTGGGAATTTGCCTGACACACACACTGCATTTTGCATATCGAGGCTTGCGGGCTGATGGATGGCACGGATTACGTTGCCGTCGCTGTCGGATTCGTAGATGGCTGCTTCCATCCTGCCCTTGTCGTCCTTCTTGTCGGAGGCGAGGATAAACGGCTTCAAGTCGTCGCTGCCTGTGTCGCAGAGGTCGCGGTAGATGTCGGTGAAAAGTTTTGGCTTTTCGGTGATGAATATAGCCTTCTTGCCCTGCACTTTGGCATAGCGGATAAGGCTTGCCGCCATTCGTCCCTTGCCGATGCCCGTCTGGTCGCCGATGATGATAGACTGGTGGCGCGCCTCGATGTTGTAGATAGCGAGAGCCACTGCGTCCACCTGCTCCGCCAAAAGGTAGTCGCCTATCTGATGCCTTGACCATTGCAGACGCTCGCAGACGAAATCGACGGTAGAGCCGCCGACGGCTTTTTGGAGTTTCTGCATCGCGGAGTGGATGTCGTCGCCCATACTGTCGGGGACGGACGTGTCTATTGCGGGCAGTTGGCTGACGGGACGGTACGCCATACCGAGTGCGTCGTCGTCGAGCGGGGTGAGGTCGTCCACGGCTTCGCCGCGTATGTAGAACTCTCGTCCGCTTTGTGGGTCGAGGGCGTGGACGACGCGGACGTTGAGGTTGCTGTCGGTCTCCGCATCGACACAAAAATATGTGTCGCCGTTGTAGAGGAAATACCGCTGTGAAATGTCGATTAACTTCATAATATTATCAAAGTTTTTTTGTAGTTTCAATAATGTTTGCTACATTTGCGGTGTCGAAAATTAAGACGCTCCGGCGGCGATGCAAAGGACGAACAGGTCCCAACTTCGCCGCCTTTTTTATATCCGTAATGCAGTGATGCAGTATGTTATTTTCTTTCCGTTTTTGCGCTCCCCAACCATCAGTTTCGCAGTGCCAACGCCTTTGATATTACAGCGCATTTCGTACATTTTGTTGAAATAAAATTCTTTGGTCTTCTTGTTTGGCTTGGGGTTGTCCTCGTTGACTTTGGTTGCATTGGCAACCACGCCGTCAAGATTGAGGGCTGCAATGACAGATTCCTTGCTTTTAGCCGCCCATTTGGTTATTTCGGACAGGCTCTTTTTCAGAACGATTACATTCTGATTGAAATACTTGCTGTAAATCTCCGTACCCTCGAAACGTTGCAGTTCGCTTGTCAGGAACTTGCGTCGGTCGTCCTCGGTGGCGGGGATTTGGGCGATGAGTTCCGACGAAACGGTGTTTTCGATTTCGGGGATTTCGGGGGATGAGCCGTAGAGGAAGTTTTCTCCGTCTTGGCTGTATTCGTTGAGCGCGGCGAAAAGGTCGTCGAAACACTTGATTACCTTAGCCTCGTCTTCGGGCGAGGGATATACGGACGAATCAAGGCGGTCTTCAACAAGGAAGTCGTTTTTGAGACCTTTTTCGGCAAGTTTTTTAAGGCAATAGCACTCGAAACAACGCGCTGCCATCTCTATCGGCTTGCTCCAATATTTGCGCTTTTTGCGCTTGTCGGCGGCCTTGGATTTTTCATACATCGAAAGTTGCTCCTCCATAACCAACACCCAATGACGCACTGCCTTATATAGGGCTTTGTTGGGGTATTGTTGACCGAAAGTGTCGTTTGTGAGGTATTTGTATCCGTATTCGTTGGTGCGGTATCCGTACATCGTGCCGAGCCAATGGTCGAGCGAATGAAACCACTCGTGCGCCAATGTGCCGCTGCCTTCCTTGCGCGTGAGGTTAAGGCTCAGGTATTTGGGGCTGTAATAGGCGTATGCGTTGCCCGATGCCTTTGCCGCGAGGTTGAGGGACAATGTGGATTTGTGCGCCAACACTTTCGGATTCTTGATGCCGCATATCTCCGCCAAGTCCATAAAGGCGTTGTAGGTGTTGTTCATCAATGCTTGGTAATCCTTTTGGGTTATCTTGACCTGATGCACAACGGATTTGAAGCCAAATTGCTCCTGCAACATCTTTTCCGTGGCGTCCTTGCCGTCGAGGTGGTCTTTGCCTGTACGGGACGTGGATTTCTTGCCTGTGAATGTGCCGCCGTAAAGCATTTCGCGCCCTTTTTGGACGAGAGCGATGTATTCGGCGGGATTAGTTACTGCGAGGTCAAAACGGTCGCGCCTGTCGTCCAACATTACGTATTCGTAATCGCGGTATGATGATTTTTTGTAGAGTTTTGACGCGCCTATGCCGTCTTTGAATGACAGCAAAAACACGTCAACAATTCCGTTTGGGTAGCATTGGTTGAAGAAACTGATGCCTTGTTTGAGGATTTCCGTCTGGGAGAGGGTCTGGTCGTCGCCGTCGTATTTGGCAAAGGGCAGCCAAAACCCGCTCCTTGCGCCCTTGGGGTTCTTGGTGGGCTGGATGAAGATTTTGTCGTTGTGGGCGTAAAAGAGAAAGTTGTCCTTTTGCTTGTAGAATAACTTTGCCAATTCCAATTCCTTGGTTAAGAGTGGGGAGATGGGGGCGTTGCCGTCATTAAATGACGGCGTAATGGACGGGACAGAGGCGTCGGGGGTGTGGTGCTGGATGGTGGGGGCTACGCGGGTGAAAAGTTGGTCGTAGGTGGTTACTATTTCGTTTTTCAGGGGGTCGTAGATGTAGTCGGGCTTGTGTTCGGTGCTGAATGGAACACGCCTTCCGTTGATGAGGATAAGCACGACCGGGTATGTAGTGCCTTGCTTGCGGTAGATGTAGTCGCCGCCGATGTAGATTAAATCTTCTACGTTGTAGGCGGCGTACAGCCAACCAAGAAAGACTTTCCACTGCCCGAAAAGGACTTTTTTGTCGGTGTTTTTCAGGGGTTTCCAATAGTTGTCGAACATCTTGCCGCCCACGATTACGGCTGCGCGTCCGTAGTCTTTCATTTGCTCCAAGGCGATGTATGCCATCTTGTAATCCAATGTGGCGAGGGTGAAGCCGTTGACCGTGATTTGTTCGTCTTTGGGCAGCGAGGCAAAGGGCGGATTGGTGATGATGCCGTCTGCGGGGAAATGTTCGGGAAGTATCTTTTTTGTGGCGTCTTGGTTGCTGCACACAAGGTAGCCTTGTTTTTTTAGGTTTTCAAAGCGTACTTCGTCCAATTCGTTGACCCATACGGCATTTTGCGGCAATGAAATGGTGAGCATACCATTTCCCGCCGACGGTTCAAAATATTGACAGTCTTTGCCGTACTGCTTGACGTATTCGCTTGCGAGGAACGCCAAGGGGCAGGGGGTTGAGTATTGCTGCAAGAGTTTGCTTTTGGTGTCGGTGGGTCGGATTGTGCGCTGGTTGTCGTAGAGTTCGACAAGGCTGTCGAAACGCTGACGGAGCGACTCGCCGTTTTGGGCTATGGCGCGGGCTTGAAGCACGATGTCGAGTTCGGCGGACTGCATTTCGAGGTTGGTTGCGCCGAGGTGTGCGCCGAGGTGGAGTGCGGCGAGGCGCAACTCGGCGAGTAGCAACGGTGAAACTGCACTTTGCAGATGGTCTATGTTCGCTTTTATAGCCACTGACCGAGTGAAATATGTGTTGCTTTTGGTCGGGTGGTCTTTGTATTTTTTGTACTCTGCGTTGATTTTTGCCTGCAACTTACGGGCATCTTCCAATGATATATTTTGATTGATAAAATCTTGATAGATGAGTTCACCTAATGCAGGTGATTGCAGGGGGGCGTTGTTGAATATGCCTTGCAGGGTTGAGTTGTTGATATAGAAATTGTTGTCGAAGTCGAATAATGTTTGGGCGAAACAGTCGATGACAAAGCATTTTCCTTTGCTATAAACCACGTTTGAAGGTTTCAGGTCTGACACTATGTAATCGCCTTTTTTGTACGCGAAATCGGATATTTTTTCAAATCCGCGCTCCAAAAAGTGCTTTTCAATTTCCTTCAATGTCGCAGGACGACCTTTGACGGCATCTTGCTTTAAGATTGCGCAAAAACGTCCGCGCTCGTCTAACCCGAATCCCAATATCACGTATTCGGTGGCGGGGAAGAGGATGTTGTGGTTGATTATTTCGTCGAAGAATTTTAAAAGGTCGTTGGAAACGTCGTTTTTTATCTTATAGACAAATGATTCGTCTTTTGACAGATAGACACGGGCCTCCTTGCCTTTTGCGTGGAACTTTGCGCCGAACCGGCGAATGTAGTCTATTGCCTTGTCGTGCCAACAGTATCGGTATTCTGCAAAGGCTCTGACGATTCCGGCATCCCCGTCAACAGGGCTGCTTGGTACTCCCTTTCCGCTTGCTCGAAAAGCCGCGCTTGTGCTTCGGCTTCCTCCCAAGAGGAAAACGACACTTCGCCTGATTTTATCATTCTCAGTTTTTCCGCCAAATCTTTCTTCTCGTAATCGTTCATAACATACGGTTTCATCTTCGATGTATTTAAGGATTAGACATAGTTCGCTGTATGCTTTGTCGTTCCATTCACCTGCAAATATAGCATTATTCAGCGAAACGCCAAAATAATATACGGGATTTTTTGTGGGGGAATCGGATGTGCCGTCATTAAATGACGGAGCAATGGACCGGACGGGGAGGGCGGCGAGGGGTGCGCCTTGCAGGGCTGAGTTGTTGATATATATTTTGTATTTTTTTTCCATAATTGTTTGTAGTTTAATAAATAATGTATATTTTTGCCGTAGATATGGGTCATAAGCCGATGGCGGCAACTTCCTTGTAATAAAAGTTGCAGAAGCACCTAAGACGAGGCTGGGCAAGGCAGCCCTAACCCCTGCGGCGGGTTACCATATCTTCTTTTTTTTCAACAAGTTTTTTGTGTTGCGGGGTTGTGCCGTTTTGACTTCTAATTGTTCCAACTCTACGCAATGTTTGTTTTCGATGTGTTTTATTTGGTTTTCGGACACGTAGATGTCGGCGCATTTGAGGTGTGCCTCTTGCGCTATGGTGGCTTTTAGTCGTCCGACTTTTAGGTAGGGTTTTCTTATTTTATTCATAATACTTCTTCTTTTAGTTGTCGGGGGCAAATATAAATATTATGATTTTAAGGTGCAAGCAAGTTTTGAAATTCAACAAGGGGGGGGCGCACTTGAAGTGCGCCCCCCTTGTCTATTACCTTGGGATCGTCGTTGCGCCGTCGGTGGCTGCGGGCTTTTTTGCAGCCTTGATGATGCTCACGGGGAGTGCTATCACCGACGATGCTATCAGGAACGTCAAAAACCAATGTTTTGAACACCACGCGCCAACGGTGTTGGGAGATTCGGGCTGTGTGGTGTCGCCGAGTTTGCTGATTGTGAATTTAGCCATTTTCTTTTGGGTGGTTGATGTATTTCATTTTGTCGTTGATTGTGCGTCCCTGCATTAATGCGGTGCGCCGCCGTCGGATGAGCCGTCGGTGGCGAGGCGTTTTTCTATCTTTTCGAGGACGATGGAAAAGCGTTTGAGCGTTGACGCCATATCCTTGAAGGCTGTGGCGTTTTCGCGGATTGCGCCCATAAGTTCGGTGTGTGTCATTTGAAGGTACGCTATTTGCTGGTCGCGCACCTTCATATAGTCGGATTCACGCTTGTTGATGTTTTCGAGTACGCGCTGCGCAAAGCGCGAGATAGCCCACAGCAACACGATGGACAGTGCCACCGGGTAGCCGAAGGTTTCAAAAATGCGTATGTAACTGTCTAATTCCATAATGCCTGATGTTTTAAGTAAGTTTGTAGCCCGTCCTGTTGCCGTCGCGGAACGATTGTATAGTAGCCGTGAGCGGAAAACACTCTGCGGGTATTTGGTCGAGTTGGTTTTTCATAATCCTCGAATTGGTGAAGCATTTGCCCTCCGCATCGTCGCACTTGAAGTGCAGGATGTAGCGTCCGTCGCCGTGTTCTGTCCGGACGTTTTTCACCACGCCGAGGATGGTGATGGGCTTGTTAACGATGTCCGCCACCGAGAGACGCTTGCAGGTGAAGTATTTGTCGTCTTCCTTCACCGTGCCGTCCTTTACGAGGTCTGCAAAAGAGTTCATAGTGCTATTCTGTGATGCCGTTTTCGTTGCAGATGCGCTCAATCTCGGATTTGAGGGCGGCGCGGTCTTGCAGGAATCTCTTGTAACGCTGTATCTTTTGCTCCATTTCGCCGTCATTGTACAGTCCCAATTGGGCGGCGTTGTACTCGTTGATGAGTTTTTGTTCGTCGTTGGATGGAAAGGTCTTTGTAAGCACCGTCTCCACCACCTTATTTTGCGATATGGGCGCAAAAACGACAGCCTGATACGCCGACCATTGCGGCTGCTGACCGACTTCCGTGGTCTGCGTAGGTTCTTCTTGGATGTCCCACCGGATTACGACTGAGTTGTATTGCCGCATCAAATCTTCGGGACGCTGTGAGTAATAGATTCTTGGCATAGTCCTAATGTTTTTAAAAGGTTTGTACTATTCGGTTGGTAAGCCCAACCGAGCCACGCCGCCGTTTCCCTTTTTATGGTTTCGGGGGAGGCGTTTTGTCTTCTTAATTGAGCGAGGCGACGGCAAAACCGTTGCTTGATTGATTTGCGGATGAGTTTCTGATGTCGGTAGAATACAAAACCTACGTAATCAAGCCCCCTTCCGTGCGGATCGCTGCGGTGGTCGGCAATGGGGAATATTTGATAGTTGCCCTTGACGGTCAGGTGCAAGTCGTGTTCGAGGTAGTCTTTGATTGTGCTGAACACATCGTGCAACTGTGTCTTGCTGTCGGCGAAAAACACAATGTCGTCTGCATATTCCGTCGCCTTCACCTTCATAACTTCGTTGACGTAGTGCATAAAGTATGTCAGGTAGAAGTTTGACAGGTACTGGCTCAAATAGTTCCCTATTGGTAAACCGTCGCCGCTGTCGATTATCTCGTCCAACAAGGCGAGCAACCGTGTATCCTTGAATTTGCGCCGCAATAATGTTTTGAGTACGCCGTGGTCTATCGAGGGATAGAACTTGCGGATGTCTATCTTCAAGCAATAGAGCCGCTGCGCATCTCCGAAACTCCTGATTATCTTCTCCACTTGTTTTGCACAAGCCGTGATACCCCGCTTGGGTATGCACGAGTATGTATTGTATGTGAATACGCTCAGGAATATCGGTTCAATGACATTCATTATTGCGTGATGCACTACGCGGTCTCTATATGGGAGCCTGAATATATCGCGCTCCTTCGGCTCATATACCTTGAAACAGGTGTATGGCGACGTGCGGTATGTCCCGGTCTTCAACTCCTCGTGCAGCCGCAGGATGTTGCCTTCGCGGTCTTTGTCGAACTCCAAGACACTGCGCTGCTTGTGCTTGCCCCGCCTTGCCTTGTTGTCGGCAAGGTGAAGGTTGTCGAGGGAGATGATGCTGTCATATAGTCCGTTGTATCTGTGCATTTGCTCTGCTTTGTACTTTGCGATTGTTCGAGCCTTGCGGCTCTACTGAAACGCTTAACTTTATATGTTTTTTGCCAAGAGGCAAGGTCACAACCGTCGTATGTTTTTTATATGTTTTACAAGCATTGGCGCGAGACGACGTGCGGGTTCGTGTTCGAGGGGACGTGGTTCGAGTTCGAGTTCGCGAGCCCGTTGTTCGAGCCGTTATTCGCCCTGCCGCCCCACAAAACGCCGCGCAAGACAGTTGTCAACCTATTTATATTTTTTCTTCACCCCGGACGCTCCACGATTTTCGGGGACGTTTCGTTTTACGGTCGCTTCGCTCCGCCGTTTTGACGCTCCTACATTTTACGGATAAAAGCAGAGGCGCGAGACGACGCGCGGGCTCGCGAACGAGGGGACGCGGGCCGAGTTCGAGCACGCGAGCCCGGAGTACGAGCCGTTATTCGCCCCGCCGCCCCACAAAACGCCGCGCAAACTTGGGCTGTCCAGATTCGTCCAATGGTGGTCGCAATAGTATGTGCTGCTGTTTGCGCCGCCGCCACATACCTTGGCTGTGATGTCGCCGTCCGCGCCAAAGTGTATTTCTTTGAGCCAATCGTTTGCGCGGGCTTCGTTGCCAACGAGGTGGTAACCGTCGTTGATTGTTGATGCAAAGCGAGCGGGGTCGTCGCAAACGTATATAGGCGAAGTGGTGGACGTTACGTTTACGAGGATTCCGTCAACCCATTTCCAACAATGCCCGAAGGGGTGTTCGATGCCCCTATAACGCGGGATGCCCGGTGTACCGCTTGCCGTGGGTGAAAACGCCTTCAAAACCGTTGTTCCGTCTGTGTCATACACTTTGTACTCCGTAACGCCTGTGCCGTTGCCGAGCGTGTCGGTGATGCCGCAGGGTATGAAACAATAAAGGTTGTTGTATGCCCGCCAAGCGTCTTCCGTCCACGTCGTGATGCCCATACCGAGTCCGCCTTGGTGGTAGCCTTCCGAGGTGAGGGCTGCGTTGAAATTCTTTTGACTGTTTAGCGTCGCGTACTCCACGACAAAAAGCCAATAGAGGATTTTTTGCGCGTGGTATGTGTCGCAATTCCACCGTGTATCGGGCTGTCCGTTGATAGAGTGGCGGTTGCGGGCGTAGGTTCGGAAGTTGGTGAGCGAAATCTGCGTGGCGGGAACTCCGAGAAGGCTCTTGTTGGTATTGTCCCAATCGGCGTTGTTGTTGCCGCCTCGATAATCGGTATCGGTGGTCTTGACGGACGCGAGTTTTGATGTGCTACGCTGCAATGACGCCTCGTATGCCGATATGTAAAACTCCTTTACTTCCTTGAATCCCGCTATCGGCACTTCTGACATCAGTACGCGGCTGATTGTTCCCTGCGTCTCCCATTTGATGTAGAAGGCGGGTATCCTGACCATAACCTGACCCGCCGTGCCGTCGGTGACGTAGTTGGATGACTGCGTCCAATCCGCTTGGTTGGCAAACTCCGTGAACACTCCGTCGTCGGTGAGCAATCCGCCAACAATCTTGCTGTGGACCGGGAGCGAGGCGTGTAGTGTCGCATTGCCGATGCGCTTCATATTGCCTGTGTCGGGGGACGAATTTGCAGTGTCCCACTCGACACCGTATGTCATAGCCTCCGTGCCGAAACGCTCGATGTATGTGCGCACGTCGTAGGCCTCGGCTATACCACGGCGAGATGGCGACGAATCGGCAATGGACTGCACCGAATGCCGTCCGTGCGTGTACGTCATTCCATACGGCTTTATGATGCAGAAATCCTCGTATTTGATGTCGGGTGTGCCGATGTGTACTTCGTTGCCCCATCCGACAAAGTAGAGCGAATTGTCTGCATTGGCGGCGAATTTGGTTATGGCAAATACCGCCTCGGTGCTTATGTGGTGTACGGTGAACTTAGTACTCATTCCAATAAAGTTGATTTTGTAAGATGTCGATTCCCTTTGTAAGTTTGCTGACTGCCTCGTCCACGCTGTCGCCTACGGCGGGCTTGCTGTACGTCGATGCCTCGGCATAAGAATTGGAGAGGTAGAGGTTTGCGCCGTTGTAGATGTCCACGAGGTCTTTTACAGACACGCGGATTTCTTCGTGCGAGGCTGTCGCGCTGCCTGATGCCGTGGTCTTGGTAGTGTTGAAGACAAATTTGAGGTACGGTGTCTGTACGCTTATGCCTTGCTCCGCCGTGGTGTGGAGTGTGACGGCGTCTATCATACCGTCCTTGATGAACGGCGTAGCGTCGAGGTCGGCTATGCTTACGTCGTTGTATTTCAACAGTATCTTAGATGTCGCGCTGTCGTATGCGAGGGCAAACGCGCCGTCGTTCATACCAAAGAACACTCCGTGCGTGAAGATTTCCTTGGTGTCGGCGATATACACGACGTAGTTGGCGAGGCTTGTCTGCAATGCCGAAGTGAAGTCCGCCTTGTGGTCGAAGTATGCGAAGTTTACTTTTTTGTTAGTCTGTGCCATTGTATTAAGGGTTTATGGGTTAGTATTCGTCCCAATATTGGGATTGGTCTGTCTCGACGCCCCACTGGTAAAAGTGGTCGGGCTTGTACCCCGGATATTCCTCCGTGACGTCATTTGTCGCCCAAGAAGTCGCCGAATCGTACTCCTTGGTAGTGACGGAGAACGTATTTCTCTCCACGTATTCGCAAGAACCATCGCCAGAGAATAGGTCGTGCGGCATCTTGTTGCCTACCAATGCAATCTTTTTGGTTTCGAGGTCGCCGTTAGCGAATAGCAAATTGACGACCTTCAACGATACACAAGTAGCGGCATAATGGTGTATCAGCAACGTGCGCAACGGAGTATCAACGCTCTCACCGTTGATGATGCAGCGGATGAAGGCAAAGTGCAGTGAATAGTGCGATTTGTCTGCGTAAACACTCAGGAATACGGCGTCACTTACTTCGAGGAAGTTGTAGAACCTGCAATCCTCAAAATAGAAGGAGCAAGTGGCTTGTCCGTGGTTTTTACCTGTGAACGTAAATGCAGGAACAGACGGCTGTCCGTTGTCTGCGCCCTTGAACATCACGTCCCTGAACCTTGCAAAAGAGCCATCCAGCCTTATGCAAATGCCATTGACATTCCAAATGTTATAGTGTCCGTGTATTTCGCAGTTGGTGAGGTCAATCGAAAACTTGTCGCGTGTCGTTGTATATATGGGCCATACGTTTATCTGATGACGTAAGTGTATGCGCAGAGAAAACTCTTTTGACAATTCGGCAGCCGCCACAAATTCTTCCCAATTGTGTACGTCGATGTCATAGAAGGCATTGACCTTGTTTTCAAGATTCGTGATGCTGTTTTGCAGTTCCGTGGGGTCGAATGGTACGGCATACAACCTGCCTTGTTGGTCAAGTTTGATGCTTACATCGTCATACTTGACGTTGATGTCCTTGTTTGTTATGTCGATGGCTTTGCCGGACTTCAACTTTGCGGAGATTATGTTCAACTGGTTCTGAATGTTGCCCGTGGTGTTTTTCAGATTGTTGAGTTCCTCGATGTTGATGTCGGAGCCGTGTATCTCCTCTATTTCGATACCCCCGGATTGGTCAAAACCGTGTTTCAGGAGCGGGTTTAACTTGTACTTTGCCATAGGTGCGTATTACTAACTTTTATACAATGCAGAATTGCGGCGGGATGCCTCGTTGACATCCAAACGCCGCAATGGTCTGTGTTTGCTTACTTTGCGCCTAATTTGGCGTTGTCCTTGAAGGATTGTCCGGGCGTAAAACGGACTGTCTTTGTGCTGCCCGACTTGCCCGCCACGCTGTACTTGCGTACCGCTGTCTTGAACGAGCCAAAATAGGGAATCGAGACGCAAACCTTGTTGCCCTTGGCAAGATTGTCGGCAATGCCGATGCCGAGGTATCGAGCGGTGTTCTTGATAAGGTCAAGAGAGATTTCTACACCTTGGTCTTTTTTGAGTTCCTTCTGCACGTAATGCACGAGTTCGTCGAAGGTGACATTTTTGCCGTCGGAGTTTTTGCCATTCTTTGCGAAGCCGCTCATTCCGGTCTTGAATCCGCACACGGAATTATATTTCCTTGTGCTGCTTGCCTTTGCTGAGGTCTTTTTCTTATTCTTTGTTGCCATAGTAGATGCTTTTATGTGTTAGTAATTACGGTTCTGTATCTTCGGGGTCGCCCGTGCCGTCAGTGTCGTCATCGCCGCCATTGTCGCCATTGTCGGGTTCTGTGGTGTTGCCGTTGTCATCTGATGGGTCTGTGGTGTTGCCGTTGTCGTCCGGTGGGTCGGTGGTGGTAGTTCCGCTGTCGTCGCCTTGGTAGCCCGAATTTGGGTCATCGTCGCTGATTGCATTTGGGTCGTCGTAATCATCCACCTGCAATGTTGTCAAATCCTCCACCTCACTCAGGATGTTACCCTCGCCGGGCGGTAAATTAAGGTGGATGCGAGGCTGCAACGATACTTGCATCACAATGTTGTCCCTCGTATCAAATGAAAATTCATAGAGATACTCTTCCATTCCATTTGAGTTTTGATATGACAACAGCCAAATGTTGTCGTCGTGTCCCGATGGGTTGCCCGCAGCCTTGGTTTCCGCAGGACAATAGCGACAAGTGGTGTAGTATTCCGTAACAATCTTGTTGCCCGGCACCGACATCCATTCGTCGGGAGAATGGATGTTGTTGGAATCGTCGATGAGAGAAGCGTCCATATAGAAGACTTGCTCCTTCTCCGTACCACGCCAACGGTAGCATTTTTTTGTTTTGTAGTCGGTGTACCACCCTTCGTATATGAATATGGTATCGGGAAACTTGACGGGTTTCTTTATGGTGGTCTTGACGGGGATGTAAATCACACGCCCCGACGTGTCGCCCGAATAGCCGACAATGCCTTTTTGTCCTATCGTTACTACTTCCTGATATAGCGTTATCATTTCAGTTTCTTTATTTTGATGTAACCCAAAATGTTGTACTTGCTTATTCCCGTCTTTGGGCGGTCTTTGCGGGCTACGCCCTGAACGCCTGACGCTATGTAGTCGTTGCCGGAGATTACCTTGTAAGAGCCGTCCTTGTTGACGGTCTCGATAATCTCGATGTGTCCTTCGCTTTTGTTGGTTTTGCCTTGGTAGATGACTATGCAGCCGTCGCAAGGCTTTTTAAGCACTTCGTGATACTCTGACGGTATTTGAAGGTTGTCCCACGTTATTTGTGTGTTGCAGGAGATTTTTTTTGAGAAAAACTCCTTTGCCTTGCCTTTGGCAATCTCCAAAACAACCATCTTGACGAAAAACGCACACCACGCAGCCCCCGACCACCATCCGACGGCTTTCATCTTGGCTTGGAAGGCGGCGTTGTCCCATCCCGCGTTGCTGCCTGTCTCCTTGATGCCGACGTACTTTTTGGCGGCTGCTACAAGTCGGCTGCCCGCGTTGCGGATTTTGCGGACCACAACTACCGTGACTATGCCGAGCGTAATGATGCCCGTGCCAATAAGGAGAGGCTTGGCGTAGTCGTCGTCAAAGAATCCGCTTGTCGGCTGATGGTTCGCCTGTTTTAGCCCAAGCGATGTATGCTGTCTCTGTCTTGCTTCCATATTTGCCGTCCACTGTGAGGTTAGACTTCTGTTTTGCGTTGAGGAATGTCTGCAATGCCTTTACCGCGTTGAGAGTGTTGCTTCCGTATATGCCGTCGATTTCAAGGCTTGCAGGGAACGATTTGAGGAACGCCTGTCCCGCGTCGGTGCGGGCTAACGTTTCTGTTATTGACAGTATCTGCCTCGTTGTATTGAGGTTGGTCTGCAAGCGTGTGGTCTGTGCGGCTGTGATGCCGGTATAGACCGCGCCCGACGTTGTGCCGCCGCCTGATGTGGTCGAGCCTCCGCCGTTGCTGACGTCGTTAGATGCGTCCTTCTTGGCTTGCAGTTTCGGCTTAATCACCTTGAAGAAGGCGAGTGCGCCGCCGCCAAAAAGCAACGTTATTATTCCTGCTACTGCGATTGGTTTCATAATACTTCTTTTTTAGTTGTTTTATGATTATATCCCTCCGCCAATTTCCTTGATGTGGTTGACGCAACTGTCGTGTCTCCAATACATCGAATTGACGAGTGCGGGCAGACCCTTGCCTTTGAATGAACCGAAATCCTTTTGGAGTTGATTCCAGTCGTCCACGGTCTTCAACTGCAAGATGATTCCTTCAATGGTTTCGCTGTCGTAAGTCATTACAGCGTCAAATGCAGTTTTGAGAGAGTTGGCAGCGTTGGTGTACCACGACTTGTCGTAACTCAAAGCCGACTTGTCCACTTTCACCTGACGCGAACCCTTGTTGGCTTTTGCTTTCTTCGCCCACGACCTGATCCCAAAGAATAACGCCGTGCCGCCCAGCAATACCACCGTCGCTATTACCGCCGTGGCGTTGCTACTGCCGCCGGATTGGGCGGGCGATGTGTCGCCAAGTTTTGCTATCTGAAATTTCCTGTTCATAATTAGTTGTCGTATAAAGGGATTATGCGTAAAAATTCGAGGCGGAAGGGGACAAACTCCGCGCTGTTGCCGACGTAGTTTTTCATATTCTTGGCATCGGCGGTCTGATTGTCAATCTGCGATACCTTGATTTCGATGCTTTGGCTGAAAAACTGGTATTGCGACATCTCCGAAGTCTGCAAGTTAGTGCGGGTGAATACGTAATAATTGTCAAAAGACATTATCTCCACCTTGACGGGAGTAGTAACGTCAATATCCTTGCCGACAAAGAGATAGATGTTTTTTGTGAGGTCTATCTGTGTGTTGGCTTTATAGACATCGACGTGTTCAGGCACAACCTTGTACTTGGTGATGCCCCTCGCGTCCATATCCTGTTTTATGTAGTCGTTAAGGTTGAACATCGTCGTAATCCTCCTCGTATTCTATTATTATTTTCAACGTGCAAGTGGTGTCGTAAATATTGTATATGGGAGCGTCGTCCGGGAAAACAAGCCTATAATGACTTCCGCTGTCGGTGGTGAACTCCGTGCCTCGGTAATCCTCTGTATAGATGTACCCATCATCGGCAACGTAATGATACCTGTAAAACGTCAAACCACCACTGCCGTTGTGCTCCTCTTTCGCACTGCGTCTTTTGCCTGTAATCCTCTTGTCGTTGATAATCTTGGTGAGCCTGAGTACGTACTTGAAATCACTGCTGCCGGGCGTTACGTCCACATCCACCTTGCGGGTGTTGATGTGCTGCACGGAATCCTCTATGCGCATTTCGTTGAGTATCTGCTCCTCGTCCATCTCCTTCAAAAGGGATATATACCCCTCTGCGTTGCGCAATACCGGGCATATAGACTTGATGTTGCGGACGTTGGACGGGATGGGGATGTATCCCTTGTGCGCTGCATAGTTGGAATCTATTGCGGTATGAAAGACGTGTATCCTTGTCCGTTTCATATTGTGAGAGATTAAAGGTTAGAGACCCTTGTTGTTTTTTTCAAGCGACTTCTGGATGCTCCACAGGTAGAGTTTCACCGTGTAGTAGTATTCGCCTTCGTTTGCTCCGCGCTTGGCGTTGGGGTGCGATTCGAGCCAAGCCTGAGCGTCCGTCAGGAGACCTCCGCCTACGTATGTACCCTTGATGAGAGAGCCGTTGGCGCGCTCGTTGAGACGGTACATATTCTTGTAGAATCCAACGTCGGATTTAGCCGCAATGAGGCTGCAATCGAATGTTTCGGGAAGAATCTCCTCGCTGTCGATGGAGAGTTGGATTGTACTCTCGTTGAGAGCCGCTTCAAAGTCGGAATGGAGCGTGATGCCGATGATGCGCTCGTTTGTCTTGTGGGACGTAGTCTCGATAGGCACACGGAAGTGCGTAATCTTGGTTGTCTCGTTGCCGTTTCCGTCCACGGTTGTGGTGATGTTGAACGGAACTTGCAGCGTGATGGTCTGCCACTTCAACTTGCGCTTGCCGAGCGGCTCGGCGTTCATACTGATGCCAGCCTGCGTGATGCTGTCCTGACCTTCGATGATATTGTTGATTTCGCTCATTTTGTTTGTTGTTTATAAAAATTTTAACATCGGGTTGTTGACCACCGACTTGAAGAAGTCGGGGTTTTTCTGTATCTTGGGGTACAAAACGTTGCAGAAGGCGTTTGCAGGAACTTTGTCCGCCACGTTGCGTAATACGGATGCTATCTTGTCGAGTTCCTCGTCGGATTCTGCGCTAATTTGTACCGTCACTACCTTCTTTTTCATTGCTTTGGTTTTGCAGGGTTTGACAATATTGCGCCACACGCGCAAGGTGTACCGTGGATTGTCCGGCGTACTGGCATACGGCGGCAATCATCTTCACGCCGTTTTCGTCGAGGGAGTAGAGCCAATCGACTATGGCGTCGATATACTGCTGACGCTCGTCCTTTTGTACGCCCAAGTCCTGAGAGGATTGTGCGGGCTGCGCGGGGGCTGGCTCTGTGTCGGTTGCCGTGTCGGTGCCGATGCCGAGAAGACTTGAAATCTTGTCGGGAGTAACGCCCAACTGACTTCCTACAAAACCTACCACACCATTGGTGACCAATTGGAGCATATTGGAGCGTTGGTCGTAGTTTTGTTTCTGATAGCCCATATCGCGCTCCAAGTCGTGTACTTGGTCTTTGAGTGTCTTGATTTGCTCGCGCAGGTTTTCGTTGGCGGCTGCGAGTGTCTCGTTTTTGCTTTCAAGTGTCACAATCTGCGCCTCCGCCTTGCTGAGGTCGCGTTTTGCGTATTGAAGGTCGAGTTGGTTGCCTATCTGTGTGCGTGTTTCGTTCATAAACCCTGCGAGACCGCCAAATGCGCCAAAATACTTGTCGGCGTTGTTTTCGGTCGGCTGTTGCCGCACCGGGACATCCGTCCCCTCCAATTCCTGCGGGCTGCCAAGCGGAATGTGGAACGTGCCTATCTTTTTCTTTGCGGATTTGTTTGTGTACATTATAAGTTCGATGGAATCAAACTCATTCTCCTTGGCGTAGTCCACAGTGCGCTTGAATGTGTCCACACCCGTCTGTTTCATAACGAGGTCTATCGTGTCGATGTCGTTGCCGATGCGCCTCGATGCCGTGATGTCATAGACGTATTTGTCTTGGGTGTCGTCGCGGAATTTCAGGGTGCTGATTGCTTGTTCTAATTCGCTTTTCATCGTATTGATTTTTAGAGGGTGAAGGATTTATAAAAAAAGGGCGGGCAGACATTTGGAACGCCGTCCGCCCTTTTTATCTAAATCAAATGAATGAAAGGGAATTTACGCCTTCATAGTCCTTACGCCGCGAATTTCCACGCGCATAAAGGTGTTGGCGGGAACTGTGCCCACGAGGTCGAACTCCCAGCGCAGGGTGCGCTGCGGGTAGAACATCTTGGGTGCTTCCAGCCTGTAATAGCCGGGGTCGATGGAGGTGTTTGCGCCGTGGTCGAAGATTTTTGCCGAGGTCTTCTCCATATAGACCGTGGACTCCTGACCCAACTTGAACTCGCCGTTTGTGACGTTTGCGATGGGTGCTGCGAATGCGAGGTCAACGCCGCCGTTGGTGACAGCCGCCGATGCGGTGCAAGTGCCGACGTAGATGGAGGTGGCAAGGAAGTGGTCTTCGGGGAACATACGTCCCTGAACGACGTTGGTCTTGCCGATGGTTGTGAGGTCGCCGTCCTCGAACATCTTTACGTTGTTGAGACCGGAGATGTCCTTGACTGCGTAGAACGACCAGTCACAAATTTGCAATTCGCCGCGTTTGAGTTTTTCGACGATTTCTTTGTTCAACTGCGACAGTCGGTTCTCAAACAACGCCTTGTCGGTGAGGAAACGTGTCTCGCCGTTGATGTTGTTGGACTTCGGAACTGCCATTGCAGCCTTCCTGCCCGCCTTGCGTGCGATTGCGGCGGTTACTTTTGCCTTTGCTTTGGCTTTGCCCTCCACTGCGCCAAGTGCTTCGAGTCCAGCGAGGATGCCAATGAGTTCGGTGTCTTCGAGCGACTCCAACTGCTCGTCAGTAGAGCCGAGGATTTGTCCTAATGTTGCCATAATTGTGCTTCTTTTTTTGTGTTGTTAATTAATTTCTTGTGATTAGAGGAGGTTGACGTCCTCTCCAATGTTGCCGAAAATGGGTTCAACGAACTGGTCGCGTACTCCGGGAGCCTTGCTCGGAAGGAGGTCGCCGAAACTGCCCTCCATCTGATTGTTTTCCGACTGCTCCACGTTGAGGTTGATGTCGCCAGAGGGGAGAGCCTTCAAACCGAGGTCGCCTTCGGGATCGTCGTCTTCGCCAAGACCTTTGAGGAGGTCGTCTTCGTCGTCGTTGTCGCCAAGGTCGTCTTCGTCGTCGTTGTCGCCGAGGTCGTCAGCGAGGTCGGGGTCGTCGTCGCCAAGGATTGCGCCAAGGAATCCGTCCAAGCCTGAGAGGGGATTTTTGCCCCAAATAGCCTGCATACCGATGTTGACCGTGCCGGAGATTGCCACGCCCGCACTGAGGTTCTTGACGATCTGGTCTTTGCTGCTGAGGTTGACAGCGACGCCAATACCAGTTACGATAGCCGGGGAGAGGTACTTCTTGAAGTTTTTGGTGGTTGTTTCACCCAAAAGTCCCGATACCGTGTCGGAGCCTATTGCTCGGTTCACTACCTTTTGGAGCATAAAACCGAGCAATACACCGCCGCCAATGACGGCGGGCGTCTTACTCTCCTTTACGACATTGTTGATAGTAACTTCTGCCATAATATACTTCTTTTTTTAGTTGTTATTAATTAATTATCAATATCTTATGCCAATTTCAAGGCTTTAAGTCTTCCGAATCCGCTCATTTTGGGTGTGGGTGCGGGCTTGCTTGTCGTGGCTTTGTAGATGCCTACGCCAAGGAGAGTGAGCAACAATACGCCGCCTACTACTGCAACTCCCTTGAGTTTAGCCAACAACGATTTCTTCTTGTCTCCGCTGCCTCCGTTTTGGGCGTTGGTAGGTTCGGGAGCCGGTGCGGGTGTAGGCGCGTTGGTGTATTTCTCCATCAACTCGTCCGCCTTCTGCGCTGCGTATGCCTTGGCGGTGTTTACGAGAGCCTGTCCCGTCTCGGTCTGCGCCGCGTCCTTGATGCGGTTTACAAGTCCGCCGCCGTTTTCCCTGCGTTCCTCGCGCTCTTCCTGACGTGCAGCCTTGCTTGCCTGTCTTGCAGCCTTCTTCTCGGCTTTTTTCTCAGCCTTTGCAGCCTTCTTTGTGGCTTTTTTCTCAGCCTTTGCAGCCTTCTTCTCGGTTTTTTTCTCAGCCTTTGCAGCTTTCTTTGTGGCTTTTTTCTCTTTTTTTGCAGCCTTTTTAGCCACCTTTTTAGCCT
>Ga0265298_10002256_pt1 | contig 27087 bp, 23 predicted proteins | sample AusTroGonzalo_MG_3_FD_193486 | JGI IMG/M metagenome (GOLD analysis project Ga0265298, IMG submission 193486) | Bovine rumen microbial communities from tropical cattle in Woodstock, Queensland, Australia - Gonzalo_01 | ecosystem: Host-associated > Mammals > Digestive system > Stomach > Rumen ...
GCACCTCGAGCATCTCCGAGATTTCGATCGCAATGTTGCGCGGGATGTAGCCGTAGGTCTGCTGAACCTGGTGGAGCACCATGATCAGGTTGCCGGGCTTGGCCTTCCAATCAGTGACGAACGCCTTCAATTCCGGCGTCATCTGTTCGAGTTGTTCGCTCACAAGTTTTCTCCCTAGTCTGTTGGTTGTTGTATGGTCGTATTATATCAAAATCTACGCAGAAGGCACAAGCGCATCAAGGAACCTTGACAGGCTCGAAAGTCTCCTTCCAAGGAAGGCCCTGGACGTTCAGTTCGGCCATGAACGGGTCGGGGTCGAACTCCTCGCAGGTGTGGACGCCCTTCTCGGTCCACTTGCCTTCAAGGAACATCTTCGCGCCGATCATCGCGGGGACTCCGGTCGTGTAGCTGATCGCCTGGGAGCCCACCTCGGCATAGCATTCCTGATGGTCGCAGACGTTATAGACGTAGTAGTCGACAGGCTTGCCGTCCTTGAGTCCGTGGAAGATGCAGCCGATGTTAGTCTTGCCCTTCGTACGGGGGCCGAGCGACGCAGGATCGGGCAGAAGCGCCTTTAGAAACTCTATCGGAACGATCTTCTGGCCCTTGAAGTCTATAGGGTCGATGCGCGTGAGGCCGACGTTTTCGAGGCACTTCAGGTGAGTCAGGTAGCTCTGGCCGAAGGTCATGAAAAAGCGGATGCGCTTGATGCCCCTGAGATTGCAGCCAAGAGACTCCAGCTCCTCGTGGTGGAGAAGGTACATGTCCTTCCTGCCGACCTGGTCGAAGTCGTATTCGCGCTTGATCGCCATCGGAGCAGTCTCGACCCACCAGCCCTTGTCGAACGCCTTGCGGTTCTCGACGGCTACCTCAGGCCTGTCTGCGGCAGGATCGTCCACCCAGTAGCTGCCCTTGGCGGCGACTTCGCGGATGTTGATCTCGGGGTTAAAGTTCGTCGCGAAAGGATAGCCGTGGTCGCCGCCGTTGCAATCTAGGATGTCGAGGGTCTCGATCGTGTCGAAGTAGTGCTTCTGGGCGTAGGCCGAGAACACCTGCGTCACGCCGGGGTCGAATCCGCAGCCGAGAATCGCTGTAAGCCCCGCCTTCTCGAACCTCTCGCGGTAGGCCCACTGCCAGGAGTACTCGAAGTGCGCCTCGTCCGGCGGCTCGTAGTTGGCCGTGTCGAGGTAGCTCACTCCGGCGGCGAGGCACGCGTCCATTATCGCAAGGTCCTGGTAGGGCAACGCGATGTTCATCACAAGGTCCGGCTTGTATTCGCGGATCATCGCCGTAGTCGCCGCGACATCCATCGCGTCGAGCTGCGCGGTCGTGATCGAGGTCTTCAGTCCATTTTTGCCGAAGCCGCGCTTTTCGATATCAGCCTTTATCGCGTCGCAGCGGGCCTTGGTGCGCGAGGCTATGAGAAGCTCTCCGAACACATCGGGATTCTGTGCCATCTTGGCGGCCGCGACACCGGCGACACCGCCCGCACCTATCAACATTACTCTTGCCATGTTGTCGTTTTCTCCTTGTATTACGGGCCTCACGCCAGGGCGAGAAGCTCCTCACGCAGAAGTTTGCACGCAAGCGCGGTCGAACGGCCGGAATGGTCGAGCGAAGGCGAAAGCTCCACATTGTCGAGCGCAACCACATTGAAGCGCCTCAGGATGTCCGTCAACGCGGAAAGCAGCTCCATGAAGCGAAGACCGCCGGCCTCCTGGGTGCCAGTCCCCGGAAACTCCGAAGGATCAAGGACATCGAGATCGACCGTCAGGTAAACCGGCGTGCCGGCAGGGAACGAAAGCGAAGAGAGCGTATTGACGGAGAAAGGCTCCGTCGTCACGTGGCCTTCGCGCATGAACGCGAACTCGTCGCGGGTACCGGAGCGAATCCCGAACTGCCAGATGCGGCCATCGCCGAGCAGATCGTGGCAGCGGCGCATGACGCAGGCGTGCGAGAGGCGGACGCCGAGATAGTCCTCGCGAAGGTCGGCGTGGGCATCGAAATGTATGATGCGGAGGTCTGGGTATTTCTTCGTGACGGCGCGAACCACGCCAAGCGAGACCAGATGCTCGCCGCCAAGGAGAAATGGAATCTTGTCCGCCGCCAGTATCTCGGCTGCCTTCGCTTCGATCATCTCAAGCGCGCGGTCGGGAGCGCCAAAAGGCAGCTCAAGATCGCCGGCGTCATGAACGGCAATGTCGGTTTCGAGGTCGCGGTCCTGGTATGGAGAATAGGTCTCGATTCCGAAAGACTCCGAGCGCATCGCGGAAGGTCCGAACCGCGTACCGGGCCTGAAGCTTGTCGTCGAATCGTAGGGCGCGCCGAAAAGCACGATGCGCGAGGACTCGAACGGGCTGTCGGCTCCTATGAAGTTCATTTGTTTAGGAGATCCTTTACGTAGTTCGGCAGGGCGAAGGCCCCGCGATGGAGATCGGTATTGTAGTAGCGCGTGCGGATGCCAAGCTTGTTCCAGCGCGTCGCGTCGAGGTCCTCGATGGGGTGGTACTTCTTCGAGGCGAAGCCGAAAAGCCAGTGTCCCGAAGGATAGCTCGGGATATGGCACTGGTATACGGTAGAAACTGGAAACTCGACGGCGATGTGCTTGTGTGCGTCGCGGACCGACCTCTGGTGCACGTAGTAGAAAGGCGACTCGTGCTGGTTGATCAGGATTCCGTCGTCGCGCAGCGCCTTGAAGCATGTACCGTAGAACTCGCGGGTGAAGAGACCCTCGGCAGGACCGTAAGGATCTGACGAGTCCACTATTATAAGATCGTACTCCGCCTTCTTGCCGCGAACGTAGCGAAGCCCTTCCTCGAACCAGACGCTGACGCGCTTGTCCTTCAGCTTGGATGATGTGAACGGCAGATACTTCTTCGCGAGAAGAACAACATCCTTGTCAACCTCGACCAGGTCGATAGACTCTATCTTGCGATACTTGGTCAGTTCACGAACGGTACCACCGTCGCCGCCACCTATGACGAGAACGTTTTTGACGTTAGGGTTTACGGCCATCGGCACGTGGGTTATCATCTCGTGATAGATGAACTCGTCCTTCTCTGTGGTCATCAGGCCGCCGTCCAGAACGAGCACTCGCCCGTAGGCAGGAGTGTCGAGAATGTCTATCTGCTGAACAGCACTCTTCTTCGAGGCGACCTGAACAGACGCCTTCATGGAAAAGCGGACATCGTCTGTATGCTGGTCGGTGTACCAAAGCTCCATATCAAGCCTCCTTAGCCCACGACCTGAAGATAGTCGAGGTTCATATCCTCGGTACCGGTCATGAAGCAGCCCCTGTCCTTCGCGAACAGGATGTGCTCCAGGATGTCCGGCGTGATGCGTTCACCGGGAGCGACGATCGGGATGCCCGGCGGATAGCTCATGACGAACTCGCCTGCGACGAGCCCGACAGACTCCTTCATCGGGACGCGGCGCTTCTTCGCGTAGAACGCGTCCTGCGGAGTCATCGCTATGCAGGGATCGATGTATTCGTGGTCGAAGAGATCGGCCGCGCTGCGCTCATGAAGACGCTTGATCTCGGCGAGGGCGGAGATCAGGCGCTCGACATCCATCATACGGTCGCCGGCCGATAGTATGGCCAGAAGGTTGCCGATGTCGCCGAACTCTATCTGGATTCCGTAATCGTCCCTCAGATGGTCGTAGACCTCGATGCCTGCGAGGCCGATGTCACGGGTATGAACAGAGAGCTTCGTGCGGTCGAACGCGAACGCAGCGTCGCCGTCTATCAGCTCGGTTCCAAATGCATAGTATCCGCCCAGCGCGTTTATCTCCTCGCGGGCGTAGTCGGCAAACTCCATCGTCTTCTGGTATATCGCACGGCCCTTGAAGTAGAGGTTGCGCCTGGCGATGTCGAGCGACGACAGAAGAAGGTAGGACGCCGAAGTTGACTGCGTAAGCGTTATCACCTGGCGCACGTAGTCGGGATTGACCGGCTTTCGCGTCAGGAGTATGGAACTCTGCGTAAGCGAGCCGCCAGTCTTGTGTATCGAGGCGGCCGCCATATCCGCGCCCGCGGCCATCGCCGAGACAGGAAGCTCGTCGTGGAAATAGAAATGGGTTCCGTGCGCCTCGTCCGCAAGGACGAGCATTCCGGCATGGTGGGCGAGCCTTACGATTGCGCGCAGGTTGGAGCAGATTCCGTAATAGGTCGGGTTGTTGACGAGTATCGCCTTGGCGTCGGGATGCTCCTCGATGGCCTTCTTGACGTCGGCCACAGACATTCCTAGCGGAATGCCGAGACGCTTGTCGCGGCCAGGGTTTATGTAGATCGGGATCGCACCGTTGACGACAAGGGCGTTGATCGCGCTGCGGTGGACGTTGCGCGGCAGGATTATCTTCTCGCCGCGCCCGCAGGCAGTCCAGATCATCGTCTGGACCGCAGACGTGGTGCCGTTCACCATGAAGAACGCGTTGTCCGCGCCAAACGCCTCGGCCGCGAGCGACTGCGCATCGCGTATGACGCTCACAGGGTGGCCGAGGTTGTCGAGAGGCTTCATGGAGTTGACGTCCAGCTCCATGCAGAGCTTGCCGAAATACTCCGGCAGCTCGACGTTCATGCGCCCGCCCTTGTGCGCCGGAACGTCAAAGTGCGCCAGACGGTTGATGCGCTGGGCATCCAGCGCGTCCGCAAGCGGCACCGCTGTCTGGCTCAGCGTCACTTCGTCGAAACGCGGTCGTTGTATTCGCCGCTTTCGGTGTTGATGCGGATGACGTCGCCTTCGTTGATGAAGAGCGGGACGGCGAGCGTGTAGCCGCCTTCGACAGTCGCGGGCTTGGTGACCTTGCCGGAAGCGGTGTTGCCCTTGACGCCGGGCTCGACCTTGGTGACCTTGCGCTCGACGAGCTGCGGAAGCTGGACGCCGATGACCTTCTCGTTGAAGAAAAGGGCCTTGACCTGCATCTCGTCCATGAGGAAGTACTTCTTGTCGCCCATGACGTCGTAGCTGACGCGGATCTCCTCGAAATTGTCGTCAGTGAAGACGAACGCAGTTCCGTCGTCATAGGAGTAGGTGACGTCCTGCTGCGTGAGATCGGGCTTCTCGAACTTGTCGCCGGAGCGGTAGCTCTTCGACATTCCGGTGCCGCTCATCATGTTCCTGAGCTTGCAGTTGTAGATGGCCTGGCCCTTGCCGGGTTTAGAGAAGTCGAACTCGGTGATTTCCCAGGGTTCGCCGTCGATCAACAGCTTGACGCCCTTGTGCAGTTCACCAGCTCCGATAACCTCGCCCATTGTGTTCTCCTGTCTATTCTGTTGTTTTTGTGTCTGAAGATTTTTGTATTATACCATAAAACCCGAAGCCGCGTCATTCCTCCTCTTCAGGCGGAGGCTCCATGGCGGGTTCGTCGTTCATGGGCGGGTTCTCCTGCACCACGGCACGCTCCTCACGGACCTTGCGCTGCTCTTCCTGTATCTGCTGAAGCTGGGCGCGGAACTCCTCGCGATCCGCCTCACGCTGGAGCCGGTCCTCTTCACGACGAGCCTCCTCCTGGCGCCGGCGCTCCTCGGCCTCTTCCTGGCGCTGCTGGTCGCGCAAGAGCCTGCGGGCCCTCAGGGAACTGAGAGCCCCGCCACCCGCCTGTCGCGCACCGGCTATTTCGCCGGGCTTGCGCACGACGGCATCTGGGGCGGATGTCGTCGCTGCGGCGACTGCTGCGCCGACCTTGGCCGTAGCACCTCCGCCGTTCGCGGAATTGCCGCCGATGGAAAGCGAGACCTCGACTTCACCCTTGGCGATGGTCATCGTCGCATTTACGGGGTCGGCCTCCTTGACGAGCCACCCGTTACGCTGCTCGCCGACCTTCAGGTAGTAGTGCACGGGATTCTTCGCATCGCCGTTGTCAGTGAAACCGACCGCCGTATCGCCGCTCGGCGTGACGTTGATCACAGAAAAATGTATGGCACTGCGAATCTGCTCCTGCTCCTTGGTGAGCTGCTGCTCGGCATCGCGAGAGTCATACTTGGACACTTCGCTCGGCGGCTTGGTCGGATCGAAGCCCAGCGGAGGTGCGCCGAACATCTGCCTGTCGACTATCGACTGGTAGCGTTCGTATGGCTGCCGCTCAGCAAAGAGAGGCAGGGTGAAGACCGCGACCGAAGCGAACAACGCGCAAAATCCTGCGCGGCGGCGAAAAATGTCTATCTGCTTGGCGTCCATGGCTTCGTATTATACCAAAAAACATCAGGCGCGGGTTTCAGCCCGCGCCCGAGTGAACCGAGAAAAGCAAGGGTCGCTTACTCTTCGCCGTAGCCCTTCGACTTGAGGTACTCGACCACCTTGCCGACGGTCGTGAGCTTCTCAGCGTCCTCTTCGGGAATCGCCGCGCCGAACTCCTCCTCGAACGCCATGATGAGCTCGACCTGGTCAAGCGAATCGGCACCGAGATCGTCAATGAACGACGCTTCTGCGGTAACCTGCTCGCCGTTGACGCCAAGCTGCTCAACGATGATGTCTTTTACGCGATCTTCAAGCTTTCCTGCCATGATGTTTTTGCTCCTTTGTTTTGGATGTTTGTATTATACACTATTTTCGTTTTGGTGCGCAAGGGGGGATTTTTCAAATCACCCCAGCATGCCTCCGTTGACCGAGATTATCTGACCGGTGACATAGGACGCATCTTCGCCCGCGAGCCATGCCACCGCCTTGGCGATATCCTCCGCAGTGCCGAAGCGCTTCAGGGGTATCATGTCCATGTAGCTCTTCTTCACGTCGTCCGGAAGAACGTCCGTCATCTTCGACTGGATGAAGCCGGGCGCGACCGCGTTGCAGCGGATGTTGCGCGAACCGAGCTCCTTCGCGGTCGTCTTGGTGAGCGCGATGACACCGCCCTTCGAGGCCGTATAGTTCGCCTGGCCGGCATTGCCCATGATGCCGACGACGCTGGCGATGTTGATGATAGCGCCGCCCGGCTCGGGCTTGTTCTTCATCATCGGACGCGCGACCGCGCGCGTGAACAGGAAGGTTCCCTTGAGGTTCACGTTCAGCACGGCATCCCAATCCTCGTCGCTCATGCGCATTAGAAGCCCGTCCTTCGTGATGCCGGCGTTGTTGACCATGATGTCCACGCGGCCGAGCTTCTCGATGACCTCCTTGACGCAAGCATCGACCTCGGCGGTCACCGCAACGTTGACGCCGATTCCGAGGGCCCTGACGCCAAGTGCCTCGAGGGCCTTGACCGTCTCTTCGCACCACTCGGCCTTGAGGTCGCACACTGCAACGTCCGCACCGCAAGCGGCCAGCTTCTTCGCGATCTCGGCTCCGATGCCGCGGGCGGCTCCGGTTACGATCGCAACTTTGCCTTTAAGGTTTGACATTGTATTATTCCTTTCGTTGTTTGGAAATCTGCTTTCAGCCGAGCGCCGCAACGGTCTCGCCGAGGCTCGCGAGGTCTGCGACGTTGCAGGTCGCAAGCGACGCGTCGATCTTCTTCACGAGACCGGAGAGCACCTTACCCGGGCCGAACTCCACGAAGCGGGAGCACCCGAGAGCCTTGGCGGCCTCGACATCGGCGGCCCAGTTGGTCGTTCCGGTGACCTGCTCGAGCATCGTCGCCTTGATCACCGCAGGATCGTTCGAGTGCGGCTTGCCGGTCACGTTCGAGAGCACAGGAAACTTCGGCGCGCTGAACGTCACTGTGTCGAGCACGGGAGCGAGCTTCTCGCGCGCGGGCGCCATGAACGGAGAGTGGAACGCACCAGCCGTCGCGAGCGGGATCGCCCTCTTTATGCCGAGATCCTTCGCGACGGCGGCGGCGGCGGCGATCGCATCCTTCGAGCCGGAGAGCACCTGCTGCGCGGCGGAGTTGACGTTGGCGACAGTGCACCCCGTCCTTTCGCAAAGCGCCGCCAGCTGCTCAGCGCTCGCGCCGACGATCGCGATCATTCCGCTGGGCGTCGCTTCGCAGGCCTCCTGCATGAAGCGGCCGCGGGCCTCGAGAACCTTGAGCGTGGAATCGAAATCGAGAACCCCGGCGACGCAGAGCGCACCCCACTCGCCGAGCGAGAGGCCGGCCGCGCAAGCGAAGTCGGTCTTGCGAGCCTTCTGAAGCGCAAGATAGGCGGCGTAGCTGGTGACGAATATCGCAGGCTGGCAGACGTTTGACTTTGTAAGCTCCTCGGCAGGACCCTCGAAGCATATCTTCTTGAGATCGAAGCCCAGTACGGCGTTCGCCTTGTCGAAGAGGGCCATCGTCTCGGCATCGGCCTCGGCGAAGTCCTTGCCCATGCCCGGGACCTGCGCACCCTGGCCGGCGAAAATGCAGCAATCTGACATCATGTATCCTCCTTGTTTCGAGTGTAAGGGTATTATAGCATAAATGCGGCGCGCCTGCGAACCGGCGACTCAGTAATCAAGCTGGCTGGAGCCTATGGTCTCGCGCAGTATAGAATCGCCGGGCACAGACACCGGCGACACGGGAACCACGGTTGAAAGCAGATCCCAAAGCATCTCTGCCTTCTTCTCTTCCGGCATCTTGCGCCTCACGATCTCAAGCAGACCCGCGACATACGACTTCAGAACGCAAATCTCGTACTCGAGCGCTGAATCGAACTCCTTGTCGGCATTGCCGCGAAAAGGATCGATCCACTTCCTCTCGCCAGCAAGGACCTTCGGCCACATCTTGAACGTATCCAGCGGCGACATCTTGCGGAACTGGTTGTCCCTGACAAGACGGCGCATGAGTCGCGCATCGGACGACCTCAGGCATGTATGGAAGAATATCTCTGGCTGGGTCTTCGGCTCAACGAAGATCCTGTACTTGCATCCGTCCGGCACGCCTTCAGTCAGTCTGGGATTTAGCGCATGTATGCCCTCAAGCACTATGTATCCGCCGGGCGGCACGCTCATCGTATCTTCAGAGTCGAAACCGTCATGCCTTACGAAATCGAAGCGCCTGGGATGGATCTCCTCACCGGCAAGAAGCGCGTTCAGATCAGCAGCCAGCCTTGGGATGTCCACCGCCTCTACTGTTTCGTAGTCAAGCTCGCCATTTTCGTCCCGAGGGTTTCGGGCGTCACCCACAAAGTAGTCGTCAGTCGAGAAATGTATGGCATCGGCGCCGTTCACCTTGAGCTGGATGCACAGGCGCTTCGAGGTAGTCGTCTTGCCGGCGGAACTCGCCCCCGCGAGCAGTATCAGCCTTACCCCGGGACGCGACACTATGTCGTCCGCGATCTTGGACAGCTCCTTGCACTGCCTGGCTTCGCAGACCCGGATGAACTCGTCCATCCCACCGCTTTCGGCAAGCGCGTTCAGTTCGTCTATGCACATCGCAGATCAGGGCGCGTCGAAATCAAGACCGGTTGCGGAGGCCTTGCGTTCCTTGCCGCCGAAGTAGAACTCCTGCCCGGTGGCGTCCATCACGCTGCGCCACATCTCGCGGTCGGTGCGTATCTTCTGGCGCTCTATCGTGGCGAGGCGTATCGGCACAAGCGCAAAGGTCTCGCCGAGATTGCCCACGACGCAGTTCGTGCGACCGGCCATTGCGGCGTGGACCGCATTGCGCGCAAGCATGTAGCAGCGGATTGCGTCAGTACCCTTCGCGGGGCAGCTGCGTATCGTGTAGCTCGGGTCGAAGTACTTGACCGACGTCTTGATCTTGCGGCTCTTCATGTGGCATTCGATCGCACGCTTGAGGAATTCGCCTATGTCCTTCTTCAGTATGTTGCCGGAGGCGTCGCGCACGTCGGGGATGTCCTTGAAGAGCTCCTGTCCTGCGCCTTCCGCGACGACGATCACAGCGTGATCCTTACCTGCCGCGAAGCGGTTCTCGAGCGCGGCGAAAAGTCCGTCAGATCCATCGAGACGGAACGGGCTTTCGGGCACGAGACAGAAGTTGACAACAGGATTGGCCATGGAGGCGTAGGCGGCTATGAAGCCGGAATCGCGGCCCATCAGCTTGACGAGGCCGATGCCACCCGGCGTGCCCTTGGCCTCGACATGCGCGCAGCGTATGATGTTGGCAGCCTCGGCGACGGATGTCTCGAAGCCGAAGCTGCGGCCCACGAACATGAGGTCGTTGTCGATCGTCTTCGGAATGCCGACGACGGAGATCTTGAGCCCGCGCCTCTTCGCCTCGTCAGCAACGTCGGCCGCGCATCTCAGCGAGCCGTCGCCGCCGATGCAGAAGAGGACGTTGATGTTCATCCTCACGAGCGTGTCCACTATTATGTCCTCGGGCTGCTGCCCTCGGCTGGAGCCGAGAATCGTGCCGCCGATCTCATGGATCGTGTCGACCACGTCCGGGTCGAGCATGATGGGCTTGTATCCGCAGGCCGGGTTGAGGCCCGCGTAGCCGTACTTTATGCCGAAGATAGTCTTCACCCCGTAGTCGTAGGTCAGTATCTCTACAAGACCCTTGATGACGTTGTTCAGTCCGGGGCAAAGCCCGCCAGCAGTCACGATGCCAACGCGGGTCCAGCTCGGATCGTGGAATATCTTCGGCTTGGGTCCCGCGCGTTCGAAGGTAGGTTCGCGTCCGAGAAGTTCCGTAAGGCGTTTGAAGGCCGAACGGTTCTCGGATATGAAGATCCGCTCGTCGTCCTGCACGAACTCATGGCGGCGCACAGGCGAGTCGATCTTGCATTCTCCGAGGCATTCTATGTCGAACGAATACTTCTCAGGCGAGGCGAGAATCTTTTCGAGAACTTGGCCCATGGTTAGGTTCCTCCTTGTTGGTCGTTGCGGCGGTTCTTCGCCGAGTAGCGTAGATAGAGAATCAGGTCTGTCGCCACGAGCGACATGTCCAATAGATACACCCAGCAAAGCCACAGCTTGGAGCCTTCGACAAGATGGGCAGCGATGCCGCAGCAGTAGCCCGCCATGACCATGACCATGAAAACGGGGCTTTTGCCATCCACGCGCTTGGCGCGCCATGTGCGAAGAATCGCAAACGGCCAAGAAAAGCCGAACGCGAAAAGCATGCCGAACTCAAGTGCCTCGCTAAACATGAGAGTATTATACCACTATCGCAAAAAACTGTCCACAAGCGCAGATAGCGTCACGAAGACCTGCGGCGGCGAAGCAGCGTCTTCACCTGGCCTCGCAAAAGCGCAACGGACGCAATGGCGTAGACAAGCATTCCCGATGCAACCATCGCGCAAAGCGACAACACGCGGTTGACTCCGGCGAACATCGGGCGCATGAAGTACAGCACCACACCCATCAGCAGCGAGGCGGCAAGCATGGACGCCAAGGCCGCGGCGCAAGACGAAAGGCCAAGCCTGCCGTTCTTTCTGCGGGCGAAGGCCACAAGGAGCACGCACCCTATCACGGCGCAAACCACGGTCGAGGCGGCCAGACCGACATGACGCCACTCCTCCGGCAGGAGCAGCACCGCGGCGACGTTCAGCACGGCGTTCACGACGACGGTGACAAGCGAAACGCGAAGCGGCGTCTTCATGTCGTTCTGCGCCTGGAACCACGGCACCATGGACTTCGTGAAGCCGAAGAAGCAAAGCCCGAAGGCGTATACCGCAAGAGCCCGGGACACCCTGACGGTCGCCTCGGCACCAAACGCACCACCTTCATATATGACGGAGGTCACTTCGGGAGCAAGGACGAAAAGGCCAACCGAGGCAGGGAACATCACGAACATCAGAGACTGGACGCCCGATGCCAGGGCGTTGCGCGCACCATCCTCGTCTCCCTTGGCGAAGAGTCCGGCGAACGTAGGCAGGAGGACAGTTCCGAACGCCACGCCGATCACACCCAGCGGAAGATCCATAAGCCTTTCGGCGTAGCCTATGACGCCTGCAGCCCACGGGCTGGCACAGTATGCAAGAAGCTGGTCGAGCAGATAGTTGAGCTGTACCGCACCCGCACCAAGAGCGGCGACGCCGAGGTTTCTCCATACGAGTCGAACCTTTTCGTTCGCCCATCCCGTGAAAGAAAGCCTCGGAGTTATGCCGGCGACATGCATGCGCCAGAAGAGGAACAGCATCTGCGCGGCGCCGGCGGCCAGAATCGCCATCGCGATGCGATGGATGCGCTGGTCGAGGCGCATCTCCGGGAAGAACGATATCCATGCGAGCATGCCTATCCAGCAGATGTTCAGCAGGCACGGCATGAAGCTGGACGCCTTGAAGCGGCCAAGGGAGTTGAGGACCCCCATCCCGAACGCTGCTCCGCATATGAATATCATGTAAGGAAGAAGCGTCTTCACCAGGCGTATCGTCAACTTCAAGCGCTCCTGGTCCTGAAGACCCAGTTCCTCACGGAACTTTATGACGATCTCAAGCCCGCCCATTGCGAGCAGGACAATCGAACCGAGCATCAGCAAAACCATCGTCATGACGGAACGCGCAAGCCTGGCCGCCGCCTCCAGCCTTCGCGCAGGGTCGCCAGACATCTCGTCGCCGCGAAGGGTCTTTGCGAACACTGGCACGAACGCTGCGGTCAGGGCACCCTCGCCGAAAAGCTTGCGGGCCATGTTCGGAATCGCAAACGCAAGGGTGAACGCGCTCTGCTCCATGCCCGCTCCGACGATTCTCGACTGCAGCATTTCGCGGACGAGCCCCAGCACACGGGAAAGCGCGGTGAACGCACCTACCGTGAATGTGTTCTTGAGAAGACCGCCTGTCTTGCCGGATGCGCTCATCGTCTCGACTGGCTCCTGAAGCATATCCTGTTGATGATCTGCGTAAAGTTCTCGCCGCCTGCAAGTATCTCGATGGCGATCCGCAGATATAGACACTTCACGGGCGCGGTCTCGAACCGAGGGAAGCGCACCGCATCCTTCTCAGTTGTCACAAGCGCGTCCGCGCCCATGTCGGCCGTCCTGTTGAGCGCATAGAGGACTTCGCTCGAGTCGTAGCGGTGATGATCCGCATAGCGCTCGCACCACACGGCCTTAGAGCCCAGTCGCCGGAGCGAATTCTCGAAGCCCTTAGGCGAAGCTATGCCGGAAAGCGTACAGACGGTCTTGCCGTCCAGCCAGGAAAGCGGATATTCCTCTCGGCTCCAGACGTCCTTCAGCACACGAGGAGTGTGGTTGCACTCCACAATATCCGCAGTCTTGTTGTAGCGGCGTATTTCATTCTTCACCTCTGAAACGTCGCCACGGCATTTCGTGAGGAATATTATGTCCGCACGACGCAGGTGCTTCGCCGGTTCGCGCAGTATGCCGCGCGGAAGCATGTTGCCGTTTCCGAAAGGGTTTGTGGAATCGACAAGAACAACCTCGATAGAATGCTTGAGCTTCTGGTACTGGAAACCGTCGTCGAGGATTATGGTGTCGCAGCCGAGCCGCTTTACTGCATAGCGACCCGCCTTGACACGGTTGCGGTCGACCACGACGGCAACCCCCGGAAGGTTCGACGCGAGCATGTACGGTTCGTCACCGCCGGTCGCAGCGTCAAGCAGGACATGCTTTCCGTCGGAGACGACCAGTGGAGGATCTATCACCTGAGTGAGCAGGCGCTGCAAGAACGGAGCCTCTTTGCGCCGGTAGCCACGGGAAAGGATGGCGACCTTGCGGCCTTCCGCGGCAAGGGTGCGGGCGAATATCTCCGTTACAGGAGTCTTTCCCGTTCCTCCGGCGGTAACGTTTCCTATGGATATCACCTGCACGCCAAGGGGGAAGCGCCGAAGAAGGCCCATCCCGTAAAGCGCGTAGCGGAGCGCCACCACAAGGGAGAAAACGAAGCTGACGCACTTCAGGAACGCAAGAAGGAACCGTATCCCTGCGGGCTGATCCTGATCGGCGCCCTTCTCCTGTATCAGCTTGACGAGATAGCTCTCGAGCCGCTCTATTCCGCTTGGACGGGCCTTCCGCACCTGCTAGTCTCCCACGATGCTGCCCCAGTTGGGTCCAAATGCGCGCAGATAAATGTAGAAGCCGAAACGCCAGTCATGATCGCACTTCGAACCGTCCATCCTTACATAGTCGCTTTCGTATGTAACCTGGAAGCGGAATCCAAGGCAGTCTGTCCGCAGATCGACCCAGGAACCGATGGAGTCGAGTTCCCCTTCCTGGCAATCCCAGCGCAGGCAAGGTCCCCAGACGACGGCGTCGCATATCTCATGCTCGAACCCTATTTCCACCAAGCTGAAATGCGCCATGTTGAAATCTTCGTTCTTGACTGTCGCATCATAAGGTGTGGACGAGAAATCCCACCAGCGGTGGTTGCGCCCGAAGAACTCGACATGATATGAGAAGCGGTCGGTCACGCTTTGGCGCCAGAGCAGGTTCGCGTAGGCGAGCTTGTTGCGCTCCGCATCGTATTCGGCCCGCGCAGAAAGCGACATCGTCCGGTCCGGGAACCATCTGACGCGCATGCCGGGTACGAACGTGGGAGAATCCTTGCCGTAGTTGGGACGGCCCACCTCCGCAAGCCGGTGATACGAATTGCCCCCGGTCCATTTGGTGTCGTTGAGCTGCATCGCAACATAACCGTCGACGTCAAGGATCGTCCTGAGCATTCCGCGATCATCGGCCTTGCGGAATGCATTGCGCACACCAGGCGTAACGCCATACCACGAATACGGCAGGTTGCGCGATCTTCCGGCGAACTGGTCCTGCCATTCCGAAGAGGCGTCAAGAGAATCGAACACGTATGGACGCTTCCGCCTGCCGTTTCCGTCAATTCCATCGCCGGAATACTCCGCCTCCTGAGCAAGCACGTCGGCATACGGCTCAATCATGTGCTGCCAGCTGTCGTCTATCCAGGCCGTTCCGCGGGCGGCAAACGTCACGCCGCCTTCCATTATGAACCGGGCCATGTCATCGCCGCTTGCTCCGGCGCGCTGCAATCCGTTGCTTTCATATCCGCTCTCGCCCCAGTACGTTCCGCGCACACCTATCCGAGGCACAACGGAAAGCACATCCCAGAACCGCATAGGCATGGTCAGCCGATGATATGTATCGAGCCTGAACGTGTTGTAGTCAGCCCATGTGCCTGGGACGTGGCTGTACGGGGTAATGGCTCCGCTCTTGCCGTACCTGGCCGCACGGCGGTCGAGGTATCCGAGCCGCGATTCGGATTCGTAGTTGACGGGCAGGCCAAATAGCGGCTGCGGCATCACATCCAGATACAACTCCGGCAACCTGGCCGTTCCGCCATAGAACTTGTTGAGAGGGCCGGATACGCTGACGCCGAGACCGAAAAGCGTCTCGTTGCGTTCCCAGGCCAACTCATTCACATTGCCTTCCTGGTACGGGTTCTTGAGGCCAAAAGTGCGGTCGCGTATGAAATCACGCCACATGTACGAATCGCTGTAGACCGAGCCCCTGGCCCTGACGACATCGCGCTCTGTCGGTTCCCATCTGTGGCCCAACTCTATCGCGTAGCGGTCACGGGACACGTCGCTGCCCCAGTTCTGATAGTTCCACTTAGTGGGATCGTTCCAATGGCGATGGTATCTGTCGTAATCTTCATCCCAGGCGTAATAGACCTTGAACCAGCCCTTCCCGAAATCACCGAGCCGCCAGCGAAGGGACTGCCCAAGGGCGATTCCGCTCTTTGTGCGCAAATCCATCCTGGTCGCGCCACGCAAAGAAAGCGCGCCCTCGTCCCCGCTTGTGTCGCCCGCTATGTGATAGACGTACTTGGTCAGGAGATACGCGCCCCAGCGGCTTGCGTAGCCGGGCATCATCCGCAACCCGTAGTCCGTGTCGAACGGATAATACCAGTACGGCATCCACATGACGGGCACATCCCACATGCGCACCCACATGTCGCGGAACATTACGTAGCGCCCTGGCTGGTACTCCGCCTCGCCGCACACGCTCCAGTGAAGCCCGTCCACTCCGTTCGTGCAGGTCGTCAGGGTCGTCGGCGGCGCAAGAGAAACACGGTTCTCCGCATCACGGGTCAATTCTTCCGAAAGGAGATGAAACGGATGCAGCACTGCATCGACATGACCTGTCGCCACAAGCGAACCGGTCCTCTGATCGGCGGCAATACGGTCTGCCGTGACCTTGAGCTCTCCCTCGAGGGCGACTGCCGCCTGGACAAGAAATGCGGCTGCTACAGCAAAGACTGTTTTGTTCATGACTGAGAGTATAGCACTTGTGAGGTGGCCGCGTCCAGTATGGAAAACGCTTCGGGATGCCTGTGAAGTTCTGAGACGAACGTCAGTCTGGTGTTGTACACCCTCTGAAGTTCAGCCAAAATCGAGGAATCTTCGGTTCTCAGGCGCTGCATGACCTGTGGCGCGATGACGATCTTCGGCTCGAACGGGCGCTTCTCGGCCTCGGCCTTCTTGAGCAGCGCCGCGAGCCTGCGCTGTATTTCTATCGATATCGCCATCGGCGACTTTACTACGCCGTGTCCCTGGCAGTACGGACATTTCGAGGTCAGCATGGACAAGATAGACTCCTCCTGCCGCTGGCGCGACATCTCAAGAAGCCCGAGTTCGGATATCTCAAGAACGTTCGTCCTTGCGCGATCCCTCTTGAGCGCATCCTTGAGCGCCCGCCACACCTGCTTCTGGTGCTTGCGGCTCTTCATGTCGATGAGGTCCAGAACGACAAGTCCGCCTATGTTCCTCAGACGAAGCTGGCGCGCAACCTCCTCAACCGCCTCGAGGTTCACCTCCAGGATCGCCTCCTCCTGCGAGCCCTTGCCCTTGTGGTGGCCGGTGTTGACGTCAACTGCGATAAGAGCCTCCGTCTCGTCTATGACGAGATATCCTCCCGACTTGAGCGGCACCTGTCGCGAAAAGGCCTCATGCAGCTGGCGCTCGATACCAAAGTGCTCAAAGATTCCGGTAGTTCCGTCGAACCGCCGTATCTTCGCCCTTGCCCTGCGCGAAATGCGGCCTGTGACTTCGCGCATCGCATCGTAGCTCTTCGCGTCGTCTATGACTATGGCGTCGATATCCTCCGTTAGCCAATCCCTGACGACACGTTCGCAGAGATCCGGCTCCTGGAATATGCAGCAAGGCGTGCGCAGGTTCTTTGTGTTCGCCTGCATCTCGTTCCATACCGCAATCAGGTTTCTCAGGTCTCTTGCAAACGCCCGTGCGCTGGCTCCCTGCCCGACAGTACGAACAACAAGGCCCACGTTGTCTGGCAACGGCAGGCGGTCAAGTATCTTCTTGAGGCGCTTGCGCTCCTGAGCGTCCCCGATTTTCTTCGATACGCCGCGTATGCGGGTCCCCGGCATCATGACGAGGTACCTGCCGGGAATGGAGAGGTTAGCCGTGACGCGAGGACCCTTTGTGGAGATCGGACCTTTTGTGACCTGGACGATTATCTCAGATCCGGGCGGGAAGCGCTTAGCGATCTCTTCGTTCGAAAGGCGAGCCGCCTTTCGTCCGCCCTTTCCACCCTTGGGCGCGTTACCGCCCTTCGGCTGGTTCTCGTCCACGTCATCGATGAGCGCATCCGCATCAGGCGTCATGTCCCAATAGTGGAGAAACGCGTTTTTCTTCAGTCCGATGTCGACGAAGGCGGCCTGCAGATCGTTCTCAAGGTTCTGGACACGTCCCTTGAAAACGCTGCCCACGAGCCGCTCCTCTTCGGTGTGCTCGACCATGAATTCCTCAAGCCGCCCGTTCTCCGTAACCGCCACGCGGGTTTCCAGCTTCTCCACATTGACTATTATTTCGCGCTTCATCTTAGAGCGCTTCAGCCATCCGAACAGGTTCATTTTGTGTTGCTCCTTCCGTGTATTGACACGCTTTGTATTAATCCGAAACCGGCCATCACCACCACCAGGAAGGTGCGGCCGGACGATATGAAAGGCAATGGAAGCCCGGTTATCGGCACAAGGCCTATGGACATTGCGATGTTTATCCAGACATGCGCAAAAACCAGCGTAGACACGCCGATTGCAAGCAGCCGTCCGCTTCCGTCTGACGCGACCACGGCAGTCCACGCCCCCGGAACCAGCAGCGCCCCGAACAGCGCAAGCAGCAGCAGCGAGCCGACAAAGCCGGTCTCTTCGGCATAGACGCAAAATATGAAGTCGTTCATTGATATCGACTGGGGCAGATACTTCAGGTGGTTTGACTCACCTTTCCCTATCCCCTTGCCGGAGAATCCACCCGAGCCGATCGATATCTTCGCCTGCCTGAGAGTATAGCCAGCACCGGTAAGATCCTCGTCCGGAAACAGGAACACCTTCACGCGACTTACCTGGTGGTTCTTAAGCGGAACCCACTTGAGTATTCGCTCGCGCCTAGATTCGGGAACCCCCGGCTTCTCCGCTTCGTAGACAGCACCAAGCACGGCAAAGACGGCCACTCCGCCTACGGCAAGAAGCGTAACCAGCCCGCGTCGCCAGACCCTAGCGACAAACAGCATGAGAAGCGTCGCCGGTATGAGCGTAAGGGCCGTGCCCAGATCAGGCTCCATCAATATGAGCAATACGGGAACCGCCACTATGGCGCATCCTGCAACGAACCATCTGAACGTCCTGCGCTCCTCGTCTCCGAAGACCTTGGCAATCATGCAGATCACGCACAACTTGGCGATCTCGCTAGGCTGGAAAAACCACAGCCAACGCCGCCCCCCATACACTTCAGATCCGAGGACCAGAACCGCGACAAGCAGCAGAAGAGCCACAAGGTACGCCGCCACCGCAGTCCATGAAAGAAGCTTGCGGTAATCGGCGATGGCCAACGCAAAATATACGGCCAGTCCCGATATGGCAGTGGTCAGGTTCGCCTTCCACATTCCGTGGAAAACCGCCTCGGTGCGGGCGTTGCCTGCGGACCATATGGCAACGGTGCCCACGGCGACGAGCGCAAGCATCGCCGCGAACATCAGCCAGTTGAAGTTACGCAGCCTACCTTGCATTGAATATCCTCTTAAGCACCTCGGCGACCCTGGGCGCAGCCGTGCCGCCGCCGGACTCGCCGTCCTCCACAATCAACGCGACAGCGGCCATCGGCTTCTCAGCGGGCGCATACGCTATGAACCACGTGTTCTTCCTCCGGCGGGAAACCGGCCCGAATTCGGCCGTTCCTGTCTTGCCGGCGACCTCGACCGCCACTCCGGCGCCGCCCCTTTCGCCGCTTCCCCCCGCAACAACCATGCGCAACCCTTGTCGCACAACATCGAGATGCTCTTTCGAGAACGGCAACGGCCTCTTCTGGGAAGGCTCTCCCGACTTCAAATGCGGCGTCACCACATGACCGGTGCCCAGCGCACCGGCGACCATTGCCATCTGGAGCGGACTCGCCAGCAGCATACCCTGACCTATGGACATCTGCGCCAGATCGCCCGGATACCACCGCTCACCGTACGTCTTGCGCTTCCACTCGTCGTCCGGCACTATGCCGGCGCGATCGTCGGTGAAGTCTATGCCCGTCTTTGATCCAAGGCCGAACGACCTCGCAGCGGACATCAGGGCGTTCGTGCCTATGTCGCAGCCCAGATTGCAGAAGAACGTGTTGCAGCTCACCTTGAGCGCCGAGCACACCGACATAGGTCCATGCCCCCAGCGGCGTGCGCAGTGCAGCGTCATGTCGCCAAGCTCGAAAGAACCGGAGCAGTCGTAAAGCTCGTCCTTCGGATAGCCCATCGAAAGTCCAGCCAGCGCCGTTATCGGCTTGAAGGTGGAGCCCGGCGCGTATGTCCCGCCGGACGCCCTGTTGAGAAGCGGCTTGTCCGGATCGTTAAGGTACCTGTCGTAGACATCATGCGAAAGCGTCGGCACGAAATCGTTCAGGTCGTAGCCAGGAGAGCTGGCGAACGCCAGCACTGAGCCATCTCGAGGGTCCATAACTACACATGCGCCGCGCATGCCCTTCAACTGCTCCTCGGCCACCCGCTGGATGTCGGCATCAAGAGTCAGAACCAGATCCGGACCGCGGCGCGCCTCGGAAACGACCCATTCGCGTTCGGTGAAACCCCTGGCGTCGACCAGCAGCTTCTTCTCGCCGGGAACTCCGCGCAGATAGCCGTTGTAGTACAGCTCAAGACCGCTGCGACCGTAAAGCTCGAACTCGCGGAAATTGAACTTCTCGTCTCCGGCGTCGCCGGCCCCCCTGTCGCGTCCGACATATCCGATCAGGTGTGAAGCGAGCGAGCCGAAAGGATATATGCGCTCCTCCGTCTCCACCACCGAAAAGCCGGCGAAGAGATGCTCATGCTCCATGAACCTAGCAAGCTCCGTCTCGGCCAAATCGCGCCACGCCACAAGAGGTATGGCAAGAGATTGGTTGACATGGCGGCGTATCGCACGTTCGGTCAGATGCGACGGACGGCCTATGGTCTCGCCGATTTCGCCGATCGCCGCCGCGATGGCGTCCACGGTCTCATTCCACGACTTCTTCTGGTAGGCGGACGCATCGCACACTATGGAGACGCACCTCCTGTTGTCTGCAAGTACACGCCCGCGCCTGTCTATTATGCGTCCGCGCATGCCTGCCGTCTGCACGCGACGCACAGACTGGCGCACCTTCTTGTAGTTGTATCCGGATGCCGCATCCACCTGCACCTCCTTAAGATGCACGGCCAAGACGACAAGCCCGGCGATGAACACGGCCATCGTCGCCCAGCAGGACAGGTCGCTTACGATCGATTCGTCACGATTCATCGATCGCCGCACTCCTTTCCGCCAGCGATAAGACCGCCCACGTGGCAACCGCAGTCGCAATTCCGAACGGGATGGCGACAAGCGCCCTGTTGAAGAAGCTGCCGTACGCCACACCAGACCAGAGCCTCAGCCAACCCTGGTAGAGCGGATATGCCATCACAAGGGCACCGTTGGGGAATTCGCTCCATCTGGCAAGCGCCACTACTGCGAGGAAGAAACTGACGCTCGTGGCCGGCGGCAGCCCTGAAATCGCGTCCTCGGCAGCACCTGCCGCAATGGCAAAACCGACAGAGACCGAAACCCTGCGCTTTGACGCGTAAAACACCGTCGCCGCCATCTGAACCGGGAACCCCACGCCCGAGACCTTGGGCAGAAGCTCCTCGGCAGCACAACCGAGAACCAGCGCCAGAATCGTCAACACAAGCTGTACTATCTCATTCTTCACGACGGATGAATACGTCCTCCAGCGACGAACAATCGACTGACGGCAGCACTTCACCCTCGCGAACGAGACCCGTTTCGTCCTTTCGGACGTCAAGCAAAGTGCCGACCTCGAGCCCTTTGGGAAACAACCCGCCAAGCCCGGATGTAACAACCCTAGAGCGCGGAGCAGCCTTGTCCGCGTTCGTCAAATACTTCAAGACAAGAACATCTTCAGTGCCTCCGACCATTATGCCGCGAGGCCTTGCGCCGGACGCCGTCTCTATCTCGCAGGCGACCTTTATGCCGCCGTCAGAGATCAGAGTGACTTCCGCCGTATGCGGAGTGACGTAGGTGACGAGCCCTACAAGACCTTCGGGAACGGCTACAGCAGCGCCTTCCGCCACCCCCGCCAGAGACCCCTTGCCGACCCGGATCTTCCGTCCTCCGCCAGCTGCGCCACCGCCGACAGAAAGAACTTCGGCGGGCATCCATCTGCCGCGCGTGCGAGCTGCGTAATCCAACACCTTCCGGAGACGCTCGTTCTCCGCTTCAAGATAGTCCAGATCGTTTCTCAACACGGCGAGCGACGCGACCTCGCGCCTCAGCCTGGCGGCCTCGGCAGATGCCGCCGCGCCACGGAAGGCCCCTTTTACCCTGGACCACACAACGCCGGCAAAAGAAGCCTTTGCCCTTTCCACCGGATATGCCGCCTCCACCGCAGCCGGACGGCAAGAAGCAAAGACGGCCACAACGGCCACCGCAACCGCAGTGATCGCCCATGTCCCTTTTGTCTTTGCCTTCACTGCTGGCGAATCCCTTCCTTCAATACGGATTCGCCGAAGCGCTTTTTACGACGCCCTCTTGTTCTTCGCGAGGAAATCAAGCTCGTTCATAACGACGCCCGTACCTTCCGCCACGGCGGAAAGCGGATCGTCCGCAACCGTGACGGGCAGCCCCGTCTGGGTCGCAAGAAGCTTGTCGAGGCCCTTCAGCTGCGAGCTGCCGCCCGAAAGCACAAGGCCTCTGTCTACCAGATCCGCCGCAAGTTCCGGTTCGCACTTGTCCAGCGTGGCCCTGACAGCGTCCACGATCTGCGCAACCGGCTCCTTGAGCGCATCCCTTATTTCCTCCGAGGTTATCGTCAAAGTCTTCGGCAACCCCGCCACGATATCCCTGCCTTTGATTTCCAGCGTCTTCTCCTCACCTGTAGGATAGGCGCTGCCGATTTCAATCTTTATGAGCTCAGCGGTACGCTCGCCGATGGCGAGGTTGTACACGCGCTTCACATAGTTTATTATGCAGTCGTCCATCGCGTCGCCGCCCGCCTGCCTGGCCGAGTAGCTGTGGACGATGCCCGCGAGGGATATGATCGCCACCTCGCATGTTCCGCCGCCGATATCAACGATCATGGAGCCGGCCGGCTCGCTGACCGGCAACCCCACGCCAATCGCGGCGGCCATAGGCTCTTCTATGAGGTACACGTCACCGGCGCCGGCCGCATGCGCAGCATCCTCAACCGCCCTCTTCTCGACCTCGGTGATTCCGCTCGGAACGGCGATGACCATCCTGGGCTTGTTGTACTTGGACCAGAAGCGCTTGGGGCAGACTTTCTTGATGAAATACGCAATCATCGCCTCGGTTATGTCGAAGTCTGCGATCACGCCGCTCTTCATAGGGCGTATTGCGACTATGTTGCCGGGCGTGCGGCCAAGCATTCGCTTCGCCTCTTCGCCTACGGCCAGGACGCGCTTGGACCCGGCTTGTATCGCGACGACGGACGGCTCGCGCAACACAATGCCGCGATCCTTGGCGTAGACAAGCGAGTTGGCCGTTCCAAGATCGATGCCGATGTCTGTCGAAAAAAGCGATTTGAGTTTACCGAACAACATTGTGCTCTCTTTCTTTTTCCATTTTGGACATATTTTACATCAAAACCGTCCCGCCTGTCAACCAAAGAAGGCCTTGTAAAGCGCCCTTACGGCGACATCCCTGTCCGCATGACGTATTGCGATCATGAACGAGACCTCGCTGGAGCCCTGGTTCACCATGGACATCGAGATTCCGGCGGACGCCAGCGCAAGGCACGCCTTGGCGAACATTCCCGCCGTATAGCACATGCCTTCGCCAACAACCATGAGTATCGTGATGTCGCGCTCTACTGCGACGTAGTCGGGATCTAGCTCCTTCTTGAGAAGCTGTATGACGCGGCGCTCCCGCTCCTTCGGCAGGTTCTGGCCCTTGACCACTACGCACACGGAATCCACCCCCGACGGCATGTGCTCGAACGGAATCCTCTCGTTCTCGAGGACCTGCAACAGCCTGCGCCCGAATCCGATCTGCCTGTTCAGCAGATACTTCTCGACGACGATGTTGCAGAATCCGTCCATCGACGCTATGCCAACCACAGTACCGGGGATCACCCGGCGCGACTGCTGTATCATCGTACCTGGTTCGGACGGATGGTTGGTATTCCTTATGTTGATCGGTATTCGAGCCCTGACCGCCGGGATGACTGCGTCATCGTTAAACACGCCGAAGCCAGCATACGCAAGTTCGCGCATCTCGCGATATGTCATCGTCGGGATGCCCTCGCCTTCCTTGACCTCGGGCACTATCCTGGGATCAACCGGATACACCGAATCGACGTCGGTGAAATTCTCATAGACGTCCGCGCAAACCGCCGCCGCAAGTATCGAACCGGTAATGTCACTACCACCGCGCGGAAATGTGGCGACCTTGCCTTCTTTCGTATAGCCGAAGAATCCGGGATAGATGACGATTCCCTCGAAGTTGGAGAACGCGCGTGAAAGAGTCGCATAGCTGGAGGGATCGAGCGTGGCATCGCCGAATTCGCCCTGAAGCACCATTCCGGTGTCCTTCGGACTGGCGTAGCGCGCCTTCTTGCCGCGGGCAGAGAATGCAACTGCGACGAGCTTTGCGTTGTTGTCCTCGCCTGCAGCTTTCATCAGATCCATGAACTCGACATTCTTGAGCACAGCAACCTGCGCAAGGCGGTCCATGAGATCCATCTCTATCTCGCGAATGATCTCCTCGCCAAGCCTGAGCTCGCCCGCCATCTCCGCATAGCGCTCTACGACAGCACCGAACTGCCTATCCGTGTTCTCTCCCTTTATGGCGGTCTCGGCGAGCTCTATGAGAAGATCGGTGACCTTGGTGTCGCCCTGATGCCGCTTGCCGGGAGCGGAAACCACGACTATGCGCCGCGCCGGATCGGACAGAACAATCTCTATGACCTTGTTGAGCTGGGTTGCGTTCGCAAGAGAGCTTCCGCCGAATTTGCAGACCTTCATTTTCCCTTATCCCCTATATCATGCGAAGCTTCACCGGCTTCGCGCCAACCACCCCGCTCGCCTCGATCTCGGCAAGCGCCCTCTCAAGGTCGGACACCTTTGCCTCGTGCGTCAACACGACGACAGGTATGAATCCGGAGTCCGCGTCTCCGCCGACCCTCTGCGAATTCGCCGCCGATATGCTCACGTTGTTCCGTCCAAGAATCGTCGCAAAGGTTCCGAACGTTCCGGGCCTGTCGGCCACCATGAAGCGTATGTAGAACCGTGAAGCGATCTCGCCGGCCGCCTTGAGGCGCACATTGCCGTCACCGTAGTTCGGCATGCCACGCGTGTAGCGCGTCTCGCCGGCCGCAAGGTTGCGAGCTATGTCGCCTATGTCTCCTATGACCGTCGAAGCCGTCGGCGCACGTCCGGCGCCGCGCCCGTAGTACATCGTGTAGTCACTCATGTCGCCCTTGACCCACGCCGCGTTGAACGCGTCGTTAACGCTGGCGAGCATGTGCGACATCGGAACGAGCGTCGGAGCGACCGACACCTCGATCTCGTCGCCGTCCTTCGCCACGCGGGCGAGCAGCTTTATCCTGTAGCCGGAGTCGGCGGCGTAGCGCACATCCACCTCTGCGAGATTGCGAATGCCCTCGACGTTGACGTCGGAGAGCTTCGGCTGGAAGCCGTATGCTAGCGCCGCAAGTATGCAGGCCTTGTGCGCCGTGTCAAAGCCGTCTATGTCAAGCGACGGGTCGGCCTCCGCGTAGCCGAGGCGCTGCGCATCCTTGAGGACCTCGCCGAAAGGCAACCCCTCGTTCTCCATGCGAGTGAGTATGTAGTTGCAGGTGCCGTTGAGTATACCGTCTATGGACTCTATCCCGTTGCCGGCCAATCCCTCCCGGAGGACGCGTATTATCGGTATTCCGCCGCCAACGGACGCGCCGAAGTATATGTCCACGTTGTTCTTCGCCGCCGCGTCGAATATCTCCCGTCCATGCTCCGCGAGCAGCTTCTTGTTCGCGGTCACGACACACTTTCCGTTCGCCAGCGCTTCGAGGACGAACTTCTTGGCGACGCCGGTGCCGCCAATCGTCTCGACCACTATCTGCACATCGGGATCGGTCAGCACACTTCTCGCGTCCGTCGTCAGGATGCCTTCCGGTATCGGAACGCCCCGGTCGGTCGTTATGTCAAGGTCGGCGATGCGCCTCAGCGCAATATCCACGCCAAGCCGCTTCGCCATAACATCGCGATGCCTCAAGAGGCCGTCTGCGACGCCCGCGCCTACGGTTCCGAATCCGAGTATGCCAACACCTGTCTGCTTCATCTTACCTTCCTTGTGAGGAGGCGATATTTTACTATTATTTGCCTTCGCCCGTCAACTACTCCCATTCGATGGTCGCGGGCGGCTTGGACGATATGTCGTAGACCACGCGGTTGATGCCGCGTACCTCGTTGATTATCCTGTTCGACATCCTGGCAAGCACGTCGTACGGAATGCGCGTCCAGTCCGCCGTCATGGCGTCGATTGAGTTCACGCTACGTATAGCGCACGTGTACTCGTAGGTGCGCTGGTCGCCCATGACGCCGACGCTCTTGACCGGAAGCAGCACCGCGAACGTCTGCCATATCGTCTTGTAGTCCGGCAGTTTGCGTATCTCCTCCTGGACCCTGATGTCGGCCAGCTGCAGCAGCTCGACCTTCTCCTTCGTGACCTCGCCCAGTATTCTAACCCCAAGCCCAGGCCCAGGGAACGGCTGCCTGTCCAGCAACTCGTCGGCCATTCCCATCACGCGTCCCACCGCGCGGACCTCGTCCTTGAACAGCTCCTTGAGCGGCTCGACCAGCTCGAACTTGAGGTCCGGCGGGAGCCCGCCGACATTGTGGTGGCTCTTGATGGTCTGCGAGGGACCCTTTCTCGGCGAACGGCTCTCGATCACATCCGGATATATCGTCCCCTGCCCAAGATAGCGGCAGTCCTTGAAGCGCCTGGCCTCTTCGGCGAACACGTCTATGAACAGTCGGCCTATTATCTTGCGCTTCGCCTCCGGCTCGTCCACGCCCTTGAGCGCCTCGTAGAACCGATCCGCCGCGCGAACCACGGTAAGATCAAGACCCAGGTTCTTCTTGAACATCTCCTCGACCTGCTCCGCTTCGCGATACCTGAGAAGCCCGTTGTCGACAAAAATGCAGTGCAGCCGTCTGCCGATGGCCTTGTTGAGGAGAACGGCCACGACCGAAGAGTCAACTCCGCCAGAAAGCCCGAGCACCACCTCGTCGTCGCCAATCTCGTCACGCATCCGCGCCACCGTATCCTCGACCCACGTGGTGAGCTTCCAGTCGCGTCTCGCTCCGCACACGCGGAAGACGAAGTTCGCAAGTATGTCGGTTCCGTACTGCGTGTGCACGACCTCGGGATGGAACTGCAGCGCATAGAAGCGCTTGTCGTTGTCGAACATCGCCGCGAAGGGACATGTCGCGGATACGGCGCCGCGCTCGAAGCTGGCCGGTATCGCCTCGACCCTGTCGCCATGGCTCATCCAAACGGTCAGCGTGGAGGGCAACCCCTCGAACAGCGGATTGCCCGGCATCACCTCTATGGGCATCTTTCCGTACTCTCGCTCGGAGCCCGGCACGACCTTGCCGCCAAGCCTGTGGCTCATGAGCTGCATTCCGTAGCAGATGCCGAGAACCGGCAGACCCATCTCGAATATCGCTGGATCCACCGTAGGCGCGCCCTCCTCGAACACGCTGTTGGGCCCCCCCGAGAGTATGACGCCGACCGGAGGATTCTCGCGAAGCTTCTCGGCGGTAGTCTCGCAGCTGACGATTTCGGAATACACCTCCATCTCACGTATG
>Ga0265298_10002257_pt1 | contig 27076 bp, 17 predicted proteins | sample AusTroGonzalo_MG_3_FD_193486 | JGI IMG/M metagenome (GOLD analysis project Ga0265298, IMG submission 193486) | Bovine rumen microbial communities from tropical cattle in Woodstock, Queensland, Australia - Gonzalo_01 | ecosystem: Host-associated > Mammals > Digestive system > Stomach > Rumen ...
CGGCGTCTATATTAAGGTGAAGCAGTAGCCTGTCGGCTAGAAAGAAAAAGGGTCGGGAGAGCAAATCTTCCGACCCTTTTCGCGTAAAGGAGCCTGGCCTTTCCGTACAACTATTTAGCAGCGATAAGTGTGGATGGGGTTGTGACGTACGTCTCGCTGACAAGCTGATAGTCAGAGGATTTCTGGTTACGCAGGTAGCAGCAGACATAGTTGACGTCGACATCGGGTATCAGCGAATAGACCATCTTCTCTACGGGCAGGTCGAAGCTGTCGGTAGCAATGTTGTAACGGCTATACTCGGCATTGTACTTAGTGCCGACAAGAGCGTAGTCATGACGGCTGGCGCATGTCCAGCGGTCCAGGCTGTCGTTCCAGCGGAAGGTGGTGCGACTGGTCAGCTTGCCATCGGCAGCATAGGCGTACTCATACTTCATGTGTGGCTTCAAGGTCGTCATGCCCTTGCGGTTGTCGACGTTCTTATAGACATACATAGTGGTAAGGTCCTTTCCTGTCCATTCGGCATTGAAGAGGTATTTGCCATTGGTCTGGTGGATAACTGTCTCATAGACGTTGTTCACGGTCTCTGAGGTGAGGACTTGTGCCTTGGCACTCATGGCGGTTACGCACATCATCAGGGTTGCAATTACTAACTTTTTCATTGTTGTTCAGTTTTAAAGGATTGGTACTCTGTTCTGTTTAAATTGTTGTTTTACTTGTTAGACGCATGTTCTTTCTGTTTTGCTACAGACTTGCGTCGTTTTTTCTCCCTTTCTTTGTCCGTTAGACGTTTGATGGTTGCAGAAAAGTTGCAAGCGAAGGAAAATTGCAAATAAATTTGCATTTTCACTCGGTTTGCACTACCCTTGACTTCGTCGAAGATAGGCTGCACCTCGGAAAATTGCAAATAAATTTGCATTTTCACTCGGTTTGCACTATCTTTGTCGGCGAAATGAAGAAATGGCTAACAGGCATCTTGGCGATGCTGGCGGCACTGACAGGTTGCCAGCGGAGTGAGCCCCAGGGCACAAAAGCGCTGGAGATGGGACAGGCGGTGTACTACTGGCGCACGGAACTGCGGCTGGACTCCGTGGAACGGGCTTTCCTGCGTACACACGATATTAAAAAGGTGTACTGCCGCTATTTCGACGTAGTGATGCGCGACGGAGAGCCGATGCCCAACGCTACCCTGCGGTTTAACGACACGCTGCCAAAAGGCATCGAGATGGTGCCGACCATCTACATCACAGAGGACTGCATGCACGCAAGGCACGAATGGCTGGCCAAGAAACTGGTGGAGCGCATTCGGCAGATGAACGAGACAAACGACATTAGCGGTGTCAAGGAGATACAGATTGACTGCGACTACACGGCCCGCAGCCGCAAGACCTACTATGAGTTCCTGAAAGAAATTCAATATCAATTATCCGCTCGACCAAAGGTCGCTTGCTACCGAAGGGACGCAAGAATTATCAATTGTCGATTGTCCACCACCATCCGCCTGCACCAACTGTCGATGCCTGCGCCCCCTGTGGACTATGGTGTGCTGATGATCTACAACACGGGCGACCCGCAGAAGTTCATGGAACGCAATCCGATTCTCGATATGCGCGATGTGGCACCATACCTGAACCGCCTAAAGGGCTATGCGCTACCGCTGGCAGCGGCCTATCCCGTTTATAGCTGGCAACGACAGATTCACGGCGTACACATAGAGCACAAGGTGGAGGCCGACGAGATACTGCGTGTAAAGACGGCTGTGGAGTCGAAAAGACCGGAGCTGCGACGCGCTATAATGACCTACTGCTTGGACAAAGAAAACATCAACAGATATAAAACCGAAACGTATGAAGCGATTTATCATCATTAGCCTGCTGACAGTACTGGCACTGCCCATGAGTGCCTGTATCTGGTTCACGAACTACAACAACTACTTGTTCAGCCCCTACGACATGAATGAGTTCCGCAGTCGTGTGGAGGCGACATGTAACGACAACTGGAAGGCCTATTTGGGTTCAAAGGAGGAGTACTACTGGTTTGATGCCGACGAGGCCATTAAGACAGCTCGCAAAAAGAACGACCTGCTGATGGTGACCTACATCCAGAACCTGCAGAAGTACCTGCAGTGTGCGGACGAGAAGCGGCAGGAGCAGTGGGACTATCCCACGAAGGAACAGCTGGCCAAGCGCCGTCAGACGCTAATAACCGTTCGCAACTATGCCCAGACGAAGCTGAAGACGCGTCTGCGCTCACAGCACGCCCTGCTGGTGATGCGCTGCAACATGCTGCTGGGGGAGCACCCTCAGAACGTCACCTTCTGGAACACCACTGGCTCTACGATGATTGAGAGCGTCTATCGCGACATGATGCGCAACATCTTTGCCGGTGCCCTCTACAAGACGGGCAGCGAGTATGAGGCATCTCAAGTATTCGCCGAACAAGGTGACTGGGAGAGCTTAATGACGATGTACTACGAGAAGCGCTCCTGTGCGGCCATCCGTCAGGAGTATCAGCGCCATCCCGACTCTGCCGTGCTGCCCTTCCTGCTGAAGGACTTCGTGAACAACGCTCAGGAGGCGATTGACGCCGGTAACGACGAAGAGGGTTTTGGCGGCAAGCTCTTCATCCGCGATATCACGAAGCAGGAGGCCCGCCAGATGTGCCAGCTCTGTCAACAGGTGGTACGCGAGGGCAAGACTGATGTCCCCGTGATGTGGCAGAGTGCCAAGGCTTGGTTGGAGTTCCTCTTCGACAACAAGCAGCAGGCCGTCAGCGACATCACGAAAGCAGAGACTATGGGAGGCACACAGCGCATGAAGGACAATGCGAGGGTACTGAAATTCTACATCACCGCCTCGCAAATGCCGGACGGCAAGGCCTTCGACAACTACGTGGCCGAGGAGATGGAATGGCTCGACACAAAGCTGAAGGACAACGTATTCTTCAGCGATGCCCAGGCACGCATCACCCACCAAATTCTGATGAAGCGCTACAACACACAGCCCAACCGTCTGCTGGCTATCGAGAAGGTAACGGGCTGTTCGGAATACGATGACTGCATCGACACCATCAAGGTGGAATCGCTGCTGAAATATATGGTATATACGCAGGCACCATCGGCCAACGCCCTCGACAGATACCTGAAGAATGGGCTGAAGAATAGTCCGAAGAGCACCGACTATGAAGCACAACTCAACGACCTGGTGGGCACAAAGTACATGCGCCTGTGTCAGTGGGACAGGGCCATCGGTTGGATACAGAAGGTGCCGCTGTCGTTCTATCAGGAGCAGGGCTACGCCCGCTATGCCACCTTCCGTAAGTTCAATGTCGAGCCGTGGGTGAAGCGCCAGTGGGACGACGAAGAGCGCCCGCAAATGACGCTGAAGACGAATCCGAAGCTGGCATTCGTCAAGGAGATGCAACAAATGGAAGCCAGTGAGAAGGTGCTCACAGGCAAGGCTCTTCAACAATGCTACTACGACCAGGCTGTGCGCTACGCTCAGGCCAGCTATACAGGCGACTGCTGGTATGTAATGCGCAACACAAAAAGCGTTATGGACACCGTCCGTCTGAACGAGACCGACCTTGCCGCCAAGGCTGCCACCCTGCTACGCAAGGCCAGTGCCACCAGCGACTTTGCCTTGAAAGAGAAAGCGCTCTTCGGATTGAGCTACGTCTATATGAATCCGTCGCGCTGGTACGATGACGTGTGGGACGACAACACTTACGAATACAGTCGTAAGTCCAACCGCCAGTCAACCCAGTGGCAGGCTTTCGCCACGCTGGCCGAATTTGAAAAGAAGAACGCGACACGTACCAGTTCGTACGTATCGCGATGTGACGAATATCAGCAGTTCCTGAAGCGCTACCGCCAGTAGCCCTTGGAACTTTCCATTGTCATTGGTAGCGACGCCTGACGTCCAGCGCCTGACGCTCCAGCTCCTTACACATCTTCTCCGGCCTCCAGTCGGGGAAGATGTTTTCTATCTGGTAGCGGTGTGCCTTCTCTGCCGGCAGGACCGTCTCTGCTATGCGCAACTCTTCCTTAAAGATAAATTTCACGCGATTCGACTGTGGTGTAATGTCGTGGCCCTGCATATCCGTTGTGTGGAACTCCAGGAATTCGTTGTCCACCGACCGTATGCCGTAAGGATCGAAGCGCTCCTTCGGCATCAGCTCAGGTGTCTCCAAACGGGTGTTCAGCCACACACAGCGCGGATGGGTGTGCCAGCCACGGGCAAAGTAAGCCGGCGAGACAATATTGCGGATGGTGCACTCATTGAACACATAGCCCCAGTTGGTCGTCGATGTGCGTGGCGCCGCGATGATGTTGTAGTCAACGCCCTCCTTGCATTTCTCGGTGACAATCAGACAGCGGTTGAATACGACATCGCCGGCACCGCATAGGAAGTCGATGGTGCCGTGCAGTTCGCAGTCCTCGAAGTAGTGTTGGCACTCTTCGCTGTGGCTGTAATAGGTATCCTGATACGACAGCATCCTCACGCGCTTGAAGATGACCCGGTTGCCCTTATCTTGCCAGCAGACAGCACGTCCGGCAGCCCCAGAGTGGTAGTAGTCGAGGTCGTTCTTCAGCGTCAGGTCCAGCACATAGGTGTTCACACCGCGGTTCAGCAGCGTAGCGGTCTTGCCGATGCCCTCATTCTCCACTGCCGGTGCATTACGGATGACTGTGCCTTCCATGCTCTCGCCGACAATCGTGAGGTTATGGCCGAGAATGGGCGTTAGTACGCGGTCGCCCAAGTCATAGTAACCATTAGGAATATAGATATAGAGACGTTCCGACGCTGAATCAGAATTCAAGCGCCCGGCCTCTTCGAGCGTTGCCAGCAGGTTCTCTGCGTCGCCAGCCTTGACGACGAGGCAACGAGGCTTCGCAATCAGCATAGCAGGAATAAGCAGCAGTAGTGCTGCAAGGAGTAGATTGTTTTTAGTCATCTGGTTGCAAAGATAGGCGTTTTTAGCCATTGTAGCAAATTTTTTCGGCAAAAAATGCAGGAATTACAAAAAAACTCCGTACCTTTGCAGCCGATTTCCACGAAATCACACCTAAAGATCGGGATGTAGCGCAGTTGGTAGCGCACTACGTTCGGGACGTAGGGGTCGGGCGTTCGAGTCGCCTCATCCCGACCAGAAAACAGCGAGGTGGCCGAGTTGTCGGCCACCTTTTTTTAAGAATGACAGCTCCAAACAAGATGAAAGACTTCAGAATAAAAGTAGTATTACTGCTGCTACTGGTGGCCTTCACGTCAGTCTCAACATCGGCCAGCACCGTCAAACAGCTCGACATCAGGGCTTTACTGCACCCAGATGGTTCAGCCTCCATTGAGGAGCGCTGGCTCATCGACCTGGACGATGACGACGCGAAGACCGAGTGGTATGTGGCTCATCGCGGGCTCAAGGACATGCGTATCAGAAACCTGACAGTTGTCGGTTATGTACCTAGCAATGAAGGGCTGACGCCATTTGAGACACTCGACGAGTGGGACGTTGATGCCAGCCGCAAGAAGAAGACAGGCAAGTGCGGTCTGAACAATAGCGGACAGGAAATTTGCTGGGGTTTCGGCGACTATGGCGAACACGAATATATCGTACGCTACACGCTGACGCATCTGGTGAAGTCCTACGACACGTGCGACGGCTTCAACCACTGCTTCGTTGACATGAACTGCGAGGTTGAGAATGCCACCGTGACCATCGAGGCTACCGACAGCATTGCCCTCTCTGAGGCCAACACCCGCCGCTGGGGCTTCGGCTACAAGGGCCGCATTGAGTTCAAAGGAAACAGCATTGTGGCAACGCCTGAGGAGACGATTGGCGACGGCAAGCGCATCATCATCATGCTGGAGATGGACAAAGGTATGTTCGCCCCCGACACCGAGGGCGGCGAACCCTGGGCCGACAAGAAGCAGCGGGCACTCGACGGCAACGACTACGATACGGATGACGACCTGACCTTCTGGGACTGGGTGTGCGTGATAGGCTTCTTCCTCGTTGTCATCATCTTCTATCTGCTCATGAACGTGATGGCCAGCCTTGGGCTGGCACTGCTTTGGCTGCTGCTGTCTGTCGTTTGGTGGGTCGTTTCGCTATCGCCGCTGCGCACCTGGCGTCGCCGCAAGAAGCTCGGCATCGGGAAAGGTCACTATTTCCGTGATGTCAAAAAGGAATGGTCGATGAGGGAGAACAAGATGCTTGTCGACGACTTGAGCTACTGCTTCGGCATGAACAACGAACGCATCATCGGCGCCCTGCTGCTCAGGCTTATGTCTAGAGGCCACATCACCATCGTCAGGGAGAAATACAAGGGTAAGGATTGTGACATGCTGAAGATTGTTACCCCAGCCCATGAGATTGACAAGACGGCCAAGGGTGACAACCGCTTGTGCAGCCATGTGCTAAGACTGCTGACGCTGGCCTCCGGCCAAGATCAGATACTGCAGCCCGACGAGTTCAAGCAGTGGTGCAAGAAGAAGTCGAACTCCACTGACATCAAGAACTTCCTGGACCTGCTGGATACGAAGTATGACAAGCAGTATATCAATGAGAATGCTGCTGACCTCTATGGCCTAAAGGCTTTCCTGAACGACTTCTCGCTGCTGAACGAACGCTCCATGATGGAGGTGAAGCTCTGGGACGAGTATATGGTCTATGCCGAGTTCTTTGGCTTGTCAGACAAGGTGAGGAGCGAGATGAAGAAAATCTGCCCTGAGTATCTGAATATGTCGCGACTGGCGCAGAGCCTTGAAGTGGCCAAGGATACCGATATCGTCTATATGTTCAGCGACTCCATCTATACATCGGCAACGAATGCCGTCGAGCGTGCTGCCAGCCAGTCCAAGTCTTCCACTTTCTCCGGTGGTTTCGCCAGTTTCTCTTCGAGTGGCGGTGGTGGTGGCTTCTCCGGCGGTGGCGGAGGCGGCGGAAGATAGCCTTTTCTTGATATCCATCTATAACATTTTCACTCAATCTATAACATTATGAGACAGTACAGACAATGGATGATGGCCGCCATCCTGATTTTCTGCGGCATCGTATCCTACGCCCAGCAGGTCGTAGTGACCTATCCCGACCCGTTCCTGACAGACGCCACCCGTCCCGATGGTCTCAAGTTCCTTCCCGCTCCGCTCGAAGTAACTGACCCTGCCTTCTGCAACGACTTCTACTACTATCAGTGGGGCAAGCAGCAGCGTCAGACGCCTTTCGGTGAGCAGGCCAAGAAAGACGGACCAATGGAACTCTACGAAGCCTTCTCCGCAGCCTTTGGCATGACCATCAGCCCCGCTCTGACTCCCGAAATCGATAACCTGGCTGGAGGTGCCGGCAGCGATGCCCACAGCGCCAACCGCCGCGTCAAAAACTATTACCAGCGCAAGCGCCCCTTCGTACAGTTCGCCGAGCCATCGCTGGTGCCGGAAACCGAGGAGGAAGAGGCCAAGGACTACAGCTATCCCTCAGGCCACGCCACTCGCGGCTACGTCTATGCAATGACGCTGGCACTCATTGAGCCCGACTCAGCCAATGTCCTGATGAAGCGTGCCTATGACTATGCCCTCGGACGCGTGGTCGCCGGCTATCACTACAAGAGTGACATCGACGCCTCAGCCATTCTTGCCGCCTCCGTCATGGGAGCTCTCGCCGGCAACGACGCTTTCAGAAAGCAGCTGGAGAAGGCCAAGGCAGAATACGCCCGACTGAAAGGCAAGAAGAAATAGAAGAACATATAATCAACTCAATTTATAACAATTCAAGAATAATGAAAAATCTAGCAAAGATTGCAATGGGACTCATGCTGTTGATGATGCCCATGACCCTGATAGCCCAGACAGCCAGCGAAGCACGCAAGACGCTTAAGGCGTATTGTGACGAGAAGAACGAGGACTGTCCTATCAAGGACGGCGACGATGACGCATACTATGTGCTGTTCGGCTTTGAGGACGACCAGATGAACATCGTCTATGGCGTTGGCACTGAGCCGTTCGCTATGCTGAAGCAGAACAAGAAGGCTCTGCTGAAGGCCGTTAACGACGAGCTGAAGACCAACGAGGAGCTCCTCGGAATGGTCATCTATCTGACTGCCTGCAACGGAACCTTGGCATTCATCATCTGCGACTACAACGGCGACATTGAAGACGAGAACAACCGCCTGCTGGTAGGATTTGAGGCCAAAGACCTCAAGGAGCTCGTCAGACAGGTAAAAGAAGGTGAATAAGCAATACGCTATTTGCAACCGCATTGACCAGGGGGCGAACGAATTGTTCGCCCCCTGTTTTATTGGCTATATTTGTTAAAAGGTGTGTAATTTTTTGTATTGTGCTCACTTATTCGTACCTTTGCAAAAACACATTTTTCAGATGAAGACATTCGAAGAGCTGGGCGTCTGCCAGGAAATCAGACGAGCCATTGAAGAGATGGGGTTTGTGCAGCCGATGCCGGTGCAAGAAGCCGTGATTCCAAGTTTGTTGGAGAGTAGACAGGACACCATAGCATTGGCCCAGACGGGCACGGGCAAGACGGCGGCCTTCGGACTGCCGCTGCTGCAGCGACTGGACCTGAGCAACAGGGACACGCAAGCGCTGGTGCTGTCGCCGACGCGTGAGCTGTGCCTCCAGATTGCCGACGACCTGCGCGACTTCTCCCGATATATGGACGGCGTGCATGTGGAGGCCGTCTATGGCGGTGCAGCCATCGAGCAGCAGATACGTGCGCTGAAGAAGGGAGCACAGATTATCGTGGCAACACCGGGACGACTCATCGACCTGAAGAACCGCGGCTACGCCCACTTGGAGAACGTGACGAACATTGTGCTCGACGAGGCCGACGAGATGCTGAACATGGGCTTCTCGGACGCCATCAACGAGATCTTCGAGACACTGCCCGCCGAGCACTCTACGCTGATGTTCTCGGCCACGATGAGCCGCGAGGTGGAGCGTGTGGCCAAGAAATACCTGACGAACGCACAGGAGATTGTTGTCGGTAGCCGCAACGAGGGTGCTGAGAACGTGAACCACATCTACTACATGGTGCAGGCCAAGGACAAGTACCTGGCGCTGAAGCGCATCGTCGACTTCAACCCCAAGATATTCGCCATCATCTTCTGCCGCACGAAGCTGGAGACGCAGGAGGTGGCCGACAAGCTGATACGCGACGGCTACAACGCCGAGTCGCTGCACGGCGACCTCTCGCAGCAGCAGCGCGACCTGACCATGCAGAAGTTCCGTCAGCACACCGTACAGCTGCTGGTGGCAACGGATGTGGCAGCACGCGGACTGGATGTCGACGATCTGACACACGTCATCAACTTCGGACTGCCTGACGACATTGAGAACTACACCCATCGCTCAGGCCGTACGGGCCGTGCCGGCAAGAAGGGTACGAGCATTTCTATTGTCCATCTGCGCGAGAAGTTCAAGATTCGTAACATCGAACGCGAGATAGGCAAGAAATTTGAAGAACAGGCGATTCCCAAGGCCGAAGAGATCTGCAAGAAGCAGCTCTATAAGGTGATGGACCAGATTGTGAAAACCGATGTCGATGATGACGAAATAGCCCCGTTCATGCAGGACATCAGCCGCTACTTCGAGTACATCGACAAGGAGGAAATCATCAAGAAGATTGTGTCGCTGGAGTTCGGCAAGTTCCTGGCATACTACGCCGATGCGCCTGAGATTGAAGCAGTCAAAGAGGAACGCGGAAAAAAGGAGAAAGGCAAGAAAGGCAAGCGCGACTGGCGCGACGAACGCCCGCAGACCGACCGCGAGAAGATGATGAACAAGGCCGAGAAGGGCTACAAGCGCCTATTCATCAATCTCGGCAAGAAGGACGGTTTCTTCCCTGGCGTGCTGATGCAGACGCTGAACCGCTACGTCGGTGGTCGTCAGGCAGTGGGCCATATTGACCTGCTCGACACCATCTCGTACTTTGAGGTGCCCGAACGCGATGCCCGTAAAGTGATGACGCAGTTGACGGGTATTCGTTACAAGGGACGTACTGTCCGTTGTAACGATGCCGACGACACGGCTGCGAAATACGACAACTTCAGTCCAACGAAAAAAGGTAAGCGTGATTTCAAAGGCGAGAAACCCGACTTCTCGGAAGAAGGCTGGGCACGTCGTCGTCCGAAGAAGCGATAACAGAAATTCCTACAGCGCAGCCATCACATCTGCAGGGGGCAGTCCCTGCTCCAGCAGCCGTTTCATGTAGTCCATATAGGGGGCAGCATGCTTGAAGAACATATAATAGCCGCTGCACAAATAGTTCAGACCAGGCTGTCCGTAGCGGTCGTTAACGAAGCGGTTCTTGGGACATTCGCCGTTACAGGCAAAGCCAAACTCACACTCGCGGCACTGTCGGGGCAGCTGTTGCTGCTTTATACTGGCGAACTGCTGTTGCTGCGCTGAATACATCATCTCGGTAATGGTCTTCTCGTGCAGATTACCCAAGCGGTACTCTGGGAAGACGAAATGATCGCACGAAAAGAGGTCGCCGTTATACTCCATCACGGCCACGTTGCCACACTCCGGCGACAACGTACAGACACCAGGAGGCTCCCCTACCCAATTGGCCAGTGTGGCGTCGAACAGCTGAACAAAGTATTCGCCGACATCATGCCGCACCCATTCATCGAAGAGCGTACAAAGAAAGTTCCCCCACTGCTCAGCACTGACAGAGAGCTCGGTCAGCGTGCCTTCAGCCTGCATGCCCGGAGCCAGCATCAGTCCGTCCGTTCGACTGACACGACGTTCCACAATAGGGGCAAACTGAATGTAATGGCAACCAATGTCCTTGAAGAAACGGTAGAATGCCAGCGGCTCCTCTGCGTTATGTCGATTCACAACAGCCATCGCATTCCACTCCACTCCATGCTTGTTCAGCAGACGGATACCCGCCATCACCCTGTCGAACGAAGGCTGTCCATCGGCCGTTGTGCGATGGCTGTCGTGTAACTGCCGGGGGCCGTCAATGGATACTCCCACCAAGAAGTTATGCCGTCGGAAGAAGGCACACCACTCATCCGTCAACAGCGTGCCGTTGGTCTGAATAACGTTGTCAATCTGACGCCCACGAGCGTACTGCCGTTGCAGTCGCAGAGCCTTTTCGTAGAAAGAAAGAGGCCGCAACAGCGGCTCGCCGCCGTGCCAGGTAAAAAGTACCTGAGGGGTGGTCTGCGCCTCTATATACTCCTTGACGAACTTCTCCAGCAATTCGTCACTCATGACATGCCGATGGCCATCATCGTAGAGCTTTTCTTTCTCCAGATAATAGCAGTAGCGGCACCTGAGGTTACAACTGGCACCAGCAGGTTTCGCCATCACATAGAGCGGACGGGCAAAGGGTGCTACGGTTTTCACTTCTCGTTGTCTTCAGGTATGGGGTAGTTCGCACTCGGCTTGTGCATCTGTCGCATGACAGCATCCAGCTGGCGCACCATTTCGGGATGCTCTGCAGCAAGGTTATGCTCCTCACGTGGGTCGTCAGAGATATGATAGAGCTCCAATGGGGCATCCTTCTTCACCGTCACGCACTTCCAGTCGCCGAAGCGGACAGCACGCTGCTTACCCGGGAACTCCCAGTAGAGATAACGATGGTCGGTATCGACCTGACCGCCGAAGAACAGGGGCGATATGTCAATGCCGTCAGTCTGGGGCACCGCCTTCTCACTGCCCGTCAGACGTGCCAGCGTTGGCATGAAATCGGGGAAATAAACCTGATTGCTAACCTGACGGGCAGGTACACGGCCAGGCTGGTTAACGATAAGAGGCACCTTGATGCCGCCCTCGTAGAGCTGTCCCTTGCGTCCTTTCAGGCCTGCATGGCAGTTAAGTTCGCTCAGCGGAGCCATGACGGCAGCACCATTGTCGGAGGCAAAGATGATGAGCGTGTTTTCGCGCAGTCCCAGATTGTCGAGAGCTCCCAGCAGACGACCGACATGGTAGTCCATGTGGGTGACGAGGGCTGCATAGCGCTTGGTGTTCAGCGACCACTCGCCGTGCTCGTCGTACCACGACGTGTCGTCGATGTTATAGGGTTCGTGGGGAGCATCATAGCCGAGGAAGAGGAAGAAAGGCCGCTCCTTGTTGCGATGAATGAAGGCAATGGCGTCGTCGGTAGAAATCTCGGTGTTGTGACGCACATGGGCATCGTGGGCATTCTCCTCAATATGTACCAGACTGTCGCCCCACAGACGGTAGTAAGGGTAGTAGTAGGGCGAATTGCTGTGTACGGTGGAAATAGTCCATCCGTAGAACTCATGGAAGCCGCGGTGGTTGGGCGCCGAACCGGGGTCGTAGCCGTCCAGATGCCACTTGTTGACCAGACAGGTGCGGTAGCCTGCTGTCGAGATGACGGTAGCAAGCGTAGTGTCCTCGGGCAGCAGATTGGCACGACGGACAATGGTCGTGTCACCCTGAGGGTTGATTTTCAGTCCCGTCATGCCACCAGCATAGCACTGATTGTCGCGTATGCGGCTGTTGCCGCTGTTGCGCCCCGTCATGAGCGAACAGCGCGAGGGCGAACTGATACCGCTACCGGCGTATGCCTGCGTAAAGCTGGTGCCCGTGGCTGCCAGGCGGTCGATGTTTGGCGTCTTGATATATTTGTTGCCATAGCACGACAAGTCGCCATAGCCCATGTCGTCGGCCAGTATGAAGATGATGTTAGGCCGCTCGGGCGTAGCCTGCGTCTGATGGTCGGCAGCCGTTGCCGACTGCGCCATCACGGCACCCACGGCCATCAGTACCTGTCTTGTGTCCTTTCGCATTGTCATTGCTTCAAAAATCGCGTAATTGTTTAATTGTGAATTATGAATTGTGAATTGTGTAATACTGTTATTGGGCCTCAAAGGTAAGGAAAAGAATTGAGAAAACGATATCGAATAGGAGAAAATCGACATTTATGGTTATAATGTTTGGATAATTGCTTGTTTTTTAGTTATTTTGCAATCAAATTATAAATGTTACAAATGAAAAAACTTATTTCAACCATGATCCTTTGTGGTATGGCACTGGCTATGTATGCCCAGTTCTATGCCTCTCCTAACGGGAAATTGAAGCTTCAGGTAATGGCCAACGACAAGAAGGCCGTCATCAGCTACGAACAGCAGAAGGTGTTCGAGATGGCCGACGTCCAGTTCAGTCAACTGACTTTTGTCAGAAAGGTGGAGGCCAACTACCAGATGCTGGAAGGCAAGCGTCTGCACTGCACCAATACCGCCAACGAGTATCAGGCTCCCATCGGCACTGACGCGAAGGTGGTGATGAGACTCTACAACGACGGCATCGCCTTCCGCTATGAATATACCAACCTGCAGAACAGCAAGGCACCTGCCGAGCACACGTCCTACATCATTCCTGAGGGGACGAAGCGCTGGATGCAGCAGTGGAGCGACGGTTACGAGGGCTTCTTCCCGCTGACAACCACCGCCGAGGTGAAGACGCTCGGCGGCTTTGGTGGCGCGATGGAGCAGAAGGACATCAACACCCACTGGGGTTATCCGCTTTTGTTAGAGGTGAGAGGTGAGAAGCCAGAGGTGAGAGGTGAGTCTGTATTTGCTTTGATCACCGAGGCCAATATCGAGCGCCGTCAGAGTGCTTCGAGTCTCTTCAACAAGGGCGAGGTGTTCAGCGTTGTGCAAGACCAGAACGACCTGTTGCTCACGGGCCAGTGGCACACCCCCTGGCGTGTTGTCATCGTCGGCCGCTTGGCTGACATTGTGCAGTCAACACTGGTCACCGACGTCAGCGAGCCTTCCAAGCTCGACGACACCAGCTGGATTAAGCCCGGCGTGGTGTCGTGGATCTATTGGGCCTACAACCACGGTTCCAACGACTACAACATCATCAAGAAATACGTCGATATGGCCGTTACGCTGCATCTGCCCTACGTACTCATCGATGCCGAGTGGGACGAGATGGACAAGGTGGCCAGCAACGAGGGCAAGACCATCGTCGACGCCGTTGGCTACGCCCGTTCGAAGGGCATTAAGCCGATTATCTGGTATAACTCGTCGATAGGTTGGGTGAACGGTGCCCCCGGTCCCAAGTATCGTCTCAACAAGCCCGAGGATCGCGAGAAGGAGTTTGCATGGTGCGAGAAGATTGGTGTGGCCGGTGTGAAGATCGACTTCTTCAGCGGCGACAACCAGGCCAATATGGACTATTGTCAGGACCTGCTGGAGAGTGCCGCCCGTCATCATCTGCTCGTGAACTTCCACGGCGCCCCCATTCCCCGTGGCTGGCAGCGCACCTACCCCAACCTGCTCTCGACAGAGGGTGTCTATGGTGCCGAGTGGTACAACAACGTGCCTCACTTCACGAAAAAGGCCGCCAGCCATAATGCTACGCTGCCCTTCACCCGCAATGTCATCGGCCCTATGGACTATACCCCCTGTGCCTTCAGCGACTCACAGCATCCGCACATCACGTCGTTGGCCCACGAGCTGGCACTCACCGTACTCTTTGAGAGTGGTCTCCAGCATCTGGCCGACCGTCCTGAGAGCTTCCTCTCTCAGCCTCAGGAGGTACAGGCTTTCTTAGGTCAACTGCCCACCGTGTGGGACGAGACACGCTTTGTGTCGGGCTATCCTGGCGAGAGTGCCGTCTTGGCACGTCGCAGCGGTAAGACGTGGTATGTGGCCGGCATCAATGGTAAGGACGAGTTGCAGACACTGTCCACCAACCTCCGTTTCGTGAAAGGCGTGAAGAGTGCCCGTCTGTTTGCTGACAACACTAATGGTCAGTGGCAAATCAGCAATATTAAGAAGTTGCCCAAGCAGATGGCGTGTCAGCCGCGTGGCGGCTTTGTACTGGTCATTAGCCAAAAGTAGGCGATATGAAGACATGGGCAATAACGTCAGCCGTCATACTGGCGATGGCCGCACTGACACAGGAAAGTCCACAAGAAGATGCGTCAGCGCAGTTGGCACCCGACTGGGAGAACCCCGCTGTGCTCGGCATTAACAAACTGCCCTATCATGCTACGCTGCAACAGCCTTCAAAGTGGAAGGACTGCAAGGAAATTGTCTCGCTTGACGGCCAATGGCAGTTCCATTGGTCGAAAGACCCGGAGTCGCGCCCAGCAGATTTCTATCGTGAGAACTACGACGTGAGCAGCTGGGATAAGATTACGGTACCTGGCTGCTGGCAGTTGCAGGGCTATGGCAAGCCCATCTATGTCAACATGCAGTATCCGTTCCATCGCGACCGTCCCAGCGTGACTGGCGAGCCCGCGAAGAACTGGTACGCCTACGACCATCGTAATCCTGTTGGCTCGTATGTGACCTATTTCGATGCAACGAAGGAGATGCTCTCGAAGAACCTCATTCTGCACTTCGGTGGCGTCCATTCTGCTATGTATGTCTGGGTGAATGGTCAGAAGGTGGGCTATAGCCAGAACTCCATGTCGCCTGCTGAGTTCGATGTTACCAAGTTCCTTCGTAAGGGCAAGAACAAGCTCGCTGTCGAGGTCTATCGCTGGAGCGATGGCTCGTACCTCGAGTGTCAGGATATGTGGCGCCTCTCGGGCATCTTCCGCGAGGTGCAGCTCTGGGTGCGTCCCTTGGTACATATCGCCGACTATAAGGTGGAGGCCATCCCCAACAAGGCCTTCTCAAAGGCCTCTGTGACCGCCGATATCGCCATCTGCAATACCGGTAAGAAGAAAGTCAAGAATGTGAGCGTGTTCTTCAAGACCTATGAGAATCAGGGCGAACAGCCCTCGACTGTCAGGCCGGACGGTTACTTCGCCTCTGCCCCAGTGATTCTCCCTGGCGACACCACGCATGTCAAGATCACTTACACCATCATTCATCCACGTATGTGGTCGGCCGAAAAGCCCAATCTCTATGACTACAGTATAGAATTAAAAGTCTCCCCTAAGGAGGAAGCCGAGCACTTCGACAATTACTTCGGTGTGAAACGTGTGGAGTGCGTGGGCGAGGTCTTCAAAATTAACGGCAAGAACGTGAAGCTGCGTGGCGTGAACCGTCACGACCACCATCCTGTGACTGGTCGCTACGTCGATGATGCCACCTACGAGAAGGACATCGCGCTGATGAAGCAGGCCAACATCAACTTCCTGCGCACCTCGCACTATCCCGACCGCGAGTACCTCTACGAGCTCTGCGACCGTTGGGGCATCTACGTCATGGACGAGGCCAATCAGGAATCGCACGGCTACGGCTATGCCAATAAGGTGATGGGCGAAGACCCCGACTGGAAGGATGCCCACGTGGACCGTGCCGTCAGCCTTGTGCAGCGCGACAAGAACCACCCCTGCGTCATCTTCTGGAGCCTCGGCAATGAAGGCGGCGTAGGACCCAATATGAAGGCTATGCGCGAGGCCGTCGTGGCCCTCGACACCATCGCCCTACCCTTCTGCGATACCGATCGCAGTCAGAGCGACATCTACGATGACGGCTATCTCACCCCAGACCGACTTGCTTCCGAAGCGAAGAGGATTACCGACCGTCCTTTCATGATGCGCGAATATGCTCACGCTATGGGCAACTCCGTAGGTAACTTCCAGGAATATTGGGATGTCATCTATGCCGACTCCAGTATCTGCGGTGCAGCCATCTGGGACTGGGTGGACCAGGGATTAAGTGAAGAATTAAGAATGAAGAATGAAGAATTTGCTACTGCAACACATGCAACGGACAGGACGGCGCAGCCCGATTCTTCATTCTTAATTCTTCATTCTTCATTTTTATTCGGTGGCGATTTCGGCGACCAGCCCAACGACGGAGCCTTCTGTATCAACGGACTCATAGCACCCGACCGCGTGCCCCATCCCCACTACTATGAGGTGCAGCACGTCTATCAGCCCATCACGTTCGTACTTGAAGACGATGCTATCCGGCTCATCAACCGCAACCTGTTTACAGGCCTCAATGAATACGAGTATTATTACGAGCTTGCGCGAAATGGTGAGATTGCCGGCGGTGGACTGCTGGATCTCAAGGGCGACCGCATCGAACTGCCCTACTATCCTGATGACAATGAAGTGACGATGACCATCGAAGCTCGCCTGAAGGAAGACAAACCTTGGGCAAAGAAAGGCTTTGCCGTCGCCCGCGAACAGTTCATCCTCAGAGAGTATATCTACCCTGGTTTCTCCACCCTCACCTCTCACCTCTCACCTCTTAAGAACATCACCATCTCCGGCAACGCCCTCACCTCGTGGATTATTGATGGAAAGGAGATGCTCGTTGCTCCCCTCGAGCCCTACTTCTGGAAGCCCGAGAACGACAACCAGCATGCCGCCCACTTTGCTGAGCGCACTGCTATATGGAGAAATGCCACTGATGTCACGGTGAAGTACACCGTCATTGATGAACGCACTATCAAAGTCGATATGGACTATCAGCCGTCAAGCACCGATAAACCCGTGATGCCCAAGTTCGGCATGCGTATGCGCCTGCCTGCCAGCTTCACCGACATCGAGTACTATGGCCGTGGCCCGTGGGAGAACTATCCCGACCGCAAACGCAGTGCCTTCTTAGGACGTTACAAGATGCCCCTCTCCGAGTACGAGACGGAGTACATCCATCCGCAGGACAACGGTTGCCGAACAGACGTGCGTTGGTTCAAAATCTCTGACAGTCAGAAAGCCCTCAGCATCGAAGGTCTCCAGCCCCTTTGCATCCGTGCCTGGGACTATGGTGAAGAGGATTTGGAACAGGCTAAGCATCCACACGAAATAAACCGTGGACGCTTCGTCAATCTGAATATTGACCTAAACGTCCACGGTGTCGGCGGCGTAGATACTTGGGGGGCGCGTACGCTACCCCAGTACACCATTGACGGCAACCAGCCCCATCACTACGCCTTTATGCTTGAATGGAAGTAACCTATTAGTCTTCCTTCACAATCGGATAAAGTTCGATGAACTCGCCCTGATGGTTCTGACCGTCGTTAATGAGTTCGGCGAACTTCTCACCTACCGTCTCGATGTCATGGAAACCAGGTAGCGCCATATTGCCGTTCAGGTCGGTGGTGGTGGGTCCCGGGTGAACAGAGAACACCTCAACAGGAGTATTGCTCTGCTGGAACTCGATGGCCATCACGCCCATCATCGCATTCTGTGCTGCCTTGCTGGCAACGTAAGCCAGTGGATGCCAGTAGGGACTGATCTCTGAGGGCACGGTAACGTTGGCGATGCGACCTTCGTTTTTGGTGAGCAGGGGTATCAGAGCCTTCGTCAGGGCGAAGGTGCCGATGAAGTTCACGTCGAGTGTCTCTTTGATGTCGCTCAGTTCCGTGTGCTCGCTGTTGACGCTCATATCGCCAGGGATGCCGGCATTGTTGACCAAGAGCGAGAGACCGGCATATTTCTCCTGAATCTCCTTGGCAGCCAGCTCAATGCTGTTAAGGTCGCGAAGTTCGACGCTTACCCATCCCAGCACGTTAACACCAGCCTGTTTCAGTTCGCTGATGGCCTTCTCGGCACGCTGCTCGTCGCGTGCACCAATAATCACCTGCCAGCCACTCTTTCCCAAGTGCTTGGCAATTCCAAATCCGATGCCCTTGTTGGCACCTGTCACAAAAACAATCTTATCCTTCATATCTATTGAAAAAAAGTGAAATCACACCGCAAAGGTACGGCGGAAATCAGAGGTACACAATCACCATGATGCGGTATTCCGCATACCAAACGTTTGGTACGTGCATGGTGGCATAAAAATAAAACATGGAACACTTCAATCGAAGCATTCCATGTATTAATAATAGGTTTGTATGCCGCGCTTGTCGGCTTCTCATTCTGGAGCTATTACCAGTCTACGCCTCCTCTTGAGCCAGCAACACCATCATCTTCGCCACCATATTCGTAGTCTCCGCCGGCAACTGGTGCATCATTGGCATCAAGGATATTACCAGTCAACGTCTCGTTGGAACCTGCCAGCAGGTGACTATCTACCTGACAGAAAAATATTTCAATCTCTGGTGTCTTATATATCTTTTTCATATACTTCTTTTATTATTTCACAACAACTTTTTGGCCATCTACAATATAAATGCCGCGTGGCAAATCCTTCGGGCTCTCTACATTCATGCGCATACCGCTGATGGTATAGATACCGCTGGCAGCTTGACGTTCGTTGCCTGTTATCTGCTGTATATTCTCAATGCCTGTTGTCTCACTATCGTCGGTCAAGCCGCCCAGTCTTGCATTGTTCATAACAGCACCATCCTTCAAGATCTCGAAGTAGCAGCGATACGGAGGAACGTATGTTCCGCCCCATGTTGCCGTTTTCTTGAACAGCATAGAAGCATCGCCATCATTGTCGGTACTGCTGACGAGATAGAACAAATCCTTTGGCAGATACTTGTTGTCGATATAGCTGCCGCGCATTCTCACAGAGACGTTGTTTTCTGCATCAGCAACAACCGTCGTTGAAACATCACAAGTCCAGTGAGCAGCCGTCATTGAGCCTTCTCTGAGCATATCCAACTGTGTAGCTCTTGGCATATAGATCAGATACGGTTTATCTGACTGCAGATCGTCAATGCTTACCTGCTTGAACGTCAGGTTATAGTTACCCGCCGTAACATCCGGTTCTGCCTTGATAAGCTCAGCGATAATCACGTCATTGACATAGTTGGTTTCCCCATCCATGAACGCAGTAGTTTTCAGATAGTTCTTATAGGTGGTTTCACCGCCGAAGGGGAAGCAGATAGTGCTCCACTTCAACGCCTGTACGCTCCGTGAAGACTGAATTTCCCAGGAATATTTGTTCTTATAGCCACCATTCGCCTCCGTGAAGTCTCCCGTGTGCTCTGTATAATATCGCTTGTCTGTCCAGTCCGGATTATCAGAACCTTTGGTATTATACACGTTTGTTTTGTCAAGACGTGCCCATACATGTTCTCCGTCTGTTTCCTGTCCAATATAAGCATTATAGGCTTCCTGGCCGTTTACCCAGAAAGTACAGTTGTTTACATGTTTGCAGGTATCGACCGGTCCGAAGGAATACAATCCTGTTATGACGTCGGCCGACTTCAGCATACCAGGCTCTCCGAGCAGATATACATTTTCCAGACTTTGACAACCATGCAGGAATGCTCCTTCAATATTCTTCACCGAAGCAGGGATAACCAACGACTTCAGCGCAGCACATCCGCAGAGGAAATGTCCACCGACATTCTCCAGGTTGTTGGGCAGGTTCACGCGTTTCAGATTCGGCATGTGTGCAAAGCCGAAGTAGCCAATCGACAGCGGCTCTGTTCCGTTCTCGAAGTTGACGTAGGTGATACTGCTACCGCTAAACGCGTTGGCACCAATGCTTGTCAGACTACCCGGCAGATTGATACTCGTAATGCTGTTGCAGTCGTTGAAGGCAAACTTCTCAATTTTAGTGAGCGACGTGCAACTGCTCAGATCCAAAGATCCCTCTATACCGGTTCTGTAGAATGCGCTCTCATCAATTGTTTCAAGTGCCGTGCAACCCGACAGATTGAGAGATTTCAGATTTAAATTACCATGTGAATTATTACTGTTTGACAATTTTGTCAGGTATGTGTTTCTGCTAAAGTCCAACGATGTTGCATATTGCGGAAGTGCTCTAACCTCAACAACTTGATAGGTCACATTATCAGTCACAAACGTAGCAGGAATACGGTATGCCCCAGTATAATCCACTTTTGCACGATATGCCACAATTGTGCATGTTTCATCACCTAATATCAGATACGGCTCGGTTTTTTCCTCGCCATCAATATATACAGGACCATCAACATAGTGCTCTGTTGTATAGATGTCATCCGTCCACCATGTTCCATAACGATCGCCTTTCTTCAAGCGTATTTTAACCTGATACCGTGTTTGCGGAGTCAGGCCTGTTAGAATCTGTGAAGGCGTCGTAGTAACAGTAAATGACTGATTATAGTTTTCTCCTTTTGTCTCATAATCAACTACGTTCAACTCCCACTCGTCTTCTGCCAGATCGGTAGTGTTCCAACTTAGCGTTATACTATATCCTTTTGCTGGTGATTCATGTGGATATATCCGCTCCTCAGCCACAAAGCTTGCTGCCTGGTACCAGTCCAAGGTTCCGTCTTTTTTCCTTATGTAAACATAATATGTTGCCCACGGAGTAAGACCACTTATTATTCTGCTAGAGGATAAGTCATACGCTGTAAGAGTACTTTTATCAGCATTTTGATCTGTAGTGTAAACGAACTGATAGTCAGACCAGTCGCCAGACGGTATGGAAAAACGGAAAGTTCCACTATGGAATTGCAGCGGCCATACCCAACACGTTGGGAGAGTAGTTGCTGAGGTTTTGAAAGATTCTTTTACCCAATCGGTGTATTCTATATCACCACCGATGTATCCTCGTAGATATACGTCATACCGCGTACTTGGTGTCAACCCTGTTAAACGATAAGATAGCGTACTGTCAATCTCAAGAGTTTCTCCACTCTCCATAGGCTGACCTTGTTCCACACACACAAACTGCCAATGCGTCTCTTTCATTGCCGACGCTGTCCATGTTACATCGACATACGTTGAATTTTCTGTTTTAATAACTATACGAATGTCTGGTTTAGGATTTGTTTCAAAACAATAAGAATAATCATCACTATACCATTCACTTACTTCCTCATCATGATATCTTACATAATAATAGTATGTAGTACGTGGTGTCAGACCTGTAAGTTCAACGTCGTTGGATGTTATATCATACTCAATAAGAGTTTCTTTATCCACATCCGGGTCTGTCGTATAAGAAAATTTATATTTGGCCAGGTCGCTTTCCTTCTCAAAAGCAAACTGTAACTTTGCGGTCGTAAAAGTTACGTCATGAGGCGTTGGAAAACATAAAGACGATAACTGGGGAACAACAGTAAACGCGTTAGTCCATGAATCATATTCACCACGTTCTTTACTATATCCTCTCATATATACATAGTAGGTTACCAGATGCTCGAATTCAACAAAGATTGTACCATCGCATTCTGCATAACTGACCACCTTGCGGTTGACAATATCATCGGGCGACATGGACGCACTGGTTGTATATCTAACCTCAACGCTATCTGGTTCGGTATCACTATTGTACGAGAAATTGAATTGTACCGTTTTATTTGATGGGAAACCTGTCCATCCAAAATGAAGTTTAAATCCCATATCTTTTTCTTGGGCTTTACTCCATGATGTTACACCTCCCGTTTCACCATAATTACCACGTACATAGAAATAGTATTTCTTGATTCCCGGATTTGATACATTTTTTAAAATTACTGAATGCAGACTTTCAATAACAACACTATCATTGGGAACTTTTATAATTGTTTCAGGGTCGATATCATCTGGATTCTGCGAAGGATCTGTAGAATACGCCAGTTCCCACGATTTCGGGTATAATTTATCATAGTCTTCTATGCCATCGTTGGTTGTATAAAAGCTGACATAGAACGTTGTCTTATCAGCAATAGGCTCTAATTCTGGCGCGTGATTTTCATACAAGGATAGGTTGATTTTGGTTGTTGAAGCCTCTATCTTTTCAGTCCAGGGTGAATAGCCTCCCGATTCACCATAATACGCACAACACCATACATAGTATTTTGTGTTGATTTGAAGATTTTCCAAAGTAATTTCATATTCTCCATTCGTGTTATCAGTAACACGAGTGGCTCCGGCCACATTCGGAGTAGCATCCTTATCTGTGGAATAGAAAAACAGTACCGCTTCCGCATCTTGTTCTTCTAATTCACAAGATGCCTCTATTTCTGTTGCATAGCAAGAACTTTGATAAATATAATTTAATGTCGGCGTTCCATCATAGGTACTTATTTGATACCTACTGCTCCACCCTGATTTTATATCATTATCGTCACCACTGCCTACAACAGCCCTGAACCATATATAATAGTCTGTTGCAACCTGAAGGTCGCTCAGTGTTATCTGATGTGTTCCAGAAGAAGTAATCGAAGTGGTTGAAATAGCTAAGTCATCAGGATCAGCGTTGCCATTTTTAGAATAGACATACTCGATATAATTAGCATTGGAGCCATGATTATTATCATACGTTACGACATATTCGACAACCAGTTGTGTTGCGTATCCATCACTGCCGTAGTCGTGCCCCTCAATCGTCACATTTTCCGTCGTCGCTTCAACACGTGTCCAATCTTCGTGTCCCAAGTCTCCATAGTTAGCCCTACACCATATATAATAGGTTGTACCAATCTGAAGACCACTCAACGTTGCACTACCAGCTGATGGAGATGCTGTATTTACAGTAAGATTATCAAGGTTGGCATTTCCGTCTGTTGAATAAACATAGTCAATGCTTGAAACAACACTTTGATCTGTAGGATTATCAAATGTCCAAGCTATCTGTATGCTTGTCAAAGAATTTCCTGATTGGCTATAATTTACGGAGACTGATGGTTTTTCAACCTCGGTTGTCGTTTCACTCACACAGTCACTCCACGACGACGTACCTAAATCGCCATAGTTAATTCTGCACCATATATAATAGGTTGTTTCAGGAGTCAAACCATCCAATTCCACATCATTTGCAGGAGATTCTGTCACAACATTTGTACCTGCAGCATACAAAGCTTCAGGATCAGCGTTGGAAGATGTAGAATAGACAAACTCTACCTGATCAGAGCTTCCGATACTATCATAATCATCCAACGAAACTACGATTTTAGTTGCAGAGTAATCCGTTACATAGAATGATGGCTTAAGAACGGCTTCTGTCGTTATTCCTGTCGGTATTCCATTGGAACTATAAGTTTCCCAATCTGAATAATGGTTATCATCCTTATATTTAGCACGAATACGGAAATAATACGTCGTTCCAACTTTTAAGTTTCCTAAATAATAGTAGTAGTAAGGGTCGCCTTCCTCAGGGTAATCGACATCGTCTATACTTTTGGTAATTCGTTCTACATTGTTGGAAAAATCACTCACTGTGGAATATTCAATTTCCATACAGTCTATACTTTGAAATTCATCATCATAATCTTCCCAAGCATACCAATACAAATCAATGCTGGAAGTTGTTACATCTTGGTACCACAAATAAAACTCCACAGCTCCCGCCTTCATTGGCAGCAAAAGAAGCGCCAATAAAACACACTTCAAGTAACGGCATAGAAAATCTGCCGTTTTTGTTTTACTCATAAAACTTTCAGAATACATAAAATTATTTAACTATTGCTCTTAAAAATTAGTCTGAAAACAACGCTTTTCGCGTTTCGACCTGCAAAGGTATAGACTTTTTCCGATTCAGCAAAATATTTTGGGCATAATTTGTAGAAAAATATAATATTCAGTGACTTACAAGAATATTCAGAACGTGACAGAAACCTATGACAAAACTATCCCTGTGTCACCCACAATCGCCATTATGTGGCATTATGAATATCAAAAGAAGGATATTCGGTTATATTTGATGACAAGGACCTGTGTCACCTTTGATATGTTTCTTGATGACAGGAACTGTCCCTGTGTCATCCGGAATGAAGGAAAATAGATAAAAGCTGTTAAAAGTTGCACGGAAAACAATGTTTTATTTGGATTGCTGTGCAGGATTGTGTAAGTTTGTGGGTGTGTGGCCGAACGACTACTTCCTGCAGCGTGGCCCTACAAGACTTAATCGCTTCATACAAAAAGAAAAACGGATGAGGATATTCATAATCATTCTGGCCGTAGCCCTAGGGCTTACGGGATATGTCAGCTGGCACCTATGGCGGATAACGCCGACGGGATGGCCGCTGAAGCTGACAGTGACGGGGCTGTTCCTGTTGTGGATGGCCAGTTTCTTTGTGGGCTTCTTTATGATGGAGCGCTTCCCCGTCAAGGTGGCAGCGGTATGCTATGAGGTGGGCAACACCTGGCTGATAGCGTTTCTCTATCTGTTCCTTATATTCCTACTGGCCGACATTGCCGCAGTGTGTCACCTGTTGCCGAAGGCGTTTCTACGGGATAGTCTGACGGGGCTCCTGACCGTTGCCGGCGTTGTGGCAATAGTGCTGGCGTTGGGGGGCATGCAGTATCACCATAAGCATCGTGAGACGCTGACCCTCACCACCACGAAGCCCATAGCGCAGCCGCTCACCATCGTGCTGGCCAGCGACCTGCACATAGGCTACCATAACCGTAAGGCGGAGCTGGCGCGATGGGTGGACATGATCAATGCCGAGAAGCCCGACCTCGTGCTTATCGGTGGCGACGTCATCGACCGCAGCCTGCGTCCTGTCGTTGAAGGCAACTATGCCGAGGAGTTCCGTCGCATACAGGCTCCTGTCTATACCGTTCTCGGCAACCATGAGTATTTCGGGCATCTGGAGCAGGCAGAGCGCTTCTTCAAGGATGCCGGCATCGTACTGCTGAAGGACTCTGTGGCCCATTTCAAGGGCGTCGACATCATTGGACGCAACGACCGGATGGCGCGTCGCCGTGCTGCAGTAAAGACCCTTGCTGAAGGCCTGGACGGTTTCACCATCCTGCTTGACCATCAGCCTTATCATCTGGAGGAGGCCGAGCAGGCTGCCATCGACTTCCAGTTCAGCGGTCATACGCACCGAGGACAGGTGTGGCCCATCTCCTGGATTACCGATGCCGTGTACGAGAAGTCGTGGGGGCACCATCAGCGTGGCAATACCCGCTACTACATCAGCTCCGGCCTCGGCATCTGGGGACCGAAGATCCGTGTCGGCACCCGCTCGGAGTATCTGGTGCTGACCGTCAAGCCCGAGTAATTGATGACAGGAACTGTCCCTGTGTCATCTTGTATTTAACATTTTTATATGCATTCCTATATAATTTCAGAAAAACGAAGCCACTGTTTGAAACATATCCCCACTAATATCCCCTCTGATATCCCCCATATATGGTGGGTAAATGTTTCTGTCTTTTCGTACCTTTGCACCATAATCCTTTATTGCCTATGGAAGCAAAGAAACGTAAGAAGAAAGAGCCGAGGGAACGCAAGCCGAACTGGCAGGAGTACACGGCGACGGTGGAGGACATCCAGAACTTCCTGATGGATCGCATCCTGCTGCGGCACAACGTAATCACGGGGCGGGTGGAGTGTCGCTTCCCGGAAATGGATTCCTGGGAAAGTGAAAAGAGGAAAGTGAAAAGTGATAATTCGGCTGCCGAGGGCACGGACTGGCAGCCCATCTCCGACCGCATCGTGAATAGTCTGTGGAGTGAACTGTCGGCGACGAAGACGGTGCGCGCCCCCGACATCTACCGCGTGGTGGAGTCGGACTTCGTGCCGCAGTTCAATCCTTTCTCGTTCTACCTGGAACACCTGCCGCCATGGGATGGTCAGGACTACCTGATGGAACTGGCGCTGAGCGTCTCCGTCAAGGGTGGGGTGGAGGAGCAGCTACGCTTCGCACAGTATCTGAAGAAGTGGCTGGTGGGTATGGTGGCAGGCTGGGTGGACAATAGGGTGGTGAACAACGTCATACTGGTCTTGATAGGTGAGCAGGGCTCGTACAAGACGACGTGGCTCAACTACCTGATGCCGCCCGACCTCCGGGCGTACTTCTACACGAAGACGAATGCCGGGCGCATGGGGCGCGATGACCTCTTGACCTTGGCGCAGTACGGTCTGGTGTGCTGCGAGGAGCTGGACACGATGCGCCCCTCGGAACTGAACCAGCTGAAGGCCGCCGTCACCATGCCCAGCATCGACGAACGAGCGGCCTACGCCCACTACCACGAGCACCGCCCACACATAGCGTCGTTCTGCGGTACGGGTAACAACGTGCAGTTTCTGTCGGACCCTACGGGTAACCGACGGTGGCTGCCGTTCGAGATTGATTCGATAGACTCGCCACAGCAACATCCGCTGAACTACGACGGCATCTACAGCCAGGCCTATGCCCTGTACCGCAAGGGCTTCCAGTTCTGGTTCTCGCGCGATGAGATCATAGCGCTGTCGGAGCATAACCGGCAGTTCGAGACACCGCATGAGGAGCGGGAGCTTGTCAATATCTACTTCCGTAAGCCTGCGGAGTTCGAACCAAGTGAGTACATCCCCGTGACGCGTGCCAAGCAGATTGTCGGCGGTAATATGGTCAACTCCATC
>Ga0265298_10002258_pt1 | contig 27072 bp, 16 predicted proteins | sample AusTroGonzalo_MG_3_FD_193486 | JGI IMG/M metagenome (GOLD analysis project Ga0265298, IMG submission 193486) | Bovine rumen microbial communities from tropical cattle in Woodstock, Queensland, Australia - Gonzalo_01 | ecosystem: Host-associated > Mammals > Digestive system > Stomach > Rumen ...
CCTGGACGCGGTTCCCTATATCTGGAAGGCCCTGTGGACATCCTGCCGGAACCTGCCGCAGGTGCACACGCTGGTACGGATCATGCGAATGACCTGCGAGATCGTCTGCCCCGGAACGCTGCTGCTCGGGGAAGTGGTGATGGAACCCAGTAAAGTCGTGCCTTATTTCGGCACCGTCGAAAAGCCGGAATGCCATCTGCTGTACAACGTTACCACCATGGCGACCCTGTGGCATACCGTGGCGACCGGGGATATCCAGCTGCTGGCCCACCAGATGCGCCAGGTTATCGCCCTGCCCAAAGAATATACCTTCCTGAATTATCTGCGCTGCCATGACGATATCGGCTGGGGTCTGGATTACGGCTTCCTCGGGCAGTTCAGCTGGGAGGAGGTACCCCACAAGCGCTACCTGAATGATTACCTGACCGGAAAGCTCCAGACCAGCCCCGCCAGGGGAGAACTGTACAATGACGATCCGCGGCTGGGAGACGCCCGGCTTTGCGGAACAACGGCCTCCCTGTGCGGCGTGGAAACGGCCCGGAAGGAAAAATCGCGGAGCGCCATGACAAAAGCCCTTCGTCTGGACCAGATGCTGCACGCGTTCATGTTTACGCTCAGCGGGGTGCCTGTCATTTACAGCGGCGATGAAATCCTGCAGGAGAATGATTATTCCTATCATGACGATCCGGAAAAGCAGGCGGACAGCCGTTATCTGCACCGCGGAAAGATGGACTGGAAAAAAGCGGCGAAACGCACCGGAAAGACGACGCCGGAGGGAAAAATGTTTTCGGCTATTCTGCAAATGGAAAAGATCCGGACCGACCATCCCGTGTTTGATCCGGAAGCGGACGTCTGGCTGCCGGATGCCGGAAACAACCACGTGCTGGCGATCGGACGGTACTACCGGGGAGAACAGCTGATTGCCCTGTTCAACTTTTCCGGCCAGCCCCAGACCGCCCTGCTGCGGGATGAAAAAACTTATACCGATCTGATGAACGGACAGGAAGACAACGCCTATGAAGTCCGGCTGGAATCCGGGGATTTCCGCTGGCTTTTACATACGTTCTGAGCGGATTCTGATCAGAAAAAATATTTTTTTACAGCGATCGTTTTTGTCTTGACAATAATTTGGTTGTATTGTAGAATCATTTTTGCGATCGGTAACGTTTTCAATAACCAGAATTAACAAACAATGGACGAACAATTTCCAACGGTCTTTCAAACGGGTGACATCCCGTTTTTGAGAAAGCGCGGCAACACCGCAATAAAAAAGAGGAGGAAACCCCATGAAAAAACTCGTTGCTCTCGTATTGGCGCTGGCGCTCGTTCTGACCGCTACCGCTGCCCTGGCTGATATCGTTATCTGCCAGAACAAGGTGGAAATCGGCTCTATCATGGAAGAATATGCCAAAGGATATACCGAGCGGACTGGTGTTCCGGTAAAGGTTATTACCGGCGGCGGTTCTCAGGACTACAACACCGTGCTGAAGGCTGAAATGGCTTCCGGCCGTGAACCTGACATCTTCGTTATCGAAGGCGTGAGTGGTTACGAGCTCTGGAAAGACCGGATCGCTGATCAGACCGGCGCTGAATGGACAAACACCTGCACCGCTCCCTTTATGGCTGACGGAAAAGTTGTTGGCTTCCCCGTAGCGCAGGAAGGCTATGGCCTGGCTTACAACAAGGATATCCTGGACAAGGCCGGGATTGATCCCGCAACGCTGATCAACTATGACGCATATGCGGCCGCTTTTGAAAAGCTGGATTCCATGAAGGCAGAGTTGGGCCTGGACATGGTCGTTTCCATGGTGGCTGGCACTACCAACAACATGACCTGGGTTACCGGTCTGCATAACTTCAACGCGTACCTGTCTGTGGGACTGGAGCGCGGTGATTCAACGATCATCGACAAAATGCTGAAGGGCGAAGTAGATGCAGAACGCTTCCATCAGTATTGCCAGTATGTGGCTCTGCTGTTCAAATACAGTGACAAGGAAATGCTGCTGAATGGCAATCAGGAGACCCAGATGGTTGCTTTCACCAGCGGAAAGGCTGCTTTCTATCATCAGGGCAACTGGATGGATCCCACTATTGCGGCTGCCGGCGGAATCAATTTCAATGCGGCTTATGCTCCCCATGCTTTCCTGAAGGAAGACACCGACGGCATTCTGACAGATGCTGCAGCCTGGTATGTAGTTAATTCCAAGGGCAATGTGGATGAAGCGATTGCGTACCTGAATGCACTGTGCGGTACTGATGAAGGCAAAGAGTACATGGTTGAAAAATGCGGGATGATCCCTGCTTTCAGTAACGTTGAAGCAAAGGCTTCCGATTCTACCCCTCTGACGAAGTCTGTGGTTGAATGGGTCAATTCCGGAAAGACCTACAGCTGGCAGCAGTACAAGATGTGGGACGGTTTCGGCATGGGTACGCTTGGCGCGATCTATGAACTGCTTGCGGCCGAAGCTATTGATGTCGATACGTTCGAAGCAATGATGATCGACGCAATCGCTACCAGAGCTGCTCAGTAATCATTCAATCGGATATTCATCGGGGGATGGCATTCGGGTAATCTGCTCAAGGGCCATCCCCCTTCTTCAGCCTTACGGCGGAAAGTATGGAGGGGTCTTCTATGACCAGTAAAACCAAACGGAAACTAACAGAATTTCTGTTTTTGCTTCCGACCTTGATTGCCTTTATTATGGTAATCATTATTCCGTTTATTCTGGGTATTTATTATTCATTCACCGACTGGCAAGGAACTGGCGCTGTCAACTCAATAGTCGGCTTTGACAACTATAAAGGTATTTTTCAGGAACCAGGTTTCCTGCACTCGTTCCTGGTGACTCTGCTGTTTACGGTGCTGAATATCATCACGGTGAACGTGGTAGCCTTTGTGATCTCCCTGCTGGTAACCAGTGAGATCCGCGGACGGAATATTTACCGGGCAGGCTTCTTTGTACCGAACCTGATCGGCGGTATCGTTCTGGGCCTGGTATGGCAGTTCATTTTTACAAACATTCTCCCATCAATTGGTACAGCATTAGGCTGGCCGACTCTGAGTAAATCCTTGATTTCCAACAAGGATACGGTCATGTTCACGATGGTGACCGTCAATACCTGGCAGTACGCCGGATACATCATGCTGATTTATGTGGCAGCGATCCAGGGCATTTCCAAATCCGTTATGGAAGCAGCAGAGGTAGACGGAGCCCGGTACTGGACCCGGGTGACCCGGATTCAGATTCCGCTGATGGCGAATGCTTTCACGATCTCCCTGTTCCTGACGTTGACTAACAGCTTCAAGATGTATGACGTGAACGTCGCCTTAACAAATGGCGGTCCGGTCACGATGTTTATGAATAAGCCGGTCCAGGCTTCAGAACTGCTGGCTCTGAATATTTATAACACAGCGTTCAAGTACAATAATATGGCACAAGGCCAGGCCAAGGCTGTGATCTTCTTCATCGTGCTGACCATCTTCTCGATCATCCAAGTCTCCTGGAACAAGAGCAAGGAGGTGGAGGCATAATGGCAAAGGCAGCTGTTCACGTTCACGACGTTGAACGGATGGCGGGATATAAACCCCACAAAGGACGCCAGATTGCCCTTGAGATTGTTACCTGTCTCCTGTTTATCCTGTTTATGATGCCGTTTCTCATCGTGGTTTTCAATTCCATGAGATCGAATACGGATATCATTAACGAACCGGTCGGGCTTCCCAATAACCTTGGTCAGTTCTGGACCAACCTGACGGAAATCTGGAACAACCCGACGTTCAATTTCCTGTCCGCCCTGCGGGATTCTGTGATTATCACGGTGATCTCGCTTGCTGTGATTTCCATCTTCTCGGCGATGGCGGCCTGGGTCCTGGTGCGTAATAAGACTAAGTGGTCCAATTTCATTTTTTTCTCCTATGTGGCGGCTATGGTCATCCCCTTCCAGGTCGTGATGTTCCCCCTGCTGACCTGGTTCAAGTCGGTTGGCGACTTCATCGGCATTCCAATGCTGCGGTCCTACCACGGTATGATTTTCGCCTACCTGGGCTTCGGCGAGGCCATGTCGATCTTCATCTTCCACGGCTTTATCAAGGGTGTGCCGCTGGAGCTGGAGGAAGCGGCTGACATCGACGGCTGCTCCCGGGCGGGCACCTTCTTCCGGATCGTGCTTCCGCTGCTGCAGCCCGTGTTCGTCACGGTGCTGGTGCTGAACGGCCTGTGGATCTGGAACGACTATCTGCTGCCCCTGCTTGTGCTGGGTGCAAACGGTGATATCCGGACGATCCCGCTGGCTGTGCAGGGCTTCAACGGCGCGTACGTCAAGCAGTGGCACCTGATCATGACATCGACCCTGCTGGCGATGCTGCCGATCGTGATCCTATACCTCTTTGCCCAGAAATATATCGTACAGGGCATGGTAGACGGTTCCATCAAGTAAACAACCGGTGTTCCCGCGGCGGGCTGCCTGTTCAGCCTGCCGCTTTTTCGAATAAGCGATGAAAGGAAACGGACAGCATGAACAATGAGAAGCGTACCTGGTGGAAGGAAGCGGTTGTCTACCAGATTTATCCCCGCAGTTTCGCGGACTCGAACGGAGACGGGATCGGTGACCTGAACGGAATCACCGCCCACCTGGATTACCTGAAGGAGCTGGGCGTGGACGTTATCTGGGTTTCCCCGGTGTACGCCTCTCCCAACCATGACAACGGCTACGATATTTCCGATTACCGGGCGATCATGAAGGAATTCGGAACCATGGCGGACTTTGACCGGATGCTGGAGGGCATTCATGCCCGGGGGATGAAGCTGGTCATGGACCTGGTGGCGAACCATTCCTCGGACGAGCACGCCTGGTTCGTGGAGAGCCGGAAGGGAAAGGACAATCCCTACCGGGATTACTATATCTGGAAGGATGGGGTCAACGGCGGTCCGCCCAACAACTGGGGCTCCTGCTTCTCCGGTTCGGCCTGGGAGAAGGATGAAGCCAGCGGGCAGTACTACCTGCACCTGTTCACCAAGGAACAGCCGGATCTGAACTGGGCGAACCCGAAGGTCCGGGAGGGCGTGTTTGACATGATGCGCTGGTGGTGCGACAAGGGCGTGGACGGCTGGCGGATGGATGTCATCGGGATGATCGGCAAGGAAAATTACAATGACGGGCCGGTGGATCCCGGCGCGCTGTACGGCCAGTTTGCTCCGTCCTGCATGCATACGGAGGCCACCCACCGCTACCTCCGGGAGATGCGCCGGGAAGTGCTGGACAAGTATGACCTGCTGACCGTCGGCGAGGCTGGCGGCACGGTGGACAGCGCCTTCCGCTATGCCAACGAGGACGGTTCGGAGCTGGATATGATCTTCTCCTTCGAGCATAACGACGGCCTGAACGACGGCACGGAGCTGGGCAAGTGGAGCGACCACGGCGCCCCGCTGCCCGAAGTCCGGGCGGATTTCAACCGCTGGCAGACTGCCCTGCAGGGCAAGGCGTGGAACACGGTGTACCTGGGCAATCACGACCAGCCGCGCCAGGTCAGCCGCTACGGCAACGACAGCGAGCTCTTCCGGACGAGGAGCGCCAAGATGCTGGCGACCATGATCCACATGATGCGCGGAACGCCCTATGTTTACCAGGGCGAGGAGCTGGGCATGACCAATGCCTATTTCACCCGCCTGGACCAGTACCAGGACGTGGAAGTGCATAACGCCTGGCACCAGTGGGTGGAGTCCGGCCTGGTGGACGGGCAGGATATGATGCGGTATTTCGCGCGGATCGCCCGGGACAATGCCCGGACGCCCATGCAGTGGAACGCGGAAAAGCACGCCGGATTCACGACGGGAACGCCCTGGCTGCCGGTTACCGGGAACTATCCGATGATCAACGCGGAGGACCAGGTCCGGGATCCGGACAGCGTATACCATTATTACCGGAAGCTGATCGCGCTCCGGCATGAGTATGACATCATCGTCTACGGTGAATTCGTCCCGATGATGGAGGATGACCCGAATGTCTATGCCTATGCCCGGGTACTGGACGACCATCAGCTGACGGTTTTCCTGAACTGGACGGAACGTACGACAGCCTGTCCGGCGCTGGCGGAGGATTGGGGAAAGGAACTGATCTCCAATTACCCGACCCACCAGGCGGAAAAGCTCCAGCCGTATGAAGCGCGGGTATTCCTCCGCTGAAGAGAAAACCCGCGTGATATAAACTATTCTACGCTCTGCTGCTGGGTACCTTCAAGGGCGGTGCGGAGCTGTTCGTCTCGGGCCTGAACCTGAACCCGACTCCGGAGAAGCTGCACCTGAAGGCCTGGACCTACCTGTTCACCGGCGTCATGTCGAACGGGGAACTGAATCCCCATGATTACTTCCGCTGGTACGGGAACAGCCTTCTGGTCGTGGTGATCCAGACGGCCCTGACACTGCTCCTGTCCTCCATGGTGGCTTACGGCTTTGCCAAGTACCGCTTCAAGGGGCAGAACGCCCTGTTCATGTGCGTGCTGATGGTCATGATGGTTCCCCTGGAAATCCTCATGCTCCCGATGTATACGCAGATCAATGCCATGGGCCTGCGGAACAGCTATGCCGGCGTCATCCTCCCGTTCCTGGTCAGCATGAGCGCCGTGTTCTTCTTCCGGCAGTTCCTTTCCGGCATTCCGTATGAAATGATTGAAGCAGCCCGTGTGGACGGATGCACGGAATACGGTACCTTTTTCCGGATCATCATGCCGACAATGATCCCCGCCTATGCTTCCATGGCTGTTCTGACCGGTATGGGCTCATGGAACGCCCTGCTCTGGCCGATGCTGGTTATCTCGGATATGAAGAAATACACGATCCCGATCGGCCTGAACACTCTCTGGTCGCCCTACGGCAATAACTATGACCTGATGATCACCGGTTCCTGCTTCGCGATTCTGCCCCTGCTGCTGATTTATCTCTTTGCGCAGAAGTTTATCGTCGAAGGGATGACCGCCGGTGCAGTGAAAGGATAAGAAAGGAGAAAACCATTATGAAGAAAGCATCTATGATCCTGGACAAAGACTTCGCGATCGGAACGATTGATCCCCGCATGTACGGTTCCTTTATCGAGCACCTGGGCCGCGCTGTCTACGGCGGCATCTACGAGCCCACCCATCCGACAGCGGACCGGAACGGCTTTCGCAAGGACGTCATCGACATGGTCCGCAAGCTTGGCGTCCCGGTCGTCCGCTATCCCGGCGGCAATTTCGTCTCCGGCTTCAACTGGGAGGACTCCGTCGGCCCGCGGGACCAGCGGCCGAAGCGGCTGGACCTGGCCTGGATGACCACCGAAACCAACGAAGTCGGCCTTCATGAGTTCTGCGACTGGGCGAAAAAGGCCGATACCGAGGTCATGTACGCCGTGAACCTGGGCACCCGCGGCCCGGACGCGGCCCGCAACGTGGTCGAATACGCCAACCACAAGGGCGGCAGCTACTGGTCCGACCTGCGGATCAAAAACGGCGCGAAGAATCCCCTGGGCATTAAGCTCTGGTGCCTGGGAAACGAGATGGACGGCCCCTGGCAGATCGGTCATAAGACCGCCTACGAGTACGGCCGGGTGGCCAACGAGGCCGCGAAGGTGATGAAATGGGTGGATCCCTCCATCGAGGTGGTGGCCTGCGGCAGCGCGGCCCACGATATGCCGACCTACGGGGACTGGGAATACACCATGCTCAATGAATGCTACGAGAACGTGGACTATGTCTCCCTCCACCGCTATTACGGCAACCCCACGAACGATACTCCCGGTTTCCTGGCCCGCAGCATGGACCTTGACGATTTCATCAAGGAAGTCGTCGCAATCTGCGACGCTGTCGGCGGACGGAAACATTCGAAGAAAAAGCTGAACCTGTCCTTTGACGAGTGGAACGTCTGGTACCACTCCAACCAGCAGGACCAGGAAGTCTGGAAAGCGGACAAGTGGGGCCGCGCCCTGCCGCTGCTGGAGGACGTTTACAATTTCGAGGACGCACTGCTTGCAGGCGCGATCCTGATCACCTTCCTGAAGAACGCAGACCGGGTCAAGGTAGCCTGTCTCGCACAGCTGGTGAACGTCATCGCCCCGATCATGACCCGCAACGGCGGCGGCGTCTGGGCGCAGACGATCTACTGGCCCATGATGCATGCGTCGAAGTACGGCCGGGGCACTGCCCTGCGGCCCATCCTGTCCTCCCCGGTTTATGACTGCAAGGATTTTGAGAAGGTTCCGCTGGTGGATGCCGCGGCAACCCTCGGGGATGACGGCAGCGTGACCATCTTTGCTGTCAACCGGGACGAAAAGGAAGCCATCACGCTTGACTGTGATCTGCGGGCGTTTGAGGGCCTGAAACCCGCCGAGCATATCGTCCTGCATCATGACGACGTGAAGGCCGTCAACACGGAGGAGAACCCGAACGAAGTCGCTCCCGCCAAAGGACGCAACGCCAAACTGGACGGCGGGAGAATGACCGTGAAACTCCCCGCCCTTTCCTGGAACGTTATCCGACTGGTTCCGGAAAAATAAGGAAACGTTGATTGATTCAGTCTCTGCCGAAACTGCCCTTGCTCACGCAGAGCAGGTTAAGCTTTCGCGCGGGCAGATTTCGGCGGACCGAGCGTTGTTCAGCGTTTCCATCATTGAAACTGCCGGGCGAAAATGCCATTTTCCCTCTCCTTGGAACAGGGAGAGGGATGTTCTTTCAGAAAGGATTTCAGGCCATGAAAAAACTGTGTTTCCTGCTTTTTTTGTTTATTTTCCTGCTGCCGTGCATCGTCCTGAGTGAGAATTCCACGCTCCCGGCTCCGAAGTTTAAGGAAGTTTCCGTCCACGATCCTTCCGTTATCCGTGATTCCGACGGCACCTTTTATATCTACGGCAGCCACATGACCGCCGCAAGGAGCACTGACCTGATGCGCTGGGAAATGTTCTCCCGCAACGCTGATACGGGCTGCAAACTCGTTGAAAACGTTCAGGAGGAGATGGCTGAAGCCCTTCGCTACGCGAAGACGACCACTTTCTGGGCGCCGGACGTACAGCAGCTGGCTGACGGCCGGTATTACCTCTATTATTGTACCTGTGAAGGTTCCAGTCCGCTCAGTGCCCTGGGCCTGGCGGTCAGCGACCGGCCGGAGGGCCCCTATCAGAACCTCGGAATCTTCCTGAAGAGCGGCGGCGCCGGCTATGATGCGACCATACTGCCCAACGTGATCGATCCCTGCGTCTTCTTTGACAAAGCAGGGATGCTCTGGATGGTCTACGGCAGCTATTCCGGCGGCATTTATATTCGGCCTTATTCGTCCCCGATCAGCAGGCTGTAAGGGATTTCCGCAACCCAGGCGAGGGAAGGATCGCCGGTTTCCAGCATGGAATCCCGCAGGACATCGCCCGAAGGATTTACCTGCACATTGACTTCCTTTTTCGGGAGGATGAAGTGGATCGGGAGGGATACGTCGACTACTCCGGGATGGATCAGAACGGAGAAATCCCCGTCCACATCCACCGGGAGCAGCACGATGGTGTTCGTCTCTTTATCCGCTCTCGCCTGAATCATTCCCCGGGTGACGGAAGGATCCGCCCGGAGCCAGTAGAAACTGGTCACTTCCCGGGAAGAGGCCCGGGTTGACAGATCCCAGACAACAGTCGGAGGAGCCGGGTCCCGGACAAATCTGTTTACATAGGCCACGGCGCTGCAGTTTACTCTTTTCGTTTCCAGCCCGAATTCATTTATGACAACCTCCCGGATCATCTGGCCAAACGCCAAATCTTCTTCCTCATCATAATAAGAGAGGCCCATGGCGCTGTCGTCTCCCGTGAACTGCTTATAGACATCCAGGAACCGATTCAGCATCTTTCCGGTGATACCCGGATCGGCATAAACGGACGGGTCGACAAGGATCTCCGGCGGTCTATACATCTTAGCATCTTCGGGATACAGATCCTCAATCAGATCGGTATCAATATAGTCAACAAGGTAATGTCCGCGGGGAATGTGCACCAGCACCTGGTGCTCATAGCCGTAATCCAGCCAGTCGTGGTATTCGTTCAGCACCCGCTCAAATTCCGCTCCGCGGACGCAGCGCATCGCCTCCTCCGTGTAATAATCCCGTACGCCCACCTGAATGCTGAAGGGCACGTTTGCCAGGTTCAGCAGGGAGACGCCGTTCGGATGTCCGGCGGACATATTGGCGGCCGCGAAACGGTCCGCCATCCGGGGCGTAATCTGGTACACCCCGTCTCCGCCCGCGGAGTAGCCCAGCAGGTAAACCCGGTTCGGATCCACATGATACAGACAGATCAGCGCCTGGATCAGGCGGTCATACAGCGGATAGGAATCCGGCCGGAAATGCAGATCCCAGGTATCCGTGATGCCGCGGCACGCAACGTAGACGCCGTCCTGCAGGAAATCCTTATAGTAAAAGAACATATCAGCCCACGCGGCGTCGTTCTCTTCCGACGAACTTTCCCCGCCGCCGTGCAGGGTCAGATACAGGGGATACCCACCGGCACCCGGCTCGCCCAGCTGTTCCATGATGAACCGCATTGCCCGGCCGTTATGAGTCAGCGTATAGTACTCCCAAACAGACCCGTCGGCACCCAGCTCCGAGGAAAAGCTGATTTCTGCGCGCAGTTCCGCCGCCAGATCACCGTCCTCATAATAATCCCGCGCAGCCTGGCTTACCATTTCCCCGACTTCGTCCGCCGTTTTCGGATCCCAGTCCCCGTTGACCAGAAGCGGGCTTTCCGCTCCCGCGGGAACCACCGCCAGCACTGCCAGCAGCAGAGCCAACAGGAAACATCTTACGATGTGCTTCATTTCCATACCACCTCAAAGCAGATTTTCAGGAAACGCAGATTGATTCAGTTCCCGCCGAAACTACCCTTGCTCAGGCAAAGCAGGTAAAGCCTTCACCCAAGCCGATTTCGACGGACCGTGCGCTGTTCAGCGATTCCTTAATCACTCCAGTTTATCCTGCAACTATGATACCATTTATCTCTGAAAAGAGGAAGGGCCGGTATAAATCGTCAATCCCGGAGATCCATGCGCCAAGAAATTTATACTGGACACCCGGCGGATAAAACATGATATAATATAAAAGCAATCCCCAAAAAAGGAAGGAAGATCAGATGAAAAAGATTTCAGCGATTCTCATTGCACTGGTACTGGTCCTGGGCAGCATCCCCTGTTTTGCCGAGGCAGATCCCGGCCAGGCGGAGCAGCCCGGTACAGACAAGTATACCCTTGAACAGGTCGTCATCCTGAGCCGGCATAACCTGCGCGCACCGCTGTCCAGCAACGGCTCCGTTCCCAGCGAGCTGACGCCCCATCCCTGGATCAGCTGGACAGCCAAGGCCAGCGAACTGACCATGAAGGGCGGGGTCGAGGAAACCAGCATGGGGCAGTATTTCGCGAAATGGCTGGATCAGGAAGGCCTGTTTCCGGAAAACAGCATTCCGGCGGAGGGCGAGGTACGCTTCAGCGCCCGTGAGAAGCAGCGCTGCCGGGCTACGGCCAGATACTTCGCTGCAGGCCTGTTCCCCCTGGCCGAGATTGAAGTGGAATATCCCGGAGACGACAAGGGTACGGAAGATTTCATGAAGCCCGCCCTGACTTTCTATACTGATTCCTATGCCGCGGACGCTACGGCGCAGGTTGCTTCCCAGGGCGGAGACGCCGGCTTCGAGGGCATTGCCGAACAGACGCGGGGCGTGATCAAACTGCTTATGGATACCGTCGACATGAAGGACAGCGAGATCTATCAGAGCGGGAAATACGGCGACCTGCTCACAGACGGATCGGGGTACATCATGGAAGGCGCGGGCATAGAGCCCGACATCAGCGGAGCGGTCAAGACGGCATACCAGGTAGCGGACGCGCTGCTCCTGCAGTACTATGAAGAGCCAGACGCGGTCAAGGCCGCTTTCGGCCACGAGCTGACCGACGAGGAGTGGGCGGCCGTCGGCAAATTCATGACCACCTGCCTGGAGATGAAACACGGGGCTGAGTTGGTGGCTCTCAACATTACCCATCCCCTGATTCAGGAACTGGAAAAAGAACTGAAGAACGAGAAGCGCAAGCTGACCTTCTTCTGTGCCCATGACTGCACCGTTCTCGGCACACTGACCGCCCTGGGCGCCAAACTGGACGCCCTGCCGAACAGCATTGAGGCGAAGACGCCCATCGGCGTGAAGGTGATGTTTGAACGCCTGCGGGATCCGGACGGCCGGGTATGGTATCGCGCAAGCATGGTTTACCGCAGCACAGAACAGATCCGCAGCGGTGAAATGCTGACGCCGGACAATCCGCCCATGAAGTATGAGCTGAGCTTTGAGGGCGTCGGGACGAACGAAGAAGGACTGATCTCCGAAGCCGATTTCTTTGCCCTGTTCGACCGGACGATCGAAGCGTATGACGCGATGACGGAGACCTACGCGCTGGCTGACGCGGCGTAATCCTCCGGACAATTACGGATCAACCGCCTGTTCCGGGTCCTCCCAGCCCTCGGGCAGGAGGATCCGGCTGTAGGTTTTGACCTCGTTGCGGACAAAGCCGCTTTCGTCGTTATTCTCCATTTTGACATATTTATTGGACCGCTCGCCGATGATTCCCTTGCAGTAGGCGCGGCGGTCCTTGTTTTTCTCAAAAAAGGTGATCATCCCTTCGGCCGTACAGTCATAGACATGCGTGACCGAGTTCTGCTTCGTCCGCTTTTCATGCTGTTTGTGCATGCCGATCACGCCTCCGCAGTGGGCGTACCCGAACACGGAGGCATAGCCGTCGATCCGGACCGAAACGTTGTAGCAGTCCATAAAGCCGTTGGCGACCGCTCCGCCCAGGAACTGCTCGCATTTCTTCTTCTCATTGGTGTCCACGTAGATCAGGGTCACGTCCGCCTCGCAGCCGGTAAGGGTGCCGGTGCCAAAGCCGACAAGCCCGCCGACGCCGCCCATCTTCGCCCCACAGTACAGGCAGGCGGAGCCGGAGACCGAGACATTCTCAACGACCGAATGGGTGGAGACCGCCGCCAGGATGGCGATAAAGGCGTGGTCGTCAGATTCAGCGTATACGGATGCGCCGGTAAACCGGATATCATGCACAGAAGCGTTCTCCAGCACAGAAAAGAACGCCATCAGGCGGGTTTTGTATTTATAACCGTTCCCATCCACGGTGCGGCCGGTTTCCGGGTCAAAGGAGCGGACGGACAGGTTCCGGATCTCGTACCCATTCCCGTCCAGCGTTCCGGAAAAGCGGACGGGTTGCCAGTCTATGCCGGCCAAGTCGATATCGTTCTCCAGGACAAAGGAGCCTTTCGGGTTTTTCGCCAGGAGCAGCAGGTCCTCCGCGCTGAAAAGATGAACGACCTCCTCGCCGGCAGCGGGGGACGGAAGGGCAGCGAAGAGCATGACCAGGACCAGCAGGGAGAGCAGCGCCTTTCGCATACAGGGCCTCCTTTGACCGTCAGCACATGATACAGTATCTTACCATACACAGCAGGCAAAAGCGAATCCTTTTTGCGCTGCGGAATATTGACGGGACCCGTGAAAGCAGGTAGAATTCTGGAACAGACAGAAGGAAGAAGGAGGGGCGGGCTGTTGACCATTCGAAAAAGGCTGCTGGCGGTATTGTTCGCCGTCATGCTGCTGCCGGCGGCTTTCGCTTTCTCCGAAGAGGCGGGGGAAGCGCCTGAAATCACCGCGCAGTGCACGTTCAGCTTTTCGTCAGGAAGCGAGAAGAGGACAGTGAAGCGGCTGACGGACCACGACTACCTGACACGTTGGAAAAAACAGAAGTACGGCGCCGCGTGGTTCACGGCGGAGAACAAGGAAACGCCGATCGACGCACTGTACTTCTGCTTTGATATCATTCCATCCGAATGGGCGATCCAAGTGCCGTCCGGAAACGACTGGGAAACCGTGTATACCGGGGACGACCGTTTCCTGCATGCCTGGGTAAAGCTGGAGGAGCCGGCGGAGAAGGTTCGGTTCCTGTCGCTGGAGACGGACTGCAAGGTACAGGTCGCCGAGCTGCGGCTGTACGGGGAGGGAAGCTTCCCTTCCACGGCGCAGGACTGGCTACCGACGGTGGAGGACGCGGATATCCTGTTCCTTTCCGCCCACGCGGACGACGAGCTGATTTTTTTCGGAGGCGGGATACCGACTTACGCTACAGAGCGGAAGAACCGGGTCGCGGTGGCGTACCTGGCGAACTGCGGGCCGCAGCGGCGCAATGAACTACTGGACGGACTGTGGTCCATGGGCGTCAGGAACTACCCGGTCATCTCTTCTTTTCCGGATAAGCACGAAAAGAGTAAGAGCGCGGAATACAAGGCTATGGGCGGCAAGGAAAAGGTGCTGGACTGGGTGACCGCCCTGTACCGGAAGGTAAAGCCGAAGGTGGTCGTGACGCACGACGTGAAAGGCGAGTACGGGCATTACCAGCACCGGGTCGCGGCGGAAGCCGCCCTGATCGCCTACGACCGGGCGGCGGACGCATCGTTCGATCCGGATTCCGCAGAGACCTACGGAACCTGGCAGGTGCAGAAACTGTACCACCACCTGGGGAAAGAAAACCGGATCACCATGAACTGGGACGAACCGCTCGAGTCCCTCGGCGGGATTACCGGGCTGGAGGCGGCGGTCCGGGCCTATACCTACCACGAATCCCAAAAGGGCACCTCCATGTCCGTGACGAAAACCGGAAAAAAATACGACAACCGGATCTTCGGCCTGACGCGGACGGAAGTCGGCCCGGACGAGCAGGGCGGAGATTTCCTGGAGAATATTTTATTGGAAGAATTTCAATAATAATGGTATAATCAATTGATACAGTCGCGCCCGGAGGGGACATCCGGGACCGGGAACCAAAGACTGTTATGGAACCGCAGGCGGAAAGCCATGTTTTCGGTTCTGTGAAGGGCAGCGACATCCCTTCACCGCAGCAAATAAAAAAGAGGAGTGACGGGCTGTCGACCCGGCGGAAAAATCCATGGGTGTAAAACAGTACATGACGACGACCATTGCCAAAGGTGTGGTCAATTATATTTCCGGGGATCCGGAAACCAACCTGCCGAAGCTGCTGAACCTGATGGAGAAGATCGGCTGGAATAAAACTCAGCTCGGTAACTTTAAAAAGGTGATGGCCGACAAGGACAATAACTGGCACAAGCTCGTGATCGACGTCTTCAATGAAATCGATCACGACGTGCTGCGGACAATATTTATCAATTTCGGCCTGAACGCCGGCGTTTTCGGCGGGAAGGAGCAGCATAAGCTGGAGCTGAAGTATGACTGCAACGTCCCCTGGGCCATTCTGCTGGACCCGACTTCCGCCTGCAACCTGCACTGCACCGGCTGCTGGGCCGCCGAATACGGCAGCAAGCTCAACCTTTCCTATGAGGAACTGGACGATATCATCAACCAGGCCAACGACCTCGGCTGCTATTTCTTCCTGTATACCGGCGGCGAACCGCTGGTGCGGAAGAAGGACCTTATCCGCCTTTGCGAGGCGCATCCGGACTGCGCGTTCACATCCTTCACCAACGGCACACTGATTGACGAAGCCTTTGCCGACGACATGCTGCGGGTCAAGAACTTCGTTCCCGCGATCAGCGTGGAAGGCTTTGAGGAGGCGACTGACTTCCGGCGCGGAAAGGGCACCTTCAAGAAGGTGGAAAAGGCGATGGCTATCCTGAAGGAGAAACATCTGCCCTTCGGCGTATCCTGCTGCTACACCAGCAAAAATACGGAAGTCATCGGCAGCGAGGAATATTTTGACCAGATGGTGGCGTGGGGGGCGAAGTTCTGCTGGCTCTTTACCTATATGCCCGTCGGCGTGGACGCGGTTCCGGAGCTGATGGTCACGGCGGAGCAGCGGAAGTTCATGTATGACCAGGTGCGTAAATTCCGCCAGACGAAGCCGATCTTTACCATGGATTTCTGGAATGACGGGGAATATTCCGGATACGAGCATAAGGATCAGCGGCTTTACGAAGGCGGCTGTATCGCCGGCGGAAGACGGTACCTCCACATCAACGCGAACGGGGATATCGAGCCCTGCGCTTTCATCCACTACGCGGACAGCAATATCCGTGAAAAAACCCTGCTGGAGGCACTGCGTTCTCCGTTGTTTATGGCGTACCGCCGCAATCAGCCGTTCTCGGATAACCTGCTCCGGCCCTGCCCGCTGCTGGACAACCAGGGTGCTCTGGCAAAGATGGTGGATGAAACCGGCGCCCACTCCACGGACCTGAACCATCCGGAGGACGTGCATGACCTGACCGCGAAGTGCATTCCGAAAGCGGACAGCTGGAAGCCGGTCGCGGACGAAATCTGGAAGTGCTCCGGCCACTGTGCCGGATGCGCCGCCGGAGCGGACCAGAAATGAGCGCTGTTTCAGCGATGACAGAATAGAAGGGACGCTGATGGATTCAGTCCCCGCCAAAGCTGCCCATGTTCAGGCGAAGCAGGTGAAGCCTTCGCGCGGGCCAATTTCGGCGGATCGCGCTTTGTTCAGCATTATCCCAGGACGATACCCCGTGCAGCTGTAACAAACCGGAAGAAAAAGCCGGCAGAAGAACGAGGGAAACCATATGGAACAGATCAGCGGCGGGAATCTTTCACCTCTGGTTTGGAAAGCCTTTCTCAGACTGCTTCCGATCCAGATTATTGAAGTCATCGTGTTCGCCATCAACACTTTTGTGGACAGCCTCATTACAAGCCGTTTTCTGGGAACGGACAGTATGGCGGCCATCGGATTTTTCGGTCCTGTCGCAATGGTGATCGGCATCACCGATGTGCTCATTTTCGGCTCCCAGATTCTGTGCGGCAGATTCATTGGGTCCGGAGAGGGAGACAAAGCGGTATCCATCTTCTCCACGGGAGTTGTTTTTCTCAGCGCCGCCAGCCTGACCATGACCGTCCTTTGCCTTCTCTTCCGGCAGCCTCTGGCATTGCTGCTCGGTGCCGAAGGGAACATTGCCGGACTGACCGCGGATTATATCACCGGGTATGCGCCGGGGATCACCGGCCAGGTGCTTTCAGGAATGATGATCGTATTCCTTCCTTATAACAACGATATCAAGCGATGCTATCTCGGGATCGGTGTGATGGTCGTATCCAACACCGTCATGGATCTTCTGCTGGTGGGCGTATGGAACGCCGGGATTCACGGCATGGGTATCGCAACGTCATGCAGTTATCTGCTTTCCTGCGCGGTCATGATCCCGGGATTCACCTCAAGAAAAAAAGCGGTGTATTTTCGGTGTAAAGGTTTCTGTTTCGGCCGCCTTCCCGAAGCCGCGCTATTTGGGCTGCCCAGCCTGATGACGGTTGCCGGATGTACTGTCCGGGGGTATGTGATGAACGTCACATTGATGTCCAACGCCGGTACGGCCGCTGTGGCGGCGATGACGGTACAGGGGAATGCCTGCGCGATCGCCGGGGCTATTCCGCTAGGCTGCGCCAACGCCTTCCTGACAATGGGCAGTATCTATTACGGAGAAGAAGACAGGCATTCCCTCGTCAGCCTTATGCGTTTTTCGCTGCGGTTCGGGGGGATGCTTTCTGCCGCCGTCATGGCATTTCTGATGCTTTTTTCCGGCACGCTCGCCTCCCTCTTCTTTGCTCCGGCAGAAGAAGCCTGGGAAATCACGCGGCGGATGTTTTTGCTGTTCCCCGGTTTTCTGGTTTTCAATACGATTTCCGGCCTTCTGCTGAAAGCTTATCAGCTGCAGAAAAAAACGACGCTGGTCAATGTCCTGTCAGCGGCGGAACCGTTGATCATGGCTCTGTTTGCCGTCGCGCTGACCGGCACCATCGGACCGGATGCCGCCTGGCTGTCCTTTCCGTTCAGCGAGACGGTCTGCCTTCTGGTGATCGCCGTTTCAGTCATCATTTCCTCCGGAAAACTGACTCCGTCCCTGCCGGACTGGATGAAGCTCAGCCGTGATTTCGGCGCTTCAGCGGAAGCATGTATAACGTTTTCTGTACAATCGATGAAGCAGGTCATCAACATCTCGGCTAAGGTGATTGATTTTTGCCGGAAGAGGCAGATTGATGAGAGAAAAAGCATGCTCTCCGGTCTGTGCGTAGAAGAAATGCTGGGGAATGTCGTCAGCCATGGTTTCCTTCCCGGAGAAAAACATCATGCGGAAGTCCGGCTGACGGCGAAAGACCGACTCATTATCTGCATCCGGGACGATTGCCGGGCGTTTGACCCGAAGTCACGCCTCGACCAGTTTACGCCGGAGGATGTGACAAAGAACATCGGGATCCGGATCATCGCGTCCATGGCCGAAGAAATGAATTACCAGTGTACCGCAGGCATCAATACGCTGCTGATCCGGGTATAGTTATTTACAGACCGTTTACGGGTTCATCGAGGACGATCGCTTCCAGGATTTCCGAAATATCCCTGTGCAGGCGCTCCACTTCAGCAGCCCGCATTCCATCCCCAAGGCGGGTAAATTCGATTTCAAGCCGTTCTTTCCGGGGCCCGTTTTCATCAATCACGGCCAGCATCACATTATCCGCGGCATCCGTATATGCGTTATGAAGCCCGATCTCTTCAGGTGCAAAACAATCCATTTCAGGATTTTCCAGGTTCAGCTGAATGTTGGATTCAATCCACGGGATCCTGCGGGAGAAAACCTCTTCCACCACATAACTGTACGCACTGTGGGCAATCCCTGAAACAACCTGTTCCTTTACAGACAGGAGCAGTTCGCCGACAGACTGAATCTCGTTCAGATGACAGCCCACAGGAAGCGTTTTGATAAACATACCAACCGCGTCCTCCGCGGCTTTTGTCCGGCGGTTATGGAAAGTCCAGAAAGCCATGACATCCTTTTTCCCCGTGTAATGGTACATGGCCAGGAGTATGGAAGCAATGTGCATGACGGAGAAGGAAACAGAAAGCCGCTCCGCCGCCTTCCTGACCTGTCCGGCATTAAAACGCAGGGGCCGGCGGCATACCGCGCCCCTTTCACTGCACGCGGGATCCGCCGTAAACGGCATAATGCACCAGTCATATCCGCCGTACCGGTGAAGGTAGTATTCCTTATCTGCCTCATACTGTCCGGACAGCATATTTTCCTCTTCCATGGAAAGCAACGCCAGATAGTAATCCGCCTTCAGTTCTTTTCCGTGATACGCATCCGCCAGATTCCTGAAGAAAGGACGGATTGAAAGACCGTCAGCCAGTAAATGATGGATATCCATAAAGAAATACAAGCCTTTTTTTCCGCGAAAAAGGTTCACCCTGCACAGGCTGTGGTTTTCCAGCCGGTCAAAAGGCCTGACCAGCGTCCCGGCAAGCGCGTCTTCCTCCCTGGAAGAAACCTCCCGGATCCCGGCCTCCGGAATCAGCAGCGGATCATACTGCTGCATGAACCGGCCGTCAGCGTCCCGGAAAAACTTTACGGCGAATCCGGGATGATGAGCCAGTACCCTGTTCAGGGCTTCGCGGAAGCGGTTTCCGTCCACCGTATCGTTCAGGCGCATCAGAAAACGGATGGAACTGACCGTGGCTCCCCGGGGAACCATTAACTGGACATCCATCAGCTCAGACTGGACAGGCGTCAGCCGATGCGGAACAAGTTCCGCATCCCTTTCCGCCCGGACAATATCCGCCATCGGCTGCCCGGCGGCTTTCCTGTTCAGTTCGCCCAGAATCTCAGCAGGCGTCCGGTAAGTAAAAATATCTGTGTACGTAAGCCCGTCGATTTCCGCTTCCGCCAGCAGTTCCATGGCTGAAACGGAATCACCTGCCAGGTTGAAAAAATCATCCATCAGGCCCACGCTGTGCGCCGGGCGGTGAAGCACTTTTTCAAAGGCAAGACATAATTGCTTTTCCTTTTCGGTTACAGGCGGAATATACCGTACCTGCAGTTCCCTGCCATCCGGTTCCGGAAGAGCGTCCCGGTCGAGTTTTCCGTTTTCGGAAACGGGCATCTTTCCGATCCTGATGAACACATTCGGAACCATGTAATCCGGCAGTTTTTCCCTCAGGCGGCTCTTCAGCAGGAGCGTGTCAACCGCCTTCGGCGCAGTGTAATATCCGACCAGATATTTTGCGCCTTCTGTCTCTTTCACCGCAACAGCAGCGCTGAGGATCTCCGGGGATTCAGCCATTACCGATTCAATTTCACTGAGTTCGATACGGTATCCGCGGAGTTTTATCTGATTGTCAATCCTGCCGTGAAGCAGAATTTCACCGCTATGCGTCCAGGACGCCAGGTCGCCGGTATGATAGGCAGGCCGTCCGCGATATGTGAAAAAAGCGTTTTCAGCATCATTCCGCCCGACGTAACCGCGCCCGACCTGGCTTCCGCAGATAATCAGTTCTCCTTTCCGGCCGGCAGGAAGCTCCTTTCCGGCCGGATCAAGAATAAAGTACTGCATATTTGCTCTCGGCCTGCCCACGGTAATCTCTTCATCCCCGGTGACAACCGACGCCGAGCTGATTATAGTACACTCCGTCGGGCCGTAAACATTCATGACGGTGCTGTCTTTCCTTAATTCCCGGAGCATGGAAAAGAGCCGTTTCGGAAACGCTTCTGCGCCGATATGGAACAGCCTGATCCGCTTTAGCGCTTCCCTGCTTTCCTGAACAGCGAGCAGGCCCAGCAGATAGGTCGGCGTGCACGCGACAGCGTCCGCGCCGGTCCGGATCACCATATCCGCAAACTTCACCGGATCATGGATCTGTTCGTCTGTCGCGAGAACAACCGTATTGCCGCTGCACAGGGGCACCAGCTCCTCCTCAAGCGAAAAATCAAAGGAAAAGGGGGCTACGGCCAGGGAAACCCTGCCCGGCGCGGCAAAATGCATGACGTCAACGGATTTTCCGTTTCTGTTTACATAATTGGCGATATTCCGATGCTCAATCAGGACGCCCTTCGGCCTTCCTGTCGTTCCGGACGTATAGATGCAGTAGGCAAGGTCCCCTTCCGAAACCTGCGGAAAAGATCTATCCCGGAGCGCAGCGCTTTCTTGCTCCAGAAGCTCCTCCACAGTAACCGCTTCATATCCTGCTTCCCGAAAAAGCCTTGTTTTCCTGAGCTTCTCTGTCGTAAGCAGCAGCCTGCTTCCGGAATCTTTCATGCAATAATCAATCCGGTCGTCCGGATATTCCGGAATCAGAGGAATGAATCCGGCGCCGGACTTCAGCACGGCTATCTCCGCCGCATAGGCAGACGCCTCCCTTTCAAAGAGGACAGCGACCAGATCATTTTTTCCGGCTTTTTTCCGGATGAGCCCGGCTGCAATCCTGTCGGACAGACGATCCAACTCCCTGAAGGACAGCTTTTCACCGGAACAGATCACCGCTGTCTTATCCGGATTCTTCTCCGCCTGCCGGCGAATCTGCTCATGCACCGGTATAAAAGGAAACTGAACCGCGGTATCATTGAATGGCATTTGCTTTTCCATATCCGTCCAGACCATATTCCATGTTCCCCCTCAGGATGCATCTATACAGGTTCATTGTGTCATTCCTGCGATAAAAAAGCAAGGGCAGAAGAAGCCGCGGCGGGGTTTTTGGATACTTTTCTGTAAAAACAGAGGGCATTACTTCGCTTTTCCAGGACAAGTTATGGTAAAATGATCAGGGAAACAAAAAACAGGAGGCTCCGGCCATGAAGAAAAGAAAAGTCCTTGCCTATATCATGCTGGTGGTGTTAGTGCTGCTGGCCGGCTTTATTCTGTTCCGGACAGAAATTTCCGCGCTTGAGGACAAAGAGTACACCCAGTGCCAGATGAAACTGGACACCGCCTGCGAAGTACTCCAGTCCGTTGAAGCGATGAGGACCTCGTCCAGAGCGCTGTTTGAAGAGCGGCTTCAGCAAAACATCCGTTTCATGTGCACAACGCTGGCCGCGGACGTGACGGAGGAAGGTTTTACCGGCCCGAGGCTGTATGAGGACGGCGCGGTCGTTGAGATCCACGACGGGAAAGCAATCTGGCCGAAAGGGATTCCGGAAACATATACGGATCTCAGCGCGGAAGATATTCAGGAGGGCAGACGCGTTGAGAAACTTGTCGCCGACCCTGACGAGGACGATCCGGAACTGACCGAGAGGATGGTTTTCACATTCGGCCGGATCGCGGATAATTACTATTATGTGGACTGGACCAGAGCGATCGAGATCCTGTACGACCAATTTGCCTTCCTGGGGGATGAACGCGTCCTGGACATCACGGAAGGATCCTTCGGGGGATCGGTGCTGGTGATCGCGCAGAATGAGGAATCACTTCCCCTGCTCAATATCGTCTCCTCCCAGAGGGAGGCGGACTATGCCGCCGATCTCGGCTTTACGCGGGAGATCATCAACGATCGGCAGCGGATTGTGCAGGTGAACGGTGAACGCTGCCTGTGCGCCTACGCGGAAGTGAACGACGGCGCCCAGATGATGATTTACATGGAACCGACCCGATATCTGACATCCCGCGCGGCTATCCATACGGGTGTGGTGCTGGCGTCCATCCTGATTATCCTGGTGACTGTGATCAATTATATCTTTTCCGTTCTGGATTACGTCAAACACAACAGGCTTTCCGCCCGCCTGGAAAAACGCTACGAACCGAAGAATCTCCGCCGGATGATGATCATGGCTGGGATCACCGGTGCGATTATTATCTTTGTATCCACGGCTGTCTTCCAGAGCATGGATACGCTGCATGAGGAAAGCATGGTGAGCGCCGGGTCCCTGAACCGCCTGTATGAATATCTGGAGGACACCATGGCAGGCCGGGCGGCCCACAACAAGCAGGAGGAAGAGGAATGGCGCGTCTATCAGGGCCGCCGAATCGCGGACCTGATCGCCCGGCGCCCGGAGGCCGCCAGCCGGGAAAACCTGCAGGAGTACTGCGATATTTTCGGCATCGACTATCTGATGCTGTTTGACGCGGACGGAAAGGAGACGGCCACCAACTCCGGATTCTCCGGCCTGACCATGAATACAGCCCTCGGGGAAGAGGCAGAGGATTTCAAAAGGCTGCTGCACGGCGTCAACGTCATCGTGCATGAGCCTTACGACAATCCGATGACCGGGCTGACGAGGAAGATGATCGGCCTGAGCATTCCGGAGGGAACCCCGTCGGCAACAGCACAGCACGGCGTATTGATGATGGCCATAGACCCGCAGCAGAGCGCCCAGGTCAGCAGCACGGCCTTCAGGCAGATCCGGCTTTTCAACACACCGGACCAGCTGATTTTCTTTACAGACCAGAAAGAAGGCAAAATCCTTTATTCCGGAAATGAAGACCTGATCGGAAAAACGGCAGCGGCCTGCGGACTCCCGGAGAAAATCCTTGAAGACGATACCTATACGGATTATGTCACCGTGGACGGCACACCCAGCTATGTGACGATGATCAGGCAGAAAGAGATGAATTTCTTCTACGTCCTCTCAGACGCCTGGCTGTTCAGCAACATGCTTCCGTTCACCCTCATCGCGGTGGCCTCATACCTGGTGATCCTGTCGCTGGTCCTCCTGGTCAGTCTGAAGGGATACAATCCGGCGACCTTCACCGTCTGGACCGGGGAAAATGCCGGCAAAGAAGCGCCGGATGAGGCCGGGATGCCGGGAAAGACCCAGCATGACCTGAGCGAGCTGCTGGTCAGCAGCGGAAGGAAAAACAGGAAGGACGAGGAACAGACTCCCGAGAGAAAAGCAAAAATCCTTCTGCGGTTTGACATCCTGCTGCTGATCCTGATTCCGACGGTGCTCCTGGCCCTGGGGAAGGGGAACAGTTTCGGCGGGACCTCGCTGATGAATTTTGTCCTGCTCGGCAAATGGACGCGGGGCCTGAATATTTTCTCCATCAGCGCAAGCATCACCACGGCGGCCATCGGCTTCGTGATCCTTCTGCTGTGCAACCTCATCCTGTCGCTGATCTCCGGCTTTACGGGAAGAGGCGGGGAAACCGTCTGCCGTCTGCTTTACAGCCTTTGCCGGTATGTTGTGATCCTGACGGTCATCTATTATATTTTTGAATACATGGGCCTTTCCCTGACCACTTATTTTGCCGGACTGGGAATGGTTTCCCTGGCGATCTCCCTGGGCTCCAGGGATATGGTCTCGGATATCGTGAGCGGCCTCATGATCCTTTTTGAGAACCAGTTCCAGGTCGGAGACTATGTGGAGCTGGACGGATGCAGGGGTAAGGTGCTGGAAATGGGGATCCGTTCGACGAAACTGCTGACCTCCAGCAACGACATCCGGTACATCAGCAACAGCGGAATCCGGTCTATCGTCAACAAATCCAAGAACGTTTCCCCCTGCGTGGCGGACATTACCATTTCTTCCGGCGAGCCGCTTGAAACCATCGAGGAAACGTTCAACCGTGTGCTTCCGGAAATCGAGAAGAAGAGCGGAGCCATGATCAGCGGCCTTACGCTGGAAGGAATTACCCGGGTAAGCTGCGACGAAAGATCCAATACCAAAAGGGTTTCGATCCGGATCAGCTGCGAATGCATGGAGAAGGACAATGACGCCGCCCGGAATTTTATCAACCGGGAGATCTTCCTCTTCTGCGAAAGGGAAGGTATCACACTGTGCTGACCATTCAGCCCGAGATAACAGAAATGATTAAAAAAGGAGCGACTTCCAAATGAAAAAAATGATTTTCCTGCTGGTATGGATGCTGCTGCTGGCCGTAATGATCCCTGCAGCCGCGGAAGGGTACGGCACCGGTCCCGACGGCATCATCGCGGAGAAGGCGGAATGGACGCAGCTGCCGGAAGGCGACCGCTTCTATATCGTCAACCGGGCGGGAGACAAGGCGATCTCCCTGAACCAGAAGAAAACCCGGTTGGACGAGGCCGCGGTGACGACCGCTCAGACGGAAACCCGCCAGGTGCTGACGGCCGCCGGGGAAGGGGCGGCGCTGTTTGAAAAGACCGATGCCGGAGACGGCAGCGCTTACCTGAAAAGCGAAAGCGGATACCTGACTATATCGGAGGACGGACGGTCGCTGTTCTATACCGCAACACCGGGCGCCGGGAGCAAATGGCGGACGGAAAACGGCGAGATCCTGATCAATGCCGGAGTGCAGGCTAATATCGAGAGCAGGGAACAGCCCGCACAGGTGTACATTGAATATTATCCCTACGGCAGCTTCTTTACAGCCTACGCGGCGGACGAAACAACTGACCGCACCATGCTGACCGTTGATTTCTACAGGGCCGGAAACAGCCTGCCCGGGGAAACAGTTCCGGAGGAGAAGCTGTACAGCCTGCCGGTATTCGAAACATCGGACCTGCACGGCATGCTGGCGGACACGAGCGGCGAAGCGCCGCTATACCTGCTGGCCTATATTTCGGACAAGGTAAAAGATATCCGCGGATACGAACCGGATACCCGGAAAGAACTGGCTGTGCTGCTGGACGGGGGCGACATCTACCAGGGAACAACCATCTCCAGCGTTACCAACGGACACGCCCTTTCCGCCGCGATGGACCTGATGGGTTACGACGCTGTAACCGTGGGCAACCATGAATTCGACTGGGGCCTGGAGATGGCAGTCGATCCGGACGGGACCATGCCGGATTACAGCGTGCGGCAGTTTGTCGGCAAAAACAAGATCCCGGTGGTGATCTCAAACCTGTACCGGAACGGGGAGAAGGTCACCGGTGTACAGGATTACGTGATCCTGGAAAAGACGGCCCGGGATCCCGCGGGAGACGAAATGCCGGTCAGGATCGGCGTGATTGCCACGGCTGACACCTACGGGGAAACCGTCCTGTATGAAAAATTCGCCGGCGCAGGGTACAGCATCGTCCTGGATTACGAGGCGGTCAACGCGCTGGCGGAAACACTGGAAGCCGGCGGACAGTGCGACGCGACCATCCTGCTGGTGCACGGTGATGCGGAATATGCCGCGAAGAGCCTGGGGGATGATTCTGCCGTTGACCTGGTGCTGGGCGGACATACTCACAACTATGTGAATTGGAAAACGCCGGGCGGCCTGACCTTTATGGCTCCAGCCGGGAACGCGGGATCCTTCGCATACTGTGAGATGGCTTTCGAGAAGGAAACGGACCGGCCGGTTTTCAGGAAAATCCTCAACAACCGGAACATGTTTGTCAAGCAGACGGTCAGGGAACTGACGGAGCAGGGCCTGACGGCGGCGGAAATGGATCCGGAAATGATCATGCTGACCGATACGGTCATCGCGGCGGTACAGGATGTGCTGGGCGCTGAGGTCGGCTACATTACGGAGAACGTCCGGCGGTACGATTACTTCCCCGAGAGCAGAGAACGCTCGACGGCGCTGGGCAACTGGGCCGCCTCCATCACGGCCAGAATGGGCGGGGCTGAGATCGGGATGATCAACGGCAGCGGCATACGGGCCGGCTTCGAGATCCCGGAAGGCCAGGACGCCCGCACCATCACACTTGCAGACATCTATCAGATGTTTCCCTTTGACAATGCGGTCTGCGCTTTTGAAATCACCTATGAAGAACTGAAGAAGGCGCTTGAATATTCACTGACCCACAAGGGGCACTACCTGATAACCGAGATTTCCGGGGTTATCTGTTATTATCGCAACCAGGACCTCCTGGCGATTGCCACCGGCGACGGGAACGTTATCTATGACCGCGGCGCCTGGAAGGACGGCTGGAGGGAGAAAAAAGTACGGGTCGCCATGCCTGATTTTCTGGCTACGGCACAAAGAGTGGACTCGGAAACCGGCCTCTGCAATCCCTTCTGGGAGTGGCAGAACACTTCCCGGCGGCTTGAATTCCGGGAGACCCAGATCGAAGGGACGATCCGGGTCCTGACGGCAGAGGCCGCGGAAAACGACGGCCATCTGGCGATCGACGCAACACCGCATTATATTTACGAAGGGCCGGAAGCGGAACCGGCGGCACCATAAAAAACAGTTGAAATTCTGCCCGGAATGGTGTATGATGTACACGATGAGAAGGGTGCGGCGCAAGCTGCGTTCCCAAGAGATCAGACAGGTCTTCCGTGGAAAAGGCTTTGGGAACAGCCGAAGACTGAAGCTGATATTGTAACGACAAGTCGTGAAAAGACCCCTTCTCGTTTTTCATTCCTGAAAAAAAGGCCC
>Ga0265298_10002259_pt1 | contig 27060 bp, 25 predicted proteins | sample AusTroGonzalo_MG_3_FD_193486 | JGI IMG/M metagenome (GOLD analysis project Ga0265298, IMG submission 193486) | Bovine rumen microbial communities from tropical cattle in Woodstock, Queensland, Australia - Gonzalo_01 | ecosystem: Host-associated > Mammals > Digestive system > Stomach > Rumen ...
CTTGCTCTATATCTTTTTCGTAATAAGCGGCCTCGCGTTTTAGTCCAAGAAACTCCAATACGGTCGGTTGCTTGATTATTTCTTGTGGTGTTTCAGGAATTCTTTCTTTACGAGCAACCGCCAGAACGGCCTCCTTGTCATTACTCAACAAGAGTCGCTCATATAGCATTGAATCTATCTGTCGTTCTAGTTCTCGCCCCGTCCACGCATTGTTTACAGCTTCCAATTCATAGTACTCTCGCTTGTCTGGATCCGATATTTGTATAAGCATCCGGTATTGGCTCCAGTTTAATTGGGAACGCAGTGTGTTCACAATTGGATATTCTCTATAAAACTGCCGACAAAACTTCAACTGCCGCTCACCAAATCCACTACCATATTCGGGCTCTATTTGCTGTGCGAGATTTTTGATAAGATACGTTCCGTACTCTGCACGTGCCTTGCCGTGTTGTTCCTCTTCAAGAATTCGTTTTCCGAGTTTCCAATACATCTGGACTCGACAAAAATCCACACTGCGCACAGCATTCTGCTGCGCCTGTTGGATGATTAGGCGAACATCGGAAACAAATTGTTCTCTAATGGCCAATTGTAGAGTCGATTCTTTGTTCATAGCTATTACTTTTGTAAATTGGGAACGCACTGCGTTCGCAATTGAATAAACCCGCCTGCCGCCCGGAAAAGAGCAGCAGACGGGACAAGCAATCATCAGAACTTGAAATAATTTTTCGCATTGTTGTAGCAGATATCCTCTACCATCTGTTGTACGCGGGCTTTCTCGTAGCCGGTGTACGGGATCATGCCGTTCTCGATGTCGTTGCCGAGGACGTTGCACAGCGTGCGGCGGAAGTACTCGTGACGCGGATAGCTGAGGAACGAACGGCTGTCAGTGAGCATACCTACAAGGCGGCTCAGCAGACCGAGGTTAGAAAGCGCCATCATCTGCTTCTCCATACCGTCCTTCTGATCGAGGAACCACCAGCCCGAACCGAACTGGATCTTACCGGGTACAGAGCCGTCCTGGAAGTTACCGAGCATGGTAGCAATGACTTCGTTGGCGCAGGGGTTGAGGTTATAGAGAATAGTTTTCGCCAGATGTCCTTCGCTGTTCATCTCGTCGAGGAAATGGCTCATGGCTTTCGCGGTCGTGAACTCGCCGATGGAGTCAAAGCCGGTGTCTGCACCGAGGGCAGCGAACATCTTGCTGTTGTTGTTACGGATAGCGCCGTAGTGGTACTGCTGGGTCCAACCGGAAGCGTAGTCCATCTCCGCCTGTGCATGCAGGTATGCATGTTTGTACTGACGGATTTCGTATACGCTGAGTTCCTTGCCAGCGAGGGCTTTTTCGAAGATGGCGTTGATCTCGGCATCGGTGTACGGCTCATCGTAGAACTCCTCGATTCCGTGGTCGGAGAGGCGGCACCCCATCGACTCGAAGAAGTCATGACGTTTCTGCAGCGCAGCCACGAGGTCTGCGAAGTTGCGGATCTCCATGCCGGCTACGGCAGCCAGTTTCTCAATATATGCTTTCCATGTAGCGGCTTCGATGTTCATGCCTGCGTCGGGACGCCATGTCGGCAACATGCGTACTTCGGCAGTCGGGTCTTCCTTGACCATCTTGTGCCACTCGAGGCTGTCAGCCGGATCATCGGTCGTGCATACGAGTTCGACACCGTAGTGCTTCATGAGTCCGCGCGGACAGAACTTCGGATCGTTGGCGATGAGGTCATTGCACTTGTCATAGATAGCGCGTGCAGTCTCGGGGTTCAGACGCTCCTCGATACCGAAAGCGGTCTTAAGCTCCAGATGGGTCCAGTGGTACAAGGGATTGCGGAAAGTGTAAGGAACCGTCTCCGCCCATTTCTCGAACTTCTCCCAATCGGTGGTGTCCTTGCCGGTACAGAAACGCTCATCCACACCGTTGGAACGCATCGCGCGCCATTTGTAATGGTCGCCCATGAGCCAGATTTGTGCAATCGACTCGAAGCGTTTGTTCTCCGCTACCATCTGCGGAATCAAGTGACAGTGATAATCGATGATGGGCATTTTCGCCGCATGATTGTGATACAACTCCTGTGCGGTCTCCGTCTGCAGCAGGAAATCTTTGTCCATGAAAGGTTTGATCATAATGGTATAATTTTAGTTAAATGAATTATGCGTATTTTTCGAGTGCAAAGATACGAAAAAAAAATGACATATACAAATGTATATGCCACTTTGTACCTTTTTACCCTTTTTTTGTCAATTTTTCTACATGGCCTGTCCGGCCTGATCAGAAACGGGAAGGAGCAATTCGCAAAAAAAAATGTTTAATTATTTGCGTATGTGCGAATTTTGTTGTACCTTTGCACCCAAATTTCGTAATTCAATGAATAAACTGCTTGAGATAAAGAACCTGCACGCTTCCATCGGAGGAAAAGAGATCTTAAAGGGCGTTAACCTTGTTATCAATGAAGGTGAGGTGCATGCCATCATGGGCCCCAACGGCGCCGGCAAATCCACGCTGTCCGCTGTTCTCACGGGCAATCCTGCGTATGAAGTGACGGACGGAGAAGTCTATCTGAAAGGCGAGAACCTGCTGGCGATGGAGCCGGAAGTGCGCGCACGCGCAGGCGTGTTCCTTAGTTTTCAGTACCCCGTGGAGATTCCCGGTGTGAGTATGACCAATTTCATGCGTACGGCGATGAATGAGAAACGGGCGTACGAAGGCAAGCCGGCTCTGAGCGCCAAGGAGTTCCTTGCGCTCATGCGCGAGAAGAAGAAACTGCTGGAACTGCCGGACAAGCTGAACAACCGCTCTGTCAACGAAGGTTTCTCCGGTGGCGAAAAGAAGAAGAACGAAATCTTTCAGATGGCGATGCTTGAGCCCTGCCTGTCCATTCTTGACGAGACAGACAGCGGTCTGGATATAGATGCTCTGCGTATAGTGGCCGAAGGCGTCAACCGCCTTAAGACACCGCAGAACGCTTCTATTGTCATCACCCACTACCAGCGTCTGCTGGATTATATCGTGCCGGATTTCGTGCATGTGCTGGCGGACGGCAAGATAGTCAAAACCGGAGACAAATCCTTGGCTCTCGAACTGGAAGAAAAAGGCTATGAAGGTATTGCATAGTGGTGAAATATTCGAGACGGTACTCCTGAACGAACCTGCTGTAGACCTGCATATCCTACAGGAGGCGGGTTCGCATGTGAAGATCCATGTGATCAACATGTCACCGTCCGCCGCCGGCCGTCAGCCATCGGACATCTCCAACAAGATATCCATTGAGCAAGCCGGCGAAGGCTGCACGACAGAGATCTATGCGCTGGCCTACTTGCAGGGCTCAGACCGCGTGACGACCGAGACGCTTGTGAAGCACGCTGTTGGCGGCGGTACCTCTAAGCAGTTGGTCAAGTTTGTCCTGGAGGACCAATCCCGCGGCCGATTCATCGGCGACCTGAAGATTATCCAGGACGCCCAACAGACCGAAGCGCACCAGACGAACCGCAATCTGCTGTTATCGGAGACAGCGGAGATGCGTACCCAGCCGCAGTTGGAGATCTACGCGGATGACGTGAAAGCCACTCACGGCGCCAGCACCGGCCAGTTGGACGAATCGGCTCTTTTCTACATGCAGCAGCGCGGTATAGGTGTACAAAAAGCGCGCCAACTGCTCGTCGGCGCGTTCATGCGTGAGGTGATTGATACGATAGGCGATTCGTACTCCGCCATCAGAGAAAATCTACTGGACACGATTGATGGCGTAATCGAGTAGCGAGAGCAGACTGCGCTTTTCCGCACAGTCACGGAAGACCGACAAGGCTTCCGTGGCTTGTTTTTTACAGGCCAGCATCTGCCTTACGGCATACTCTTCCCCCTTGAAGCGTAACACAAAGGATTTTATCTCCTCCAGCGCTCTCGTTTCTTCCTCCGGCGAATAGCCATCAGCCACCAATCGTTCCCCTTTGGCCTTTATGCTCTCCGCTTCTTCCTGCGGTGCACGGCGGAGGGCCTCGATGAGCGGGAGCGTCACTTTGCCGTCCCTGAGATCGCTCATGGTCGGTTTGCCTATCTCCTCCAGGTCGCTGTAGTCAAAAATATCGTCTTTGATCTGGAAACACAATCCCAACAGTCTGCCATACTCGCGCAGTGCAGCCCGCTGGCGTGGTGTGCAACCGGACGATTCGGCTCCGGCTTCCGCACAGGCCTGGAACAATTGCGCCGTCTTCTGCTCAATGACCTGGTTGTACTGCTCCTCATCAATCCACATGGACTGTCCGACATGCAGCTGCACCATCTCGCCGCTACTCAGGCTCTTGCCGAGATTGGCCACGATCTCCAGGATACGGATGTTCCGCACTTCGGCTGTTAGTCCGATGACTTTGGCCAGCATATAATCACCGATGAGCACCGCCACTTTGTTGGTCCATTTGACATGCACGGCTGCCGTACCTCGCCGTGTATCCGAACTATCGACCACGTCATCATGGACGAGGCTTGCCGTGTGCAGCAGTTCCAACGCCACCGCCGAACGGAGCGTCTTGTCCGTGACAGGATTGCATATCTTGGCCGCCAGGAGTGTCAGCAACGGTCGCAGCTGTTTGCCACGGCGTGAGCCGACATACCGAAGCACCTCCTGCTGCAACTTGTTGTCCGCGCGCAGGCTGTGCTCCATCATCCGCTCGTACTGCTTCCACTCCTCCTCAATCGGTTGCCGTATGTCCAGAATGCTTTCCATGCGATCGTTTATAACTGACTCATTACCACTTCGCCGACGGCTTGAAGGGTGGACTTGCTGATATTGGTTATGTCATCATTACGCGTGTGCCACCATTCCGGGAATCCGGTTGCGTTGCGTATGTCATAATGAATGATATCCACGCAGGGGATTCCGGCGATGTAGTTCACGTAGAAATGATCGTCGGTAATGGGGTAGGACTGCAAGTTGGTGAACATGGAGCCGTAACCCAACTGTTCAGCCGCACGCCAGATCTTCTGCTGATAGTTGGATGCGTATTGTGACGAGTACATCTCTTTCGGGAACACGGCATCTGGAGCGCCTACCATGTCAAGGACAAGGCCGTATTGATATACCGCAACGCTGTTAGAAGTCAGACCGTCCTTCGGGCTGTCAGACTTTTTTACATAATCGGTAGCCCATAACTGTGAACCGAGGCACCATGTGTCTTCCCTCTCCGCGCCGGTATAGAAACGCGGTGTGCCGGAGTCTTCGCAGTCAAAAAGAATAATATCCACCGGTGTGTGGAGGGTGGAGTCGGCGATGCGTTGACCGAGCTGGCGTGCCACTTCCAGCAACACACCTACGCCAGAGGCACCGTCGTTGGCACCGGGAACGTTATAGAACCGTTCGGAATATTCCTCCTCCTCGTCACACCACGGACGGGTGTCATAGTGGGCACCTAAGAGTATACGGGGGCGGGACGCCGTCTCCGGCGTGGAGAAATGCGCAATGATATTATATATCTCCTGCATGTTGCCCCGGTAGTCCGGCATCTGGCCGCGTTGCAGTTCCACTTGCGCTCCGTGCGCACGCAACTGCTGAATGAACCAGACGGCGCAGTCATTATGCGCCTTGCTGTTCGGCACACGCGGTCCGAAAGCCAATTGGGCTTCTATATAGGCATAGGCGGAATCGGCGCTAAACGCAGGACGGGCAGGAATTTGTTGTTTCTGCGAACACGCAGCAAACAGCAAACATATTAAAAACGAAAAATTTAAAAGTAAAAGTTTTTTCATTTGATGTTCGTTTCGCTTACAGAGGTATGGTTTTGTATGGCGCTTATCGTCTGTGCAATGGAACTGGCGAGGGTCTCTATATGCAGTTTGGAGCAGCAGTCCGGATCAATCGGCAGAGAGTCGGTGCAAACGATCTGCTCCAACGCGGACTCTTCAATACGCAGGCATGCGTTACCGCTGAGCACGCCGTGCGTCACTACGGCCCGGACGGATTTGGCTCCTCCTTCACGCATCACCTCGGCAGCTTTGCACAAAGTACCCGCTGTGTCGGCAATGTCATCAAAGATGACGACATCCTTGCCGTATACATCACCCAGCACGCGTATCTCAGACACTTTGTTGAAGTCCGGCCGGTTCTTGTAACAGATGACCATAGGCACTTCGCGGTCGGTCATGACATGCAGTTTCTTGGCGAAGTTAGACGCTCTCTTGGAACCGCCTACATCCGGCGATGCCACAATGAGTTTCTTGAGATTGAGCCCTGCGATGTACGGAGCGAGCACGTTGGAACCATATATATGGTCGACGGGTATATCAAAGAAACCCTGAATCTGGTCGGCATGCAGATCGACGGTGATCACGCGGTCCGCGCCGGCCGTCTGGAGCATGTTAGCCACCAGTTTGGCACCGATGGATACACGCGGTTTGTCCTTACGGTCCTGACGTGCCCATCCGAAATATGGGATGACGGCAATCACTTTGTATGCACTGGCACGCTTGGCTGCATCAATCATGAGCAGCAGCTCCATGAGGTTGTCGCTGTTGGGGCATGTGGGTTGCACCAGATAGACCGAGCGCCCGCGGACGGACTCATCAAAATAGGCACAGAACTCACCGTCCGAAAACCGGTCTACACGTACCTTTCCCAATGCACAACCCAGTTCGTTACATATGCGCTGGGCCAATGCTTCGCCTTTCGAACCGGCAAAGATCTTGTATTCTTTAGGTTCCTCTATCATATCAGTTTGGCTTTTGGCTGTTGACTGTTAGCTTTTTTTCTTTTTCTTGGATCCCATGAGCGGTGCATTCGGCTGCGCCATCATCTGCTCGAAGGCGGGTGAATCGCAGGTCAGTTGACCGTCCGAAAGACGGATGATGTCTTCGCGAACACGCATGATTCCCGCTTCCTGGTCCCTATTCCAGACCAGGTTGCGCTGCCGCATGCATTGCGCGATATACACTTCCAGAGAATTACGTTCCGGCCCCGCTTCCAGCGTAGTGGCATATTGAATCATATCCTGTACGATTCGTCCGTAATTACGCATCCGAATCGGAGCGGTGTCACGTCTAAGATTAACCATATTCTTATTTTTTCTTGATTAGATAAATCATTGTGGGGTAGTGGTCACCGTATCCGTTCTGCCATACTCCGCCTTTGGTGGTACGGAACGGAGTGCCTTTATCCTTGCCCTCCTGTACGGTCAGGAAAGGTTTGTTGAATATCTGTGGCTTCCAGTAGGTCCAATGGCCGTTCTCCAGTTTCTCGTTCATGAGCGGCTCGGATATGATGATCTGGTCAAAGAGGTTCCAGCTGCCGTTGTATGCCAGCGATCCGGTACCTTTATCCAAAATCTGCCACATGGTGTTGAAATACCCCTGCGGCTCCACTTCCTCGCGGTGCTTGCGTGCCTTGAGCACATCCTTGCACGAGTGGTTGTACGGGTCATCATTGAGGTCACCCATGATGATGATCTTGGCCTGCGGCTCCTTGAGGTATATCGAATCGCAGATGGACTTACAGAGCATTGCAGCTGTGTCACGTCCCGGGCGACTGGACAGTTCGCCTCCGTAGCGGCTGGGCCAGTGGTTGACGATGATATGTATTTTCTCCGGTCTTCCCTCGCCCATGAGATAGCCGGAAACGCAGAGCTGGAGACGTGTTTTGATCTCGCCTCCGTCCGCATAATGCGCCTTGAGTTCAAAGCCGTTGACCTTGGTGGGTTTGAAGAGGACGGAGTCGTACAAGAAGCCGACATCCACGCCACGGCGGTCCGGTCCCTCCTTCAGAATAGGCTTAAGACGGCGGTTGTATTTGCTGTTCGCCTCGGCGCACAAGTCATAGAGACAACCGATGTTCTCCACCTCCGCCACGCCGATACAGGCAGCACCGCGCGGGTCATAATCCGTACCGAGCTGCGAAACGGCGTAGGCCATGTTCTTCACTTTGTTCTCATACTTGTAGGAAGTCCATTTCATACCACCGTCCGGCAGATACTCATAGTCGTTCTTGCCTTCGTCATGAATGGTGTCAAAAAGGTTCTCCAGATTGTAGAAAGCGATACAGCGGACATATTGACTTTGCTCCTGAGCGTGTACAAAAGTACTGCCCAAAAGCATGATAGCCGCCACATACAGAAATGTGTGTTTCATAGAATATATGATTAAATTAGTGTCCTAATTTCAAAATCGGCTACAAAGGTACACAAAAATTTGCAAATATGCAAATATTTTTGCAAAAATCGCGCTAACTATTGCGTATCTGCAAAAAAAGCAGTAACTTTGCAGCCCGAAAGGTCAGATGACCTCCTGAATGAACTGAATGGTTAATGACTAAATTGTAAAATTCTTTATGTCCAGTGTAAACAAAGTTATTCTTATCGGCAACGTCGGCAATGACCCAGAAGTCCGTTACCTTGACCGCGGCGTTGCAATCGCTAATTTCAATCTTGCCACCACGGAGCGCGGCTATGTGATGCAGAACGGTACGCAGGTGCCGGATGTGACGGAGTGGCACTCCGTTGTACTATGGCGCAATCTGGCCGAATGGGCGCAGCAGAATGTCCGCAAGAGTATGAAGTTATATGTGGAAGGCAAACTCAAAACACGTTCTTGGGAGAAGGATGGTCAGATACGCCGCAAGACCGAGATAATCGCTGAAAATGTGCAGATTCTCTATCGTCCGGAGCAGTACAGAAGGAATGACGGCCTGCAGGTGACGAGTGAAAAGGAGGACGCTATCTCCGAAGCACCGATGGCGGGTGAAACCAATTTCAATGATATTTTCTGATGACCAATAAGGAGCGCTATATCGAATGGGTGGAGCAGCAGGAGTATATGCCTGTTATGCTGATGCCCTGGTGGCTGGATGCAGTATGCGCAGGAAAGGAATGGGATGTCTTGCTCGCCGAGGACGAGCAAGGCGGCATTTTAGGCGCTATGCCTTATCTGCTGCGTAAGCGCGCGTGGTTCAAATATATCATCATGCCCCAGCAGACTTCCGTCGGAGGTATCTGGGTGAGCGAAGGCATGACGGCTGACCGATGGAAAACAGCGGAGGTGTGCCGTCAGATCAAAGAGCAGCTGGACGGTATGGGTCTGGCGTATTACTATCAGCAGTACCTGCCGGGCAGTCTCTGCGTTGATGCGATGCGCGGTCTGGGCTTCAAAACGCTGGAGCGGGTCACCTACCGTGTGGATGACCTGAGCGACCTGGACGCAGTGATAGCATCGTTCAGCAAGAACAAGCGCCGTCAGTTGCAGAAAGCGCTCAGTCTGCACGCGGAGCGCAAGATGGATCCGGAGGTTTTCTACCGTTTCCATACGCAATGCATGCACGCGCGCAAACGTAAATTAAGTTATACGCGCGAGTTCCTGCTGGTGCTGGAGCGCAAAGCGAAACGTAACAACCAGTGCGAGATACTGAGCATATGCAATGCGGACGGTCAACCGTATGCTGCGGCTTTCCTGGTATGGGACAAGCATACGATGTATTACCTGATACCGACGTATGATCCGGCGTTCAATGATTCCGGCGCCGGTGCATTGTTAGCGTTAGAAGCCATGAAACTGGCCCGGGAGAAACACGTGCACTTTGATTTTGAAGGTTCTATGAATCGCGGCGTGGCCAAGCACTACAAGCAGTTCGGCAGCACGCCGATGACCTATTACGGGGTGGAGAAATACTACAAACCGTTCTTCCGCCTGGCCATCTGGTTCCAGAAACTGCGTGAAATAGGCCTGCATTGAGGTACTGATAACCGAACATAAAATTGAAAGTTCTTTTCCTGACACCGTGGTATCCGTCTGCTAAAGACGCCATGTCCGGTCTCTTCGTGCAGAAGCATGCGGAGGCTGTGCGTGCGCAGGGCGTGGATGTGCGTGTCATCCATTCGGAGGGGTGGGGTGACCTATGGCGGCAATGGAAGGCATTGCGGCGCGAAGGATGGATGCCCGATGTGGTGCAACTCAATGTGATTCAGAAGCAGGGGCTGTTGGCCCTGTGGCTCAAACGACATTTCCATATACCTTATATTATTGTCGAACACTGGAGCGGTTATCTGCCCCAGAACGGGCAGTATATGCATATGTCCTGGATCAAACGGCGATGGTACCGATCCATAGCATGGGGCGCGTCAGTGGTGCTTTCTGTCAGCCAGCGGCATCAGCAGGCCATGCAGGAATGTGGCATTCGTGCCAAGAAATGGGGAGTGGTCCACAATGTGGTGGATGATTTCTTCTATGAGGATGCGGGATCACGTGATCGCGAAGTCGCGAGATCACGAGGTCATGAGGGCACTGTCTTTTTGCATGTCAGCTGTTTCGACGAGCGGGCGAAGAACGTGAAGGGTCTGCTGCGGGCGGCGAAGAAACTTTCTGAGAAGCGGCAGGACTGGCGTTTGGTGCTTGTCGGGACGGGTGTCGACTATCAGGAAGTACGCGATTATGCGGATCGTCTGTCCCTGCCGGAAGGATTGCTGGAATGGACGGGTGAGTTAAGTCCGCAGCAAGTGGCGGAACGATTCGAGCAAGCCGATGTGTTTGTGCTCCCGTCCAATTATGAGAACGCCCCGGTGGTGCTGTCAGAGGCACTGGCAACCGGTACTCCTGTGATCGCCACACGCGTTGGCGGTATCCCGGAGATGGTGGATGAGTCATGCGGTCTGCTGGTTAATCCGGGGGATGATGACGCCCTGACGGAGGCGATGGAAACGATGTCAGACCAATGCCATACCTATAAAAACCAGCCCATCCGTGAGGCCGGTCTGCAATACTCTTTTGCACGAGTGGGTGCACAACTGAAAGCTGTTTATGACTCCGTTATCGAACGGTCGTGACGGCGGATCAGTACGGCGTACCAGATCATCTGGCCGACGATGACGGCTGCACTGGCCAGCGCAAAGAGGAGCAGGGTCAGCCGAAAATCCCGAAGCGCAATACCGATGAGCAATGCGCCTATACGCAGCACGGTATAGACTATTTCTATTCCAAAGGCTATCTTTTGTTTTCCGAACACATCCGTGATGAAGCCCACGGGTGCGACTATCGTCATGATCAGCAGCCATGGCAACAGCAGCCGGATATATTCACCGCACACGCGCCAGGCATCCCCCAGCAGCACTTCGGTCATCCACGGCAGCACCCAATAGAGCAGGGCGAAACAGGGGACCAGTATCCATGCGGTGCGTCTCATGAAGCCGAACAGGAAGGCACCGATCCGTTGCCCGTCATTGACGCATTGCGCGGTACGCTGATACAGCACCTGATAGACTGATTGAATTATTATCTGCAGCGGACGCAGCGACAAGGTCAAAGCCATGCCGAAGAAGCCTATTTCCGTCAATCCGAAGACCGGTGTGAGCAGGAGAACGGGCAGGTTGCTGCCTAACATATTGACCATCGAACGCGGCAATGAATAACAAGGAAAATTGCGGTACTCGTGCGCCACGTTCCGCATCTGTGACCTGTCTATCCGGAAGAGGTCTGCAAAGAGCAGTCTGCCACCCCGCAAGCAACTGATGCCGATGGCCGCTATAGGCGCAATGACCGAAGATACGATCAGTCCGCCGGACAGCCAGCCTGCGGCACCCAGTCCTAATTTGCTGCCGGCATTGAGCACCGATTGGGACATCTGGTAAACGGAAATACGGCGAAACGCTTTATGCCGCATGTAATAATTATTGACGGCATTCCAAACACCGAGTCCACCGACATAGAGCGGCATGAGCCACCACCATTGCGCCAGTTGAGGCGCCTCAAAGAGCGAGGCGATAGGTTTGGAGAAGGGAATGGTGAGTATCAGCAGCGCCATCATGGCCAGTCCGCAGGCACCGCACACGTGCAACAGAGAACGGCTGCGCGCATCATCTTTGGGCAGCACAATGGCATCGTGATAGCCGGCGGTAGCAATAATGACTCCGATACCTCCGATACTCATGAAGAGATTGAGCAATCCGAAATCGTCCGCATGATAGATACGCGTCAAAACCGGATAGACCAATATGCCTATCGCCTGCGCCACCACATTCGCTGAAAGCAAGCGGGCGGAATTGCGCACCAATTCGGTCTGATGAATGCCCTTAATTTTCACAAATCGTCTGTCTATTTCCGAAATTCCGGCTGCAAAGGTACAAAAATATTTGTAAATATGCAAATTTTTCTCTTTTTATTTGCACATATCGTAAAAAAGTTGTATCTTTGTGCCCGATTTTGATAATCCGACCTAAAAAACACGAGATATGCATATTAAAAAATCAGAACAAGCCAGTCTTGAGAATGACAAACTCGTCTATGTATTGATGGGTTTGGTTTTTGTGCTCAGTCTTGTCTACGTGGCCCTGGAATGGACTGAGAGAGAGGTTACCAAGTATGAGGTGACTGACACGGAGTTCCTCTTTGAGGAAGAAGTAGAAATCCAGCAGACGAGTCAGGAGACTCCTCCTCCCCCTCCCCCCCCTGCCGTACAAGAGGTCGAAGTACTGAACGTGGTAGAGGATAACGTGGAGACCGAGTCCATCGAGGTTAATGCCGAGGATGACAAGGCCGAAGAGGTGGTTATCGCTGCGCCGGTAGAGGCTCCCGTAGAGGAAGAGGAAGAAGAAGTAGTCTTCGTGGTTGTAGAGTCGATGCCTGAGTTCCCGGGTGGTCAGCAAGCCTTGTTCAAGTATCTGAGCGAGAACGTGAAGTATCCGGTTATTGCTCAGGAGAACGGTATCCAAGGTCGTGTTATCTGTCAGTTCGTGGTGAACAAAGACGGTTCGATTGTGGACGTAGAGGTTGTTCGTTCGGGTGGTGATCCTTCTCTGGATAAAGAAGCTATCCGCGTCATCAAGTCCATGCCGAAGTGGAAACCCGGTAAGCAGCGTGGTAAGGCTGTACGCGTGAAATATACCGTGCCGGTTAACTTCAAGCTTCAGTAGTCCAAAGTCTAAAGTCGGAAGACAAAAGACTTTCTAATGGAACTTTCTCACAGAGATATAACCTATTGTAAGAATGTCGGCGCTAAGCGTGCCGACATTCTTCGTTCAGAACTGGGCGTCCGCACAGCGATGGACCTTCTGCGTCAGTATCCGTACAAGTATATCGACCGCAGCCGGTTCTACCGCATCGCCGAGCTGGACGATGAGGATACATATGTGCAGATCATCGGTGAGGTGACCGAATGGCATACGATCGGAATAGGCAAGGCGCAACGGCTCAGTGCCACATTCTTTGACGGCACCCATCAGTGCGAACTGGTGTGGTTCAAGGGCGTGCAGTACATCAAGCTGCAGCGCGGTGTGCAGTACCTGCTTTTCGGCAAACCCAGCCGTTTCAATCATATCTATAACTTCGTTCATCCAGAGCTGACACCGATGAGCAAAGTGACTCCGGAGATGACGCAGGGTCTCGAACCCTACTACAACACGACGGAGAAGATGAAGCGCATGGGCATCAACTCCAAAGCCATGCGTACCATGATGGCGGGTCTGCTGCCCGACCTCAAAAGCGGCGTGGCGGACACTATCGGAATGGATGTCCTTCACCGATACCGGCTGATGAGTCTGACCGACGCGCTGGTCAATGTACATTTCCCGAAGGATACGCCATCCATGCAGAACGCCCGTGCACGGCTTAAGTTCGAGGAACTGTTCTATGTCCAGTTGCAGATACTGAGGCAGATGAAGCGCAGGGAGCAGAATCCGGGTTTCATCATGCCGATGGTGGGCAGTCGTTTTCATGCGTTATACAAATCCCTTCCGTTCGACCTCACGGGCGCGCAGAAACGCGTCATTCATGAGATCCACGACGACCTCAAGTCCGGTCATCAGATGAACCGTCTGCTGCAAGGCGATGTGGGTTCGGGCAAGACCTTGGTGGCGCTGTTGTGCTGTCTGTTGGCTGTGGATAACGGTTATCAGGCCTGTATCATGGCGCCGACGGAGATATTGGCCAATCAGCACTATGAGACCTTGAAGGCGTTTCTGGCGCCTTTGGGCGATGCTGTGCATGTGGCGTTGCTGACGGGTTCGACAACGGCGAAGAACCGTGTGCCTATTCATAACGGTCTGATGAACGGCACGATACATATATTAATAGGAACGCACGCGTTATTGGAAGATGCGGTGCAATGGCAGAACCTCGGTTTTGTGGTTATCGACGAGCAGCACCGTTTCGGCGTGGCGCAACGCGCCCGGTTATGGACGAAGAACCAGACGCCGCCGCATATCCTCGTCATGACGGCGACGCCTATTCCGCGCACCTTGGCGATGACGGTCTACGGTGATCTGCAGGTGAGTATCATCGACGAGCTGCCGCCGGGACGCAAGCCGGTACAGACGATCCACTATAACCTGCAGCGGCGTGCGCAGGTCTATTCGTTCGTCCGCAAGCAGATAGAGGCAGGACGGCAGGTATATGTGGTCTATCCGCTTATCAAGGAGAACGAGAAAATGGACCTGTTGGACCTGCAGAACGGTTTTAACGAACTGTGTGAGGCTTTTCCGGAGTATAAGATATCCATGGTGCACGGACAGATGAAGGCGACGGACAAAGATATGCAGATGCAGCGTTTTGCGAGTGGCGAGACGCAGATCCTTGTAGCGACTACTGTCATCGAGGTAGGTGTCAATGTGCCGAATGCATCCGTGATGATGATTCAGAATGCGGAGCGGTTCGGCCTGAGTCAGTTGCACCAGTTACGCGGCCGTGTGGGACGTGGTGCTGACCAGAGTTACTGTATCCTGCTTACGGACAACGAGATCAGTGCGGATACGCGCAAGCGCATGGAGATCATGGTGGATACGAACGACGGTTTCCGTATCGCGGAGGCGGATCTGCAGTTACGCGGACCAGGCGATCTGGAAGGCACGATGCAGTCCGGCACACCGTTCGACCTGCATATCGCCAATCTGGCGACGGACGGTCAGTTGGTGGCGCTTGCCCGTCAGGCTGCGAAAGAGATTCTGGATGACGATCCTCTGCTGGAGGACGAAGTCAACCGGATATACAAAAGACGCCTTGATACTTTGCGTATCGAAGCGCATAACTGGGCGGAGATCAGTTGATGGGAATGACCAGGTGTTGCCCTGCACTTTACCCCGAGATTACTCCGACTTGCCTCCGACAACTTGTTTGTAATCGGCTGAAAACAAACATGTTGCAGGTGTGTAATAAAAATCGGGGAAAGGACTGTCATACAGCACGTGGAAAGGTGCTATATACAAGAAAATAAGAGCCGCCGGTTGGCGACTCTTATTGTTGTCAGGGTAGACGATAAAATTACATATCGTCGTGAGCGTGCAACGACTGCACATATTTCGCATGTGCCATCTTGATTCGCTTCAGCTCACTCGGTTTGTCGAATTGCTGACGGCGACGGAGCTCTTTAACGACACCCGTCTTATCGAATTTGCGTTTGAATTTCTTAATCGCGCGCTCGATGTTCTCACCTTCTTTAACAGGAACGATAATCATTGCATACACCTCCTTTTAGTTTACTCTCCGGGCAGTTAGCCTGTTCTGAGTGGATAGCGGCTGTTTAAGTCTCCCGCCTGACCTTTGTTGTTCTACTTGTGTACCCAGGGCCGGGATCGAACCGGCACGGTTTCCCATTGGTGTTTGAGACCAACGCGTCTACCAATTCCGCCACCTGGGCGTCGCGCGAGCTAAGGCTCAATATGATCGCGACTACGTCGCTCATATAAATTATCGCCTTGCTCTCGCTCTCACCACAAAAATCGAATTTCTTAGCAGAAGTGCGATTTTTTGCGGGGACCCCAATTAAGGGGTTAGCGCTGCTCTTCCTCCCTTTTCTCCAGCACAAATGTGCTTTTCGAGCGAAAAAGCGTAATCTTAAACGTTTTTCTCTAGCACAAATGTGCTTTTCGAGCGAAAAAGCGTGCAAAGGTACTGCTTTTTTTTGAATTGACCAAATTTTTTGTTGATTTTTTTGCATAAATGCATATTTTTTTGTACTTTTGCACCCAAAATGAAAAATATATGGACGATTTTTTCAGCAGAAGTGAAGCTTTGTTAGGTGCGGAAGTGATGGAAGCCTTGCGTACGAAGCGTGTTATCCTGTTCGGAGTAGGCGGCGTCGGTTCATGGTGCGCGGAGTCGCTTATCCGTACGGGACTGATGCATCTGACGATCGTGGATGACGACGTGGTTCAGGCTTCCAACCTCAACCGTCAGTTACCGGCGACGCGTGACACGATGGGTCGTGCGAAAGTGGAGGCGCTTCGCGAGCGGTTGCTGACAATTCATCCGGAGGCAAGCATTGAAGCGTTGCAAAAGCGCTACACTGTGCAAATGGACAATGGCCAATGGACCAAGGACAATGAGGCTTTTGAGTTGGAGGAATACGATTATATCATTGATGCCATTGATGACGTGCCGGCAAAAGCGGATCTGATAGTGCGTGCTTCCCGCGTGAAAGGCGCCAGAGTGTTCTCCAGTATGGGTGCGGCGTTGCGTTTTGACCCCACTCAGGTGCGTGTGGCGGAACTATGGGACGTGAAAGGGGATGCGTTGGCCAAGGCGGTCCGTGCGAGAATGAAGAAAATGGATATCCGTCCTTCCCGGAAAGTGCGTTGCGTCTATTCGCTGGAACAGGCTTCAAGAATACCCAATGCAGACGGAACACAGGCCGGTTCCGCTATCGGCGAGGCGAGCCCTGTGCCTGCGATTGTCAAGGGCAGTCTGATGCAAGTGACGGCTGTGTTCGGGTGCACGCTGGCAGGGCTGGTGATTAACGATGTTCGTCAAAATGTGTCACGGGAAGGATAAATTATCGTAAATAAGGAAAAAATATGCGCGTGCGCTTGCGTATATGAAAAAAAAGTTGTATCTTTGCACCCGATATGAAAAAAAGTATATTTCTGACAGCTTGTGTAGTGTTGCTTATAGAGGGGTTGAGCATGGGGCTGACGGGTTGCCGCAAGCAATCCAAACTAGAGCAGTACCGTCAAGAGAAGCACCAGCGTGATTCGGTGGCCCTAGAAGAACAGCAACGCAGTCTGGCTTTTTATCAGGAGCAGCTGGACAGGATGGTGCCTCAGGCGGATTCGCTGATGGCGTTCTTCAAATACGAAAAGAACGACAAGTATCAGGATCATGGATTCTATGTGCTCAGCCGCAACGGTCTTCGTGTGCTGGTCAGCGATGATGCGCGTCAGTTGCTGTTATACCGGAACGGCAAGCGGATTGAGGCGGCCGACAAAGGGCTGGATACCAAAGAGAAAGAGTTATATGAGCGTGCGCAACACCTGCAGGTGGTCATGTCCGATATCCAGGAGTTAGAACGGCGCATCGCGCGGACCTCGAAAGAGATCAGCAAATATCAGAACAGGGTACAACCTGTCAACCCTCCTATGAACTAATACTATTCACAGATTATGAGTGAAACGAAATACGAAAGCAAAATCACATCCGCGCCCTGCTCGGCGCAACAGATCTATCGCGTGTTAAGCAATATGCAGAATCTGGAACGCGTGAAAGATATGATTCCCAAAGACAAGATCCAGGAAATGGAGATCCAACCGGACCGTGTGCGAATGAAAGTGGACGGACTGGCGCAGATGATCACTATTGCCATTGTAGACAGGATAGAGAATGATACGGTCAAGTTCGGTGCGGAAGGTATCCCGATGGACGCGAACTTCTGGATTCAGATGAAAGAGGTGAGTCCGACCGATACGCGTCTCAAACTGACTATCAAGGCAGATATCCCGTTCATGTTCAAGATGATGCTGGACAAGAAGCTGCAGACGGGTCTGGACCAGGCGGCAGAGATGCTGGCGCAGTTCCCGTACAGTCAGTGGAACTGACGTTCAGGTGTTAAGATGGTCGCCAAGCGACGTTAAATGTGCTTTCCAAGTAAACGATAAATAGTCATATATGAAACGAACAAGAATTCACAGAGAGGGACGGAACCTGATTATCGGCACGGTGTTTCTGCTCTTTATCATCAATGTGCCGATGTACATGTATTTCCCGCATTGGATCTTCGGTATCACTCTGTCGCTGACAGCGTTGCTGCTGGTGTTTGTCACCTATTTCTTCCGCAATCCGGTCCGCGTGTTAGAGATTGATGACCCGAACTTCATTATCGCTCCGGCAGACGGCCGCGTAGTGGTGGTGGAGCCGACGGACGAGGAGGAATATTTCCATGAGCGCAAGCTGCAGGTGTCGATCTTCATGTCGCCGTTCAACGTACACGCGAACTGGTATCCTATTGAGGGCAATATATTGGTGAGCGAGCATCAGAAGGGCCGTCACAAGGGAGCATGGCTTCCTAAGTCCAGTACTGAGAACGAGCGTTCGTTAGTGGTGATAGAGACGCCGTCCAAGGTTCAGATTGCCGTCCGTCAGATAGCAGGCGCCATGGCACGCCGCATCGTGACCTATGCCAAACCCGGTCATCAGGCACATCGTAACACGCACCTCGGGTTCATCAAGCTCGGTTCGCGTGTGGATATGTACCTGCCGCTGAACACGGAGATGTTTGTGGAGGTAGGCGAGCATGTACGCGGTAACGAGACTATCATCGGTCGCTTGAGCGAAGAGGCTCAGTCGACGTCAAACAGCTAAACAGTTAAACAATTACGACCATGAATAAGTTTGAAGAATTATTTGCGCAGTACCCCTGTCCGTTTACGGATGAGCAGGTGAAAGCCCAAGTGGCGGAGATAGAAGCCGCACATTTTGCAGAGAATAACAATGTGGAGGTGTGGAAACAGTGTCTGCATCAGATTGACTACACGACGCTGAGTGCCGATGATACCATCGCCAAGGTGGAAGGTATGGCGAAGGCGGTGAATAACTTCGAGAAGGATTTTCCGGGTATACCGAATGTGGCGGCTATCTGTGTGTATCCCGCGATGGCGGAATACGTACGCGCAGCGCTTGATGATCCGAAATTCAATATCGCCTGCGTGAGCGGTGTGTTCCCGAGCAGCCAGAGTTTTCTGGAGGTCAAGATTGCCGAGACGGCGCTTGCTCTCAAAGCCGGTGCGACGGAGATCGATATCGTGCTGTCCGTAGGCAAGTTCCTCGAAGGACGCTATCAGGAGTGTTTCGACGAGATAGCAGAGCTGAAAGCCGTGTGCGGTACGCATCACCTGAAGGTGATTCTTGAGACCGGTCTGCTCAAATCGGCGGAGAACATATGGAAAGCATCTATTCTTGCGATGGCTGCCGGTTGTGATTTCATCAAGACCTCAACCGGTAAGATCAGCATCAACGCCACTCCGGAAGCCACGTTCGTCATGTGTCACGCCATCAAGGCATGGCGCGAGAAGACGGGTGTCAAGATGGGTTACAAACCGGCAGGTGGTGTTTCTACGACCGAAGAGGCGGTGCAGCATTACACGTTAGTGAAGGAGATCCTCGGCGAAGAGTGGCTCAATAACGAGTCCTTCCGCTTCGGCGCAAGCCGTCTGGCCAATAACCTGTTGAGTTCCATCGTAGGTAAAGAAACGAAATATTTTTAACTTTAGCATTTAACTGTCAGCCGTCAGGTGACAGTCAACAGTCAATCGCTGATTTCATGAATAAAATCATTTCGAAGAGATTTTTCTCGGACAATGTAGCGGAGCTCGTAGTGGAAGCTCCGCTCATTGCGCGTAGTCGTCGTGCCGGTCATTTCGTAATCATCCGTGTGGACGCTCAGTCGGAGCGTGTGCCGTTGACCATAGCCGGTGCCGATATCGAACGCGGTACCATCACGCTGGTGGTGCAGCAAGTGGGTGCTTCCACGCATAAGCTGTTAGCGCTTAACCCGGGTGACTGCATCCATGATGTAGTCGGTCCGTTAGGCCGAGCCACGCGTATTGAGAACTACGGTACGGTCGTATGTGCGTGCGGCGGTGTGGGTGCAGCGCCGATGCTGCCTATCGCCGAGGCATTGAAGAAAGCCGGCAACCGTGTCATCACCGTGTTAGCGGCCCGTAATGAGAGTCTCATCATTCTCAAAGACGAGCTGGCGCAGTGGTCGGACGAAGTGATCCTGATGACGGATGACGGTTCGGTGGGCCAGAAAGGTGTGGTGACGGTAGGCGTGGAGCAGGTGATCAACCGCGAGAAAGTGGACAAATGTATCACCATCGGTCCGGCGATCATGATGAAATTCGTTGCGCTGACCACCGCCAAGTATAACATCCCCACGGAGGCCTCTCTCAACACCATCATGGTGGACGGAACAGGTATGTGCGGCGCGTGCCGTGTGACGGTGGGCGGCAAGACCAAGTTCGTCTGCGTGGACGGTCCTGAGTTCGATGCGCACGGTGTGGACTGGAACGAGATGCTGAGCCGAATGCGCTCCTATCGCGATGAAGAAGCAGTAGCGATGGAGCACTGGAAAGCCGGTGCTGAAGGAGCAAAGAGCGCATCGCAGAAAGAGAATAAACAAGAATGCTCTATAGTCGTTGGTGCCGTGGAACCGTTCACGGGTACGGCGAAGGACAGAGTGGCGATTGAGCGGGTGAAGATGCCGGAGTTGCGGCCGGAGGTACGCGTGAAGAGTCTGCATGAGGAAGTGAACCAGGGTCTGACTTTTGAGCAGGCTGTGACCGAAGCGCACCGCTGTCTCAACTGCAAGAACCCGACCTGTGTGCAGGGTTGTCCGGTCAATATCAACATCCCGGGCTTCATCAAGAAACTGGAGACGGGTGATGTGATGGGTGCTGCGGCGGTCATCAAGGAGAGTTCGTCGCTGCCGGCGGTATGCGGTCGTGTATGCCCGCAGGAGAAACAATGCGAGAGCCAGTGTATCCATCTGAAGATGAAGCATCCGGCGGTGGCTATCGGTTATCTGGAGCGTTTCTGTGCCGATTACGCGAATAATCAGAAGCAAGCGGTTACCAATGAAGAGTCACGGGTAACGGGACCGAAGATCGCCGTTGTCGGTTCCGGTCCTGCCGGTCTGACTTTTGCCGGCGATGCCGCCAAGTACGGCTACGAGGTACACGTGTTCGAAGCGCTGCATGAGATAGGCGGTGTGCTCAAATACGGTATACCGGAGTTCCGTCTGCCGAACGCTATTGTTGATACAGAGATAGACGGTCTGCGTGCCTTAGGCGTGCAGTTCCATACGGATACTATCATCGGCAAGACGATTGGTGTCAAGGAGTTGGAGGAACAGGGCTTCAAGGGTATCTTTGTGGGTTCGGGAGCCGGTCTGCCGCGCTTCATGAATATCCCGGGTGAGAACCTGAACGGTGTGCTGTCCTGCAATGAGTACCTGACGCGTGTCAATCTGATGGACGCATCCAATCCGGATACCGACACTCCGCTGCTGACGGGTAAGAACGTGGCGGTTATCGGCGGCGGTAACACTGCAATGGATGCTGTACGTACCGCCAAGCGTCTGGGCGCAGAGCGTGCGATGATCATCTATCGTCGTAGCGAAGAAGAGATGCCGGCGCGTGTGGAGGAAGTGCATCACGCCAAGCAGGAGGGAATCGAGTTCATGACGCTCCATAACCCCATTGAATATCATGCGGACGAGAACGGCCGTGTGTGCGAAGCGGTGCTGCAAGTGATGGAGTTGGGCGAACCGGATGAGAGCGGACGCCGCAGTCCTGTTCCGGTAGAGGGACAGACGGTGACTGTTCCGGTTGATCTGGTGATCGTGGCGGTAGGCGTGAGTCCGAACCCGCTGATTCCGTCGTCTGTAGAGGGCCTGGAGATAAGCCGCAAAGGAACGATTGTGGTGAACGACAACATGCAGTCCTCTATTCCGACTATCTTTGCCGGAGGAGATATAACCCGCGGAGGTGCCACCGTTATTCTCGCTATGAGTGACGGCCGCAAGGCTGCGAAAGCGATGCATGAGTACCTTTCAAAGTGAAAGTTGAAAGTTCTTAGCCCCAAGGGGCACGATTATTTGACGATGTCAAATCTTGAAAGTTGAAAGTTGAAAGAAACCGTATAGTGGCAAGTTAGAAGTTGAAGTGGGAAGTTTTCTTTGCTCCATATTACTGTCAATCAATATCTTGTTGAACCACCCGATCACAGGACAGGCGAATATGTCTGTGCTGATGCAGAACATGACGACGGGTGAGATCATTGATGACTACCGTTCGGACAAAGTGGTGCCGCCGGCTTCGGTGATGAAGCTGCTGACCACGGCTGCCTGTTTGGAGATCATGGGACCCGGTTTCCGTTTTCCGACCATCCTGGAGTACACCGGATACATTGACAACGGTGTGCTGCACGGCAACCTGTACATCCGCGGCGGGTGTGATCCTTCGTTGGGATGGAAAGGCAAGACGGCTTTTCTCAACCAATGGGTGAAAGCGGTCAAAGGGGCCGGTATTACGTCCATTGACGGTGCTGTCATTGCCGACATGACGATGCTGGACGGCGAAGCGCAGAACCCGGCATGGTTGTGTGAGGATGCAGGAAACTACTATGCTCCGGGTATCTTCTCACTCAATTACTACGGTAACACGATGAACATCGTGCTCAAGAGCGCCGAACCCGGCACGGTGGCTACGGTGGTAGGAACGGAGCCCAAGGTGGACGATATCGTGTTCATCAACCGCGTGCGGTGCGACCGTATCCAGTACGACGGCGCTTTTGTGAGCGGTCTGCCATACAGCCGTGAGCGCTATCTGACAGGAGCCGTGCCTTCCAATCTGGGTACGTTCGGCGTCAAGGGCGATCTGCCCAACCCGGGTCTGCTGTTAGCGCGTCATTTCACCAACCGTCTGCGGGAAGCAGGCGTGCCGGTGGAGATGGAGGCGGGTTACGAACCTGATTATAATCCTCTGACACCGCCTCGTCAGGAACTGTATATCCATTATTCGGAACCCTTGTCGGAACTGATCAAGGAGACGAATGTGAACAGCAATAACCTGTATGCAGAGGCGTTGTTCCGTTATCTGGGCACGCGTTACACTCTGCCCGGCACGATCCATAACAGTCAGGAGATACTGCGTGACTACTGGCGTCGCCGCGGCGTGAATGTGCAGAATGCCATCATCAAGGACGGTTGCGGTCTGGCCCCGCAGGATGCGGTCAGTGCGAAAGCGTTTGTGCAATTGTTGACGGTCATGTATGCCAGTTCTAATAAAGAGGCATGGCTGGCATCCCTGCCGGTCAGCGGCCAGTCAGGAACGCTTACCTCCCTCTGCCCGAAAACGGAGTTGGAAGGGCGTATTCATGCCAAGAGCGGCACGATTGCCGGAACCAAGAATTTTGCAGGGTATATAGACGCCCCCAACGGCGATACATGGGTGTTTGCCATCCTCATCAATTCCGCTCCCGGCAAGGCCAGGAAGATCCAGAACGTGATACAGCAATACCTGTTGGATGTATATAGATCGCACCCATAGTACGAACACGCTCATGAAAGAGCTGATTGCCGGCGGGCGCTGGCCGGAGGAGGAGAGATACCTCCGGGCCGGATACCAGACGGCAGGCCGCGGGCAGACCGGAAACGGGTGGGAGAGCGAAGAAGGGAAGAACCTGTTGTGCTCGGTGCTGATTGACATCAGCCATTGGCCGTTAGCCGTCCGCCCTTTCTATCTCAACGTGGCGGTGAGTGTGGCGGTGCATCGTATGATTAGCAGTCAGCCTTCAGCCTCCAGCCGTCAGTTGACTATCAAATGGCCGAATGATATCTATTGGGGCGACAAGAAAGTGGCGGGTATACTGGTTGAAGGCGCTATCATCGGCAACGAAATGCAATATGCGATTGCGGGGATAGGGTTGAATGTGAACCAGACGGAGTGGCGTTCGGATGCCCCTAATCCGGTTTCGCTGAAACAGATAACAGGCGGAGGTGATTATGACCTGGACGAGCTGATGACACGTCTGATGACGGAACTGGACAAGACGCTGGAAGAGGATGTGTGGGATTATTACAAGGCGCATCTATACAGGCGTGAAGGGTTCTGGCCGTTTGTGGAGAGAGAAGTCAGTACGGCGCCAACGATGAACGCCAGCGGCGGAGAACCGGCAAACGACCGTTTTATGGCGCAGATAGAGGACGTGCTGCCGACAGGTGAGCTCCTGTTGAGAGACCGGGAAGGGCAATCACGGAGATATCACTTCAAGCAAGTGAGATACGTAGTATAGATTATGAACTAAAATTATAAATTATATATGCAAAGTATTATTATTACCGGAGGGGCCGGGTTTATCGGAAGTCATGTGGTTCGTTTGTTTGTGAACAAGTACCCGGACTACCGCATCATCAATGTGGACAAGTTGACGTATGCCGGTAATCTGGCGAACCTCAAGGATATAGAGGACAAGCCGAACTACCGTTTCGTACGTGCGGATATATGCGATTTTGACACCATCTACGCCCTGATGCAGGAGGAGCACGTGACGGGTGTTATCCATCTCGCGGCGGAGAGTCATGTGGACCGCAGTATCAAGGATCCTTTCACGTTCGCCCGCACCAATGTCATGGGCACGCTGTCCATGCTGCAGGCAGCCAAGCTGTATTGGGAGAGTCTGCCGGAGAAGTTCGAAGGCAAGCGTTTCTATCATATATCGACGGACGAGGTGTACGGCGCGTTGCAGCTGACCCATCCGGAGGGTATCGAACCGCCGTTCACTACGACGGCTTCCTCGGCGGAGCATCACCTGGCGTACGGAGAGGATTTCTTCTATGAGACGACGAAGTACAATCCTCATTCGCCTTATTCGGCCTCGAAAGCGTCTTCGGACCATTTTGTGCGTGCGTTCCATGACACCTACGGCATGCCGACTATTGTAACCAACTGCTCGAACAACTACGGTCCGTACCAGTTCCCGGAGAAGTTGATCCCGCTGTTCATCAATAACATCCGTCATCGCAAGCCGCTGCCCGTTTATGGCAAGGGCGAGAACGTGCGTGACTGGCTGTTTGTTGAGGACCATGCCCGCGCGATAGACCTTATTTTCCATAAGGGCACGATAGCCGAGACGTATAACATCGGCGGTTTCAACGAGTGGAAGAATATCGATATCATCAAAACGATCATCAAGACGGTAGACCGTCTGTTAGGTCGCCCGGAGGGCGCAGATCTGGATCTGATCACCTTTGTTACCGACCGTGCGGGACATGACATGCGGTATGCGATTGACTCGACGAAACTGCAGCGTGAGTTGGGCTGGGAGCCGAGTCTCCAGTTCGAAGAAGGTATTGAGAAGACCGTTCGTTGGTATCTTGACAATCAGGAGTGGTTGGATAACATCACCTCCGGAGATTACGAGAAATACTACGAGGAGATGTATAAAGGAAGATAAAAAAAAGGGCGCTCGAAAGCGTCCTTTTTTTGTTAATGCGGCTTTTCCGCAGTTAGAAGTGTATTGCGCTCTGCGCGGTTTATAAACAGCGAAGCAATAAACCTCAAACAGCGAAGCAATAAACCTCAAAATGCGCATCACGCATTTCGATACGCTTTCGGCGTGACGCCGACGTGGGATTTGAAGAAGCGGTTAAAGAACGCCACGTTGTCAAAACCTAAACTGAGTGCTATCTCTTTGATCTGCAGGTTGGTGATCTTGAGTTGCGACTTGGCGTCCGTGATGATGGCCTCGATGATGATGTCACCGGCTGTTCGTTCACCGACCGCCTTGATAGTGGAGCATAGATGCGGCAGCGTCAGGCGCATCGCCTCGGCATACTGGTTCACATGGTGCCACTCGTGGTAATGCTTGAGCACCAACTGGCAGTAGTCCTGATAGATCTCCGTTTTGCGGTCCATCGGTTTGACGAGGTACTCGTCCTGCTCGTGCGCGTACTTGGCGTAGCTCGTCTGCAGCAGATTGAAGATATGTACCATTTTTTCGCTGTCCAGCATGGTCGGTTGCGCATTGAGCGCCTTCACTATGGTCTCGTACATGGAGCATAGCACCTGGGCATGGTTCTCCGTCGTGCTCAGTTTAGGCGAATGCAGTTGAGCGCGGAGAGTGACATTCGGTTATTCACCGTATATTTCTCCAGGAACTTGCTGCCGAAAACGATCCAATAAACCAAGGCATTTTCGGAAAACTCGCGTATCAGCAGAAAACTGCCCGGTTCGAGCAGCAGGATATCGTTGGCTTTGAAGTCATATTCCGTCACATTGATGGTGGCGTGCGCCGTACCGCGAACCAACAAGGCATAGACGCCGCACTTGATTTTACAGGGGTAACGCCCGTATTCGTTCATCAGTTTGCCACTCGCGTCACCGATCATATAATCGCCGTACGGACAGTCTACAATAGGGATATTATTCTCGTTCATCTTAATAATTGTATCAAAATTCGGTGCAAAGGTACAACTTTTTTATGATATATGCAAATAATTGTGCATATTTTTGCATAAATAGGCATATTTTCTCTTGCTCGGGCATAGGCGGTTTAGCCCTTCGCTGTCCTCACGCCCGTGAGGACGGTTATCTTCGTCCGTCCTTCACTTTGTCCATTGTTCCCGCATTGAATGCGGGCATCAATCGCCAAACGTGCAGCCCCGCCCGGACTTCGATAAATGCGGACGCAGCCCTTGCGGCTTTTCCCCTTTCGTCCATTGCGTCGGATCTTATCCGACAATCGCCCACAAAATCACAAAAAATCTCCCCATCTCTTGCGTATTTCAAAAAAAAGCAGTACCTTTGCAGCCGTAATGATTCACGCTGGGGCAATGTGGGCGGGCTTGTCCTGCTCCGAAAATCTCAAAACGGGACATTACATGACATAAAAGGCGTTTATTGACGCTTGTTTTGGAAACTTGGAATCCTGCAAAATTTCTCAACCCAAGACAAGATAGCAATAAACGTTCATTGGATGTGTATATAATTGCGTCCCACGTGACGTATTGTACATATCGGCGTGGACGTTATTGTTTATTCTTTGTTGAAGGGTCTTGCAGGAACCTCAAGTTTGGAGAATAAGCGTGGATAACATTCACGCTTTTGTTGTATTTATAGTAAACTACAATACAAACCATCTAAAAGTTGCGCCCGACACGTATAAGGGAATGTAGTATGAAGAAAAACCTTTTTACACTCTTGTTTGCTATGGCGGCAAATGTAGGAATGATGAATGCCACAGGCATTGAAGTAAATGGAATCTGGTATCTATTCGATAATAGTACCAAAACTGCCACTGTTACCTATGGTGGTTCTAATTACGACAACAACGAC
>Ga0265298_10002260_pt1 | contig 27057 bp, 43 predicted proteins | sample AusTroGonzalo_MG_3_FD_193486 | JGI IMG/M metagenome (GOLD analysis project Ga0265298, IMG submission 193486) | Bovine rumen microbial communities from tropical cattle in Woodstock, Queensland, Australia - Gonzalo_01 | ecosystem: Host-associated > Mammals > Digestive system > Stomach > Rumen ...
GGCAAAAAAAATATATGGACAGATTTAGTCCACATTAGACCGACAAAGTCAGACAAAGGCAAACTTCAGCGGAGATAGTGATAGCTACACGAAAGCGGTATGAATAATTATGTCCTTGAATACTACCAACAGATAAAAGACGGCACGGTGGCGGTCGGCAAGTGGGTGCGTTTGCTATATGAACGCATCGTACACGGAATTGAAGACGGCACATACATCTTTGACGCTAAAAAAGCCGACCATGCGGTGAATTGGATTGAAAACCATTGTCATCATACGGAAGGCGAGAAAGCACCTGACCACCTGAAGCTGGAACTGTGGCAGAAGGCATTGGTTTCTTGTTTGTTCGGTGTGTGTGATCCGAAAGACGGACGAAGAATGTTTCGTGAATGTCTGCTTGTGGTCGGCAGAAAGAACGGCAAATCCTTGCTTGGGTCAGCCATTGCAAACTATGTGTTCTTTGAAGACGGCGGCTTCGGTGCAAGGGTGTACTGTGTCGCACCAAAACTTGACCAAGCGGATATTATCTACAATGACATATGGACAATGATTCAGCTTGAGCCGGACTTGCTCCAAAACAAGGAATGTCCGAAAGAGAACACGGCACGGCACAGGATGACCGACCTGTACATTGAATCGTCAAACAGTACGGTCAAGAAGATTGCCTTTTCAGCGAAGAAGTCTGACGGCTTCAACCCCAGCCTTTGCATCTGTGACGAAATCGCATCATGGCAAGGTGACGCTGGTTTGAAGCAATACGAAGTGATGAAGTCAGGCATGGGTGCAAGACCTGAAGGAATCATGTTGTCATGCACTACTTCAGGTTACCAAAACGATTCAATCTTTGACGAACTTGTGAAGCGGTCAACACGCTTCCTGTTGGGCGAGAGCAAAGAACAAAGGCTTCTGCCTTTCCTGTACATGATTGATGACATTGACAAGTGGAATGACATCAATGAATTGAGAAAGGCGAATCCGAATCTTTCTACAAGTATTTCCGTGGACTATTTGCTTGAAGAAATTGCGATTGCGGAACAATCACTTCCACGGAAAACGGAATTCATCACGAAAATGTGTTGCCGTAAGCAGAACACTTCAACGGCATGGCTTTCCACGCAGACCGTGAGCAAGTGCATCGGTGATGAACTTCGGATTGAAGACTTTGCACATTCGTACTGTGTCGCTGGAATTGACCTTTCAATGGCACGGGATCTCACAAGTGCGTGTGTGGTGATAGAACGCAACGGCATCCTGTATCCGTTCGTTAAGTGTTGGCTGCCCAGCGAGAAAATTGACGAAGCCACAGAGCGTGACGGTGTTCCATATAGGATATACATTGAACGTGGCTGGTTAGAACCGAGTGGCGAAAATTTCATTGACTATAAAGATTGCTACAATTGGTTTGTTGACCTTGTTGAACGGCTGGAAATCCTTCCGCTGGTGTGCGGTTATGACCGTTACTCTTCCCAATTTTTGTGCGGTAAGCAAGGTTTGATGGAAAGCTATGGTTTCCGCATGGATGATGTATATCAAGGTGACAACCTTTGGGGAACGCTTCAAGTCATGGAAGGGTTAATGGAAGACGGCAAGATTCAATTCGGTGACAATGACCTGATGAAAGCACACCTGTTGAATTCAGCCATCAAGATGAGCGTTGAGCGAGGAAGGGGAAGGCTGGTGAAAGTTTCACCAAATGCCCACATTGATGCGGTCGCTTCGCTCGTTGATGCATTGGTGGTGCGTGACAAGTGGTATCACGAAATCGGTGTGCAACTGAAAAACGAAAGGTGAACAGATGGGATTATTTAGTGACATCTTCAGACCAAACAAAGAACAACAGAAAGCGGTGTCGGCTGAAATCTTCAAGACGCTGACACCATACAAGCCTGTGTTCCATACATGGCAAGGATCACTTTACGAAAGTGAACTGATTCGGTCTGCCATCTATGCAAAGGCACGGCACATCAGCAAACTGAAGTTTTCATCTACAGGGGCCGCCAAGCCTTCTTTACAGGCAAAGCTGAAACAAGGACCAAACCAATGGATGACATATAGTCAATTCCTTGCGAGAATTTCGGTGATACTTGACATCCACAACACCTGTTTCATCGTGCCTGTCAAAGACAAGTACCTTGTGACCACAGGCTATTATCCTGTGTTGCCGGAGCGGTGCGAAGTTGTGGAGTACAAAGAAGAACCGTGGCTTCGGTACAAATTCCGTGACGGAAACATCGGTGCGGTGCGGATGGACGAATGTGTTGTGCTTACCCAGCATCAGTACAAGAAGGACTTCTTCGGTGAATCCAACTACGCACTTGAACCGACAATCAAGATGATTGACCTGAATCGGCAAGGCATTGAAGAAGCCATCAAGAACGGTGCTACCTTCCGCTTTTGGGCGAAGATGTCCAACTTTGCAATGGATGAAGACCTGAAACGTGAAGCCGCTCGTTTCGGCTCACTTGCGTTCAATGGTGAAAGTGACGGAATGCTTTTGTTCCCAAACACCTACACGGACATACATCAGTATGACCATAAACCATACACAGTAGACGCTGACGAAATGAAACTGATAGAAACCAATATCAGTAACTATTTCGGAGTGAATCAGGACATCATGCAGAACCGTGCCTATGGTGATGCGTGGTCGGCATTCTACGAAGGGTGTGTTGAGGTGTTTGCTATCGCTCTTTCCGAAGGAATGACAAAGGCAATGTTCACGGAGCGTGAAAGAGCCACAGGGAATGAAGTGTTCTTCACTTCCAATCGGCTTCAGTATATGTCAAACGCAGACAAGTTGGCGGTGGCTGCACAACTGACCGACAGGGGAATCTTCAGCATAAACGAAGCAAGGGAAGTGTTCAACCTTGCACCTGTGGAAGGCGGTGACATCCGCACGATTCGTGGTGAATATAAGAATGTTGATGATTTAGAGGTGACACCAAATGAGTAACAGAGAATACAGAAACATGACTTTTGAAGTCAGGCAAGACGGTGACGAGCCGTCTTTTTTAGTGGAAGGCTATGCATCCACATTTGAACCGTACAAGTTGATTGAGATTGACGGCATTGATTACAACGAGCGGATTGACGAACACGCTTTTGACGAAACCGACATGACAGATGTTGTGTACAGGATCGACCACGAAGGCAAGGTGTTCGCACGTTCATCGGCTGGAACAATCACTCTGGACATTGACGAACACGGTTTGCATCAGGTCACAGACCTGTCAAAGACAAAGGCTGGAAGGGAACACTTTGAAGAGATTCGTGCCGGACTTTATCCGCAGATGTCTTTCGCCTTCACGGTGGCAGAAGACCACTATGACGAAGAAACAAGGACAAGGGTTGTGGATAAGGTGGCGAAAATCTATGACATTTCTTCGGTGGCATTCCCAGCAAATGATACAACGGAACTTCATGTTCGTGACTTCTTCAACGGAGTGATTGAAGCGGAAAAGATTGCCGAAGCGGAGCGACTTCAGGCAGAGGAAGAAAGGCGGAGCGACCTTGCGAAGCGTGAAGAACTGAAGAAGAAGATTCAAGAGGAGTTATCAAAATGACGATTGAAGAATTGCGTGAACGGCTTTCAGCAATTGATGAAGAACTGAATGCCATCATGGCAGAACTTGACGCACCTGAAGAAGAACCAGCGGAAGACGAAAAACGAGCATCAACCGAAGAACTTGAAACACGTTCAGCGAAGCTGATGGAAGAGCGTCAGGGCATCATGGCTGAAATTGAAAAAGCCGAAAAGGCTCTTGAAGAAGAGAAGAGAGCCATGACAGAAGTTATTGCAAACAATGACACAGAAATCATTGAGAAGAGAGAGGACGAAAAAATGGCTGATATTGAAATCAGAAACACACAGGCATACATTGATGCGTATGCAAACTACATCAAGTCAGGTGACGATACCGAATGCAGAAGCCTTCTCACCGAGAACGCAACAGGCGGCACCGTTCCTGTTCCTGAACTTGTCTATGACATCGTCAAAACCGCATGGGAGCGTGAAGGAATCACCGCAAGAGTAAGAAAAGCCTACATCAAGGGCAACCTGAAGGTCGGCTTTGAACTGTCGGCTGGTGACGCAACCGTACACACAGAAGGTGGCGGTGCGGTCACAGAGGAATCCCTTGTACTTGGTACAGTATCCATCATTCCGAAGTCAATCAAGAAATGGATTTCGCTGACAGATGAATCTATTGATATCGGAATGGGAAGCGAGAACTTCCTTCGCTACGTTTACGATGAACTGACATACAAGATTGCGAAGAAGGCGGCTGACGAACTGATTGCACAGATTCAGGCTTGTGGCACAGTATCCACAAACACACAGGTCGGTGTTCCGAAGCTGACGGCATCCACGGTAGGTGTAGGTACGATTGCACAGGCTATGGCGCTTCTGTCCGATGAAGCCGCTAACCCTGTAGTAATGATGAATAAGGCAACATGGGGTGCGTTCAAGTCTGCACAGTATGCGAACGGATTTGACGCTGACCCGTTTGAAGGACTTGATGTTCTGTTCAACAACACAATTCCTTCCGTCACCGTTGCAACCACAGGTGTCACCTATGCAATCGTTGGTGACCTTGACCACGGTGCTTTGATGAATCTGCCGAATGGTGAAGGCATTGACTTCAAGTATGATGACCTGTCACAGGCAGAGTATGACCTTGTCAGAATCATCGGCAGAGAATTCGTAGGCATCGGTGTTGTAGCACCGAATGCATTCGTTAAAATCGTAAAATAGTCTAACTGATTGAGCGTGGGGGCAGAATCATGGACGAAAAGAAAATCTTGATTGCCGTGCCGTGTATGGACATGGTAAGTGCGAGATTCGCACAGAGTTTGACCACTCTTAAAAAGGTCGGCAAGTGTACCGTTTCATTCCTTATTGGCTCTTTAGTATACGATTCAAGGAACAGGTTGGCTGGAATGGCTATTGAAATGGATGCAGACTATATTCTTTGGTTTGATTCAGATATGACATTCCAGCCGGACATCCTTGAACGCATGATGACGGTTCTTGACGCACATCCGCAGATTGATGTGTTGTCAGGTCTGTACTTCAGGCGAGGGCATCCGTTCACACCTGTGCTTTTCTCAAAGCTGGAAGTGAACGAGGAAGGCAACCTTGACTTTGAAGATGTGAAGGAACTTCCTGACCATCTCTTTGAAGTGGCTGGGTGCGGATTCGGTTGCGTACTTATGAAGACGGATATGCTTTTGGATTTGGCCGCCAAGGAAGGCGGTGGCAAGTGGTTCACACCGATAGCAAATTCAGGTGAAGATTGCTCATTCTGCATCAGGGCAAGGGAAGGCGGTTACAGAATCTTCTGCGATCCCAACATCCACCTTGGGCATATGGCATACACACCTGTCACGAAAGCCTTCTATCAGGCTATAAATGAGGAACAAAGCAATGGCTCTAATTGATACTTGCAAGATGGCAATGCGTGTCACAACATCATCGTATGACACCGAAATACAGGAATACATCAATTCTGCTATGCTGGATTTGGGCATCGCTGGTGTTGAAGTACCGCAGACAACGGATGCACTTTTGAACAAGGCTATCCTGACCTATGTGCGGATGTCTTTCGGCTCACCAGCAGACTATGACAAACTGAAAGCGTCATACGATGAACAGAAGGCACAACTGATGAATGCCACAGGATACACAGATTGGGGTGGTGGTGCATGACGGATGTTATTACATTGATAAAGCAGACCGTTACCACCAACACCTACGGCATTGAGGAAATGACCGAAACAGAACGTGTTGTATTCGCAAGGGTTGATTCTATTTCGCAGACCGAATTCTATCAGGCAGCGAACACGGAATTCAATCCTGAACTTCGTTTCACGGTCTTCTTTGATGACTATCAGGGCGAAAGACTTCTTGCATTCAATGACGGTCGCTATTCCATCTACAGGACTTACAGGACAGGGGATGACCTTGAACTGTATGCCGAAAGGAAGGTGGGAACATGGCAGACAGGGTCATAAAGCCTGAAGAATTCCAAAAGGCGGTTATGAAATCCCTTTCGGAATACGGTGACAAGGTTCTTGAAGTCATGGAAGCCGAAACAAAATCAATCGGCAGACAGACGGCAAGAGCGTTAAAGCAGACCGCTCCGGCTGGTGGATCATACGCAAAAGGATGGTCGCACAAAGTGCAGAAGGGCGGTGTCTACAAGTTGTCGGACACCGTCTACAACAGGACAGACTATCAACTTACACACCTTTTGGAGAAGCCACACGTTACAGGCAGAAAAAAGGGTGGCAAGTATCCGAAGAAAGTGGACTACACAGGCAACATAGCACAGATAGAAGAAGAGTACACGAACAAATATTATAACGAGGTGGTGGCGAAATTATGACATTAACTGAAGTGGCGAACATGGTCGCATCAATGGGTTATCCGTGGCGGTATAGCCATTTTTCGCAGACACCAGCGACACCGTTTGTTGTGTACTACTTTCCGAATAACAATGATGTCTTTGCCGATTCGTCCAACTATGTGGACAAAAGAGCATTGCACATTGAACTGTTCACAAAAGCAAAAGATTCATCCGCAGAAGCAACGGTTGAAGCGGTGCTGAAGGCTCATGGTATTACATGGTACAAACAGACAGATTTTCTTAACGATGAATTGATTTATCAAACTACATACGAAAGTGAGGTCATCATAAATGGCGAATAAAGTACAGTACGGTCTGAAGAACGTGCATTACGCTTCGGTTACCGTTGGCACGAACACGGTGACATACGGCACACCTGTGCCTTGGCCTGGGGCGGTGAACCTGTCCATGTCGGCTGAAGGAGATACGAATGACTTCTTTGCAGATAATGTGAAATACTTCACCGCAATCGCAAACAACGGCTATAGCGGTGACTTTGAATCTGCAATGATCCCTGATTCATTCCGCAAGGACATCATGGGCGAAACGGTCGGCACAGGAGCGAAGACAGGTGTCTACTACGAAGACGCAACGATTCAGCCGAAGGCTTTCGCACTCCTGTTTCAGTTTGAAGGTGACGAAAATGCGACAAGGTATGTCATGTACAATTGCAAGATGGCAAGACCTGATATTGAATCTTCCACAACTGAAGACGGCATTGAAGTGCAGACGGTCACAGGCGAAATCACCGCTTCACCGAGAGCGTTTGACAGTATCGTGAAGGCACAGTGTGCCAACACGGCATCAACGGCATACACGAATTGGTTCAGCACCGTTCAGGACTAACAAAAGCAAAGCCGTCCATGAGCCATAAAAACGGCTTGTGGGCGGTTTTTTGTAATGTATTGAACATTTTATCAAGGGGGCAATATCATGTTCACAAAGATTGAAATTGACGGCAAAGAAGTGGAACTTTCCGCAAATGCAGCGACACCGTTCCGCTTCAAACAGGTCTTTCACAAAGACATTTTTTCTGTGTTCGGCAACGAGCAGAAAGCAGAACAGGAAGGCTTTGAAACCATCGCACAACTGACATATGTCATGGCGAAACAGGCAGAAAAAGCCGACATTAACAAACTGAATGAAGAAGACTTCATTGCGTGGCTGGAAGGCTTTGAGCCGATGGCATTCGCAAATTCGGCTGAAGAGATCCTGAATGCCTACATGGGCAACACGGTGACTTCAGCCAATCCCTAAAAAAAGACAAAGAGAAACCACACGGAAGATGACCACAGGCTTGTACCTTTTGCGGTGTAAAGAGTTGGGTCTTTCCGTGTTTGAACTTGAAGAAATAGAATTCGGTCTTGTCATGGATATGCTGACGGAACAGGGCAATGACCAGCACAAATATCCATACAAGGCTACGCAAAAAGACTTTGATAGATTTTGAGGTTAAAACATGGCTGGATTCATCAAAGGAATCACAATTGAATTTGGTGCGGATGTCAGCAAACTTAATGACGCATTAAAAGACACACAAACCGCCGTAAGCAGAACGCAAACCGAATTAAAGCAAATTGACAGGGCATTAAAGTTTAATCCGGGCAACACCACATTATTGAAGCAAAAGTTTGATGTGTTGAAACAGGCGGTTACACAGACGGACGAAAAACTAAAAGGCTTGAAGAATCTTCAGGCAGAAATGAAAGCAAAAGGTGTTGATGAAAATTCAGCCGCCTATCGTGAACTTGAGCGAGAAATCATCAAGACCGAAGACCAACTGAAACAAGCCGAGAAAGAACTAAAGCAATTCGGTTCTGTTGGCAAACAACAATGCATTGCCGTTGGTGAAGAGTTTAAAAAAGTTGGTAGCAAAATCAGCAGCGTAGGTCAAACAATGACCATGAATGTGACCACACCACTTGTTGCCGGATTTACTGCTTCGGCTAAATATGCATCCGACCTTGACGAAAACATGAACAAACTTGATGTCGCATTCGGATCAAATGCTGAAGCGGTCAAAGCATGGGCAAAGACGGCTGGTGAACAATTCGGAATGTCACAGGTTGCGGCAACGGATGCAGCGTCAGCGTTTGGTGCTTTAGGGAAGGGCATTGGTCTTTCTGAAAAAGAATCTGCTGATATGTCAACAACACTTGCTGGGCTGTCTGCCGATTTGGGTTCATATTTTAATGTCGGCTTGGACGAATCGGCAAAAGCGTTGGAAGGCATATTTACAGGGGAATCCGAAGCGTTGAAGAAGTTTGGTGTTGTTATGACGGACACCAACTTGAAACAGTTTGCAGAAGACCAAGGACTTGTTTATAGCGAATTATCGCAAACCGAAAAAACTCAACTTCGGTACAACTATGTACTTGAAAAGACTAAAGACGCACAAGGTGACTTTTCACGAACAAGTGACGGAACGGCAAATAGCATTAAAGTTTTCCAAGCTGCGATCCAAGACCTTGCATCAACTGTTGGTGCGGTGCTTCTTCCTATTATCACACCAATCATTCAAAAACTCGCATCATTGATTCAAAAGTTTGGGGAACTGTCACCAACCGCACAAAAGATAATTGTTGTGATGGGCATAATTGCGGCAGCTATTGGCCCTGTGCTTGTTGTCATCGGTGGGCTTATTTCTGCAATCGGTGCAATCATAACAATTGCACCTGTACTTGGCACCGCATTTGCCGCACTTGCTGGGCCTGTTGGTGTAGTCATTGCCATACTTGGTGCGGTTGTTGCGGCTGGTCTTGCCGTCTATAAAAATTGGAATACAATCAAGAAGTACGCTACAAAGGTATGGGGTGCAATCAAGTCATTCCTTCAGAAGACCATCATTGCAATCGTGACCGCATTCAAGGTCAAATTCATGGCGGTCAAGACATTCATCACAACGGTGTTCACGGCTATCAGAACGAAAATCACAAGCGTTTGGACGAACATCAAAACCAAGATTTCAAACACGGTGACGGGGATCAAGGACAAAATCACAACCACCTTCACCAGCCTGAAGGAGAAAGTCGGCAATACGTTCAAATCCATCAAGGAGAAAATCACCAAGCCGATTAGTGACGCAAAAAACAAGGTGTCGGAAATCGTTGACAAAATCAAAGACTTTTTTCCAATCAGCCTGAAGAAAATCGTCAGCTTTTCATTGCCGAAAATTGACATCGGCACAAAGTCAACAAAAGTTGGTGACAAGTCTGTGAAATCACCGACATTCGGTGTTGGTGGTTGGAAGCATTACGCAAAAGCCATGAACCAACCATATATGTTCACAAGAGCGACAGGAATTGTTGCTGGTGAAGCTGGTGATGAAATCCTGTACGGACGGAACAGTTTGATGCGTGACATCGCACAGGCGGTTGGCGGTGGCGGTGGCATCACGGTCAATGTTTACGGCTCTGACGGCATGAGCGTGACGGAACTTGCGAACGCTGTTGAACGGAAACTGATTCAGGCACAGAAAAGGAGAACAGAAGCATGGGCATAAATCCAACACAACCCAATTTCAAATCATTCACCTTTGACGGCACAAATTCACGGACATACGGTGTCTATATCACAGGCGAAGGTGTGTTCAATGCACCTGAACGCAATGTTGAGATGATAGACATTGCCGGACGCAACGGTGCGATTGCTTTGGACAAAGGCAACTTCCTGAACATTGAAGTGACATATCCAGCGAGTATCGCAACGGACAATGCGACCGACTTTGCACAGGCGGTGTCGGATCTCCGCAACTTCCTGTGTTCCAAAGTCGGCTATGTGCGTTTGGAAGATGACTACAACCCAAACGAATACCGACTTGCGATATACAAAAGCGGTCTTGAAGTGTCACACGATATGCTGACAAACGGCAATTTTGAAATCGTGTTTGATTGTAAGCCACAGAGATTCCTGACAAGCGGTGAAACCGCCATAAGTGTGGCAAGTGGTGGCAAGGTGACGAATCCGACATATTTTGACGCACAACCGTTGATTGAGTTGACAGGTTATGGGAATGCCAACATAGGCGGTTATGAAATCAACATTATTGATGATTTAGTCGGTGATGTAAGAGCGTCAAACGCCTTTGTTCAATACTCAACGGAATACACGGTCAATTTCCCAAATGTTTATATTAATATTGGGGATTTGATTGATGTTGGAAATTCACTTAACAAACCGTCATTTTACTTTATTGTAAGCGGTGTTAATGGTGCGATTACAAATGCTTCAATTTCTAATGTAAGCGGCTATTCTGCTTTATCACCAGACGCATACGCAAACGGAGATGGAACATATTCAATCGGTTCGGTGTTTGATCCTGAATTCTCATTCAGTTATGGGACTTCATTGACGCACAAAGAAGAATTTGACCTAACATTAACAGATAATAATAACGCAACGAAAACATATCATGTTGAATGCGGTGTGTCATATGAAGGGAAACGCATTTCATTCTATATGAGCGCACCACCTAACGATTTGGTTTTTAGAACGTTGCCCAACAATGTCACAATCACTTGCGGTGAAATTATCATACATTCAACCGCAACAACATTTGGGCAGCCGACATATATTGATTGCGAAACAGGTGAAGCGTACACCATTGTCAATGATGTATATAATTCACTAAATTCTTATGTCGCACTTGGGTCGGAGCTTCCAGCACTTCCAAATGGTGAAACCACAATCACATATGACAACACCTTCACTTCCGTCAAAGTAACTCCGAGGTGGTGGAAAGTATGATTCCGATTCTTTACGAAAAAACAGAAACCGCCTTTGTATCAAATGGCTTGGGCAGATTGCGTGACATTATTTCCTGCACGGTAGTAGAAGGCAGAAATTCTGTCTATGAATGTGATTTTGAATACCCTACAAACGGTGCAAATTATGATTTGATTCAGGTCGGTAGGATCATCGGTGTGACGCATGATGACAGTGGAGATGTTCAGCCGTTTGACATTGTGTCATTCACGAAGCCGATTGACGGCATTGTGACTTTCCATTGCACACATATTTCGTATCGGTTGAGTTATATGTCTATCCGTTCAGGCTATGCAAAGAATAGCCTTGCGGATGCGTTCACGCACATTGCCACCTACGCTACACCATCGTGTCCGTTCACATTTTGGACAGACAAGACTTCTACAGGCTATTGTGCAAGTCTTGAAAGCGTTCCGCATTCCGTTCGTGAAGTGCTGGGCGGTATTGAAGGTTCTATTCTTGACACCTACGGCGGTGAATATGAGTGGGATAAATGGACGGTAAAACTTTGGGCAGCAAGGGGTCAGTACCGTGATTTCACTATTCGCTACGGTGTCAATATGCTGGACTACAATGAAGATTATGACACAAGCGGTTGCTATTCGTCTTGCCGTCCGTATTGGACAGACGGCACTACAACCGTTGTCGGTGATATGCAATCGGTTGACGGTCTGCCACCGTCAGGAAGGGTTCAATGCGTTCCGCTTGATGTGTCCGACAAGTTTGAATCCCAGCCGACAAAAGCACAGGTTGAAAACATGGGTCTGTCCGTGATGAATGCACAAAACCCCACCGTACCTTCGCAAAGCATTGAAGTGTCGTTTGTTCGGCTTCAGGACATGGGCGAATATAATGCTATTGGCAACCTTATGCAATGCAGATTGTGTGACACTATTAATGTGATTTTCCCTGACTTCAATTCAAGTGGTCAGTTCAAAATCGTGCAGACCGAATGGAACGTGCTGACAAGCCGATATGAAAGCATGGAACTTGGCACACTTTCCGTTAGTCTGTCCGAAGCGTTGGGGATTTCCAACACGCTGGAACGGTCAATTTCGCTTGATACAAGGTCACCTGTTGTTATCAAACAGTTTGCCGTTCCGTCAACGGCATGGGCATCCGGCAACAATTGGGTTTACTCAAAAGATTGGCATCCAACCGCCGTCACAGGTTATACACCTATTGCGGTGCTTCAGGGTACACCTGAATCAGGCGGTGGTGCATTGGTGCTTCAGATAGCACTAAACTATGAAACCTATGGTGACAGGTTTGTCGGCCTTGTACGGAACATTGGGTCTTCATCCGTCACGCAAGGTTTCAACATACCAATACTATATATTAGAAATGATTTGATGGGGTCTTAACATGGATAGGAACTTTTGGAAATACACGGCTTACAGGGCAATCAGGACGGTTTGTCAATGTGCTATCAGCCTTATACCAGCGTCAGCTTTAATCACCGAAGTGGATTGGCGGTTGGTCGCATCCGCTTCAATCCTTGCTGGTATCGTGTCCGTTCTAACGAGCATTGCAACAGGTCTGCCTGAAGTGGAATACGCTGAACATATCTATATGAGCAAAGACGAGCCTGATGACGCAGACGAAGAAGGGGAAGACTATGAAGAGTAACACAGAACTTTTGAAAATAGCGCAGAAGCATCTTGGTCAGGGCGGTGCAAGATTCCGCAAATTTGCTGGTCTTCCTTCAGGTGCCGCATGGTGCAATGCGTTTGTTGACTATGTAGCAAAAGAAGGCGGTGTGGAAAAACTGTACTTCAACGGCAAGAAAGAAACTTATTGCCCACATTCAATTGAATGGTGCAAGAAGAATCTTGCACAGATCCCTTTGTATCTTACTTTGCCGATGGATATTATTTACTTTGATTGGGATAGAAACGGAAAACCGAATCACATTGGTTTTGTGCGTGAAAAAAAATCGGCAACAGGGATCTATACCATTGAAGGAAACACGGACGGTGGCAAGGTCGCACAGAAGACACGCAACGGCAAATATGTTCAGGCGGTTTACAGACCACACTTCAATCCACCAGCAAAGATGAAAAAAACACGGCTTGGGAGCAATAGCAACTTCGCATTCTATTCAATTTACAATCTGCAAATTGCGCTTGGCATGAAGCCTACAGGGATATTGACAAAGGAAACGGTCAAATACCTTCAGCGCAAATGCGGAGCATCTACTGACGGTGCGTGGGGAGCATCCACAAGCAAACACTTGCAGACCATGCTCAAGAAGGATGGATGCTACACAGGGAAAATTGATTCCGTATGGGGAGCATCATCCACACAGGCATTGAAGGCATGGATCAACAAGGTCAATTATCCGGCTAAAAAACCAACGAAGAAACCAACGGAAACAAAGAAACCAGCAACAAAGACACCGACCAAAACAACAAACGCACAGAAACTTCTTGCAAAGGCAAAGGATCTTGCATGGGCATACGGCACACCAAGAAAGACTTATGATTATAAAACAGGTAAGCCAAAGGCATCATGCAAAACGGCTATGAAAAAGTATGGATGGGCAGACAACAAGGCAGAAATGTCCGATTGCGGAAACTTCGTCAGCACTATTGTGCGGTCAAGCGGAGTTGACAAATCCTTCAAAGCCTTGCACGGTGTCAAAACACCATTCCCAACCAAAGAATCAAAATTCAACATTGTGCTGAAAGGCAAAGAGATCCCAGCCGGATTCCTGAAGGCTGGTGACATCATCCGCTACAAGAAAACAAACGGAAAGCAACACGCAATGATGTATTTTGGTGACGGCAAGGTGTGCGAGGCATCGCACAAGAACTTTTTCGGAGTGATCCGCAAAGACGAAAAGCGGTACAAAACGCAATCAAAGAAAAGTACAATTCAGGTTTTAAGAGCGAAAGAGTGACAGAGATGACAGATGTGACACAAACTATTTTGAATGCAATACTGACGGCAACAGGCGGTGCGATATTTGCTGGTGTATGCGTGTGGGTCAAAGGTCTGTGGAACAAATCAAAGGTTTATGACAAGGCGGTCAAAGCACTTGCACACGATGCTTTTTACAGGTATTGCCGTTACTTGCTGCCTGAAGAAACGCTGACCCAAGAAGAAGTTGAGAACATGAATTATCTGTATGATTCTTACCATTCTTTAGGGTTAAATTCAACAGGTGACAAGTTGTACCAAGAGATAATGGCAAAGCCTGTCAAATAGGACACAACACCGTCTTTTGCTTATCCTGAAATAAAGTATTCCATTCTGTTCAGTCAATTTGCCTCCACAGGCGGTGTGTGTTAAGAGCCACTTCGGTGGCTCTTTTTTTATTGGGAAAACTTTATTGCGAAACTTGAAAGCGTGGGCAGCGTACAGGGTTACATCAAGGAGTTGATCCGCAAGGACACAAAGTAGCAAGTAGAGCCTCAAAAGCGAGGCTCTATTTTCCGTTTTAAGCAACTTTTCCAATGACGGCCAATGTCTAACATGGCTTAAAATATGTATAGTTGACACCATGAAACTGTGAAGTTATAATATTAAATGTAAGAACAACCACATATGGTGCTACCGCTTCTGTTCCGTAAATTATGAAAATCGGCATAGTTTAACAAATGTTAAGGTAAAGTAGCACCAACCAAAGAAGGGAGGTGCATTTTTTAATGCTGAAACTCAAAACAGTTTTTTTCTCAAGCGTCAAAGAGATTGACGCATCTGTGAATGAATTCCTGACAACCATTGACGAAGATTCTTTCAGGGATCTCAAAGTAAAGGAAGACAAAGGGATAGCATTCATTCTGTACGAAGCCAAAGAGGCTTGGAAGGACAGAATGTGTTCCGAGTGTCAATATTGGGATGACGGGAATTCATCCGATTCGGTCAGCGGTCTTTGTCACGAATGCGGTGGCAGACGCAGATTCAATTGCAGAGCCTGTGACCGCTTCAAAGATGTCAGAGAGTAAGAAAGGAGAACCACAATGAAAAAGTACAGAATCAGAGAAGGCAGCATAGCAGATATCGCAAGGGCGGTGCTTGTCGGTGTTGTCTTTTGGTCAATCATCTTTTGGTCAATCGTGACCACATATCCATATTGAGTAGTAGGGCAATAACCCATTGGTACATACTTCGGACGGTGCCGCCATCCGTTAGTTATCACAGAACGCACAAAGGGCAAATATCGTTCGGCATCGTCCGAAGAGAAAGGAGCAACCATGCTGAAACAGATGAAACCGCAGATTGAATATCTGCTTACGAAGCATCCGTGTCTGCGTGATGATGACTTCCTTTTAATAGGGATGGTCTATCACACTTACTACGGCATCGGATATGACAAAAGTTTCCTTGATGTGATGAAGCATCACAAGGAATATGGACTTCCGTCTTTTGAAACCATCAGGCGAACAAGGCAGAAGGTTCAGGAAGAGAACCCTTCGCTGGAATCGTCCAAAGCAAAGAAGAAGGAAAGGCAGATTGCCTTCAATGAATTTTATGAATTTGCAAGAAGTTAGAAAGGAGAGAACATGACACTTTATGAATTGAACGAAGCCATGCGGAATTTTCAGCTTGAGATTGACGAAGAAACAGGCGAAATACTGAATGCAGACGAACTTGATATGCTCACGCTGGAACACGAACTGAAGCTGAAGAATTGCGTGTGGTGGTACAAGAACAAGAAAGCAGAAGCAGAAGCATTGAAAGCAGAAAAAATGAAACTTGCGAAGCGTCAGCAGACCGCAGAACGTGAAGCGGAATGGATGAAGAACTACATTGACGCTGACCTTGACGGCAAGGAATTCAAACCGAAGGACGATGTGACCGTCAACGTGTCATACCGCAAAAGCAAAGTGGTTGAATGTGACAACATCTACAGAGTGCCGGACGAATACCTTCGTTACAAAGAGCCTGAACTTGACAAGGCGAAAATCAAGAAGGCAGACAAGGAAGGAATCAAAGTTGACGGTTGCACAATCGTAGAGAAGAACAACATTCAAATCAAGTAAAGGGGGTAAACAATGGCAATCACTTTTGAAGATTTGCAGAAGGCAAATTCAGCAATCACAACAACAAACATCAAAGGCAAAGAGTATGCAGAAGTGAACCAGCGGATCAAAGCGTTCCGAATGGTCTATCCTGAAGGGTTCATCAATCCGAAGATGGTGTCAAACGAAGGGGGTGTGTGCGTCTTCAAAGCGAAGGTCGGCTACTACGATGACAACGGACTTCCAAAAGTGCTTGGCACAGGTCACGCATACGAAAAGGAATCGTCTTCGTTCATCAACAAGACATCGTACATTGAAAACTGTGAAACTTCAGCGGTCGGCAGAGCGTTGGGAATGGCTGGATTCGGCATTGACACTTCAGTATGTTCAGCCGAAGAACTTGGCAACGCACTTGCCCAACAAGAAGCAAACGCACCAATCACAAAGGCACAGGTCGGCAGAATCATAATGTTGGCAAAAGAGAAGGGCAGCGAGGTCGCAGACATATGTGCGTACTTCAATGTTGATTCGCTGGATGACATGACCGCTTCAGGCTACGACAAGTGCATGGCTATGCTGAACGCAAAGAAGGGGGCAAACGATGAAGCAACTTCATAGCATTTTCACCGACAACATGGACAAGTGTCTTGTCACAGGCATTGAAGCAACATCCGAGAACAGGAACGGCATTGAGATCCACCACATCTTCAGCGGAACTGACAGGGCGAAAAGCGAACGGTTCAATTTCTGCGTACCGCTTCATCGTTCGGTTCATCCGAATTCCGCATTCTGTAGGGATAAGAATTGGCAAGACCTTGACCATTGGATGAAGCGAAAGTGTCAGGAATATTTTCTTGAAATTGCGATGCTGGGTGACCGCCAAGATTGGTACAACCTTTTCGGACGCTATTGGGATGACAGGTGCAATGAAAACGTGTGGCTGAACGGTGAATTTGAATGGAGATTATAAGAATGGAAAAACTGAAATGTCCGTGCGTCAATTGGTATCCTGAATCCTTCATGGCTGGAACGAGGAAGATGACAAACGAAGAAGTAGGCATCTATATCAGGGCATTGAACAACCAATTCATAGAAGGTGGTATAGAGCCGGACGAATTCAAATCGTTTCCAAAAGCCGTGCAGAAGAAATTCATCAAGAAGGGTAACGTGTACATCAACGAACGCATGGAGTACGAACAAAACCGCAAACGGAAGTATTCCGCTTCAAGGGCATCCAACAGGCACTATGGCGGTATGTCAAAAGAGGAGTGGGAAAAGCTATCCGTTGAAGAAAGAATGGCGGTCATATCTAAATGACATCAAGTACATATGATTTACATATGTAAAACATATGTGGCAGATATGAACTTGATATGTGGCTGATATGTTCCTGATATGAACCACATATCATAAATATAACAATAACAATAATAAGAATAAGAAATATATATCTATTTATATATATAGATATATAAGAAAGGGAAAACAATGAGTACAGAAATCAAAGGCAAAGGCAGAGTGTTCAGCAAGGAACATGACGGCTGGACATCCTACACGCTGGGGATCTCTTCAAAGACACAGGAAGGGAAGTGGTTGAATGCCTACCAGCCAATCAGGTTCAAGAAGGCAGACACACCACCAGCCAACGCAACAGACATCAACTATGTCGCATTCCCTGTAGTGAAGGAAAGAACCGTTGACGGACAGAACCGCAACTATATCGTGTGGCAGATTCTTTCGTGGTCGGTTGCTGAAGCGGAAACCGCTGCCCCAATGGAAAATCCGATGCACACAAGTTTCACGGCATTGGAGAGCGGTGACATTCCGTTTTAGGTGAAGACGATGATTCGTGCCGTACCGCTGACAATTAAAGAAGCAAACGCATACATTGACAAGAAACACAGACATCACACACACGCACAGGGTGATAAATTCCGTGTAGGTGCAGAAGTGGATGGGAAACTTGTCGGTGTCGCACAATGCGGAAGACCTGTCAGCAGATATTTGGACGATGGCAGAACGCTGGAAGTGATTCGCCTTTGCACCGAAGGACACAAGAATGTTTGCTCGTTTCTTTATTCAAGGTGTGCAAGAATCGCAAAAGAACTTGGATACGAAAGAATAATCACATACATTCTTGAATCCGAAATGGGTTCGTCACTAAAGGCAAGTGGATGGCATTGTGATGAAAAGAACGCTGGTGGGGGGGCATGGGATTGCCCATCAAGGCCAAGAGAATTAGAACCGCAACAGATGTCAATGTTCGGTCAAAAGTCTAAATATCCAACCGAAAAAAAACAGAGATGGGCAAAGGATTTAAGAAGATGACGAATAGCAGAAAAAAAGGCAAACGCTTTGAACTGCTTGTGGCTGGGTTGTTCCGTTCAATCGGCTACGAAGCAAGGCGAGGTCAACAGTATTGCGGTGCTAACGGTGACGCTGATGTGGTCGGTGTTCCGTATTTGCACATTGAATGCAAGGCGGTGGAAAAGCTGAACTTGTATGATGCAATGTCACAAGCAAAAGCAGATGCAAGAGAAAACGAAATCCCTGTGGTGATCCACAAGAAAAACAACTGTGCCGTGCTGGTCACAATGGAATTTGAAGATTGGGGCGAGATGTACAGGGCATGGGAACTTGAACAATCAGAGAAAGGAGAATGAACAATGGCTAAACAAATTATTGGAAAGGTATATTCAACAACAGACTATGACAAATTCAAAACCATAGTAGGAAACAGACCTGTTGTGGAAAGCGGTTCACACTTCAAGGAAGTGTTGAATTCAATCAAGGCAGAAGGGCAGATTTGTCCGGCAATAGTCAATGACAGAAACGAAATCATTGATGGGCAGCACAGGCTTGCGATTTGCAGAAAATTAGGGATTCCGTTTGTCTATGTGGTTGGGGAAGGCCGTGGTTTTGTTAACATCGCACAAGCAAATGCTGGTAGGAAATGGTCAACAGAAACATTCGTTTACGGATATGCACAGAACGGTGGAGCAAATTCGGATTCGTATTGTTATTTGAAAGCATTGTATGATGAGTTTTCTCCAATGGTTTCAAAATCATCACTTGTAAGGATAAAGGACAAATACAATCCTGAAGTGGCAAGGCAGATCCGTGACGGTTCTTTCAGCATGAAAGAAGACGAATACAACATGATTGCGAAGTGTCTTCGTGAACTTATCGCACTTGGTTATTCGGACTTCCTAAAAGAAAATCCGATGTCAGGGAATACATATTGGTCGGCAATATGCTACACATGGAAACATCCTAAGATTGACAACAAGCGTTTAATCAAAATCATGTGGCAGAACGAAAAGCGGATCCCGTCAACATCAAAGGTGAAGGAATTGCTTGAAGCATTAAGCGTCATCTATAACAAGAAGCTGACGCTTACAAACCGTGTGTACCTTGAAAAAGACTATGAACAGAAACTGTACAGAAGATGGGAAGATGTGAAATAGGGGGTGAAGACAATGTTGTTTGAATCAATCTATCAGAAAGGCTATGAAGCCGGACAGACGGCTGCACGGCTTGAAAACCAAGAAGCACAAAACAGACGGCTGGAAGAGATGCTGAAATACGGCAAGGAAATCGGACGCAATGACGGCTGGAAGGAAGGCTACATCAAAGGCTATGAATGCGGATATTCCGAAGGCGAATCGGACGCAAAAGCAGAAATCGGTGTGATTGACCTTGAGAGCCTTCAAAAGGACGGTGACGAAGAATGCGGTTCTTTGACTTCTTTGCTGGAATAGGCGGTTTTCGGCTTGGTATGGAAATGGCTGGGCATGAGTGTGTAGGGCATTGCGAAATAGACAAGTATGCGAATATGTCCTACACCGCCATGCACCATCCGAAAGAAAGCGAGGTGTTTTTTACAGATGTGCGAACAATTGACCCTTGGGATATGCCTGAATGCGAATGCTACTGTTTCGGATTTCCCTGTCAGGCTTTCAGCATTAGTGGAAAGCGAAGAGGTTTCGCAGATACACGAGGAACTTTATTCTTTGAAGTCATGCGGATTGCTAAAGAGCGAAAGCCTGAAATACTTTTCGCAGAAAATGTTGCTGGACTTCTTAACCATGAGGGGGGGGTCACCTTTGGCATCATCATATCCACTATGGCAGAATTGGGGTATTCTGTCGAATGGGAAGTGCTTAACAGCAAAGACTTCGGTGTACCCCAACACAGGCAAAGGGTGTTCATTATCGGACATCTTGGAAGAATCGGTGGACGAACGGTATTTCCTATCACAGAAGACGGTGGAACGGCTGATGACCTACAAGGATTCGGAAATCGTAACAGAGTAGTATCAACACCGCTGAAGGTGGGCGGCTCCATGAACACGAATGGCATATATATTGCAGACAGACAGACAGACAGACAGACAGACATTCCTCAAGGTCAATGGATTCCACAAGGAATGAATGCCGGACGGAGCGAAACCGTGAAACCGAAACGAACGCAGATTGCGACACCTATCACGGCAAGATGCTACAAGGGAGTGGCTAACACAGACTATAGCACGGTTGTATATTATGAAAAAAATCAAAGTACGGAACATGACGAATAAAGGCTTCATAGAAGTCAAAGTGGGGGGGGTGCTGGACTTGGGCAGAATTGAGTCCGAAACACGCAGAGGAAGAGTGATTGACGAAGGTGACACATCACCAACGCTTCAGGCAGATTGTGCGGTAGGTGTGATCCAAGTGGGGCAGATGTACGGCACAGAAGCAGAACCGAATCCACAGGCTGGACGGCTCTATTCACAGGACGGCCTTTCGCCTACGCTTGACAGTATGGGCGGTGGAAACCGAATGCCGAAGATAATTGCGGAGCGTGGACGGGGCGAAGGTTGGCAACAACAACTTGAACCAAGGGAAGACGGATTGACCAATTCGCTGACATCAGCACAGAAAGACAACATGGTTCAGGAAGGCATCCGCATCCGCAAACTGACACCGAAGGAATGTTTCCGGCTTCAGGGATTCCCTGACGAATACTTTGAAAGGGCAGCACAGGTGTGTTCCGATTCCCAACTTTACAAACAAGCCGGAAATTCAGTAACAGTAAACGTAATTTATGAGATAGCCAAACGGCTGAAGATATGAAAGGAGAAACAAAATGAAGTACATTGTTACATTAGGCTGGAGATGCCAATTTGAATTTGAAGAGGGAAAAACGGCAATTGACTTTGCTACTATAGCACTTGCACACATGAGTGGTGAAAACGATGACAAAGGGGTATCTATTGCCGTTGTGGAAGAAGGTGAAGACGATGAGTGACCTGATCAGCCGAGCAGATGCGATAGAAGCGGTGCGAGTGTGCGATGTGTTCCTTGCGTATCAAGGGGATAAGATTGCGAACAACATTGATGGGTTCGTTGATAGCATTGTAGAACAGATGCGTGACAATATTTCAAGAGCCGTCTCCGCACTCCCATCAGCCGAAGCCGTGGGGTGGATTCCATGTAGTGAGAGGTTGCCAAGCGAAAGCGGTGATTATCTTTGCACGATCCCACTTGATGCAGACGAAACCTATACAGAAGTGCTGACATTTCACAAGGGCAGATTCTACGAAGACGATGACGAATGGGGAGCAACATATCATGATGATGTACTCGCATGGATGCCACTCCCAACACCATACAAAGGCGGTGATACAGAATGACAAGGGAAGAAGCCATATACAGACTAAAAAATACCGCATGGCTTGGCTCTAACGAGGACAGAGAAACCACAGAGGAAGCCGTGAACATGGCAATATCCGCACTATCAGCAGAGCCACAGAATTGTTGGAATTGCAAACACTATGAGCCAAAGCACGATGTATGCCACGCTCCAGAATTAGTAAAGCAAGTTACAAGCAAGTTAAAAAAACCTTGTGATTCTTTACTTACAGACGATAAGGACGATTCTAAAGAACACAAAAGCAAGTTAGACGGTGACCTAATCAGCAGAGCCGATGCGATAGAGGCGGTGCGTTTGGAAACGGCAATGCGTGGCTTGTTAGGACGAGGCGATATATTGGACATTCTATTCGCACTCCCATCAGCCGAAGCCGTGCAGGGGTGGATACCATGCTCCGAGAGGTTGCCGAAAATAAATCAGCGTGTGCTTTTGGCAACGAATGAGGGGCGAGTGTTCGTAGGATACAAAGAAAAACCCGACCTTGTGTGGAGAGTAACGGACGCAGACGGAAGAGAACATTGGGTATATGACCCGGAACATTATACGGACGATATTGACATTTTACTCAAGGAAGATGATTGTTCCTTTTCTGAAGACAATCAATATTCGGATGGCTTTCTGTCGGTCACAAGCATCAATTATGACGATAGGTTTGAAGGGGTAACCGCATGGATGCCGTTGCCGAGTCCGTACAAAGGCGGTGATACAGAATGACAAGGGAAGATAAGTGTTGCAGAAATTGCCAATGGCACATCATGCAGACAAGTGCGATTCCGTCAAAGATGTTGAAAACAACTTATGCCGTTTCTGTGGATTGGTTTTGTAACAATCATGAGAGTGAACATTTTGAGGAATTTACCTTGTACTCTGATGTGTGTGACAAGTGGAAAGGTGGTACAACATGACAAGGGAAGAAGCAATACAAAGACTTAAAGCGAATAGAGATTCGTTTTATTTCCCCGAAACGATAGAAGCATTAGACATGGCAATAGAAGCACTATCCAAGCCCAATTATGAAACCGACACCGAAGTAAGGCTTGCGGTCACGGACAGAAACAAAGACAAGGTTATTTTGTGGGATGCTTTTGGGGAATTTGAATACTATCCAATAGAAGCACTACAGACCGATGCCGTAAGTCGTGAGGATTATCACAATTTGGTAACGGCATCAAATGACATTGACAGAGCATTACGAGAATATCAAGAGGCAGAAGAAAATGGCAATTTGGTCAAGGTGGTGCGGTGTAAGGATTGCCGTCATAAAGAACATTGTCACGAAACAGTTGCCCATACAAAAGACCACGAAGGTTTCAAAGAGCATTGGTCAGAGCCAATTGAATGGTGTTCAAGGGGCGAACGCAAAGGCGGTGATACAGAATGACAAGGGAGTATTTCCTTGATGACCCTATACATCCAAAAGGTGGGATCACCATAATGTGCAAAGATGACACAGATTGCGTATTCTGCGAACATTGTACGGACGTATTTTGGGATTATACGAACTTGGTATACATGATTAGTTGTGAGGAAGAACATGACCCGTGGGATAGACCATGCAAACATTTTAAAGAGAGTGATTCAGAAATAGCACTATTATCAGCCGAAAGTGAGCAGACAGTATATTGCATGGACTGTGCAAAGTCATCACCACTTGATGAACACGGAGCATTATGGTATTGCAAAGCACACGACAGAACTACGTTAAGGCATAGTTACTGCAACAACGGAGAACGCAAAGGCGGTGATGATGAATGAGCATGACAACAAGACCGCATTACAGGGTTGTGTCATATCATTGCGACATTCCAATGCGGAGATCCAAAGAACAATGCGTAACACCGTCATTTCACAGGTGGGTATGCACAGGCAAGTGCATGGAATGCATATGTTGCGTGGTCAAGGACGAAACAGGTGACGAACACCACATAGGAGCGAACAAATGGAAAGCAAAGAATATTTAGAATCTTACAAACGAATAGCGGAACGGCTGAAGGTGCTGACGGCTGAAATTGAGCGTTTGAGAGCCGAAGCGGAATCCGTCAGCATAAACCTTGACGGCATGCCACACGGCACAGGGGCAGCAGACAAGACCGCAAGACTTGCCATTCAACTTGCCGAAATGGAAACCAACCTTCAGGATGAAATGTCACACCTATGGTCAAAGCGTATGGAAATAATCAATATGCTGGGCAAGATGAAGAAGCACAAACACCAAACGCTTCTGCACAAACGCTACATAGAATGCAAAAGCTGGGAAGTGATTGCCTACGAAATGGGTCTGTCATGGCGGCATTGCTATCGGCTTCACGGTTCAGCATTGAATGAATTCAGTGAGGTGATGAAGAATGAACATCGGTCTTATTGATGTAGATTCCCACAACTTCCCAAACCTTGCACTTATGAAGATTTCCGCATTCCACAAAATCAAAGGGGATCAAGTTGAATGGTGGAATGGTTTCAAGCACTATGACATTGTGTACAAGTCAAGGATATTCACAGACCAATATTCAACCGATGTGGACTATTGCATCAATGCAGACGAAATCATCAAGGGTGGTACAGGCTACGATTTGCAGAACGTGCTGCCCTATGAGATTGAACACCAATACCCTGACTATGGTCTATACAACATCACAGAAAGGGCATATGGATTTCTGACAAGGGGTTGCCCACGGCATTGTCCGTTCTGCATCGTCAGCGAGAAGGAAGGCAACACACACACCGTTGCAGACCTGTCGGAGTTTTGGAACTGTCAGCCGGAAATCATGGTCATGGATTCCAACATAACCGCTTCAAAGGATTGCGAAAGATTGTTTGAACAACTGATTGCGTCAAAGGCTAAAATCAATTTTGAAGGGGGGGTGGATATTCGTTTCATGACCGAGAAGAAGTGTGACCAACTGAACAGAATGAACATATCAATGTTGCACTTCGCTTGGGATAATTACGAATTTGAAACCTATGAGAAATTCAAACGATTCCGACCGCTGATAGACCTTGACGAACGAAGGTTGTGTGCATATGTGCTGACGAACTTCAATACGAATCATGCCCAAGACCTTGAACGGATCTATAAGTTGAAGGAACTTGGTATAACACCATACGTTATGATTTACGATAAGCACACCGCACCGCAGAAGACACGGCTCTTGCAACGCTGGTGCAACAACAGATTCATCTTCAGGGCGGTTGAAAGGTTTGAAGACTATGACAAAAGGAAAGGCTAAAGAAGTGATATTCACATTTTGGGAAGGGCAGATGCCTGAATACATCAAAAGATGTTTGGACACATGGCAGACCGAATTCACGCTGCTGAACTACAGGAACGTGAATCAGTACACCGAATTGCCCATAGACAGGCTGACATGGTACACGCTACCGCAGATTGCCGACATCGTAAGGGTACACGTTCTTCGTGACAATGGTGGCTGGTGGTTGGATGCCGACACAATCATGTTGACGGACAGATTGCCGGACGCAGACATTCTTGGTGATCCACTCACACGCATGAACACCATCGGCTATCTGCACACCGAGAAGCATTCAGCATTCTTCACCGAGTGGGCGAGATACCAAGACGATGTGATGAGGAACACAGGGATGATGACCTATTGGGGAACATTCGGCAACCAATTCACAGATGTATATCTGAAGAACCATCACGAAGTCAAGATGCTACCGATTGAAGAGCATTGGCCTGAAGTCTACATGATAGACGGAAACAAACAGCGAATGCAGAAATACAGGGAATTCTATTTTGAAAAGAACTTTCACCTGGCCGACATCCGCAAGACAGATATGTTGATGCTTCACAATTCATGGACACCGCAAGACTACAACATGAGCCACAAATGCACGATGACGAATTTTCTTAAAGAAATTTCAAATTGTCATAGAATGTCAGTATGATTCTTTGTTATAAGTATAATGTCAAAGAATCAAACAAGGATTCATATTTATACCTTCTATTCTTGACAAGCGGTTGTTCAGGCAAAGGACACTTGGTAACTCCTTTCACCAAGTGTCTTTTGTATTGGTGAAATTATGCAGAACTACAGATACATAATCATGTGCGGTGGCAAGTATCAGAAATGGGAAAAGCCACGGCAACTGACAGAGATATACGGTGAACCGATAGTAGGCAGAACCATCCGTATGCTGAAGGAACTTGGGGTCACCGACATCGCAATCAGCACGAACGTGTCCGGCTTTGAAGGCTTCGGTGTACCGATACTTACGCATGACAATGACTATGATGCTATTGAATACAACAACAGTACAGGCTATTGGTGTTCAGCCTTCTATCCTACAACAGATCCTACTTGTTACCTGTTTGGTGATGTTGTGTATTCTGACTTCGCCCTTCAGGTGATAACCGAATACGAAACGGATTCAATCATGCTCTTTGGTAGCAAAGCACCGTTTGCGAAAGAGTATCCGAAGTTTTACATTGAGCCGTTCGCATTCAAGGTGGCAGACACCGACAAACTGAAGTGGGCAATCAAGGAAGTCAAACGGCTGGATTCTGTCGGTGCGTTCCACCGAAGACCTATCGCATGGGAACTGTGGAACGTGATATGCGGCACCGATCCAAACACAATCAACAATACTTATGTGGAAATCAATGACTACACCTGTGACATTGACTATCCACACGAAATAGATTTAGTCAAAGTGTTCGTGAAGCAAGGGGGCAGACCAATGGCGAAGAAAGTGGAAACAAAGACAACCACAAAGGCAAAAGCCAAACAGGCAAAGCCGAAGAAGCAGAAGAAAGAAACCGTGGAATACAAAGGTCAGACCTTTGAAGTGCTGGAGCGTCAGAACGGCAAGGTCAAACTGACGGACGGCATCATACACTTTTGGGTGAAGGATGTCACGGCATAGCGCATTCTACAATAGCATGGCATGGCAGAACACCAGCCGAGCATACAAGCAAAGCGTGGGTGGTCTGTGCGAGAAGTGCATGAGCAAAGGCATGGTGACACCAGCAGAGATTGTACACCACAAGATACCGCTGACGGATGACAACATCAATGACCTGTCAATCAGTTTGTCATGGGATAACCTTCAGGCTTTGTGCCGTCAATGTCACGCTGAAGCACACGAAGAGATGTACAGACAAAGGACAGGCAGACGCTACAAAATTGACAAATACGGAAAAGTTTTAATCATTGATCCACCGCCCCCCACTTCGGTGTGATTGGCAGCGGTGGGAAAAC
>Ga0265298_10002261_pt1 | contig 27056 bp, 51 predicted proteins | sample AusTroGonzalo_MG_3_FD_193486 | JGI IMG/M metagenome (GOLD analysis project Ga0265298, IMG submission 193486) | Bovine rumen microbial communities from tropical cattle in Woodstock, Queensland, Australia - Gonzalo_01 | ecosystem: Host-associated > Mammals > Digestive system > Stomach > Rumen ...
ATACCTAGCTCCAGACTACTATAATGTAGAAGCGCTTCAATTCCTTATCGACAAAGGATACATCAAGATCATCAAAATCTCGCAAGAGCTTAAGTTGGAGGAGGACTAATAAATGCATTTCGTTTATAGAACGCGTCATTCAGGACATGTAAATAACAAAGCTCCAGATTGGTGCTTAATCGATTTTAAGCATAAAGGCTTACGAACAGGCTGGCAGCTTAATGACCCAATCAATAACTGGGTTTGGGGCGAGGATATCTATCAAGAAATCAAAGCCCACCCAGAAAACTTCTTAATCGTAGAAGCCAAAGACTACGACCATCTTTTAATGACAAAAGAATATAAAGACAAGTGGAATGAGTACGTGAAAACTGCAATCAAACCGGAGTCTAATCTTGGCTGGATTGCACCAGACGGAACGTTCATTGGTTGCGACTATTACGACCACGCATTCGTCGCCGAAGAATATTTGCACTCCTCGGAAGAACGCTTAGAAGAAGAGGGCTGGTGCAAAATCTATGCCTTAGGCGAAAAAGCCGCGGCTTGTAATTGCCTTAGCTATTATTCAAAGCACTGTCACTTAACAAGCGCACAAAAAGAGACGTTAGATAGACATTACGAAAAATTCGATGTCTACGAGTCATCTAAAAAGTATTATGCATCGGAGGGAATCATCTAATGAACAAAGAAGAATTCGAAAAGCTTGAACAAGCCGCAGAAGACGAATTAGCAGAAGAAGCCTGCGCTTAAATGCACAAGGATATTCATGGCGAGTTCGTTTATCTATACAATGAAATCTTCGACTTCTGCCAAGAATATGACTTAGAGCCGGATCCGGTTATTCAGATTATTACCAAAAAACTATCCGCCAAGCGCAGACAACAAATCAAAAAAGACGGTTATATTTCAAAAATATAAAAAAACCGTTTACTTTTGTTGTCTTATATGGTATACTATAAATGTGAGGTAAATTACTATGGGAAGAACCATCGACAGAATCAAATCAATCAAAGAAAAAGCAACCATCGCAAAGGCTTGCCCTATCTGCGGAGCCGCTCCTAAATTATGCTCGTCTCAGTATGACCCTTGGGGTGACGGCGCCGGACATATGACCGACTACTGGTATGAATGCGACGGCTGCGGAATCATCAAAGCAGGAAGTTTCAGCGACGGCGGTTCGTCAAGATATGACGAGCGTAAAGACGCCGAGAAAGAAGCGGCCAAAGACTGGAACGAGGTCGTCGATTACGTAAACGACCTTATCGACCACGGAAGAAAATCGGAGGACAAATAACAATGTTAGTCAAAGAAATCCCCACCGGCGGAATCCTTTGGAAGGGCGACGTCGTATTAGGCATCAAGGGAATGACGCTTCCTGCATTCTTCGACGAGTGCGAAGCAAGGGCTTTAGGAGGCAATCCGTTCGATTACGGTCTTTTGCCTCAGTCACACACCGAAGAGCAATTGTCTTTCATCAGGCAAGCCACTAAGGAATGGCTCGCGGACGAAGACGACGAAGACCAGGAACCGGTGGAAGCCTTCGAAAAGACAGAAGCCCCATCGACTTTAAACGGAGATGCTTCGTTCGATTTCCTCTCTGACGACGATTTGCCTTTTTAAACTATGTTCAGCAACGGAGTCCCATACTGCAATAGGCAGACAAGAAGGAAGGTAGAGAGGTATATGAAGAAACATAACCTCACCTTCACCCAAGCCTATAATAAGATATACAAAACGAAATACTCAGAACCCTACAACGGCTTAGACACCACGACCACGTTCGACAATAACAAGTCAGACAATGACACAACTACCTTCTAATACGCAGAGGGGGCTTGTAGGGGGAGTCATTGCGGCGAAGCCGCTTTGGGGTGATCCCAGGCCTAAAAAATAAAAAAATCGTTTATTTACCGATAACATCAACGTATAATATAATAGAGCATACGAAAGGAAAGAAAATACTATGAAAGATTTTTCAAAAGCAATCGCAAGACGAATTGAAGCGTTAGCAAAAGCCAAAGGCTTCGACAAATTGGGGTATTTCAACGCTCCAGACAAAGACCATAAGAATTATTATGTGTCAGATGAAAGAACCGGACTTACCCATATCTTGCTTCAAGATTTAAGCATTGCAACCGTTGACACCGCCGATTATGAAAAATATAATCTTGGAGAAAACCATTGGTTTAATATGAAGACCCGTTATAAAAACGGCAATGGCTCTCATCCATACGTAACGACCACATTAACCAACGTAGAATGGTTCGGTACTTACCGCAAACAAGTAAACGTAAGATTGGCGAAGGTAGTCACAAACACTCTTAATATGGGACGCTCCATTGATATCGACCATTTAAACGGCTTAACCGGAGATAACAGAAACTCAGTTAACTTAGCCGTTAAAACACACAAAGCGAACTGCAATAATAGATACCCATATATGGAAGTGCCTGCAATCGTATATCCTTGGGACGAAGCGGCCTAATACATACATACATGAGCAAAAGGCTATTACTCTCCATATACCTCTCCGCATTCTTCGTCGCCCTAGCATTGGTATTAGTATCCACATTGGTGCCTATGCCAGAAGGCTATGGCATGCTAGGGCATATCATGGCGATGGCAGACGGGGTCGCCGTGGGGCATTGCTTGGTAGAGATACCGTTCATTATCATCAAGTATTAAGGATTGGCTTAGGCCAGTCTTTTTTAATAAACTAATAAATTAATAAATCTTACTTAAAATATCTGCTAAAATAATTGAAGGTTGTTAAAAAGGGTGAGAAAGACTCTGAGAAGACTTTTGGGCCCCACTAAACAGCTTTTTTCTTTTACTCCTTCTTCGCGTGTGCGTGCGCGCCTTGGCCCTGGAAATTTTTTTCGCTTTTTCGTTTACTTCCGCCCCGCTTCGCCGTATAATATAGTAAGGGAGGCAAGACCTATGGGATGAATGACTTTAGGCAACGGCCAGCGCGTGAAGAGCGAGTGGCTGGACAAACGAAACGCCATGATAGCTAAAAAGAAAAACGATTTCTATACATACCCCCAAGACGACGGCATGAAGAAGAAGCTCGCCGACTTGGAGGACGCCATAATGAAGCAGGCCTATCTAGGCGGTACCGCGAAGAGCGTACTGGCCAAGAGAGGCGGCGTGCAGGAGACGAGGGAAGAGCTCTATACTCTTTTCCGCTACGTATGCGACAAGCTAAGGGGCGACGGGATTTTCCTCAAGCCCGTGCACATAGACCTGAACGAATCTTTCTTCGAGGTGACGTTCGAGGACGAGTCTCTGAAGGATTTCTCTTTCCTATATAGCAGGCAGGACAATTTCAGATTATGCTTCGACCGCCGCGCGACGTTGGGATATCCAGCTCCGATAGACGATCCGCTTAGGCCTCGTCTGCCTCAGAAGGAAATCGCCGAGAACCTTTACTGCGCGGTGAAAGGCGAATACGTCAAATGGTACAAGAAGCTCATGACAGGACCTGGTGTCACGATCAAGAACCCGCTTCCCGTCATCGTGTCCGCATGCAGATTGCTTGAGCAAAGGAAGCGACTCGTATTCAACGTCCATGAGCTCACGCAAGAAGGCCCGCAGTATGTCCATGCGTCGATCGGAGCGAGCTTGCCGCAAAGGCAGGACTTCATCCTCAACTTATCCATGAACGTCCACGCCGGACCTCAAGCGCCTTACAGCGTAGCGGACGTCAAGCTGTTGCTTACGCTAGAGGACTTCTCCGTCTATCCGTGCAAGCTCGATAAGATCGCCAACATCCCAGACAGCGTTATCGGCTGGGACAGGGTGAAGCTCAGACTAGGCTTCATGCTATTCAAGGCCTGGAAGAAAATCGCTTTCAACGTAGTAGACGCGAACGCAGGGAAGGACGGCTACGACAGAGTGGTCGGCGTAAGCTATTCCTTCTAATATCGCACATAAGCCTGAAATCGATCCGTTTTCGTTTTTTGAAAACGGATTTTTTTCGTTTTTGCCCCATGCGCCCGAAAACGGATCTTTTTCGTTTTTGAAAAAAAGGCGTTTACAAATTGGCGGTTTCGTGATATGATATAATTGGGGGAGTATTATTATATAAGGCGAAAACAGACCGTTTCCGTTTTTCGAAATCGGGGCGTTTCCGTTTTGGCGAAATCAAACCGATTTAAATAAGCCCAATTCAGACGATTTCGCACTTAGGGTATATAAACTACCTATCTTATAATAAAAATGTCCCAGAACGCGAATATGGGCTTTCTAGGACTATCTTGGATTGGTTTCGTCATATGCATGTGAAAACAGATCGATTTCGTTCCCAAAAGCATATATTTTTAGGGACAAAAAAAGAGGGCAGCCCTGGTGAGAAAATAAAGAGAGTTTGATGGTTGGGCTACCCTCGAGAAAGGAGGTGTGGTGGCCTCGAAAATGCTTCAATTCGAAATTATGCTTCTAAATAGGACATACTTGGCGATTTGCCGTCGGCCACCAGACGGTTTTCGCGAATCCCTAGGGCAACGATTTAGTTGTTTGTTAACGGGGGTATCATCGCTGTCCTCAATATACTATACAACAGTCTACTAAAAATTTAAAGCTTTTTTCTAAAAATTTTTCGCGAATTCGCGTTTTCGCAATAATAATTTAATAATTTATTAAATTAATAGCTGTTTTTTACCTACTTTTACTGTATAATATAATAGAGACGGAAGTCCTTTTGACTATATCATGTTATCTAATTATTGGGACCTCGGTCCCTGGCGCTTGCGCCGGAATTAGGATGAAATCAGATCGTTTTCGTTATTAATTTAATAATTTAATAAATCATTAAATAAATATTCAATAAATTAATAACCGTAAATATTATATATCTATATTTTAAGTTATTTTACTAAGGTCTATATATAAGGCTATGCTTAAGATCTATATAAATTCAGATCTGAATCTAATAAGGCCTAAAGCTAATGCTATAGTTTAAGGCTTAAAGCTTTATATATAGCTTAAGATCTGAATGCGCATGCATACGATGTGTACGCACACACATGCACGAAAACAGATCGATTTCAAATTCAAGCAAATTCAAATTGGGGAGATTTCAATATGGCGGATCCAAAGAACACTAAAAAGCCTATAATCAAATGTCCACACTGTGGGTGAGAGTACACACCGGCAGATATCTTCATGCCAGGAGAGCTCATCGGCAAACCAACATCAGTGGTCAGAGACGCGTTAGGCAAAATCATTTACCATGAATACGAAGAAGGCGAAGAACCAGAGCAAACCGAATCGTTCATCTGCGAAGAATGCGGAAAACCATTCGTAGTGGAGCCTATCGTGACCTACAAAGTCAAGAAGGAAGAAGAAGCGCTCGATTTCACCGAACAATACGTTTCATTATTAGACTAATCCAAATCAGGGAGACTTCAAATGATCTATATTAGAGAAATTCGTCCCCCAAGAAAGTTTTCAGGTTTAAGCTCATTCTTAATAAGCTTCCAATACAAAGCGGAGATAGTAGAGGCGATAAAGTCTCTCCCGCTCTGATATTACCATAAGAAAGATTTTTGTTGGGAGATCCCAATAGACTGTTTGACGCAGGCATTGGACACACTAACTTTCATAGACGACATCCAATTAATCCCGGCCATCGAAACCGATCCGATTCCAAACCCAGGCGATTTCGAATTGACTGAAACGGAAATTGGGTCTTTTCGCTTTAGACCTTTCCAACACCAAATCGAAGGAATTAACTTCGGGCTAAATCCAAAACACCCTAAGTGGCTTTTGCTCGACTCCATGGGATTAGGCAAAACCAATGAGATCATTTGGTTGGCCGAAACGTTGAAGAGAAGAGGACAAATCGACCATTGCTTGGTAATATGCGGGGTCGATTCGCTAAGGCAGAACTGGAAGGCCGAAATCAAGAAGTTTTCGAATGAGACCTGCAGGGTGTTAGGAGAGAAGTTCACCAGGACAGGAACCCTTCACTACGCCACTATTCCGGAAAGAGCCAAAGAGCTTAAGGAACCGATCGAGGAATTCTTCGTGATCATCAACGCCGCGACACTAAGACACGACGAAGTGATCGACGCATTCCAAAAATCCAAGAACAAATTCGGATTGATAGCCGTAGACGAGATCCATAGGTTCGCCACTAAAACATCGCAACAAGGATCGAATTTGCTTAAGCTTAAGTCACCATACAAAGTCGGGGCGACCGGAACCTTACTCATCAACTCTCCGATCTCATGTTACATGCCATTGGCCTGGACTGAGAACGATTTCAGTACGCTCACTAACTTCAAATCCCAATACTGCGAATTCGGGGGATTCGGGGATAAGCAGATCGTCGGATACAAAAACCTTGAGACACTAAGAGAAGAGCTCAACAGCTGCATGATCCGAAGAACGTTGGATCAGGTCAGGGATGACATGCCACCAAAAACAGTTACCTATGAGGTAGTCGAAATGTCCGATGCACATCGTAAGTTCTACGAAGCGATCAAAGACGGCGTTAAAGCCGAAGCAGATAAGGTTAAACTAAACTCAAGCAATTTGCTTGCGCTGACCACAAGGCTTCGTCAGGCTACGGCATGCCCTCGCATCTTGACTACGCAGGATTTAATGTCATCTAAAGCCGAGCGCGCTGTTGAGATCGCCGAAGAGCTGCTCGATCAGGGCGAGAAAGTAGTGATATTTAGTAACTTCATAGAGACTGTTAATCAGATCGCTGCGATGTTGGATCGATACAAACCGCTGATCGGAACAGGCGAATTTAGTGAACAAACCGTTCAAGAGCGCGTCGATCGATTCCAAAGCGATCCGAATTCGAAGCTTTTTATCGGAACGCACGCGAAAATGGGCACGGGTTTCACACTAAATTCCGGAAATTACATGATTTGCCTGGATCAGCCGTGAACATACGCTACGTTCAGCCAGAGCACAGACCGTATCTGGAGGGTAACGAATTCGAAACCAGCCTTCATCACGGTTTTAGTGTGCAAGGATTCGATCGATGAGCGCGTCCAAGAGATCGTCGAGCTTAAGAAAGACCTGGCAGACTACGTTGTAGACGGTGTGCAGAACAGCATTTCGGAATCGTTATCGAACGAATTGCTCAAGATCATCAGGGAGTTGTAGCATGGACGTCACTAAAATTAGCGAGAGCTGGGTTCCGATCGATCGCATGGATTACCGTGGAAAGCACGTGGATTTCTACGAAGATGTGCTGGGTCATCAGATCTTCGCCATCCTTGAGGGAAATTTAGTGGAATTTGGGGTCTACAACACGATGTACAAGGACGATGCGCAGTTACTGATCGACGACGCGCTTGACACCATCACTAGATTCGAAAGCGATCCGATGTTGTACGGAGCGAAACTCTCGTGGTTCGATAATGGCGGTTGTCGCGACGCAAAGTTAGTGTACAGAGGCAGAATACTCAAAGTTTACCCGACGTTTCAGAACACTTCCGAAATCGAACTGATTTCAGATGCGACCGCATACTTGCATGCACATATATCCTTTTTAATAAATTAATAATTTAATAAATCAATAAATTAATAATTCAATAAATTAATAAATTAATAATTTACATTCAGAGTATAATACGTTATAATAAATGTGAAAGTAGAGGAATTTTATTATGCCAAAGAATACATTGAAAGTCGGAGGCTTCTCAAACCATTGCGACGAAGAGCGCTCGAAATTAGATTACTATGGTACAGACCCTAAAAGCACGAGAGCGTTGCTTAAGGTAGAGACATTCGCCAAAAACATTTGGGAGCCTTGTGCTGGACACCACTTGATTACTAACGTTCTGTACGATGCTGGATACCACGTTCTCTCTAGCGACATCGCAGAATATGAACACTTCATCAGCCTTAAGCAGAACTTCTTGGAATATGAAGGCGAATGGGATGGAGACATCGTTACTAATCCGCCATATGGACTGAGCACCGAATTCGCTATCAAAGCGCTTGAGGTCGTCAAGCCCGGTGCGAAGGTCGCCTTGTTCCTAAGGCTATTGTTCTTAGAGGGGAACAAACGCTACGATAAGTTGTTTAAGGAAAATCCGCCTAAAACGATTTATGTCTTCACCAATCGACAGGTTTCGGATAAAAACGATGACTTCGACCACGGCTCAGCAGTAGCCTATGCCTGGTTCGTCTGGGTCAAAGGTTGGAAAGGCAATCCAGAGATTAAGTGGATTAAATCAGAATAATTTGAAATTGGGGGTTTACGAACCTCTTTTTTCATGGTATAATTAAGTTATGAAAAAGAAAGTTATTACGATTAAAATCAAACCGGACGATCTTCATCTTCGCAATGAACTTCATTTCGAAGTACAGAAGAGAACTCGGGCCAATGTCTTCAAGCCAAAGAAAGGCAAAGGCAGTTTTCGTCGTAATAAGAAACACAAACTAGAAGAGGATTAATGGGAGGTATTATGAAAAACTATTCTAGCGAAAACTATAAGAACTTCAATGAGTTCGAAAAGACATTCAACAAAACCGCAAACGCACTATTAGATTTAAAAGTTTCGAGTGCGAAGTACGGCGATGGAGTAATCGTCGGGGTCAAACTCAAAGACCTTGAAAAAGATTACATCACTATTACAGTACAACATTTCGGAATTTATCTTACGGTTAAATTCGGCGAAACTGAGAGAACATTCGATTTGTCAATGGCTTTAAATGCAAACGCTCTTCAATTCGATGAAATCACATCGCTTAAGGTCAACGAACTCTTCGATGTGCTAAAAGATTCCGAAGCGGCGAGAATTTCAGAACTCACTGCGGAAATCGAGGCAGAACGAGAAGAAGAAAGAAAACGTCGAGAAGCACAATTAGCCGAAGCCAAACGACAAAAAGAGTTGGCGAAGTTCCAAGTCAAAAAAGAAAAAGCATTGGCGAAACTTCAAAAGTTAAGACCAGAAAATACAAAGAAACTATTCGCGACACCGACTTCACATTACGAAGTAGTCGGCTGGATGGCAAAGCACTGTCGTGGAATTCGTGCCGCAATGCCTGACTGGATGGAACAACAATTCGTTTCAATGTTCGGAGACGTTGAAAGATATGTCGTCGACAGCAAAAAGAAAACTTCTGGCGGTTTCGCTTACCAATGGGGCTTGGGATTGAAAATCACATTCGATACAGAGATCGTTGGACCGCTTGAACAAAGAGCGACAAGCAAGAACAAGAAGATCATCGATAACGTTGCATTCATCTGGGATTTAGTGGAAAACTACGGATTCAGATTCGGAAAGACTCAAGACATCGACGCCATCATCGACGAAGTGCCGTCTCAATACCTTTCCGACTTCCAACGCGGTTTCGCGATGTAGAAACGAAAAAATTTCGAAAAGGCCATTTACAAAATGGTCTTTTTACGTTATAATATTATTAGAAAGTGAGAAATGCATTATGAGACGATATTACTTATTCCAATTACCTTCGAGCAATCCTAAGATCTTTAGGCACTATAGCGACAACGTTGAGATCGACTTAGACGAATACGTTCCAGTTTACACAGAAGAATGCGGTTATATGCCAGACCTCGAACTCTGTGAGAAACTATTTGAGAAGTTCAACATCAATCATCCAGTTGGTTTCGCCGCTCACTCAATGTCCACTAGCGACATCGTGATGATCAAAGACGGTGCAGACATGAAGTTCTACTATTGCGATGCTATCGGATTCATCCTCTTGAACGACAAAAAGAACTTCAAAAAAATAGCTTAAAAAAGGCTTACAAAGCCTTTTTTCTTTGGTATAATTATTACAGAAAGAAAAGAGGTATTACCATGAACAAAATCACACAAATCGAAATGAACGTCTGGATTAGTAATGGTTTCGGAGACGTCTATGACGAACCTGAGCACATGACTGTCGAACTTGACTTGGAAGACTTGAGGAAACATTCTAGGCCTAAGTTCTTGACCGTCAAGAAACTCAACAAGACTCTTCTTAAAATCGCCAAAGAGAACTTCGGCCATGTCAGCTATGTCACTCCATACTTGACTGTGGACAACGGCAAAGTCTATATGTGCAGCGATAACTACTGTGTGAATGACGATACCGGCGAAGAAGATTTCACGGTCGATGAGTTTGAAAAAACTTATCTGAATTAGCGAAAAGGGGTTTACAAACCCCTTTTTTCGTGATATAATATTTATAGAATAAAGAGAGGTTAAACAAATGAAATCATTACCTAAAGTTGGAGATCAAGGATATCTCCGTCAATTCACCGGCAGTTACTATGTCGATATGGTTAAGAGGCCTGTGACCGTTGTCGCAGTGACCGATACCAAAGTCGTCGTTCAACATGCCAAACTCATCGCTCCAGTCTATCACTGCGTTGGCAATCCTTATCTTGATAGGCCAGACCTTGAAGGACAGAGAGTGTTCTTCTATGACACCGTTGCCGAAAGCATTGAGCCAGACCCATACGGCCGAACCGAAGAACTCACCTGGCACGGTAAGAGGGAACGTTGGGGCACTAAAGGCGCCGATTCTGAATATCCTGAATACCTTATTCTTGGCGAAGGTTATAAACATCAGCCTTACCTTGATTAAAAAAATTAAAAAACTTTCAAAAAGAGGTTTACAAATGGCCTCTTTTTTGTTATAATATTATTAGAGAAAATAAAGAGGAAACAAACTATGAAAGTTAGAATTAACGAAAAAGAAACAATTAATGTTTCAATTCATACCGGCAAGATGGAGTATATTCCTTCCATCAGTACCGATAAGCTCATGAACGCGAATTGCAAAGCTATGATGAATAGCTCCGATCCTAATTGCATTTGCAAGTATTGCTATGTCGATCGCACTTTCAAGATGTACAAAGATCTTGAGCCTGCTTTGATTAGCAACACCAACATCTTAACCAAAAGACTATTGACGAGAGAAGAGATCAGAAACCTCGCTAAGTTTTTCTGCAACACTGCTATCGTCAGATTTGAAAGCTTTGGCGATTTGAATAACGAGATTCAACTTCAAAACTACGTCGCTTTGGCCCGTGCCTGCTCCCATACCAAATTCGCCTTGTTCACAAAGCATTTCAATATCGTTCTCAGCTATTTTAGAGACGGTAAGAGATTTCCTGAAAACATCACGCTCGTTTTGTCCAGTCCTTTCATGGATTACACATTAAACGAGACCTTCGTGAACATCTTCAAGAAATATCACAAGAGAGTCATCACTTTCACCGTCACTAAAGACAAACACAACAAAGGGATCAACTGCGGAAAACGTAAGTGCGTCGAATGTCGAAATTGCTACGATTCCAGATTCCCACACAACGTCATTGAGTTGGTCAAGTAGGAGGAAACCAAAATGGCACAAGTTCATTCTTACAAAATCAAAGTCACCTCAGTCGACTACTGCGTCGAGGAAGAAGACCTTGACCTTCAAGACTACGGTGAAGATGCCGAAGACCCAGATATCATCGCCCACGAAATCGCAAAAGTAAAATCAACGCTCCCACAAACATTAGAACTCGAAATCGAGTGCGAGCCTGATGACTTAGATGATATGATTGCCGATGCTATTAGTGAAGAAACTGGCTGGTTAAACAACTCCTTCGCCTACGAAATCGTCTCAGATTCGGAAGTCGATTAAAAAAATTAAAAAAGCCGTTTACAAGAGCGGCTTTTCTTGTTATAATATTATTAGAAAGAGGTAAGAAGAAAATGGAAACAGCAAAAACTCAATCTTCATTGATTAAAGAGGTCGGCTATGATGGCAAAGACCTTTACGTCACATTGGTACCGAATAGAAAATACAAATACGAAAACGTGCCATATTCAGAATATAAAAACCTTTTGAATGCAGACTCTATGGGCCAGTACTTCAACAGCAATATTCGTGACTACTACAAAAGTGAGAGGCTTTAATATGGATGAGACGATCACAATCACGTTAACCAAAGAAGAAGCCGAAGTCGTAGACAATTACATCTTCAGAAAGATGGGAAGGCTTGAAGAGGTGCATCTTGAAGAGTCCTTCTGCTATCCTCGCTTATGTTCAGCGCATAGGAAAATTCAAAAAGAATTAAAGAAATTTGAATAAACCTATTTACAAATAAAGAAACGCACGTTATAATATATGTGTAAAGAGTGAAAGAACAACACTCTATAATAAAACAGAAAGGAAACATAAAAGTATGTCAGCATTTTATGGAATGGTCCGTGGAAATCGCGGCGCCGCAACTCGTGGCGGATCCAAGAGCTCTGGTTACAAAGCTACTTGCCAAAGCTACGATGGCTCAGTCATCGTCCGTATGGACTATGACGACGACAACAAACTCAAGGTCCGTCTTGAGGTCGCTAATGGTTCGAGCACTTGCGGTGACGTCGTATTCAGCGGAACGTTAGACGAACTCAAAAAGAAATTATCACGCTAGACGTTCCTCCTCTTTAGGGGCTCAGAGAAATCTGAGCCTTTTTCTTAAAAAAGTATTTACAAACCAATTATTTCATGTTATAATATCTATAGAAAATAAAGAGGTAAACGAAATGAAAGACAGACCATTAAGCGATTACAACGCAGAACCAGTCCTTGACCGTCTGGAGAAGATGATCGAGGCAGGCTATTCCCGCCGCATCTCCGATGTGTACGATGACTTATCCATCTTTGATTGGTGGCCAGAAAGACTGACCATCACTCACATGAAGCAAATGAGGACCTTCTTGAAAGCCGCGATTAAGTTAGGCTATAAAGGTTATGTGTGCTTCAAAGTCGGAGCGCACATGTGTGCCAATGGAATGTGGGCATCGAAAGCGGAGAGCACTAACGGCTATTCCCCTAAAGGCGAAACAATCTACCGTTCCTTCACACCAGACTACACCTACTACGCCGCTTGCGACAAGAATGATGTTTGGTATCCGAAGTCCGATGAAAACGGAAGGGGCTATGCTGCCTGCAAAACGGTTAAACAACTCGAAGAATTAATCGCAACAATTTAACAAAAAATATAAAAAAGGGTTTACAAATGAACCCTTTTTTGATATAATTATATTAGAGAGTGAGGAAATAACACTATGAAAAAAGGTTATGTAATTTTATCCGGTTCCGTTGATGGAGCCACATGTGATGACGATGGATTCGTCAATTGCGCAAACTTCGCACTTGCAAGCGGGATTGTCCACAAGACAAAAGAAGAAGCGATTGAAATTCGCGATCAAATCATTGAAACTGATTTAGAAGATTTCAAAACGCTTTGGTCAGAAGAAGACGGATACAGTCTTGAAGTTGGCGACATGAACGATAACGAAGAACTTGCCGACAAGTACATTGATGTCTACTATAAAGGAGACATTACCAACGAAACGATCTACAAGATTCAGGAGGTTGAGTTCTAATGGAACGCGGAACATTGCCTCAAGAAGAATTTGAAAAGAGATGCGACGAAGTATTCTGCACTCAATTAGGTGAAGAGTACTACGGCATTAGAATCGAAGACGACGGAAAAGTCTGCATCGAGATGGGCGAAACCGGAACTAAAGAAGAACAGTTCGCTTGGGTCTACTTCGACTATGAGCCAGACATGTCCGAACGTCCTCAAGCATTAGGCTATCTAATGGGGAAGAGAGACGACTTCAACGATTAAAAAAATTAAATAAAAGGGGTTTACAACAACTCCTTTTTATGTTATAATATTTGTAGAGAGTGAGGAAAAACTATGAAGAAAATTACAATTGTCGTCGCAGACGGCCGAGTCGAAAGCGTGTTCTCTGACGAAGAACTCGAAGTCGAGATTTTAGATTTCGATGGCGTTGGTCTTGACGAGCAAGCAGAATATGCCAGAGAGGTCGATGACCTCAGACAAACCAAAAAGGAGGTCGTGTGCTAATGGGCTTCAGGAAAATCAGAACCATTCAAGTGAGTGAGCGAGTCTTTGATCTCGTGTGCGAAGACCTTGATGGATACGCAACCGAAGATTACGTAAAAATCAGCGGCTATTTAGAATGCTTCAACAATTGCAGGGAACAAGGCTATGTTCTTCATGTAGACTCTGTTGATTGGGACAATGAAGACAGAACTAAAACCGATTTAATTGTTTGGGCTTTCGAGGCGAGAAGCAGCGACGACATCGTTGTGTCTTGGCAAACCGACTATCCGCATAACGGAATGTTCAGCGAAGACACCTACAACAACCGCAGAAAGTATTTTCAATACGACGAACTCCAAAAGGCCGCGAACTTTATTCTCGACTTGATTAAATCTCATTTCGATAAAGAGTTTACAAAAATTAAATAACGCGGTATAATATATGTAGAAAAGAGGTAAAGACAATGGGACAATATTACTTTCCAACCATTCTCAGAGAAAAGAACGGCAGATTCTATTCGCAACAATTCTATTCACATCAGTATGACCACAATGGACTTAAGCTGATGGAACACAGCTACGTCGGAAACACATTCACCGAAACAGTCATCGCGCAGTTGTTCAACAAACCCGGACGACTCGCTTGGATTGGCGACTATCATGAAAAAGGTGATTTCGCTGACTTGAATTCTGGTTTGCCGGAAATTCTGGAAAAGCGCTTCTATGAGCACTACAAATGTTTTTGCTGCAAAGGAGACGAACGTTATAAACATGGTAAGCATATCAGATACTACAATCACCCAGATGCCGTATCTGAAAGAAAAGGTCGTTTCATTTTGAACCACGATAAGCAATGCTATATCGATATGGTTGAATATGAAAAGAACGCGCCAAAGGACGATTGGGGTTTAATCATTCACCCACTTCCATTATTGACCGCTGTCGGCAATGGTCGAGGTGGCGGAGACTTTGGTGGAGACGGAGAAGACTCAGTTGGTTGTTGGGCTGGCGATTTGATTGAAACTCAAATGGCGAGACCGAATGGCTATAGAGACGTCACTTTTGATTGCTTCTTCAAAGAATATCGATAAAAAATTAAAAAAACCTATTTACAAAGTAGGTTTTTTAGTTTATAATATATGTAGAAAGTAAAGAGGTAAAACTATGAAAACATACTTCATTAACATTGAGGATTGTCAAAACAATCCAATCGCTGTGGTTAAAGTCAAAGCAAAAGATTTAACCGAAGCGAAGTATAAAGCACTTCGTGCAATCCATGAAGAAGACAACATCTATGAATTAGATGCCGACGCCGTTATGGGCTACATCGAAGATAGTGGAATTATTCCAATCAACGAACGCGGCGAAGAGATCGATATCACGGAGGATGAAGACGATGAGTAAACGTAAACAAGTCAATATCGGAAACTGCGATACTTGCGACTACGCGCTTAAATGCACTCGTTGCAGTTGCATCGGTCCAAGCCTCCTACAACAACTATTCGGTTGTCCTAAAGAACTCGTCGAACAAGCGAAGAAAGACATGGAGGAAAGTGAAGATGAATAACGAATTCATTGAAATCAAATTCCCTAAAGGCAATCCTTGGTATGAAAACTGGGGAACCAATTGCAAATTCAACAAACCGACGCCAAAAAGAAAATACATTAAAATCTTGGCACTTTGTTTAAGTTTCGCCACGATGAGTGCTATTTATCCTGACGTCGCCCATCCGCTCACTCATCAACTCCACGATTTGTGGAGGCACGGATACCTCAACAAATATAAAAAGGTCGGAGACCGTCATGTGTATTACAAAACTACACAAAAGGGAAGAGACCTTTTGCTAACAGCAGTTAAATAGGAGGCAATAGAAATGATTTTCATGATTTTCTTAATCATCGCGATTTGGAATTTGCCATTACCGCAATGGTTACAAATTTGTCTCACGGTGTTTGGCGTATTGCATGCACTATTCAACACCGGCGAGAGAATCGTCAAAATTGAAAGAAAGGATTAGGGTTTGCTATGGAAAAAGAATATCTTGGAACTTCCAAAGAAATCGCCGATGAAGTAGATATCGGTGATTTTGATTTACAAACGCCTTCCTACCAAGTTTGGCTGCTCGGCTACGATGCGGATCAAAACATTACTGATTTTAGTAAGCAGTTACGCGCATCTCCCGATCCAGAAGCTGCAGTCGAATGGGCTAAACAGTATTCTGACAACGGTAAATTCGAAAACGAATCGATTCCAGATAACGTAGCTTATGTCGAGGTTTTAGTGGAAACCATCGTGGATCTCGGCGGCTATGAAGAGAACGTCGGAACGCTCTATAGCGAAGTTTTCAAATTAGAATAATTTCAAAAAAAATATTTACAAACAAAAAATTTCATGATAAAATAATGCTGAAGGAGAATTAATTACATGAAGCGAACTTCTAAATATTTAAACAAACAATTCGACAATGGTTGGGTTTGCACCCATGTCGGAATTTCATTCACCCAACCCAAACGTAAGAAAGACCACACCTTGTCTAAGCAACCGGGTCGTCAGTCTTACTACTACATCTTCGAGCGCATCACTTCCGATAACAAAGCGGAAAAACTCATCAGACTTGATAAGAGCCTTGCCGCGAAAGTCTATCGTGGCGAAGTGAAGGTCGAAGATATCGCCGAGTCTAGACAGACCGAAGGCAGAACCCGTTTCACCAACAAAGTCAGTTATCATTTCATTGGAAAATAAGAACTTCCAAATCAACTCAGTTTCAGAAAGGAGAGAATACTATGTCTTTAAGATTAGCATTCAATCAATTTAAAACTTCCGCTTCCGTCTTGGCAGATGAGGAAGGCATCAAGTACGATGGCAAGCCAGCGAAAGATGTCATTGCTAAGATGTTGGACGGATATTGCAAAGCGAAAGACGAGAATGACGAGCATCGCAAAGATATCTACATCGCAGGTCTTATGCTACGCTTTTGGTATGTCATCGGCAAACTAAAAGAAAAGTGTCCCGGCATTGGATTAGACGACGATGACTTCATGTCTTGGCTTTTCGAAGCGATTGAATACGCTTGCAAATACAGAGCGTGGCAAGACGGCCATGTCAACGCACAGCAATGCGTCAATCAGTGCATCGAGACCATTCGTAAGCAACATTACTACGAATACAATCTAGACAAGCACAAAGCGAACTTCAATACGATTTCTATGGAACTTCCGATGGACGAAGACGGCAAGGTCACGATGGCCGATACCATTATCGACGAGGCAGATGAAGAAGCCACTAAACAAAGAGAAGGCGAATCCGCTGCGAGAGAACTCGTGCAGATGTATTTGAACAAACGTAAAATCGTCGAAGCGATCATCTTGGATACGATCGCTTTCAACGACACTCAGAAAGTCACTAAAACGACTTGTAAGAGCATTGATGAGAACGGAGAGGAATTCAGATACGTGAAGTCCACTTCCGAGTTCTGGGCGTTCAAAGTCGTGCAACTTTTGGGTAAATTGCCTGAAGAGTACGAAAATTACTTCTTAGGCATTTATACCATTGACCAGAACGAGTTTAAAGCCGCTTTAGAGGCCATTAGGAAGGCAAATAACACTAAGTTATATAAATTCCTTAACAAGACATTGCAAGACGCCAGAACGCTTCTTAGCGTGTCCGCAAACTAACCCTTAAACCTCCTCGATTTGGAATTGGGGAGGTTTGTTATTGTATAATAAAAATGAGGTAATAAACTATGTACATAGATTTAATGAGTCCTTATAACGAACTCACAGTTAATTTAAAATTAGTTAATGTTTTCAATCTTCAAGTCGCTTTCTATTGGGCTGAGCTCATGAATATCTACGCCAGAGTCATCAATAAGAAGAAAGACGAGATGTTAAAGAACGATGGGTACTTCGATCTGGATCGAAGCTACATCGAAAAGCGCACTAAAATAACCACAGATGAACAGCTGGCGTGCGATTCTGCATTACAGAAATTGGAAATCATTTCCCTCGACCCAAACGATTCGAATCGCATCAGCATCGACATGGCTAAGATGTTCGCACTAATTTTGGAAGACGATCCTGCCGTGATCAAGGATCTGCAGAAGAGAGCGAAACTCAAACGCGATGACCAATCCAGCATTCGCAGAGAAATGATTCGCAGAAACCTCAACGTGGCGATCAACGAGACAGACGTTGATTTACTAAATGCGCTAAGAGCCTGGGTAGACGCATTGGCCGAAGCCAAGGTCCACATGACGAAAGCGGCGGTGGAGATTTTCCAAAAAAACCTAAATTCGTATACCGACAACAAAGAAGTCAAACTGAAGATTATCGAAATCGCAATCGTTCATGCTTGGGCGGATTTCGCTTGGGCTAAGAACACTTACGAGAAGGACTATCGAAAATCCAATGGAACGTTCATTGGTGTCGCACAGAAGTCAGGCAAAGTCGGAATCGATCCGAATTCGGGATTTTAATAAGGAGAATTAGTATGGAAAAAGACGGTAACAAGACAGCTACGGAGCTAGCCATTTACGCAGAGCGCGGGAATCAGATCGGATTTCTCGATTGTTTAGTGGTCGCGTTGAATAACATCACGTCAGTAATCGATGAACATTTAGATGCTCACGAAGGTTACGATGTGAAGTTCGACGATTACATTGCTCACGTCAGAAACACGCTGAACGATTTGCGAATCGACGTGGCACTAAAAAGCAACGATCTAGAGCGCGACGCGCTTCGATTCGAGGCAGAGCGCGCTGCGGCGCAATAGTCGATTTAGTGTGAATTGGTCTCTCAAGATCGAAACGATCTGATCCAGATAATGTACGTATATGTGTACGAAATAAAAATTTATAAAAGTTATTTACATGCGTGCACTTACATGTTATAATATTATTAGGATAAAGAGAGGAACCAAAAATGACGAAACAAGAATTAGATACTTTATATGAACTCTTGGAAAAGTTACAGAAAGAAAGACTTGATGAACTTAACAAAGAGTATCCTGAAGTTTACAGTGAGAGATTAGAGAAAGACGTTGACGTCTACACATTACTTGAAGAAGACCCAATGTCCCTCTATGAACTTGATGACGGTGATAGATTATCAGAAGGTCTAGACATCGTAATCACAGTCGTCGCAGAATTGAAAGGAACCAACTAAGATGAAAGTAGTTAACTACCAACAACTCTTGAAAGCAAGAGGATACAAATGCAGAGAAAGAAGTGAATATCAAGGTATTAGCGTTTTCGAGAAACAACATATCTTCAATAAAATCGTTTGCACAGTCGTCAAAGACTCACATGGCAAAGGCATTGAAATGACATTCAGCGCTTACAATACCACAAGAACTCCAAAGAATATGTATGAGTTCAAAGAAGCGGAATTCGACAGAAGTTACCTCGTAATGGAAGCGAATAAAATTCATGATGCGTTTGAGGAATTAAAAACAAAAAAATCTCCAAAACATATTTACTTCTAAACAAATCTATGATATAATATTTATAGAGAGTGAGGAAAGAAAAATGCATCTAAACACAGAACAATTAATTAATAAGACAACTGGAAAGAATAAATCTTTCTTAAAAAGAGTTGCCAAGCATCAAGAAGAAAAATACGGAAACGTCGATATCTTCGAAGCGACAATCAAAGACGAGAATGACATTGAAGTTTGCTTTGGAGAAAACTGGATTCGATTCTTCTTCAGGAATGATAAAGTCGTTGACACAATCGGAATGGGTCAAGGACATAAATATCATCAATCAATTCAAGGAGTCGCAGAAGAACTCCATAAGCAATGTGTGATTGGAAATCTTTATTAAAATTATAATTCCTTTCTTGAGAAGGTTGGTTGTGAGAGGCCAACCTTTTCTTTTTGCTTTCGAATCTACGGAGCGAGTTGAGTCGTCGATCCGACTCATCTACATCGCACCGTTTTTAGTGCACGAAGCTTTGGGTCCGATGCAGCTTCCGATCGATCGGATCGATTCGGGGCCATCCCCGATACTGTATATTTAGTGTGGAATCGATCGGATTTCGATCTGGCCAGATCGACGATGTTGAAGAAATTTGAAAAAAGCGTTTACAATCATGCACTAGCATGCTATAATATAATTGAAGAGAGGAAAGATAACTATGTTAAGAGACTCATTCGAAATTGAAAACAAATACGGAACCTTATACGTCGCATTCCACGGACTTAAGGCGACAAACCACGACTCATCTTGGTCTACGAGTTACAGTTCAGAAACCGTTTACATCAAACTCAGAGACTTCGTTGACTTCATGCAAGCGTTAGGCGTTGAAATCGATGCCGATAAATTAGCGAAACTCGCGGAGGGAAAGTAAGATGCTTATTACCACAAATCTATTTAAGAACAAAAAGTTTCAAGCGAAACTCAAAGCGTTGAAGTTCGAGAAAGACGAAAACACATTCCGCAGAGATTGGGATTACGGAGATAGTTTTGATGGTATTGGAGGTTCGATTACGATTGAACTTACAGAATACAATCGAGTCGATTTCGTTATCGTCACGCCTCAAGTCGACGAATGGCACGCTAATGACAAGAAGTCCGAAGAACTATTGGACTTGATGAGAGCAAGTGCTAACATTACGAATGAAATGAGAGCGGTTGTCGAAGCGATTACAAGTCTTGTCGACGCAGTTAAACTTGCTGACGAAACAACTAGAAACGATTTTGTTTCAGTTAAGTTAGAACGAGACTACTACAATTCAGACGGAACTTGCATCGTCTACGGCATCAATTCTGGCGGAGACAAAACCGAAGTCGGAAGAATTAAAATTAATGACTTCATGACCCAAAAGCAAATCGAAGACAAAGTTCAAGAATGCTTGAAAAAGTATAGGGAGAAAAAATAAAAGGCCTAATTTGGCCTTTTTTGATTGTATAATATAATAGGATGAAAGGAGAAGTTTATGAAACTCGCGGAAGATAAAGTGATTCTCACAGAAGAAGAACTTAGTGCTGTCAAAAGAGCAAGCGCGAATACTAACATCGCAATCGCCAGCGCCTTCTTAAGGAATGCGTTGAAAGAAACATTGACTGAAGATGTTTCATCTGGTTCTCTTGATTACGCGAAAGTAATTCAATTATACAGAACTGGAAAGTACGAGGTCGAATAAAACTTTAAGATAAACGAAAAGGTTGAACGTAAAAGTTCAACTTTTTTATTTACATTCCGATACTGACATGTTACCATGAGGTTGGGAGGATCGGAAGAATTCGGGATGGGGGCATAATCCACACTAAAATTCCTAAATCCCGATCAGCCCCTGTGGAGCGATCTGCGAAGTTCGACTCTGACCTGTGAAACGATCTGTGAAATACGATCGTTACGGGTAAATTCTATACTAAAAAGACAGTGTTGATCAGGATACAGCTGCGCTTCATCTGATCGGATCGGAATTCGGGGTGATCGCTAAGACTATAATTTTAGTGCGAATTCGATCCTCAAAGCTACGATGCTAGCTGCTTCGTTCTGATGCGACTGTTACAAAAAAACGAAACAGTTAAAAATTTTGAAACAGTTGTTTACAAATGAGCACCAACGCATTATAATATATGTAGAGAATAAGAAAAGAAACCTCGGGAGGAAATCAACTATGGAAAGAAACGAAACATTCGACAAATTCTTCGAACTCAAATGCAAACAATTACTCTGCAGACTTTGGTTAATGGCATTCGCTAAACCGGGTTACGTCAACGACGAATTCGGTCTCTGCATGAAACATATGGAAGTTCAAGCAAAGCAAGAAGCAATCAACGATGAACTCATCAAGTTGCTTACTGAGCATAAGAGCGACTTCGAGAACACCGAAATGAAAGACTTGGAGGCTTATGGAAAAGAGTACAAAGTCTCTATGGAAAAACAAAAGGAGTTCGCTAAAGAGTTGCTCGGTCAAGAGTGGACCATTGAAGAACTCATGGAAAAGGTTGAGAAGAGGTATTAACCTCCTCAACTTTTTTATTTACATAATACCTAAAGCATGGTATAATATATGTAGAGTAAGAGAGGAACTTATTATGAAATATTTCTGGGTAATCAAAACGATTGATAACGAACGTAGTTCAAGTTATAAATACATCACCGATACATTAGAAGATGCCGAAGCACATAGAATGGAATACTGTGGTTGGTATTGTCATCAAGGCGACGTAGACATTATCAAAATCGATGAGAACTTCAGAGAAATCGAAACCATTCATTATTGGAATGGAACCGTTTGGGAACATTCGATGAAAGTCTTCAATGAACGTGGAGTTTACGTCGAAGACAAATATCTCGTTAAGCATGGAAAGAAAGTAAAATAAAATATTTACTTTCTTTTTTATTCATGATATAATAATAATGTAAGGAGAAAAGAAATATGAAGTGTTGTATTTGTGGAGTTGAAATTAATGGGTATGGCAATAACCCCGATGGCGCTTGCTGGAGAGACCCGATTACAAATGAAATCGTAGAAGGAAACTTCGAACCAGAAGATAGATGCTGCGATGGTTGTAATGAACGTTATGTCATTCCCGGCAGACTATATAGATTAAGCAAAGGAAATAAATAATATGAATAAAGATATTTTTAAGATTTGTTTTACAGGCGTCATGCTGGCGCTCGCCGTTGTGCTAAGCGTATTCTGTCAAATTAGATTGTTTGGCGATATTCGATTAGACCTATCATATATGGTTATCGTCGTAATGTGCTATGCTTATGGCGCATTGGTTGGCGGTATGTTTGCCACTGGCGTCGCGTTATTCAATTCAGCATTCTTCAGTTCATATGGAGTAAGCGTAAGTTGGATGGCGGCGAACGTAATTATCGGAATGATTACCGGTTTGGTATTGCATTACATTAAGGTAAAGAAAACTTGGTTAAAGATTGTAATTGACTTATCGGCGATTATCGTAAGTTGTGCTATTGGTTTGTTATTTACGAAAACAATTATCGAATGTAATTTATATAACATTCCATTTGAAGTAAAGATTATCAAGAACTTGGTTGCGTTCGGAAGTGATACTGCCTTAATGATTGTTGGATACTTCGTATTGCTACCAGTCTATAAAAGATTCGTTGAAAAGAAATTAGAACAAAAAACTTCTAATTAGATATTTACAAACGAACCAAACGTCGTATAATAATAACAGAGAGCCGAACAATAAATTCGGCTTTTGTTGTGAAAGGAAAACAAAGATGGAACAACTCACTTTGAAACAACTCTTAGACAAAATCGACGAACACAACAAAGACCATTCTATCAGGTCGCAGTATTCTGACGAACATCCGCTCAACTGCGTCATCGTGTTCAAGAACGAATCCTGGCCAGACAGGAAAGAAGACTATTCACTAGAGTCTAGGTCGTATGAGTTCCGTAGCGACGAAAAGTATTTCCTTCCTGAGATGGGAGGCAATAGCATCTTCGCCACGTCGCTCGACAACAGCGATAGGAACGTCAGGCTCGACCATTATATCCATCAGTGGAAAATCGATTACTGCTACGTGAGGTAAAGACAATGAACGATCATGATGTGTTTGAAATCGTATTGGCGAATTTGGTGGAACGCTATCATCTTGAGCTGACCCATCCGTATAACGACGGATACTTCGATGTGTGCAAAGGCAACAGGTATCTCGGTGGGATGAACCCTGACGGCAATAACCTTCTCGCCAACATCACGATGCTGTCCGCCATCCTCGAATCGGAGCTTCGATAAAATAGTATGGACAGTCATCTGAACATCGCCGGGAAGCTGAAGAAGATGCTGCAGATCGCTCGGACCGCATCTAAGTTTAGTGACGTCAAGGAGTACAAGCTCGGAGCCGTCATCTTCGGTAAGCATCGCGTCTACTGCTATGCCTGCAACACCGACAAAGAAATCCCGATGCAGAGAAGGTACAATAAGTGCAGAGCGTCTGACGCACATAAGTGGACGAAGCATTCCGCTCACGCCGAGATGAACTGCATTCATAAACTCCTGCAACAGTATTACGACGATCTGCCGGATTATTCCAAGCTTTCCATTTTAGTGTATAGGGAACATCGGGACGGATCGTACGCCCTGGCCAGACCATGCAATGCCTGCGCTCAGGCGATCAGAGACCTGGGGTTCAGGCATGTCTACTACACTACCAACCATGGATTGGGATACGAGGAATTCATATGAACAGACTATACGACAGGAACTGGTTTCCTGACAGACATAAAGAAACCTACACATACGAAGAGGCGTTACAACTATTGTGGTTAAGCGCCATAAGAATGATATGGAATGGCTTAGACTCAATGGAAGTAATCAAATGCGTAAGAGCGATAGACGAATACATAACGTCATTGAAAGTCTCATAGAAGAAATCTAGACAATAAGAAAGGAACATTATGGTCATCATGGGCAACTACAAAATCTTCGTCAAGGACGAGAACGACAAATACGAGATCGCAATCAGGCGCAGAGACACTAATCTCTTAGCGAGGTTCGACTGCCAATACGCCGCGGATCAATACGCCAAGATGTTGGGTCTTAAAGATTACGTGGTAAAAAAATAAAAAAACTATTTACAAAGATTAACCATCGACGTATAATATATATGTAAGGTTGAGACGGGAGAATAAACTATCGGCCCCTCGCCTCCGAAAACCGTAGGCCGAGTCTAACCTTACAAACATAGATTACTTCTGTGGAAGAACCCTCTTAAAGAATATTCATGGAACCATCGACGGATGCGGAAATGGAAAAGGTATATTAGGGGCAGGTCTTGAAGTTATTGTAAGGACACAGCATAGAGTATGTCGACCTCTATTGTATGTATGCCCTGAATGATGGAGTCAATTCGAATCATACGGCCCACAGTTGTATACATGCCAAGTACGCTATAAGTTGCTCAACGCATAAGAGGTGGAGCATTAAACGGCAAACCGACCATCCGCTGAATAAGCCCATGGCTACGAACGATGCTTATAGCTCGCCATAAAGAACGTATTAGAGATAGTATGTTGTTTATGGCGAAAGCCCGGTTCTAGGATGGCAGTCCTTCTTACGTAAATGAAGTTGCAAGTTTGGCAAAGGACCCAGCCAAGCGAAGGATTCTCAAGTCCTTAAAGCACATTAGCGATAGTGTTCTTTAAGGACCGGAGAAGCGGGTTCGATCCCCGCCGACGATGCTTCGGCATTGGACGTAGTGACAGGTATAGGGTAGAATACCGGTGGCAAGTTCGCGAGGAGTTTGGCTGAGCATAACCCCGACGACATATCAGGTAGCGAAGTACAAGTGGCAAGGTGAGAGAGCCGACCTGATGTGCAATCAAAAAACAGAAACCCAATAAGGCATGTAAGGTCCTACGTCGTAGTTTGGAGCCTAAGAGGTAGTTGCAAATATCTCGCGTTGGGTATCATGAATGCGATAGGGAGTAGCGATACTCCCTTTTTTCATACCTAAAAGCGGGCTCAGAACGGCTGAGGGATCGATCCAAAGCTATGGATATAGCTATATTCCACACTAAAAAATGGCCCCGAAAATCTCTACCCCCTGGGGCCTTTTTTCACCCCTACCCCCTTACTTCCACTGAGCGATAGGGGGCCTCTCCCTACGCGCACGCGCCCGCACGCATACGCAGGCACGCCCGTCACGCGCGCACGTAAGGCGCACGCATGCGTATATATAGGCATACGTCATGTTAGGCGAAAGTAAATCTGCTAAATTATACATGACGCCAAGAGAATATATAATAAAAGCGATTGAGCTTCTTAACAAATGCAAGAAAGCCGGTTTAGAGATCGTCAAGATGGAATGGTCCGAATACTACGACGGCGAATTGGAGGTTTGGCTTAAGTTCAATCTCAGCAAGGACATCAATCTATATAATAAGACCGCTTTGCTTTCTTTCAAGGAGCATTGGTTTGACATTACGTTTAGGGCGTCTTTCTGCAAAGAGGCTGGCATCACTGAAGACTTGGATGACGACGATAGGATAGTCCTGATGATCGCCTATAAGGTATGGCAGCTATGGAAGCACTATTGCAAGTAAAGGAGAGCATTATGTTTAGACCTGGAGACATAGTTAAGGTTCAACCTAATTGGCTGGACAAAGGAGAGAATCCCGATACTCTATATGTAGTCTTAGAGGACTACGGTGATGGCAAAGTCAAGGTGTTCACCAAGAGCGACCGTTCCGCGTTCGGCGGATACGTCAACGTTTGGCCGGATTACACCGTATATAAAGTCGGACACGAATGCATCAGCCCGGACGGCAGAGAGCAATATGAGCCTGGCGAAAAGCTTTATAACGGAAAATACACATTAATGGTCGTTGACGTGGACGACGACTATACGAAATACAGATTGGTCGGAATCAAACCGGCTAGCATTAAGGACAACGATTACATAAAGACGATAGCGGAATTGCACGGGGAAGGATATCAATTGGTGAAATAACATGGGCGCAGAATTAATCATATCAATCATATCATTGGCGTCGACGTTCGTTTTAGGCGTATTTACCGCCTTCATGACGTTCAAGGTCAAGACAATCGAGCATATCGAAAGCTTGAAGAAATACGAAAAGAACATCACTAACTTCGAGCTTCAATTCAAAGACGAGCAATGGCTATACAATCTTTTCGAAAGCGGCGAATTCGACCATTATAACATGAAAAGCAAAAAGAGGATTTTCAAATGGTGGCACGAATACACGAAAAGCCATGTTCCCGTATTGCTTCATTCGCAAGTGGACTACAATAAGCTTTGCATGGGTCCTGACGGCTGGAATGGAAGCGACGGAAAAGTACATAGAATCAATACCGGCGGAGCTAGCACAGAATTAGTAATGCCTGGCGACGACGATCTTCCAAACGCCGAAGATTTATTCTAAAGCCGTATAATATAATGTCAATGGCGAGTCTGTTGACGTGAAGCACATAGAGAAATCTATAGGTGCCGGCTCCTGGGGAGCCTATGGTTCGCACTTTAATCCTTAAAGTGTATTTTTTTATTGTTTTTTATTGTATAATATACTGATAAGCTCGGAGCGACACAGCTTTAAAACAAGGAACCGCGCTTATTGCTGGATGGCAGGTTTAGCATACGGGACACGTAAAGCTTGAAGGCGAATATTGATTTTGTACACTATCCTAGGTATTTACGTATGCATGTCTATTAGCTGATTGGCGCTTGATCGGCGAAAGGCATTATTGATATTGTGTAAAAAGCGCAATAGCAACTGG